>FUFK010065508.1_pt1 | contig 117816 bp, 121 predicted proteins | sample 1021851 | NCBI WGS metagenome assembly FUFK01 (sample SAMEA51879418, study PRJEB19060) | metagenome
GTGGCGGACCCACCGCGATTCGAACACGGGTTACAAGCTCCGCAAGCTCATGTGATATCCAGGCTACACTATGGGTCCAGCGTATTTTGGACCGGTGGCTTTGGTTTAACCCCGACGGTTTCCTAGTACACATTTAGAGGCACTAAAGTCTTCCATCTTGGCTCTGCAAGCTTCTTGGCGTTTGGACCGTCCCTGACATTCTTTGTCTTGTTAGTCAGAACGCCGTGCATTCCCTCAACTGAAAATTTCACCCTCAGCTCTACCATCCGATCTCTTTCAGCTGTGATAATCTGCTCTTCATCTAGCTCAATTGAAGTCGAGGGGGTGTCAGCATTTCCATTGAACAGATTCATTGTAGACCCTTCTAGAGAAGCCCTAGGTGAAAAGTCATAGTCTTCTGGGTCGTTCATCCATACGCTCAAGTCGACCACAAGCTTCTCCCTAACGGATAGCTTGGTTATCTCCATCGACTTGACCATGACTTACCCAAGCGAGATTAGTTCAAAGCACTTCGCACGGGACAAGTAGTGTCAGGGTCCTACTTCACTTATCCTTAACACCATGACAATCACTGTGACGGACAGTTCCCAATCATTACCCTGATCAGGATCTATGCCGTCTACCGGGGTATCTGGATCACATTGGTCAGCAGTAATGGTCCAAGTCCATTCTCCTTGGCCGAATCTCTCTCCTGCCTGGTTAAGGAGGAGGGTTTCTAGGGCTTCTTTGGAGTCGGCAGAAAGTGTGTAACCGCTTTCTGGATATGAATTCAAATCACCTCTATCGATAGAAGCACTCGTATTCTCCGTGATATTATCTTGGGATGTTGAAGAGAAGGTACTCCAGCCGGTCTCCATATCCAAGGAGAGAGTAAAGTTATCCTCAGGAAGCAACAGTGGGATTAGCTCTCGGGAAAGGGTAAGTGTAGAGTTCAGTTGGATGGCTCTCCCTCCCTCGCTAGGTGTGTGTTCAATTGTCATTGACTCCCCCTGCTCCAGATAACCATTCCAATTAGCCTCAACTATCTTCTCCTCCCAGACGATATTGAAGATTCTAGATACTACTACGAGATTCCAATTAGCAGTAGATACTGCTCCTTTGTCATCGACCACTGTTACTGAACCTGATCTGTTTCCTGCTTGATCTATCCTTAGATCTGCTATGAGTTCCGTTGAATCCGCATCGTTAGCCGGATCTCCATCGTTGTTTGAGTCTGAGAATATATTGAAATCCCAAATTACTGCTATCCCAGCACCTTCCGGATCGAATGATTCACTAGCATCCATAGTGGCTGTTTCCCCAGATTTGATGTAGGTTGGCATATCAAGGACAATGGTCGGCGGTGCATTAACAAAAATCGAAATAGACGCCCTGTCTGCTTCACCTTCATCGTTAAGAACGTTGACTTCGACTTCATGGAATCCAGGATTGAGGAATGTATGGCTAGTGATTCCTTGTCTCGTTGACTTCGAGTTACCATCTCCGAAATTCCAAACGAACTCGTCTATGATTGTCGGACTGGGTGTTGATGAATCTCTGGCATCAAAGTTTACTGTCTCTCCCAAATTTATCTCAGTCCTATCTGCAGATAAATCTGCATTGGGAACATTGCTCCCTAGTCCGGTGCACCCGGACACAGTAACCAAAAGTAGAGACATAACAACTAGTGATACAGTAAGCCTCTGATCACTTGCCATGGTGCCCATGTATCGTTTCACAATATATGGATGTTGGAATCAACAAGTTAGTTTTGTTGATTGGTATAGTTCATTGGCGACGCCGTATTGGAAGAGGTGTGTCCGCGGTATTGGAAGGTATGAAGGTGGTAGGTCTCGACTTAGAGACTACGGGATTTGACTCCAGATCTGAGAGAATCGTTGAGTACGCCCTGGTGGGTAGCGATTCAGATGGGAGTCATATCAGGTTATGTTCTCTGGTTGATCCAGAACGGAGGATTCCATCTGACTCTACAGCCATTCATGGAATAACCAATGAGGATGTTAGAGGGGCTGGCACGTTCTCTGAACATATGGATAAGTTCTCAGAAATTATGGAGGGTTCCATAATCGTCGGTCACAACGTTATGGGTTTTGATTGGGGGTTCGTGCATATGGAATACCTTAGAGCGGGTTCAGAAACGCCAAAGGTGCGCGGTTTTATTGACACCTTGAAGCTTGCGAGAAAACTACGTATTCCTGGGAGGCATAGGTTGGGAGACTTGTGCGATAGATACTCTATCGATTTAGAGCGGGCTCACAGGGCGGATGCAGACGCTAGTGCCTCTCTGATACTACTGTGGAAGTTTATGAAGGAATATCCTGAGAGTTTTCGTGTTCCACTCGAGGATATCTTAGAGACACTAGATTAGGGATTTATTGATTGGAGACCAAGGGAGTACTTCTGACCAGTCTCCGAGGTGCATTACCTTGCCATCGGCTTTGGCACTTCCCAAGAAGACAGGTCCCTGGTATCCAGAGTCTAATAGTTGCCTCATCTGGGATAAGGCCTGATCCCTAAGAATTGCTCCGAATTTATTCTCTGAGCGTCCTACCTCACCTTCATCCCCGACTGGGGGGGCTCTCTCGAATAGAGTGGCTCCAGAATCACTGTCGAAACGAATGATATTGACCACCTCATCCCTGAACACATTGCCTGGAGGTAGTATCCCATCTCTTCTCGCGGCCCACCAAGTTGGACACCACGCCTTCCATTCGCAGAAGCCGCAAGCTGTTGAGTTGGGGGTTCCTTCGAATGGTGTGTCGCTATGTCTCATGCCCTCCCACGCCTTGAATGCATCTTCCATAACAGATGGTCCTTCGGCCCTATGAATACTCTGATTTGCAGAATACCAACCCTCTGCGTGGAGTGGTGGGTGGTCTGGATTATTCTCTACTAGGAGGTCTCTGTAGAATCTCAACTGTCTGCTTACCTTCTCGTTCAGATTTACTGTCGGAGGCCTGCCGGTCTTCAAATCGGCCACTATCCAGCCCTTTGATTTGCCGTTCTCATCTATGTCTGCTACCAGTAAATCCAGTCTCCCCATTAATCTGCCGCATTCGGAAACTAGGGTTCCCTCATTTGCCAGTACTATCGACTGAACTTGTGCCCACATCCCTATTGTTACTTCAGAGAGGCTAATCTTCTCCAAGCCGGATTTAACGAATAGTATGTTCAGTGCGCCCACCAATCCATCGTGTGCCTTTGTTATCATCTCGTCCTTCCATCTGGGATGTCTGGGGGTTTCGAGAAAAATCTCCTTCTCAATCTGCCAGTGTCTGTCAAGAATGGCTTTTGCTGTCGGGGGAAGCCAACCCATTTCTTCCGGTTCTCTGTCGTTAATATCCAGATTGCAGAGGTCCTCTACAGAATTGTGTACAGCCGTACCTAATGATGCAGGCATGCTCGCCTTTCGGGGAAGTTTCTGTCTGGAAAGCCAATATTTTCTGGGGCAGTCCTCGTATCTGCTCCATGATGATGGAGACAATTGATGTGCAACAAATCCATCTTCCATAGGCTCGCCTCGTTCCCCGTTGGTACGCCGTACAGGCTAACTGTTAGAAGCACTTGCGTTCATCGGGAACCATGAGTGAGAGGCCCGTGATAGATGTGGAGGATAGTTCGGAGTTCGGAGATTCATTAGTTATCAGCTGTTTTCCATCCGAGGGTTTCGTGAGTAGCATAGTAGCCCACTTCTTAGTAGACAGGCTGGGATTGGAGCTTGTGGGAGGAATTAGACACTCCCGATTACCTCCCGTCTGTCTTGTTCAAGATGGTAGTCCCCTTCCACCAATAAGGCTGTACAGCGGGGTTCCGATATGTAATGTGGAGAAGTGCGACAAGGTAGTTCTAATTGCCTCTGAGATTCAAATTCCCCCAGATTTGAAGCTTCCAATAGCCAGTGAAGTCCTTGATTGGATGGATCGAAAGGAAGCTGGGATGGCGATAATGATAGACTCATATGCTCATGGTGAGGGTCAAAAACACTCTATCTTCGACGAGGACAAGAGTCCTGATACAGTAGTAGGAATAGGTTCCACTGAGAAATCCAGGGAGATCTTGGAGGGAATTGGCGCGAATCTGTTGAAGCAGGGCGTTGTCGGCGGTATGACAGGAGTAATGCTAGGGGAGAGTAGGAGAAGGAAGGTAGACTCCCTGGCAATTATTGCTGAGTCTGGCGGAGAGTTTAGTGGCGGGGGCATCCCAGATGCTAGGGCAGCAGCTCGAATCATTGAGTGTCTTGACGGCTTACTGCCAGCTGTTAAGCTGGACCCCGAGCCCCTGTTGGAGGAGGCAAAGAGAATTGAAGGACAAATAAGGGAAATGATGGCCATGCATCTAAATTCAGAGCAGGATGTAGTAAGTGCCCCTAGTACAATGTACGGTTAGTCAAAACTCTCCTAGAGTTGACTGTCTCTCAACTGGGACTTCGCCAAGAATTCTTCCTCCAATCAATTCATTCAGCTCCGACTCATCCAGTACCTTTACTTTCAAGGCCCTGGCTTTTTCTAGTTTGGAGCCAGCAGACTCCCCAGCTACTAAGTAATCTAGATTAGCTGAGACAGAGGATACAACCTTTCCTCCCTCTGATTTTATCGAAAGGGCGATTTCCTTTCTTGGCCTACTCAGTGTTCCGGTAATACAGAGGGTTTTACCAGACAAAATTCCTTGCTTGTTTACCCTCTCACTCTCAGTAATTTCAATTTGTGCATGCAAATCCAGTATTGATTCCCTTCTGCTTGAGATACCGTCCAAGAGTAGACCAGCCACAACGTCACCTATCCTGTCTATCTTGACTAGTCGCTCGATTGCTTCTTCTCTATTCAACGACATTTGAATTAATTCATCTAACGATTTTACTTCCGAGCATACAAGTGTGGCGATCTCGGGCCCAATCCTCGGAAGTCCGAGTGCAGAAATGAATGTGACCAATGTCATTGACTTGCTGTTCTCTAACTCATCGAGTATGTTGTTTGCTGATTTTTCTGCCATTCTTTCTAATGAAAGAAGTTCTGTCTTCCTGTCTTTCAGCCTGTACAGGTCGGCAATATCAGAGACTAGTCCTGAGGAGCAGAGCTGTTCTGCTAATTTCTCTCCGATTCCATCCATTTCCAGTTTTCTACACCAGTAAAGTATTCTTCTTTCCAATCTGGCCGGGCAATGAATATTGTTACACTTGATGAATGCGCCTTCCTGGACAAGTGAAAAATCGCATCTAGGGCATTCTGTTGGAGCGACTATTTTGGCTGGGTCGGGAAGATTATGAATAAATCTTGAGCCATCGGAGTGAGCCCTTCCTTGGAGATCTTGTTCCGTGGCTCTCCCTAGAACCTCAATTATCTTGGGAATCACATCGCCCCTTCGAACAATTCTCACTCTGTCTCCTATCATCATTCCCAATCTCTCAACCTCGCCCTTGTTGTGTAGCGTAGTATTCTCGACCGTTACCCCTGAAACGACAACAGGGGCCACGCGAGAAACTGGTGTGACGTTTCCAGTCCTTCCTGTCTGCCATTCCACATCCAAAAGGACTGTGATCGCCTCCTGTGGAGGGAATTTCCATGCCAGTGCCCATCTTGGATGGTGAGCTGTCATCCCCAATAGTTCCCGCTTGTCTAGTCGGTCTAGCTTGATCACCACACCATCTAACTCCCACGGTGAAGAGTCCCGGCTATCTGTCCACCTTCTCGCTACTCGCATCAACTTATCCGATGTGTCCTGATCATCCATTCCTGAGATAACTTCATTTCCAGCAACTTCGATTCCGATAGAAGAAAGCCATGAGATTACCTCAGAATCATACACAAATGAAGGGGGCGCGGGACTATCTGGATGCCTCATAGTTTCCGATGGAAATTCTAGCCCATAAGCAAGGAAGGACAGGTCCTCCGCACGTCCCTTTCCTGCATCAAAGGTTTTCTGCCTCAGAGAGCCGGCGGCCAAATTTCTCGGATTGGGGGCGATTTTTGAGTATTTTTCTTCGAATATAGACAGGGGCATAACAACCTCGCCCCTGATATGACAGTCGCCTTCCCAGGATATTGACTCTGGAATATTTGGAATTCTTCTGACATTTGCAGTGACGTCTTCGCCTCTAGTTCCGTTACCCCTAGTCGCTGCTCTGACTAGTCTTCCTCTCCTGTACTCAAGAGATAGTGCGGATCCGTCTAGCTTAGGCTGACAGACGAATCTCCTCCCGCTTACTGTGGTCTGGGATACGAAGTGAAAGACTTCCTCCTCTTTGTTGGCCTTATCCAAGCTCCTCATCGGGAACTGGTGTTCTACCTTTACCGAGCCAGGTGGAGGGTCTGAACCGACTCTGGAAAGTTGGGGGTGGTCCGGCTCAAGATCAACTAACTGATCCCTCAATTTATCAAACTCTGAATCTGTTATCTCGGAGGATGCCTCGTTGTAGTACAAGTTTGAGTGGTATGCAAGAAGCTCCGCGAGTTGGTTTATTTTGAGGATTCTATCCCTCTCATCACCGGCGCCATCTGCCATGGTCAACGAGGTGGGGGGAGTGCCTTCAACCTACTCTCTGTCTTTGAGAAACATGGAATGATTGGGCAATTACCGTTGTGGTGGGCCTGCCAGGATTTGAACCTGGGTCGCGCGACCCCCAGCCGCGAAGTATAGGCCAAGCTAACCTACAGGCCCCTGTTGGGATTGGTGCGTACAAGACGCTCGTCAAAGCCCTATCGATGGATTAGTACTCTCTAGGTACACTGAAGGGGGCAACCTCATCGATAAGCTCCACATGTGAGAGGAACATTCTCCTGCAGCAGTACCTTTCGAGGCCTGCATCGTCCATGGCCTTGTGGGAATCTTCCCCTGATTCTACGGCCTTTCTATAATCTGCATATGCGTGTGCAATAACCTTGCCACAGCTCCAACATCTAACTGGAATTATCATTCATTCACCTACCTGTAAGACTTCTGCCATTTCTTCCTAGCACCGCGTCCCATTTGGTGTTTGGGTTCCTTTCGCCTAGGATCGTTAACTAGGAGGCTTCTATCAAATCTAAGGTACTCATCCCTGAGCTCCTCGTCATCTCCCTCAGCTCCACCGTTCCATTTTACCAGCCCTCTTGCGATCGCGGTACGAATGGCATCAACCTGTCCCATCTGGCCGCCACCAACGACATCCACATGGACATCCACGTCTCCCAGTCTATTCATCGCTTCTGCTATCTGAACTGGTTCTAGCGCCTTTCTCTGAGCTAGGCTAGGTCCCATTATGTGTATTGGCTCACCATTAACCCTTACTCTTCCCTTTCCCTTGCGGACAGTGGCCCTAGCGACTGCAGTCTTTCTCTTGCCACTGGTATTGACTGAAATTTTCTTGCTCTTTTTCCTAGCCATATTATTCAGCACTCCATCTTGTAGAATCTACTCCTAATGCCTCGCTGATATCCCCCAGCCTGACAAACTTGAGTGGTAGTGGCTTCTCAATAGCTGTAACATCTCCCCACTGATGGCCATCGGGTAATTCATCTCCACTGAGATTCGAAGGGGTCCCAATCATGACCCTTAGATCTCTTAACGAGTTTCTTCCACTGCTATTCTTCTGGTAAGGTAGCATTCCCCTGACGGTTCTCTTGAAGATTTGATCTGGCATTCTTGGGAAGAATGGCCCCTTTCGAGCATGGTTAAGTTCGTATTTCGACCTGTATTTCCCGAATACTCTCTTCTTAGGGCCTGAGACTATGGCCCTTTCTGCATTGACTATAATCACTCTCTGCTGGGTTCCCGCCTTTCTAGCTGTGAGCATCTGGGATGCAACATGACTTGCTAGTCTTCCGAGGATTTTGTCACTGGCATCGTATACTAGAGTTTGCTGATCATCCAAGTATCCTCACCCCCTTTCCATCGGGATTTTCCTTCATCAGCTCCCTGATGGTAAGTACGCGTCCACCCGCGCCTTCGATCTTGGTCCTAGCTCCGGCACTGACACTGTATGCGGCGACGCTGTGCTGACCTTCGATATCTCCACTGCCTAGTAGCTTTCCTGGAACGAGTACCATGTCATCGTTCGAAGCATACCTTGACAGTCGGCTTAGGTTGGGTTCAGCCCAGTTACTTCGGCTTGACTCAAGCCTTAGTGCTACGTCTCGCCACAGTGCCGAGCCAGTGGACCTGCTTTGCTCCTTCAAATCGCCGATTAAGGCGATAAGGGACTGGTTGGTCTTTCTGCTCTTCTTACTCATATGACTCCCTCGACGTTTCTTGGGTAGGCGGGCCACCTGAGGCCGTGTTATGAATGCTACGGGCTCGTTGAAAGGCCTGATTGCCACTCAATGGGCCGTTCCGTAATCAAATTCTGAATCCAGAATCTGCATCATTCTCGTCGACACCAGCAAGTCTTACTTGGCCGTCGGAATCGATGAATTCTCCTGCCCTAGTGACCGTATCGTACATTGAAGACTCATTGTCTATGGTCCTCACAAGGACACTGTCCCCTAGTGAGACTGTCATGTGGTTGATGATGGCCTGCAGTGTGGAGATAGCGCGATCTCTCTGTTCTGCACCGATCTCGTGGTTAGAATACCTAGCCTCCTCGAAAATCGCAAAGAACTCGTCCAAGTCCTCCGGTGGGGCTATTCCGCCCAGCATAGAGTTCAATGCATCCTCGAACTCCCTCGTCGTCTCGTATACCTTCTTCATCGCTCCTCTCTTCCTGAAGAATCTGACTAGATCCTTGTAGCAGTTGAAAATTGTCTGGATGAAGTCGTTGGAAGCCTTGAGTGACATCAGTGAGTCAGTTAAGATTCCTCGAATTATCTCTATTCTCCTTCTCTCAGCGTAATTCCTGTACATTATGGCTCCGATTAGCAATGCGAATGACAGAGCTATCAAGAGAACGACAGTGACTTGTGCAGTCAAGAAGCTGGCTTGTCCCTCTGGCTGAGTCGTGTCCATTCTGATCAATGGGGTATTTTCCAAGTCCTCCCCTTGGTAGAACGAAGATTCCTGGAAGTGCACCGTCACTCTCCACTGACCGTCGACGGCACATGGCCATGGATTACCAAACGTGTCTAACTGGCCACATTCCCCTGAGAACGGTACGTCCTCACCAAGATAGGTGAAGTTGAATTCAGCCTCCCCCTGCTCATTAGTTACATCGTACTGAGGGGGAATGTTGACCCATCCAGTGCCATTCCAGTACTGAATCTTGAATATCACAGTCTCACCTGCAACGGCAACATCTAGCCTATCCCTCAAGATGGCGACCGAGCCTGTAATATCATCTCCGGGCTTGTATCCGATAGGATCGGCCCATTGCTCCTTGAGAAGTATATCCACTCTGCTTCTGACAAGGACCTCTATGTCCATGAATGAGCTGTTTACCACCGGTGTGGTTTCGGCTCTGCACCCTCCTGGAAGCTCTCTGTCGGGCTCATAAGCCACCCTGAGAGTTCGGAATCCCTCTAAGGATTCTCCATCCGGTTCTATGCCTCTTCTACTTGGATTATCTTCCGGATCACCGGAGAACCACTTGACTGTACCTGTTCCATCCTCGGTGATCATAGTACCTATTGGCCTGGTATTTGTCTCAGGGTTGATGTATAGGTTCAGGCATTTGCCTCCTATTGGGTTTCCGTTCACTTGTGTGAGTAGAGCCTCTACATGGAACGATTCCTTCAGGTATACAACTGGGAATTCAGATCCATTCTGGAATGTGTAGGTATCTACATCTGAACGGAATGGCCCAACTTCCATAATCTGCATTGTGGAGTTAGAGAATACTGGGAATATTCTAGTGGAGGATGAGTTGCTGTACCTATATCTGTCATTATTCTCATAGGAGTTGAACTGGATATTCACTCTGGCTTGGCCTGCCGTAACACCAGAAAGGGGGCAGACTATCTCAAAGAATCCATCAGCGTCCGTTGTTCCGGGGAGGCAGGAAATAACTCCAAGAGAGGAGTCTATCATCTCGTAAGTTATTCTAATTGCCCGATTAGAGAGGTTAGATCCGAGCTCATCCGTCAACTGACCGGTGACGATCATCGGCTTCTCTATTGCCTGTCCCGTGTTTGGATCAATTTCCGAGGTATACACTATCTGGTCGTCCACAGATAGCTGTGTCCTTCCGATGAGGCTGAATCCATCGACTTGGAACTGCATAACCTTCCTGTAGTGGTCGCTGTTAACGATCAAGGCACAAGGGTCCCATGCCCCAGATGTGCTGAGAGCGTCCGCTTCCAGGGGCCCACATCCCTCATGAGGTAGATTCTCTTGGAATCTGAGAATAACGTTGACTGGTCCAAACCCATCTGGGAGGAAAGAGTTAGGGTCGTCTTTCAACAGTTGAGGGTTCAAGAGAAGCTGATGGTAGATTGATCCAGCGTTGGGGCATAAAGTCTCAATAATCTGCCTGTGCGTCCTGTCTTCGAAATCTGTACCCTCCATGATTAGAAGCACCTCCCCTCCATTCTCGAGACACCCGTCCAGGGCCTCTCCGAGATCTTTCTCGACAGCAGTCCGGTTATCATCAGTTACCTGCCCTGAGAACTCCCAAATATCTCCTGCTTGGAGGAGATTTGGCGTTGTACTTTGAATGCTCAAGTATGTTCTGGAGACCACCCATAGACTGGTCATTGCGGAGCTCCCTTGTCTAAACGGATCTCCTGGATAGGTTACACCAAGTGTGAAATTACCGAGTTCATGGAATTCGTCAATTGTCAGGTTGATCTTCAAAACTCCATTGTTATCTGTGATAGCCACTCCAGCTGAATTGTCCGCTGACCAAGTGTAATTCACGGGAGCGTCACGTACAGGTTGGAAAGCATTGTCAATCAATCTGGCTTCTAGTGTTACATTTTGTCCCCTGTATAGTCTGGGTATTGAGCTGAATTGAAAGTCAGTGGTCCCTATGACTGACACATTGACATATGCTCCTGTCGGAGCTAAAACAGATGTTTGATTTCCTGTAAAGTAGAAGTTTGAATTCGTGAAATCCGCTCTTATGCCAAATACTCCTGCTGAGTACTGTGAATACCATGTCCAGTTGTAATCAAACTGTGCGACCCCATCCACCATACTGGGTACCCTTGCAAATCCAGTTTCTGTGGAGCCTGCAAATACACCATTTCCATCAACGTCGACCTGAAGGGCCATAGGATCGTGTGGCCATGGGACCATCGTTCGATTCCAGACGGAGCCCACAACCCTGAGTGTCTCGCCGGTAAACATCTCTGGAACTATCTCACACCTGACATCGCTATCTGGATCTAAAGGATCAACGGGACCGCATGGAGGGACGTTGAAGTCACCTCCGTTCTGCATGGCAATGAACCAGTGAGTGCCGTTAGACGAAAGGAATGGTCTCAATCTGGAGGCCTCACCAGCAAGTGATTGGGGGTTTCCGTCCCAGAGAATTGGGTATGGTTTACCCAAGCTTGCATCCTGGTAGTCAATATTTGCGTTCACTAGCGAAGGGGAGTGGAATAGTGCTCTCCAAGCCCCGAAGCTTGAGCCTGTGAACTGAGTAGCGTCCCAGAAGTATACTGGTCTTATCGAGGGGGTAATTATGTCAGCTTCAACATACATCCTGTGCATTGATCTGATATTGAACGAGTCGGATTCATCCCCCTCTAGGTATGGCCACGGACTCTCTGAACCTAGGTCTGGCCTTGAGTAAGCAGTAAATGTGTAATCGCCTATAGGCAGACTGGTTGAGGTGTAGTTATACCTTCCAATCACATTGTGAGACTTTGAGAAGTCGTCCCAGACTATTTCCTCATAGCCACCTGGAATAGCTCCAGGTCCGTTATCCATTGTAGAGTTCCACTGCACCTGCTTCCAAATTCCCTGACTACCAGAGGACTGGACAAATGTCAATGAGACCCATCCACCTGAGTCAGCTCTGTATCCATATCCATAACCATCGAAGACGGTTGGATTGCTAGTATTGCCAAATGGCCCTCCAGAGACATTGAAAGAGACGGGGGCGTAAGGAAGTCTATTGTCGAAAATCCCTCTGTCCCAGTCTGCAGAATAGTGTACCTTAAAGTCGACAAACAGTGGTTGCTCATCACTTCTGAAATATGTCCAAGCAACGTAATCCACGGTAGTATTGGCCCTTACCTCAACCGGAATCGGCTCAGTAGAGGCGCCATCGTGTACGAACATCTCTGTCACTTCGGCGAATATATTGTAAGTTGTGGATGGACCAACCTCTAGGTCCTCTGGGAAGAGATACTGGCCTACTTCGAATTCCCCGAATTCATCAGTAAGTACGTCTATTGTCTCCAGTGCAATGGTCCCATTATTGGCCCATTCAATTATGACCTGTACAGGAATATTTGGCGCTCTGGTAAATACCCCCTGATCCGGGTCTAGCCAGTCCACGCTCCCATTGAACTTAGCAGGGAAGAAAGCGTCTAGCCAGAGAACCGGCTCGGTGAAAAGTGTGATTCTAGTTGGTATCTTGTCGTCCTCATCGGGTATTCCGTCGTTGTCCTGATCCCAATCTGAGCTTCCATTCCAGTTTTCCTCGAGATGGTCCCAGTCAACGTCAGTCCTATTGTCTGCGTCATCGTCATTGTCAATCGCGTCAGGCCCTGTACTAGGGTCCGTTGGGTTGGCGATTCCGGAGCCGTTTCCAAAGTCATCGTGGTCCCATGGATTGGTGGATTCCGAACCGAACCTAGTTGGCCAAAGCATTACTTCGTCCTCATCCTTCATTCCATCTGCGTCGTCATCGTCATCGATATCGTCTCTGATACCATCGTTATCATGGTCCCAGGGGGTTATGAAGGGGGTCGCTCCGGATTGCTCGATCACATTGACTAATCCGTCTCCGTCCCAATCATTGTCGGCCCAATTTGGAGTCCCGTCGTTATCATGGTCCCACGGACTCTGCTCTTCTCCAGTGAAGCATCCCTCTAGGGTCTCCTGTATCGAATCAGGGACTCCGTTGTTATCGTCATCGGGGTCCTCACCATCAGGAACTCCATCGTTGTCATTGTCCACGTCATAGTACTTTGGAGCCAACAACCCCTGTCCCAACAGTCCCTTATCCCATACCGCTTGATACCATCCATCATCATCGGGATCAGTGTCTGTTCCATCATCATCGTTGTCCTCACAGTTTGTACCAGTGAAGAAGGAGCCCGGTGGTTCGGTGTTAGAGTCGTCATCGAGATCGTCGTTCGAGTCGACCTCCATGTAATCCCAGATACCATCATTATCATCATCGATATCCCAGTGATCATAAATTCCGTCGAAGTCATCATCTAAATCTGCAGTATCATTGAACATGCATTGGGGCTCCATATTTCCTGCAACTGGCGCACCGCAGTCATCATCTGGGTCGACGTCATTGTTGAGTAGATCGGCTACCTCGTCGGGAAACATGTTCGCGTTCGAGTCGGCCCCCCATTGGAATAGCCCCCTGTTAACACCTACGAACGCGATCCAGAGATCCCTATTATCCATGATGTCGACATAGGATACTGCTGAGCTGGGGCCTACGTCCTGATTTCCATTGAAGTCGAACCAGAAGCAATTCTTGTTACAGGTCCATTGGCCGTTAGAGTTACTGCCGTTGTAAGACCCTTGGTCCCATTGTGGGTCAGGCCTAGTGCTGTATGGGTTTGTGTAGATGGTACCCTGAACTTGAGTGGCCCTGAGAACCGGCCAACCAAAGAGCCACGCCAGCTCAACACCACAAGCAATGGGTTGGAATGCTATCTGGAAGAACATATAGAACAGAGACAGATCACACTCGCCATCATTGAGCGAGCCTCCGAACGCTGGATCGTTAACATCCAATCTACCGTCGGATCCCTCGTCCTGATCCCACCAGTCAGGCATACCATCTGCGTCCATGTCAACATCTATCCCGTTAATCAGTGAGTCTCCATCCATGTCTATATCGAAGAAATTGTTACCATTCCAAGGGCTCCATTTCATCATTACGTGCCAATACATCTCTGGTACAACCCCATTGGAGTCCATAGTGCTTAAGCCCGTCACAGGGTCAACACTCTCCTGATATCCGTTGTAGGGGAGTATGAAGTGATGGTCATCGGCGAAGAACGGGCTGAAGTGCCAGAACTGATCCCACCTCAGTGGTTGTAGCATTGTGTATGTTGTTCCGTCATCACTACCATCAATCAGTTCGCCGTCTTGATGCGAGTAAGAATTGTCGAACTGGTCAGTGGAGTCGCTGTCCACGACACCACAGTTCCCGTCATCAGGATCATAGAGGTCCGAGATTCCATCGTTGTCATCGTCCCAGTCCAAATCATTAGAGAGTCCGTCGCCGTCAATGTCTGTGTCTATGTCATTGGCACCATCATCTCTGAACATTGAGCCATTTAGATTGTGCAAATCTGCATCATCGTCCAGGTCGCAGTTCGGATCTATGTCTAGCCAGTCAAGAACTCCATCGTTATCGTCATCAACGTCCTCCCAGTTGTTGAATCCATCACCATCCCAGTCATTATTTCCGGTGTAGGACTTTCTCTCTGTAGTACACCTTGGGTCGGGGTTTACCGGGTTAGGATTGTCTATGCTTGGGCAGTCCCAAGATAGTACGTCATCCTCTGAGGCATTCATGAATGGGTCCAGTTCGTTTACTATGCCATCGTTATCAAGGTCGTATGGTAGGTCATTAGGATCGTTACCGGGGTTTCCAAGAAGATTATCAGCGGGGAACGCCCCTCCTACATCCGTGTCCTTCCAATCCCAAACTAGATCGTAGTCAGAGTCTATTGGCCTGTAGATATCATCATCCAAGTCTCTGTCATAGTCCAGCTCGCAATCTATCCCCGGGACTCCGATTGGCTGGGAATTGGGAAGATCTCCATTCCCGTCTGAATTGGTATCTACTTGCATACAGGAGTCGGGGATTCCATCGTTATCATCGTCTACATCCCACATGTCCAACAGTCCGTCGTTATCGTCATCGTTGTCGGCAGAGTCCGGGGTCCCATCGTTGTCATTATCGGGATCGACGAAATTTGGAATTCCATCGCCATCGAGATCCCCATCCACCACCTGAGTAAATGCCTGGGCACGGGGATGCCAGATTGTCCTCTCCTTTGTCACGAAATTGAACTTGTCTGTTCCGTAGATGTCCTCGTTGAGATTAAATGCGTCGGGTAGAGTCTGGCTTGTTTCTGGACCTGCGGTCACACGTCCCTCGTAGTTTGGATCGCTGTTCGATGGATCTGAGTAATCCCAAGATCCTTGAGTGGAAAAGGTGAATGTAAATGTGCCACCTGGACTGATTTCGCCACTGTCGAAAGTTCCGTCGTTAGCGGTTACGTTGTGTGGTTGTGAGTCGTCATTTGTCCAAGTTACTGTATCGCCTTCTTCGATTGTTATTCTATCTGGATTGAGGCCACTCTCCCCGATAGAAACTGAAATCAGCTCTGTGGCCCCCCACTCTGAGGCAGTATCCCAGAGTGAGGAGGTGGTGGTGATGTTGGTGGTAATCGTTGAGTCCCAAGGGTGGGAATCCCAGAGGTCTTCTACACCATCACTGTCGTCGTCCGCATCGAAGTAGTCCTGAACGCCATCCGAATCGAAGTCGCAAGGCCAAACGAATTGATCTATCCTGCCGTCATTGTCGTCATCCTCATCATAGGAGTCTGGTCCAGAACCGTCGTTGTCATCATCGGTCACGCCATCATTGTCATGATCTAGCGGATTTTGATCTACCCTGTAACCCACACCGACAGGAGTTCCTGTCCATGGGTGAACAGTGGTAGGTTCCACATATCTGTCCATGGACACGTTTCTTGGATCCGCTCCTTGGTCGTAGTCTATCGGGCCTTCTAGGATACCGTCGTTGTCGTCGTCCCAATCGAATTCGTCCAATATACCATCATTGTCGTGATCGTATGGGTGAGTGCCGTAGCAACCATCAAACATCTCAATTAGGTCGTTGATTCCATCATTGTCGTCGTCCAGATCGCTTAGGTCTCCAATTCCGTCATTATCGTGGTCTTCAGCATCTGTCTCCTCCAAAAAGAAGGAGTACCCGGGCTGTCTAATGAGAGCTGAAGGGTCAGCGACCTTCCCATAATAGGACAGGGGGTCGTGATATGACGGGTCATTGAATGCGGGATGATTGAAAGAATCAATGGGGGACTGTGGACCTTGGCTCGCATCGGACTGTGGCCACTCTGCCTGTCCTCCCTGCTGATACGTTCCACTATCGGAGGGTTCTGTCAATGAGGAAGTATGTTTCTCATTGTGCTTCTCGTCATATGTTTCGAAATCCTGAAAGGAATACATCTGAGTACTAAATAACATAATTCCAACCATAAAGACAGAAATGAGGGCTTTGCGACTGCTGTCACCTGAATTCCAAATTGCTTTCTCTCCCAACACGTTACCACCCGGTAGCATAGTTAGATGCTGTCTGACTTATGAACGGATACCCCTGATTAGTGAAATTAGTATCAATGGGGCCTCTGAGTATCACTCAAGAGAACCTTGTATTGAAATCTATCATTGTGGTCGGAGGGTCATGTCGAAGTTACGGTGGATGCTTACCTCGAAGATACACAGAGCTACAGTCACTGGTGCTGACCTGGACTATGTCGGGTCAATCACGATAGACGGGGACTTGATGGATGCAGCCGGACTGATAGAGTGGGAGGGGGTCCACGTTCTTGACATAACAAATGGAAATCGTCTGGAGACATACGTAATTGAGGGGGACAGGGGGTCGGGTGAAATATGCATTAATGGCGCTGCTGCGCATCTAATTAATCCCGGCGACTTAGTTATTATACTCGCATATTCCGGCATCGAGGAAAATATGATTCAGGGTCATCTTCCAACCGTGGTTCATGTAGATGAAAACAATCAACAAGTTCACGATCTGTGATATTGTGTTCCCTTGTTAATCTCGGATGCTCTGTAGAGTTGCTCCAAGAGAATGGCTGTGGCCATTTCATGGGTCAGAGTCATCCTTGAAATTGAAATCTTCTTGTTTTTAATTTTCATTTCATCACTGAATCCGTCTGCTGGACCTACCGCAAAAATCGTATTTCTGCCTGACAATGAGGTCTCTGAAATTATTTCGGCGAGTTCAACGCTGGTTACCATGGTCCCCGACTCATCAAGAAGAATGATGTTGGCTCCTCCAGACTCGATTTTTGCCTCGTAATCGGGAGGGCTTGTCTTATCTTTGTGAACTATCAATTCCATTCCGGCAGATGCGTTTCTACCTGCATAGTCATCAATTATGATTCGTGTTCCCCTACCCTTGGGCTTCCCGTGGATGTGCACCAATACCCGGCCCATGGCCAAAGGGGGGGAGAAGTAGGACTTTTGTCCTTCGGAACGATGAATAGAGGATACCCTTTGGTTTGACTGAGAACCATGAGATGGTGGCCCTTCGGAAAGCGTCGTCATAAGGAGGTTAGTGACTCCCCACACATCAAGGGAGCGCGCATGTGGCTCCAAGATCTTAGGGAGATTTGTGAGAGAAACTATGAGAATCCTTCAGCCGGACAGTCTTTGGTTCGTGAGATCCAGGTTGAGTGGACCGATGCCAACAGAAGGGGGGATCTAGATGACTCACTCAAGCAGGGTTTGGATAGGAGAGCTTTCAGACTACTAAGAGCCGATGCCGAAGAGTGGCTTGGATGGCTTGATAATGAGGAGTTTTGGAAACCGGGCTGGAAAGGTGGATTCGATAATTAGGGATTTTTATGTGGTTTTGGATACTGATATTTGCCATCGTGGGTATTGCCTGTATGTGGTACAGCAGGCATCAACCATTTCCAGAGATTAGTGGGCGTTTTTCTGCTCTTCTTTTCAGTATTTCTTTGCTGTTATGGCTATCTAGTACCGCTCCAAGAGAAACCTCAGAAGAGGTTCCGGCGATTATAGCTTCTTTGATAGGCGGGCTGGGTGTCGTTTTCGGAGTTAGGCATATGACCATCACACACCACGACGTGGTCGTTGCCCCGTTCGGCGGAATACTGCTTTGCATAGGATCCATTAGCCTTCTTTCTGGGAGATGGGGGGAATATGATCAAACCGAGCAAATAGTGTCCTTCGCTCTAGCCTCAATTTTGGTTATGTTAGAGGTCTATCTCTGCTTTAGGGGACTGGTGATCGGTATACAAGGGATCTCTTGGTCTAAGTCCGGCCTAAGACAGGTTAGGAGGGGGCTGTTGGTGGGTCCTAGGGGTGCAGTGTCTCATTTTGAGAAGTCTTGGCATTCCGAAGATCAATGGCTAACGGCAATGAGCCATGCGGCATTGATGATGATTCACCAGCACATTGGAAATACAGACGAGCAGGAATATCACCGAATAGAGCTTGAAAAGTTGGGAGGGTTGGATGCTGTTGACAGTGCTTGGATAGAAGCTATAGATTCAGAGCTCCACCAATTGAATACCTCGATGAGCGGAGAAGAGGAGTGATACGGTACGATTGTAAGATTGGGCGGACTCGGGGCGTACGATATGGTTCGGATAACTAAGGTTCACACTGGAGGAGGCGATGGGGGGGAGACCTCGCTTGTAGACGGTACTCGAGTCGGGAAGGAGAATCCCAGAGTTGGGGTCTACGGAACAATCGATGAGGCTAATTCTGCGATAGGAATTGTCCGTGCAGAGATTTCGAGGCTCAAGAATCCTGGGGTTGCTGACGAGTCTCTTCAACCCTTAGGTGATCGTCTTATCGAGGCTGACAATATGCTTGGAATAATTCAACAGGAGTTGTTTGACGTGGGAGCCGAGTGTGCATGTCCTCCAGGAGGAGTTCCTGAGCAGATGTCCGTAATTGGGACAGAAGCTGGAGACAGGCTAGTTGGGGAAATGGACTACATGCTTGAGGACCTAGAGCCTCTGTCATCGTTCATACTTCCAACAGGAAATCCGGTAGTCGCGAGCCTACACATGGCTCGTACCATTGTTCGGAGGGCAGAGAGGGAAGCCTGCGCCCTTCGTGAGGAGATCAGGTCAGACATTATCAGTTATCTAAACAGGCTTTCTGATCATTGTTTCGTACTAGCACGTTGGCTTACGGGGGAAGAGGGGGAATCTCTTTGGACGCCTCTTGGGAAGAGGAAATTAGGGGATCATTCCTGATTTCTTCATATGAATTATAGCCGAACGAAGAAGTTTCTTCTCTTGTTCGAATGTCAACATAGACTCTGCGTCATCGTGGTTAAGCCACAGATAACTGGTGTGCTCCTCTGATAATTTGACATCGACCTCATCCGTTCTTGCGATGTACCAATATACCTGCTTTGATGTACTCCGTCCTTTCTTCCTAAAGGTATACTCTGTTCTGGATTCCCAATAGTTGTCGATCTCCACCTTCTCGATGCCAGTTTCTTCCTTCAACTCCCTTGCCGCCGTCTCATGGCGGGAAAGATCAGTTCGTTCAACGTGGCCCTTAGGAAAGCTCCAATGGCCCTGGGGGTATTGAAGAAGAAGGATAGAGTCATAGTTGAGTAAGATGAAACCGCAGGAGGTCTCCATGGGCCCTGGAGTGGTTGCAGTCATACTCACAGTAGGAGGGGTGCAGTCAAAACATTACTGATTAATTTGGACCAAAAGCACCTTTGAGTAGATAGTACCCGAGTCGATTCATGGATGTCGACCCGCTTTCTCTGAGCATTCGGAGGATAGTCACTGATAGTGATCTAGACGGGGTTGTCACTGCTGCAATTCTGAGGAGGTGGTGGCCTAATTGTGAGATTGTGTTCGGTCACCCTGGTGAATTGAGGGCTGGCCTCATGGACCACTTGATGGACAGGGAGACGGCGGTTTGTGACCTGCCAAGACATCCGAATTGTGGTTTGAGTATAGATCATCACCAATCCAACATTCCTTCGGGCAGTGAAGAGGGGGTAGTATCAGTTTGGAGGCCCACTCCCTCAGCCGCGAGGATAGCATATGATCTGGTGAAAGAGAGGCTGGATGTCTCTGATCTTGAGGAACTATTGCAGTGGGTGGACAAGCTTGACGGTGGGGGGATTTCAAGGGAAGAATACCTTTCAGATGTACCTGCGGTCTGGCTAGGTAGGGTTATCGATGTAAATGAGGGTACAGCCATGGCCGTCTTAGAGGCCCTGCAGGAAGGTATGCAAATAGAGGACATCCTCAGAATCCCAATGATTTCTATGAAGCTGGAGGAGAGGAAGCATCAGAGGTCCCTACTATCCGGTATTATCTCAGAAAGAACCCATGTCGTGGACAGAATGGCTATTGCCAGATTAGATGGTTTGGGGATGCGTTCCAATGGGTATCATATCACAGCATTTGCAGGGGATTCATGTGATGCTTGTATCGTGATTCACGGTGACATAGGAGCGTCTTTCGGAGAAGAGGAAAGATATCCTGTTTCAGCGTCTTTCTACACGAACTCGTTCCTTCACAAAGAAGGAGGGGTTTTCGACTTAACACAGCTTGCGACTTATTTCGATCCAGACGGAGGTGGGCATGCAAATGCATGTGGATGTCGGGTTAAGGCGATTAGGAACGGCTCTGTTGTGAACAGTGAGGTATCTGAAGAAGACGTTGAGAAGAATATCACAAAATGGCTCGAGATTTGGTCCAAGCGCTAGTCATCTGACAAGGGTCCAATACTCATCAGTACATATGCTGACTGAGTCAGCATTAGGAAACCAATCAAGGACAATACCAATCCGGTAGGGGTCGGAAGTATCTGTTGTAGATGATTACCAGAAAGCCAAGCCATGGAGAGGACTATGAGGGAGGACAATAGCACCTTCTTGGCCGATGAAGAGGGCTCCTTCCAGAGATCGACCCAAGGAATTAGTCCTCTCCTTCTGAACGTTAATCTATACCACGAGACATAGAATAGGGCGATGGAAACAGAGCCGATTAGGCCCAAGGTAAATGTCTCTGAATCCCATGGCCCATCAATGGATATCTTCAGGAATACCACATTGATTAGGAGGGCTGCACCGACTAGTCCGTGGATTCTCCATTCGGGCCCACTAGCCTCCTCCATGGTATGGCCAAAGGGGTCTAGCGCTTCAAATAAACTAAGGATATATTTTCATTGACCCCATCGGGAGTAGTAATGAGGCAAGGACTAGTTTGGGAGGACTCTGTCGATGATGCCCATTTGGAGCTGAGGTACAGAGTTCTGAGAGTGGGACTTCCTCGTGGAACTGAACATTATCCGGGAATTGATGATGACCCGAGGACCAGATTTCTATGTGCGTACGAGAAAGGCGAGCTTATTGGGTGTTCCACACTTCAGATAGACGAAAGAGAAGGGTGCAGATTCAGGATAAGAGGAATGGCGGTTAGCCCAGAACACAGAAACAGGGGAGTCGGTTCTAGTATCGTCAAGGAGCTTCAGGAATATGCCTCTAGTAAGAGTAGTGGCATATGGTGTAATGCTAGAATCAGGGCCGTACCGATGTACAGGAGATGTGGATTCGTAGAGGTATCTGATGTTTTTGAGATTGAAGGAATTGGATTACATTACGATATGGAGTGGAAATAAACACAATAATATTCTTCATCTAAATACAAACGTCACAATTATTAGCCTTCGATTGTAGTTTTGACTAATGTTTGATAGAATCAAATCCACGCCTGCAAAAATTTGTCTTGTTATCAGTGCGCTTGTAGCGATAGTTTACTCGTTGAACTTCATGCTATTCGCCGATTGTTATGTTACCGGAGGGGAAGGTTGCTTCACTCTCGGATTTTCCAACGAGACCTCTGCTGGAATGGCCTCATATGGAAATGGGGGGCCTGAGACCGCCTTCAATGGCGTACTGATGTTTGGTGTTTTCATGTCTACAATGCTAATACTTAATGAGGGGGCAAAGGGAATGTGGAAGATCATGATACCAGTAATTTTGGGTTTCGTTGTAATGTCTGTCACAATGTGGGCTTATTGGGGAGACTTGGACTCCTCCGAGACACCGAAATATGTTGCTCCGATAACCACTGTGGTATACATAGCGGCCTACTACCTTCTAAAGGCCGAGGACGAGGTAGACGATGGGCTATCTGAATTTAGGATGGGTTTGAACATAGAGGACAAGCCGTCACTTGTGGCTATGCTAATCGTGGTTCTAATGGGGGTTTGGTACAGTTTCATGTCCATCGTAATGCCAGGTGAGAGAATAGCCGCCTTCGGTTTAGGGGAGGCAAGTCAGGAAATGCTCGATGCGGGCCTGGGAGCTCCTTCTGAGGTGACAGTAGCCGTAAGTGGTTCGCTATTCCTAGTCTACACACTCTGGACCGCAATGGTTGTATTGGACGGACCAAAGGGAAAGTGGTCAATATTGCATCCAGGAATCTTCTTCCTAATCACTGCTACCATATCGACTTACATGGCATTAGTTGACAATGTTGGCGAGATAACCAGGCCGGTTTCCGATCAATCTGTAATTGATAGTGTTGCAGGGCCAGTTGCGATGCTATTGGTGTTGTATGCATATTACAGAATGAGGGATGAAGGAGTTGAAGACGGAATGACCGGCTTCGGAGCTGGTATCGAGGAGATGACGCCTAACGCCTTCAACGTCTTCGTAATCACTATCACATTGATAGTCGGACTGGTTTTCACCGCTAACGTGATGCTTTCTTAGAAATTAATGGAGCACGGACCGGGATTTGCACCCGGGTCCAGGGATCTGCAATCCCTTGCATAGCTACTCTGCCATCCGTGCTGTGTGTTTCGGACAGGACATCCTCTCTTGAAGGCTATCCGAGATTCGGCATACCTTGATGGTCGTCCTGTGCATCCCAGATACATGCCAGACATCTCAAAGAGGTTCGAGGGGCTCGGAGTTGGTTTCGCCCCTTACCTGCAACCACCGGGACCAGAAATAGTTAGGTGGACAGTTGGAGAGCCTGGTTTCGCAACCCCTGAGGAGATTTTGGCAACCGCGATAGCTGAGTTGGAGTCTGGAAACACAAAGTATACCAGGGGGGCTGGTTCACTCAAGCTTTGTAATGCAGTCTCAGATTATCTAATGACTCATCATGATATCCATGTCTCGGCTGAGGACATAGTGGTGACCCCAGGAGCGAAGCAAGCAATGCTTTACTCGTTCCTAATCACTACTATGCCGGGAGATGAGGTGATCCTATTGGCCCCATCTTGGGCATCTTACGAGCCTATGCTTGAGTTTATCGGCGCCATACCCGTTCACGTACCTGTGAGGAAAGATAATTTTCACCCCGATTTAGATGCCATCAAGGATGCCATTACAGAAAGGACCAAGATGATTCTAATTAACTCCCCTTGTAATCCAACCGGAGCGGTATTCACCCCTGAGGAAATTCAAGGAATCTTGGATATAGCTACAGATAACGACTTGTGGATAGTCTCGGATGAAATCTATTCCCGTATGATTTGGGTGGATTGGCCCCATGTTTCACCTGCTTCGCTTCCAGGCGGAATTGAGAGGACAATAGTCGTCAATGGATGGTCTAAATCATGGGCCATGACAGGCATGAGATTGGGTTTCCTTACAGGGCCACCCAACGCGGTCAAAGCGGCAATTAAGAGTCAGGCCAATTCTGCCTCTCATGTTCCTACTTTCATGATGGAGGCCGCAAGAGTTGCCTTGGGATGTGATGAGGCCGTTGAGGAATTCAATGCAGAATACGAAAAGAGGAGGGAGATAATGAAGAAGGGGCTTTCAGATCTCCCGGGAATTAGAGTAGTAGAGCCTGAGGGGGCGTTCTACATATTCGCGGACATCACCGGAACCGGAATGTCTGATACAGAGTTTGCGGACGGTGCTTTGGAGGCAGGGGTCCAGCTTATTCCTGCCTCATTGATTACTGGGGGGGAGGGCTTCATCAGGGTGTCTTATGCAACGGATGAGGAGTCGATACATGAAGGGATCCGCAGATTGAAATCTTGGCTTATCTAGTCGAGAGCTTGAAATCACATATCCATACGAGTAGGCATGGTAGGCGGACAGTCGCGGGGGACCCATGTCCTACTTGATTACCGGAATTATTCCTCAACCAAAGAAAATGGTGGGCAGTGGATGTTGAATCTGATGAGGGAGAGTGTTAGAAAGTGTGGGATAAGAGAGGTCCATTCACATGTCGAGATTTTCGATGGGGACTTGAGTCCCCCGGGTTTTGCTGCCGTGGTATTGATAGACGAAAGTCATGTAACCGCCCATTGCTATTCTGAAAGCGGCCTACTCGCCATAGATGTCTTCACTTGTGGCGATCATGAACCTGATTGCGTAGCAGAACAAATACATGAAAGATTGGTTTCAGAGAATGGCAGGATAGTACTTGATAGGAGACAGAGAATTGACAGGTTCTAGGGGGATTTGAATGAGTATCAAGGAGTTTGTCTCGGAGCATTTCCACCATTTTAATGCTGGGGAGCTAGCAAGATGTGGGAATTCTTTGAGTGGGTTTCTTGATTCTGGAGGGAGGCTCATGGTTACCTTGGCAGGGGCCATGTCTACTGCACAGATAGGGAGGAGTCTTGCGCCGGCAATAAGGACACAGAAGGTCCATGCAATATGTTGCACTGGTGCTAATCTGGAGGAGGAATTATTCAGTCTTATTTCCAGATCTGAATATGAGGATGTCCATGATTGGAGGAATCTTCGTCCTCAAGATGAAGAGTCACTTCGAGATAGAGGGATGAACAGAGTCACGGATGTGGCTATTCCAGAGGACGTATTCAGAGATGTCGAGAGTCAACTGGCTTCCCTTTGGGAAGATGCAGAAGTCGCAGGTGATAGCAGATTTCCGCATGAGTATCTGTATGATATCATTCTCCATGGGGACTTAGATTTTGACGAGCATTCTGATAAGTCTTGGTTAGTGGCGGCGGCGGATGCCAATCTTCCCATTTTTACGCCGGGATGGGAGGACTCAACTCTGGCAAACATACTGGCCGCCAGGATACTTGATAGGACCGTAAAGGACTCTTCGATAATCAAAGGAGGGTTGGAAGCAATGCAGGCTCTGGCTGACTGGTACAGGGAAGATGATTCGCCAACCGGTATCCTTCAGGTCGGAGGAGGGATTGCTGGGGATTTCGCCATCTCTGTTGTCCCTATGCTTAGACAGGATGTAGGAATAGATGTCCCGAGATGGTCTTGGTATACGCAGATCTCAGAATCTAGGCCATCTTATGGAGGATACTCCGGTGCACCTCCAACGGAGAAGATAAGCTGGGATAAGCTAGATGTTACCACTCCGAAATTTGTCATTGAGTCGGATGCCACTATTGTTTTGCCAATCCTACTATCTATGCTGGAATAGCTTCGAGAAGTTGTCGCATTTCTCAGAAATTCTCAATAATTGGTTGTATTTTGACGTTCTATCGCTTCTAGCTGGAGCTCCAGTTTTGATTTGTCCTGCGTTAGTTCCAACGGCTATGTCCGCGATAATTGAGTCTGCCGTTTCACCGGAACGATGACTGATGACAGTGCCATATCCAGCGGCCTTTGCCATTCCTATGACCACTAGTGTTTCGGTAACTGTTCCTATTTGGTTGAGCTTGATGAGGATTGCATTTGATGCGCCTGTCTCAATCCCCTTGGCGAGTCGATCAGGATTAGTAACATAGAGATCGTCGCCCACGACCTGAACTCTGTGGCCTTCCCTGTGGGTGAATTCGGTCCAAGAATCCCAGTCGTCTTCACCGAATGGATCTTCGATGGAGACTATTGGATAGCTATCTAGCCAAGAGGAGTAGAGGCGTCCCAACTCTGATCCATCCATTATCTTTCCATCGATATGGTACCCATCGTCGTGTAAGAATTCTTGACTGGCCACGTCTAACGCGATAGAGACCTGATTTCCTGGTTGGTATCCTGCGCTGACAATTGCCTCCATGACGTATCTTAGTCCGTCCTCGTTACAGGGCAGGTCTGGAGCGAATCCTCCTTCGTCACCAACCCCCCCTAGTAATCCTGCATCCCTTAGGACAGATCGAAGTGAGTGATAGATTTCGACACCGGCACGAAGGGCCTCGGGATATGATTCAAACCCGTGTGGAACAATCATAAATTCCTGAACATCGACGTTCGAGTTAGCATGAGCTCCACCATTGAGGATATTCATCAGTGGAACGGGTATAGACGCCTGGCCATCCGAGATGTGTTGCCATATTTCTCCGTCACCTACAGTAGCCCTTAGGCAGGCCATAGAGGCTCCCAGCATGGCATTGGCGCCTAATTTGGCCTTATTCGAGGTCGAGTCAATGGTCATCATTGCTGTATCTACGACTCCTTGGTCACTGGCGTCTAAACCCACCAAGGCGTCTGCGATTGGCCCATTGACATTCGAGACCGCGGTATCGACGCCCTTGCCCCCCCAGCGACTCCCTCCATCCCGTAACTCTACAGCTTCATGACGACCTGTACTGGCGCCTGACGGAACCATTGCCCGACCCATCTTCCCGTCCTCTGTTAGACAGTCCACCTCAACGGTTGGGTTGCCTCTGGAATCGAGGACCATTCTCCCGGAGATTCGAGAGATGCGGGTTCCCATGTACTTTCGACTGTGGGGCGTCTTCTCAACATTGTCCTTGAGATTGATCATAACTATTCGTTCAACCAGCTCAACCAACGGGATACTTTGGTCTGAACTTCTGGGACTTCCATTTCTGACCTACAACACGCCTCCCAACACAGTTGCTCTCCTTTCGGAGAGATGGAGAATAGCTCGGCCCTGAATAGCACTCCATCGTGCTCCGAGCAATCGCACCTGTTATCGTCTACAAAGCAGTGAAGCAGGTGTTTGGGATAGTGATGCATCTTACCAGAGGCAGGACAGCAAAGCATAACACTTCTGTCGAAGAAGACAAGCGATTGGCCGGTTTCACTGTCTACCTCATGCCCCACTATCCTCGTTCTGTTGAGCAAGGTGGCGACATCTACATTGTACCAAGTAGAATATGAGGGAGATAGGCCGAGAGAGGAGACCTCGTCCAGATACTCCTGTTTACGAAGAAGGTGTACCGCCTCTTCGTTCGCCACGAGCACTGAAACAAGGGGGTCCCATTTGAATACACCCAATGTAGCTAATTTCTCAAATATACGAATATAGGATTATTTTGGGATAAATTCTCCGATATCAGTAGAATAAGTACAAATAGTATCCATAATACGGATAAAATAGTATGAAAGTTGATTCCCTTGATAGATCGATATTAACCGTACTCAGAGACTCGGGCAGGGCTTCTTTCGTTGAGATAGCGGAAAGAGTCGGGGTTACTGAGAGAACCATCAGAACCAGAATGAAGAGATTGGAGGAGGACGGTGTTATCAGGGGCTACACAATTAGAGAGACTGGGATAGGACTTACCGCTTTGATTAGGATGAAAGTCGGTCCTGGAACAGAAATCGGTTCCCTCGCTGGAGAGTTCGCTAGTTGGGATGGCGTGGAGAGTGTGTATGAGATTAGTGGAGACGCAGATCTGATTGCTGTGGTACATGTAGACGACACGGTTGGGCTAAGAGAGATGCTGGATAAGATGTGGCTGACAGCGCCCGCGGAGATTAGCTCAACTCAAACGGAGTTGGTCTTGGAGCAGTATTGATCAAACCTTCCACTTGACAGAGCATCCGATACTTTCCGTCCTGGGGTTAGAAATTTCTCTTCCAGAGACATAGTCATCAATGGCTTCTGAAAGATCATTTGTTGTTGCATGTGAGGGGTCTCTTGGGGAGTCGTCCATTCTCCCTCTGTAAACTACCACCCCAGCAGACGAGACCAAGTAGAACTCCGGGGTTCTCTCTGCCCCGTAAGAGGTAGCTACCGTCTGATCTTCGTCGTGGAGGTATGGATATGTCATTCCTCTCTGGGATCTCTTTACCATGTTGTCCCAAGAGTCGGCCTCATACTTCACGGGATCGTTGGAATTGATTCCAACAAATCCCAGTCCATTATTTCTGGCCTTCTCAGCAATTTCCTCTATCCTCCCCTCGGAACCTACGACATATGGACAGTGGTTGCAGGTGAACATTACTACTCCCCCGCTGTCACCCAACACTTCAGACAGGGAAACATGTGACTCCCCAGAGCCCTCATTGGCGTTTGGGAGTTTGAATTTTGGAGCGTGGTTTCCCGGTTCGATTGATTCGGCCATGCCACTGCGCGTGGAAGGAAGTGATTCAATCCTCCGGCTGCAAGACCCCGGGTACTGTGGCCGAAATTTTTCCCTTACATTCCTCCAGCCTTCTCCTAGCCAGTCTGTGTTGTGGGTCAATATCCAAGACCTTTCTCCAAGCATTAATCGCCTCTTTTGTGTCTCCCCGTTCATGCAAAATTGCGGCAATCATTAGCTTGGCATCTATGTGCTTCGGATCGTTCCTAGATGCGCTCTCAAAGTCAGATAGCGCTTCCTCCCCTCTCCCGAAGTCGAGATAGAGGAGTCCCCTCTGATACCATGCATCGGAATTATTTGGGTCTACTCTCAATGCTGAGTTAAGTGGCCTCTCTGCCTGCTCCGCCTTGTCCATAGCAATCAAACAAGTCCCTAGATGGACTAGTGCCATAACGTGTTCATCTCTACGATCCAGAATTCTCCTGAGCTCGGCCTCGGCCTCTTTCCAGTCTCCGAGATTCATCAGTACCTCTGCCCTTCTCTGACGAGCAATGAGGAGTGTTGGGGATGTTGATATTAGATGATCGGCATCGTCTAGTGATGAGTCCAGATCGCCCTTCAGAAGAGATGCAGAACATCTATTGAGCCTGGCCCGAATATGACTCGAGTCCATATTCAGTACTTTGGAGAAAAGAGTCTGCGCCTCGGTCAGTCTCCCTTGTTTGGCTGCGATGAGCCCCCTGATGAACGGAACCACAGGATGGTCATGTAAGTGGGTTGCGGCTTCCGCGACATGTGTGTTGGCTTGGTCTAGCTTTCCCTGCTCGATGCATAATTGTGCCTCCTCGAGGGGGATTGATGTGTGCTCTGGAATTAGTCTCCTAGCCCTAACTAAGGCGACTTCTGCCTCATTTAAAGATCCCTGATACCTTAGTGCCCTAGACCTTCCCAACCAAGCAAGTCCGCTCTCTCTATCATGATCTATCGCGGCATCAAATGAAATTAGGGCGTCTATCAAGAGGATTTGGTCGTGAGTTCCATAATCATCTCTGTACTGCTCAGCATCATGCAGATGCAGTCTGCCCTCCATCACGTGCATGCAGGCGCTATCCCAGCACTCGGGAGGGGCTTCGTTGAGGGTTTCCTTAGCCCACTCTATTGAGCCGGCCTTTAGAAGAACTAAGCTAAGTCTCGCCCTAGCTTGGGCATCTCCGGGGGCAGTCTCGATATGCTCCTCCAAGACTGCACGAGCAGCGTCCAGCCTTCCTTCATTTTCTAACACCTCAGCCTCCATAATAACCCCATACTCGCCCAAGGCAGTGGCCCTCCTTATGCTCCTGATTGCCTCCTTTGAGTTACCCTCCCCTGCTGCAAGTATCCTTGCATGTAGCAACCAAGCCGGGCCACTCTCATCATTCACCTCTATCGCGGATGTGATTGCTTCCATAGCCGCACCAGCCTCTCCGAGAAGGAGTAGCTTCGCCGCTCTCTCTATGAGAAGGGGAGCGTCCGATGGATCTAGATCGGAAGTTGGACCTGTGATCCTCGATTCCTTCGCTCTCATGGCGATTTCGGAAAGTCTTGCTGAGTCTTCGGTCTCTTCAAGTGGTTGGCCCAGTGCAACCAATCTGGTCTTGTTCCTTAGGTACCTTTCATCTTCAGAACCGACAAGGATAGATGCCTGTTCCGCCAATGCCTCAACATCATCCGGATTTGACGCAAGCAGTCTTTCCAGGGTTCTATCCAGTGAGTCTAGCTCTCCAGATTCTCTCTGAATCCTTGCAAGCGAGCGCAGGGAGGTTGAGTCCTCCGGGTCCATCAGGTTCGCCATCTTGTAGCAGTCAGCGGCTCTTGAAGTCCTTGCAGAGGCATGGAAAAGGCCCCCTAGGATTCTTTGCTCGCTACCATTGAGTTCCAGATCTTCTGCCTTCATCTCCGCCTCTGTAAGTATGGCATCCAGTCTTTCTACCAGTGGAAGCAACCCTGGGAGAATGGAGTCGCTATCAACGGAGATACCATCATGCTTCTCGATTATGGCCTTGGCTGCATGTGTTGCTATTGCGCATGACTCACTTGAGCTGACTGCTACACCTTGATCGAATAGCAAATTCTCCGCACTTTCGAGTTTGCGATGTACACCTAGTAGATTTCGGACTTCAGGAGTCTCTCCGAGAATTGTATCCACCCCTCTGGAAAGAAGGTCCAACCTCTGGGTCGTATCAGTGAGATTCGACTGCAGGGTCCCCATTCTACTCATCATTCTGTCTCTGTGATTCAGGACAGATCTATGTCTCAGCCATAGTGCAAGAACCGTTACTCCAAGTATCCCGTATAGGGCAAGGATACCAGCCGTGGTCTGATCCATCGTAGTCAGCGGAACTGTTGGACTTTTGATGCCTTCTGCTGGTAGGCATGGTCAGACGTAGGTTCTGTACGGGACTACGTCCCGCCGTGGAGCATGCCATCAGAGATCTTCTGCGGAGTAAGCCTGGACGTTGCCCTTTCGCGTAACTCCCCCTACCGATGTCCCGAGAACATTCTCTATCCCAGCTCCAGACGCTAGCTCGAATATCCTATCATTGATTTTTCCAGCGAACACTAATCCTGTGGCGCCAGTCGAATCTGCCATCGCTCCGGCCAATGCCCTGGCACCGATTGGATCTGATCCAGACCCATCTTCCATGATGATTACCGCGTTATTCTTCTTTAGGCCGTCCAGGTGTGTAGCCCAGTCCTTTACATGGTCTGGTGCCACCAATGACTCGCTTCCCCTACCAACTGATTTGTCGTCCTCTTTGTTGAGCTCTGACTGAATCCTAGCCACGGCCTTGCTAGCCGCCTCTTTTTGTTGGAGGTGCTTGGTGATCACCTTTCCTTCCAAGTGTTCTACTTCTCTGCTTTGGGGCGCCATTGCAACATGGGTCAGTGACTTGCCGAGTTGCCCGTTAATTTCCATGAGCAGGAGCTTGCCTCCCCTGTCTCCGTCAATGAAGGCTGTTACTCCCTTCTTGCTTTTGGCCAACTCAACCAATTGTGGCTTTATTCCGGAGCCCATTGTCGCTATTGCATTCTTTATTCCAAACTTTAGTAGGTTCCTGACGTCGTTCCTTCCTTCAACGATGATGATAGCCTCAGACTTGGTAACGTTGGGCCCTGCAGTCATACCATGATATTCAGTTTCCTTGTCTAGCGTGAGTACCGCTCTGACTTCCTCTAGGATGTTCTTCGAGTCATCGACTCCTGAATTCACCATATTCAGCAAGAGTTGCTTTCCTCTCTCGATAACATGGTCCCTCTTCGACGATTGTTGGTTCTCTATCAGTTTAACTTTGATTACGGACTTGCACGGTCCGATTCTGTCTATCGTTTCCAGAGCGGCTCCTATTACGGCTGTACTGACCTGATCTAGAGATGAGGATACTAGAATCTCTCCCTGTACCTTACCTTTGTTCTGATGTAGAATTACATCGACGTGCCCTATTCTACCGGTTCTCTGTAGTTTCCTGAGTTGTAGCGACTCCCCCAACAGACCCTCAGTCTGTCCGAAAATCGCACCTACAACGTCCTTTCTCTGGACGTTTCCATCCGTTCGGATGGTTGCGTGTATTACGTACTTTCCTTCTTGTGACATATTTTCATTTCTCCTTCGCTGTTTGGCCCACTTTTGGGGCTTCGTTCCAGTAGCCGAAATTTCGGCGATGATGGGTGTGTTACACCCTCGAGTAGGCCTAAGCTTGTTGTGGCCGACCGGTTCATCATTCATGAACGCTCCTGATGTATCTGTGGGTTGGGTACATGTATCTAGTCCCCTAAAGGTCATGAGGCCCACTGACTATGCGAAGCGGATATGTGTGAGTTGCCTCACGGGATACTGTGCCGGGACGCCTCCTCCCATCAGAAGACCCCATTGCAGAGAGTGTGCTGGAGTGGACCATCACAAGGGACTCCAGAGATATCAGGCAACTGATGGTGTGGATGGAGGAGTCCGAGGGGAGGAAGGAGAGGGCTATTTTCATGAGCAGGGCTCTGGATTTGATGGATGAAATACAGTATGCCCTGAGTAGGCTCGATGAGCTGAGGTGAGAGTATGCGTTCACTGATACTGGCCGGAGGCAGGTCTACCCGTATGGGTACTGACAAGTGCTTGATCGAAATTGATGGCGTTGCGTGTATACAGAGGGTTGCAATGGCCTTGGCAGAGGCAGGTTTGGAGCCAATCAGAATATCTGTTTCGTCTCCGGAACATATGGAGAAATATGGAAGTGTGATAGATCCTAGCCTCCAAGTGGAATGGGTTGTGGATTCCGTTCCAAATGCTGGGCCTATTGAGGCTATTCTCGAGGCTTTGACCGATCCGTTCTGCAATGATCCGTTGCAAATAGCTCCAGTTGATGTTCCATGGCTGGAGATGGGTACCCTCTTGGATCTTGAGAGTAGAATAGGCGACAATGCTGTTGCAATTCCGATTAGCTCAGGGGTTTTACACCCACTTCTTTCCCTTTTGAGGCCTAAGGTAGCTGATTCCATAGGCTCTGATAGGAGGCCCTTGAAGGAACAGCTCTCAGAAATCGACCATGTCATAGTTGAAGTGGATGAGAGATCCGTGAAGAACATCAACAGACCCGAGGACCTAGACTGATACCCTACCTGAAGATATGTCATCCAATACCTTTGGATAGAGCTCGTGCTCTTCTCGCTTTATCCTCTCGGTAAGGGTTTCCACGGTGTCCCCTGGAAGGATAGGGACCTCCTTCTGTTGGATAATAGCCCCTGTATCTACGCCCTCGTCGACGAAGTGAACCGTACAACCTGTCTCCTTCGCTCCCGAGTCAATAGCGTCTCTCTGAGCGTGTGCGCCTGGGAATTTGGGCAGAAGCGAGGGGTGGATGTTTACCAGTCTGCCTTTCCAGTTGGAGACGAATGAGGGAGTAAGGATTCTCATGTATCCGCTGAGAACAACCATCTCAATGTCATGGGAGGCGAGGGCTTCCATGATTCTCCTCTCGTGTTCCAGTCTCCTCTCTATCCCCTTCATTCCACCGGGAAGAGGGATTGAGAGGTGTTCAACGGATGAATCGGATGCATGCTTGAGGCCACCTGCTGATTCCACGTCAGAGATAACAAGGGATGTTACATGGTTTCTGCGCCCATTCGATTGGTGCCTCAGCAGGGCCTTCAAACCGGATCCTCCTCCTGATATCAGAACCGCGAGCCTGAGGGGGTCCTCTGACGTCGCTATCCTGGGGAGCAGGTAATCTCCACTCATGCGCCTCTGAGGGAGAGCTCGGGTTTCAGGTTAGTGATGCAGGTATCCGTGACATTACAAGAGGGACTGGACTTAAAGTGCGAGCCTCTCGGAGGGGCCGGGGTGAGTATGGACAGGCTAGAGTCGGTGGATGAGATAGTGGAGAAGTACTCCGTTTCAAGCAGTCCAGCGAAGAGTAGGTTCTACACTGGACTTGGATCCATGTTTGTCGCATTCGCAATAATTGGTATATGGATTCCTGGGTGGCCCACCGTTTCTTGGGCCGTACCAGCGGCCTACTTCTTCTCAATATCAAGCGAGGGGCTATTCAGGTGGACGCTGACCAACGACTACTTTGGCTCTGCTGTCTTCGACTACTATGCAACGGGGAAGACCATTCCAAGACACGCGAAGTACGGGGTCGTGGGGCTGATAGCGGTGATGACCTCGCTCTCATCTTACTTTGTCTGGGCGGTTTCGACCAAGGGAAGTGGCTCTCTGTCCGACCCCTCTTCATGGGACGGAGCCGATCCGGGATTCGGGGCGGCCACTGTTCTACTGGTGGGATTGATTGGGATATGGTACGTTGGTTTCAGGGTACCCACTAGGAATTAAGCACATTTCACGCAAAACACGCGTTTATTACCGGTTGGAGAGTAGTAATGACATGGTAATGGAGTGTAATATTGACGCTAGGGGAAAGGCTATCAGGCTCTTCGGGGGTATGGCCTCCATAGTTGCGGGCTTTGGAGTCGCCTCAGTAGCATACTTCGGTCTGGTTGAGTTTCCTTACTTGTGGTACGCCTCAGCAGGTCTACTTGCGGGTGGGACACTAGGGGTCTTTGAAGGATGGTCGGGCTGGTGCGTGGCCAGGGCAATGGGTATTTGGACGCCTATCTGATTGAGGTCTTCCTCCATCAATATTCAATTAGCTAGTCGTTATAGTAACCTCATGATGCCTCTAGAGGGGATAAGGGTCCTCGACCTGTCAAGAATTCTTGCAGGGCCCCATGCGGCACAATCTCTGTCCGATCTAGGTGCTGATGTGATCAAAGTGGAGGCCCCTTGGGGGGACGACTCCAGAACGTGGGGGCCCCCATTCCAACAAGGATTCGACGGAGGAGAGGTTGCTTCCTATTTCCTGTCATGCAACAGGGGGAAGAAGATAGTGTTCGCGAATCTAAAGAACGAGAGAGAAAGGGTTCGGAGCTTGATGGATACGGTGGACGTGGTAATTGAGAATTTCAAGCCTGGAGCTTTCGACCGGCTTCTTGGGCCCGTTAAGCCTGATCTGATTATTTGTAGCATATCTGGGTATGGCCAGGAGGGGCCCAGAAGGGATGAGCCGGCATTTGATTTAACCATGCAAGCAAGGAGCGGAATAATGTCTGTGACAGGTGAGGAGGATGGCCCTCCAGCTAAAGTTGGTGTTGCTTGGATTGACGTAATGACGGGGATGAATGCTGTCAGTTCTATACTAGCCTGTCTGCTCAGGCGAAATAGAGGAGGGGGAGGGGCAAGGATAGACATATCATTGTGGGATACCGCGGTTTCGTCCTTGGTAAATCAGGGCCATAATGCGCTAGCAGGGATGGAGACGGGGAGGATGGGGAGTCGTCATCCAAATCTCGTACCATATAGGGTGTTTCGGGCGTCTGATGGCTGGTTCGCCATAGGCGTAGGCACGAGTGGCCAATGGGAGAAGATGGTAGATGCCCTTTCACTGAGCGTACCTGCATCTTGGAATGAAAATAGAGTTAGGATACAAAAGAGGGATGAGGTCGAAAGGATGGTCCAGGATACAATTGGAGAATTCACAAGAGCTGAGTTGGAGGGACTGCTACAAGGGGTTCCTTGCGCTCCAGTGAATACGATATCAGAGGCTTTGGACGACCCGCAATCTAAATCTCGAGGTAACGTGATCGAATACAGTGGGGTTCCCACGTTAGCTAGCCCGTTTCGGTTCATATCTTCCACTGAATGAGTGCACGAGATCTCTGTGTCCCAAGTAAGAATGGCTAGTGAAGGAACATCCTAGTCCCCGTAAAGAGCATTGAGATTCCATATTCGTTGGCGGCGTCTATTGATTCTTGGTCCCTCACTGATCCGCCCGGTTGAACAACTCTCGATACCCCGATTTCGTATGCTGAGTCTATTCCGTCTCTGAAAGGGAAAAAGGCATCAGACAGCATCATTGCCCCCCTCGCTCTGTCATTCGCTCTCCTAGATGCTATTCTGACTGCCTCAACCCTGCTGGTCTGACCCGGTCCAATTCCTACGGTGGCGAGTCCCGTAGGAGTATCGGAAACCAGGATTATGGCATTCGATTTGACCTCTGAGAGGACGGCACATCCGAATCTTGCAAGTGAGAGGTCTTTATCCTCCATCCTTTTCCTGGTCACGCATTCCACATTCTGCCAGTCAACTGCAGGTGCGCCCTGTATCTGTGCGAGCCAGCCCCCACTGACCTGCCTCATGGAGAGGTTTCGTTCCCTTGGCCCCATCTGATGAAGCGAAAGCATCCTCCTGTTCTTCTTCGCTGACAATAGTTCCAAGGCTTCTGGGTGGTATCCGGGAGCTATCATGCACTCGAAGAAGTGCTCCCCAATGGCAGTCGCGGTCTCCAGTTCGACCTCCTTTGTGAATGCAATGACGCATCCAAAGGCGCTCTCGGGATCACTGGCAAGGGCGTCCTTCCATGCTTCGGACTGGCTCGATCCTACTGCCGCGCCACATGGATTCGTGTGTTTGACAACCACACATCCATGTTCGTGATCCGCACAGGAGTGGATGATATTCTCTGCCAATCTTAGCGCTCCGTCCAAGTCAAGATAGTTGTTGTAGGACAGGGGCTTCCCACCGTGTTGAGTGGCAGCTCCCAGGCCCGTCGGTTCACCACCATTGGGATAGAAAGAGGCGGGTTGGTGCGGGTTTTCCCCGTATCTCAGTGTGGAGCCTCTTTTGGTAGAGAGATTAATGATTGAGGGGACTTCTTCGTCCATCAGCCTACTCTCAAGCTCATTAGACACGGCTGTATCGTATGCAGCCGTACTCTGGAACGACTCTAGGGCTAGCTTGGCTCTTTCACTGGTCCCAATTGCAGAGGGATCGCCTCCAGCTTCTCTTAGCTTGGCGATGATGTCTCCGTATTGCGAAGGCGACGTGAGGACTATGACATCCTTGTGGTTCTTGGCGGCTGAGCGTACCATGGTTGGGCCCCCGATGTCGATCATCTCAATTAGTTCAGAGTCTGTAGCTGGCGGACTTCTGGATGCGGTTTCGACGAAGGGGTACAAGTTTACGCATACTAGGTCAATCGGGCCATAACCCAGCTCTTGCAGAGTTTCCATATCGTCTGACCTGTCCCTCCTGGCTAGGATGCCACCGTGGACTGCTGGGTGAAGAGTCTTTACTCTTCCATCGAACACCTCTGGATGGCCCGTTGCTTCGCTTACATCGATGACTTCAATGCCAGCTGATCTAAGCTTCCTAGCAGTTCCACCTGTGGATAATATCTGCCATCCCATAGCGGATAGTGCGCTGGAGAGTTCCTCTACTCCTTCCTTGTGCCAGACGCTGATCAGTGCTCGGGGCGGTTCCATGAAGAGGCATGAGGGCGAGGGACTTGAAGCATTCTATGTCTAGTCCCCTCTGGCGGAGACGACTTGGTCTATTCTGAGCATACTTATTGCTGTCTCGGTAGCTGTCTCCAGAGAACCCGATATCACTGACTTAGGGTGCCAAACGCCCTCCGGTAATGTTATTTCGCCATCTCTGTCGATCCCCATGCAATTACCTATCCTAGCCTCTGAGCGAAGCTTCAAGACCTTGTCAAGAGGATTCTGTCCTGAGTTCTCAGCGAGAACAGCGGGTATCGTTTCCATGGCTCTTGCGAAGGCCTCCATGGCGATCCTCTCCCTTCCGGGCTCAGACTCCATCTCGGACCTCACGTGGTGAGCTATCATAGAATGAGATGCCCCGCCCCCTGGAAGGACCGCCTTTTCCGACATGGCCAGAGATGTCGCCCTGAGAGAGTCATGAATTCCTCGAATGGCTTCTTCGGTAGCCTCCTTCCCATCACCTCCAACCTCTATCGTGACTAATGCTGGGGATGGGCAGTCATCTATTCTGATTATGTCCTCTACCATTTCAGTGGACTCGTTCCTCTCCCAGACAAAGGAGCCGAAAGACCCTAGATTATCTGCAGAAGCATCCATTATTGAGTCGATTATAGTGGATGAAGTCGCCTCCGCTGCATTCCTAAGATCCACCTCATCCAGCTCCGATATTGCAACCACGCCCCTGTCAGCGAGAGTATGCAGAACGTCCTTGTCTACTTCTCCGCCACAGAGTACCACACTCGCCCCTGTGCCCAGTATTGCATTGGCGATATGCTCTTTCCTTTCTCTTTCGGCATCGACGAAAGAGTCTAGCTCTTCGGGAGAGGCTATCTTAATTTGTGCGTCTCTGGTCATGGACCTTATCTTCAGATCCCCCCCTACTATCGCAATCTTTGCATCTCTGATGTCATTGGGTAGTCCATCAAGAGGTATCCTCCTTCTTAGAGCCACTCCACTGATTACCTTTGAGTCCGACAGGGATCCCTTTCCCGACTTGAACATAGAAACATGTTCGGCGGCTGGATAGTCGGTATTTTCTGAGGTTATTTTGAGTGTCTTGACAACTATTCGAGATAGTAGTTCCAGAGATGCCTCGGCCCCTTTTCCTATCATTGCCGTCTCGGCTACACCGATCAGTCTTTCGTCACTGAGTGGGGTGGCGATATCATCCAGCATCGAGATAGCTGAAATCATGGATTTCCTGTAGCCCCCGATTATCGTAAGTGGATGGAGTCCCTTCCTTAGGAGTGTTTGGGACTCCTGAAGGAGTGCCCCACATAGTAGCATCGTCGTGGTGACTCCGTCTCCACATGCTTCCTCCTGAGACTGACACATGGATACGAGCATCTTAGCCGCAGGGTGCTTTACTAACAACTCTGATACTATCTTCGCGCCGTCGTTGGTAACTGCGGTGTTACCATCTGTCTTGTACATCATCTTGTCTAATCCCTTGGGTCCGAATGTGGGCTTGAGTAGGTTCGCGAATACATCTGATGCTGAAATCAGCTTCTCTTGAACATCAGTGCCACTGGTAACGTTGGTTTGCTCCTTGACTATGACCACTGGAGGTTTACCAGCCCCGTCGCTCATATCCCCTCCGAAACAAGGACCTGCCAAGAAACCTTTGAGGGCGATTCATGCATTTTTTGGTCCAACACGTGATAATATCTATTCGCTAGAGGGAGTAGTTAGACGCATGAGTCGGAGGACCCCCCTCTTCGCGATGGTGGTCTCTCTGATCTTGATGATGTCAATGGGGCCCATCTCATCAGCCCAGATTGGCATACTTCCATCGGTAGAGATAACCTGTGATGACCCAGGGCCTGTCGAGGTGTGGCCGGGAGCCACTAGAACCACTATTGTTTACTGCACACTCGAGAATCCATCGATACATAGCGAGTCTGTAGAGATAGGTACTGAATCTGAGGAGTCGGATTTCCAGTTTGCCGCTCCTCAGACTGTGACGATAGGGGCTGGCCAAGAAATGGATATCCAGATCATCATTAGAGTACCTGAGCTCTTTGCAGCTGGCACATACAGTGCCAATGTAACCGCTAAGGTTACCGAAGCGAATGGCATCGATGTTTCGGCCATCACGTCAACGGAGGAGGACTCAGTTAGCTTTGAGGTTATGAAATACGGTTCCTGCGAAGTGATGGTGGGGCAAGGTGGAGGGGCAATAGAAGCGGGTGATCCTGTGGTCTTCGCCGCTTCTTTCGTCTGCGAGGCAAATGCCGAATTCTCGATCGGTTACAGCTTGGTGATGATTGATGAGGTAGCTATGTCCTCAATTTGGCCATCGGGGTTCGAGGATCAGAGTGCGCCTTGTCAGTTCCAAGTCCAAGCGACAGGGGGAGGGGGGAACTGTCAGTTCCAGATTGCCACGCCCTCGAACCTTGCGAGCTCTTGGAGTGGATGCGTCGTACTCATCGATGATGACGGGGATGGGGATGGTTCTGGCTCGAGCCCCCCTTCGTCGTGTAACACCAATTACCCATCTTTGGGAATAGATATAGAGCCTCAGGGGCTTTCCTTGGTCTCGATTGGTTTAGACTCAAACAGCTCTGTAAGCGAACTCCTGATAGACAATAAGGAGCTTGTGGGCGGAGGAGTGGGAGGACTAGTACTCCTACTGTCTTTGATCCTGGTACTCAGGAGGAGGTCGAGATCTTACGATGAGGAGTGGGAGGAAGACTGATCACTCCAGGACATTTATCATCCAGAGAGCGGATAACGCACCAAAGAAACCCAAGATAAGGGACGTGGTGGAAGGAAATCCCAAGTTTCCGGTGTAAACCACGTACTGAGCGGCTGTCATTCCAACGACTGCAAGTGCCTGAGCGAAGTTACGACTACCATAACCCGACTCACTGATTATGTGATCCCTATTACGGATTGATAGAATTACCAAAGTAAGCACAGAGAGGACGATGAGGTGCCCAATCAACCAGCCAAAGGAAGATCCGAATACACCGACTAGTGAGTCCTGGAATTCACCGAGTATCATGGAAGCTACATCCACCATGGAAGGCTCGAGTGGCCGTGTATTATTCAACTAAACGGAGGTACTACGATATATTGGTCAAAGACTCTAGAGTCTGCAAGGTCTCATCAATCATCCTCTCCTTGTCGAACCTTCTCTCGGTCGTAGCTCTAGCGGCCTGGGAGATTCTTCTCCTCTCCTCTTGATCATTGCCCAGCCTACGAATCGCCGAGATTAGCTCAGATAGATTACCCGGTTTAATGAAAATACCATCATGATTGTGAGTAATGACGTCTGAGTTACCCCCTATCTCCGATGAAATCGTAGGTATTCCATGCGCCATGGCCTCCAGCAGAGCTAGCGGAAGCCCCTCGTACCTGGTTGTCGGTATTAGGTAAATGTCAGCGGATGAATAAGCTAAATTGAGTTCGTCATCAGTGACTCTTCCGTGGAAAGTGACCCTTTCATCAGTTCTAAGGTCCCTAGATATTTTCTTCAAATCGTCTAAATAAGGACCTGTTCCAATAATATCCAGATGTAGTGGCATGTCGTCTATCTCTGCCACAGCTCTTATCGCTGTCTGGAAGCCCTTCTGCTTATCCGCTCTACCTGTACAAAGTAGTCGTATCTCCTCTCCAGTCGATCTTTCTCTGGAATTGTCTGGAAGAGCGATGCCGTTCTCAATGACCCTGACCTTGCCCTTGGAGAACAGTTTGAAGTCTTTTGAGAGGGTTGGTGATACAAGCACTATGGATTTAGCGACCCTCCTCATAGGCATCTCCCATAGTAGGCACCTCCTAAGCAAATGAAGTGGCGTGAGGATTAGCCAATGCCAATACCTAGGCCTCATGTCGGCAGCCGACAAGAATGAGAGGAGTTCGGTTCTCAGTGAGCCATGACATACAACCGCCATTGGAATACCGTTCTTCTTTGCCCATCCCATCGCACCCTTGGCTGCGAACTCATTGCTGTGGATGACATCGATTGGATCATCTCTGTGGATTTTACGTACCTCGGACAGTGCTCTGTTGAACCAGCTTCTCGACAGCTTCATTGGCGTCGAGGGAGATAGGAATTTGACCGTGTAGCCCGATCTTTCCTCTTCCTCCACCCCGTCTTTCCTTGAGGTAGTTAGTACGGTGACCTTGTGCCCTGCCTTCACAAAGCCCGCGCATAGGTCTTCGCACTGTCTCTCAAATCCACCGAACCCATGGGACAAGGTAGACCTCGACATGACCAGAATGTGCATTTAATCAGGCGTTTGTGAGACTCTTGAGTTATAGCAGTATTCTCATCAAGGTCAGTAACCATGCTTCTCTAGGGTTTCCGCATTCTTCTCGGCGAATTCGAGCAACTCAGGGTCGTTTTTGAAAGCGAAGGCCCTGGATGGGTTTATTCTTTCTTCAATCGAAGAGAGCCTTTCCTCCGTTAGCTCGATGGAAATATATTCCAGTATCTTAGTAATTGAGTCTCTTGGAGACAATAATAACTCCTCGTACCTCACGACATGCTTGTCTTCTACGGAGGCAAGAATCTCAGACTCCATCTCTAACTGCTCGGACCAGAAGCTGAGGGCACCTTCCAGAGTTGAGGACCTCTGCCCCCTCATTATGGGGGACTTGCTGGATCTCCAAGAGTATGTGGGAAGCCACTTCTTGAACCTGCTGACATCACCTTCCCAGTGGGTGGAGTTTCTCATCCTGAGGCTGGCGGCCACGTCAGCGCCGTGTCTGATTACGTGTATGACTTTCATATCTGGCCAAATAGATCTCCAGAGCGGAAGTGAGGGGCCATTTCTGGGATCCTTCCAACCCCACCTTCCTTCCATGGAAAAGAGGCCATTCTTCAGAGGCTTGCCCGAGTACTTTCTGCTGGATCTGCTCGAAAGCCTCTTGCGGACGTATTCCTCTATGGCTTCCATGGCAACTGGAAGGGTGGTTAGTTCAGAGAGGGCCCCGGGCCTCTCCCAGCTCGCTCCTGCGTTCTCGTATATCCACTCATTGAGACCTATGAAGAATAGTGACTCGTGGTCCTCCTGGAGGTCTTTACCCATCATAACTCCGCAATCATCTAGAATTCTGGAGACGAGGCTCGTACCACTTCTGTGCATTCCCACCACTAGGACTGGGTTTGCCATGGCGTTGCGTGGGGGTCGTTATGTTAAGTTCTAACTGGCTAGTTGGCCAGTATTTTGTCAAGGGAGGTGAATAAGAACTCAATCTGGCTATGATCATTGTCAATATGGGGGGACACCCTGATCATCCCTGATCTATCAGTAACTAAAATTCCAAATTCGTCTTGGAGTCTCCTGACTATCTCTGCACTGTGGTGTTCAGAAGGAGGGCGTATGCTGACAATGGCGCTCCTCTGATCATCATCCTTTGGAGAGGTGACCTCCAACCCCCTTGAACTAGCGAGTTCGACAACCATGTCAGAGAGGGAGAGATCATGCTCCCAGATTCTTTCAATTCCAATTTCCAACATCTCCTCGATCGACGCCGCTAAACCCCTTAATGCTCCAAAGTGCAAGGTCGTGAACTCAAATCTACTTGCATCCTCGGGCAGATTCATCCTATCAGACCTCATGTCCCATATATCCTCATTACTCCTGAAACCGACTATCCCTGGGACCAGTTTTTTAGCCTCAGGAGAGAGGTATCCGACTGCTGTCCCATAAGTCCCTCTTAGCCACTTGTAGCCAGAGGATATGATGACATCAGCTCCTGATGCTACAGCATCTATGGGAACCATCCCCATTGATTGGGTTGCATCTACCACAAGTATGGCCCCTACTGAGTGGGCTACTTTGGAGAACTCTCTCAAGTTATATCTCTGTCCGTTTGCATACTCGACATGGGAAATAACAACTACGGATGTATTATTGTCGATTAGCCCTAAAATATCCCTGGGGTCAGTATAGTGGTTTTCATTGTAGGGCGCCAGCCTAACTTCCGCGCCTGTTTCAAGGGCGACTCTGGACCATGGGTAAACAGTAGAAGGAAACGCTGCCCTAGATGAAACGATATTCTGGCTCTTGGAAGGCATAACAGCCCATGCGATCGAGCTCATCATAGCAGTGGCACTGGATCCGCAGAAAACATCCGATATGTGGCAGGAAAGGAGTTTTGCAGCTGCCACCCTGAGTGGCATCATACCTAGTTTCTCCGCATCGGCATCAAATTCGGCCGCTCCTCCCCTGGCTAGAGAGTCCTCCCAGTTTCTGGATGCCTTATGTGCTACTGCAGAGGTTGTAGCTACGTTCGCGTAGGAGAGATTCGTCCATTCGTGTCCCATATACTAACCCGAAAGGTTCGTGCACTTCAATTCAAGTCACCGATTAGGCCATATGCGGGCATGTTCCCGATTGTTCGTGCCGAAGGAAAGACGGGCCGCCGTGGCAATCTTCGCAATCTCATTTGTTTGGGGAATGACATTCATATGGATGAAACAGGGAATCGAGGCTGCTGAGAGCGCGGTTCCCGATGTTGAAGCGAACTGGGTTGCCTTTCTCTTCTTCTCTGCCAGATTTGTGATAGCAACAATCCTAACTCTAGCTTTGCTTCCCAAAGCTAGAGCAGGTTTTTCTAATCCTGATTCAGTACGAGGGGGGGCTTGGCTCGGGCTGATCCTATCTGCGGGATACCTCAGTCAGAACATTGGAATCACCACCGTAACTCCTGGTGTTTCTGCTTTCCTGACTAGCCTGTATGTCGTCTTCACCGCCCTAATCGCCATAATATTGGGGAGGCAGAGCATAACCAAGTCCACCGTAATAGGTGTTTTATTGGCGACTTTTGGTGCTGGGTGGATAGGTGGTCCTCCTCAGGTATCCCTTGGTTTTGGAGAGTTTCTGACGATTTTCAGTGCTTACATGTTCGGAGCGCATATTATTGCGACTGACAGAATTACCAAAGAAAATGACCCCATTGAGGTTACAGGACCGATGATGGCGACCATAATGATTCTCGGAGCGGTAATGCTTGTACTACTTCCAATCCGTTCCGAGGGAATATCAATTCTCGTTGATTTCCAAGAGCTGTTGCTGACATTGGATTTCTTCATTCCTCTATTCCTATGTGCGGCGCTAGGTTCCTTAGTGGCGCTACTGGTTCTGAATATCTTCCAAAGGGATTTGCCTCCAATAAGGGCGGCGATAATCTACGCCTTCGAGCCAGTCTGGGCTGGAATAGCCAGTCTGGTAATGGGGTATGATGAAATTGGGTTCTGGTTTTTCCTAGGGGCCGGAGCCCTTCTAATCGGAAACCTAGTGGTTGAGTTCGAGGGTCTGAACGCCAAGGCAGAGGAAGAGTAGTATGGCAGGCAGTGTATACTCGATAAATGTCAGCGGCTCTGGTGGGGTTCCAAAGCTACCCATCAGAGCGGCCTTCGTCGGGTTCGAGGGTGTCGAGGGAGACCACAATAAATTCAGAGCTGAAAGGAAAGATGGGGATCCCGGCAGGGCAGTGTGTATTTTCTCAATTGAGAGAATACGTCAGCTACAACAGGAGGGGCACCCTATTGACGTTGGAACTGCTGGAGAGAACTTCACCATTGAGGGAATCGACTGGCCTGTTCTGGGGGTTGGTACGATTATTGAGATTGGGGGTGCTAAGATTCAATTGAGCGAGCCGTGCGCCCCGTGCAGCAAAATTGGGGGGTCCTTCATTGACAGTAAGTTCTCAAGGGTAGACCATGAAAAGAGAGAAGGGTGGTCACGCTGGTCAGCTTTCGTGATTGAAGAGGGGACGGTATCAGTTGGCGATTCCGCATTCCTACGAAAGGCGTGAGGCTCGATTAATCGCTACAGCCGGGATTCTGAAATAGGATTGGGTTGTCGCTCAGACCCAAGGCAGAGGTACCCGAGTGGTCAAAGGGGCTGGGATGAGGTCCCAGTGCGTAGTGCTTCGCAGGTTCAAATCCTGTCCTCTGCACCATCTTAATCTTCTTCGGGAGGCGACCAATTGCCACGGAATATCTCACCTGCAAGTTCTCCCGCATCGAAGGCGTCATAGTCATGGTCTACGATAAGGTGTCTAATCAGAAGATGTTGCTCAACCTTGTAATCACAATCAGGGCAGTCAACCGTAACCGGGGCCTTGTAACCGACGAACTCCATTCTCCCCTTAGGAGTAGAGAGTCTCCTAGCAGTCCTTACTAGGATGACTGCGAAAGCCAGAGAGAGTACTAGGATTCCACATCCAATACCTGAGAATACGGGTGGCTTCGGGCTAGATTGCCTGAGGTTGATGTCTTCCCTTACTGTACCACTGGGAGACTGTTCCATCTCTGAAATGTCTATGATGTGACTGGTATTCTCGTTCAGAAGAATGAGGATTAGCTCCGCCCCGTCGTAGGAGTCGTCTATGTTGATTGTGATCTCATAGTATCCATATGCATCGGTTCTATCGGATACGCCTCTGAACTCGTGGCAGTCGTACTCATTCTCCTCACATTGAATTTCGACCTCTTCAAAAATCACTGAAGCTCCATCTGAGTAAGTGGCCTTGCCTGTAATCTGATACTGATCGGCTGAGCACAAAGGGGATATGACAATGAGTGCGGTTAGCACAAGCGCGGATGCTAGTCGCATGACACTTTGATGGTAGCTGGGGTTTTGAAGTAGCGTTTCACAGAAAATCCCTGAAGAAGGCAATTTGATATTCACCGATGGTACTCTGAGAGCATGGGAGGAAGGGGCTTTGTCGTTGTCATGGTCGCATTGTTTTCCCTAGTATCGCTGTCCTACTCATACGTACCAGCCTACGATAGCCTTGGGGCAGAAAGTCATTTTTCTAGCTCTAATGAAGGTTTTGGGCCAACAAACTACACTGATGAGCATACATACGTGACGGTGGGTTATGAAGGAAGATATACACAACTGAGAATGCCCGGTGGTCATGACTATTCCAAGCCACTTCCTCTCGTTGTTTCGCTTCATGGCTTCAGCGGTAATGGCCAGAGCAATGCGGAGTACATGCACCTGTTCGATAGTATACATGAGAACGAGCACCTTCTTCTCTATCCTGACGGAACACAGAATTGGGTGGGGCAAAGGCGATGGAATGCAACCGACTCATGCTGTTTGTTCAGTGGCGAAATCAATGATGTGGACTATCTACTTGGAATGATCAACGATGCAATCCAAAACTATGGTGCTGATCCCGATGGAATACTAATCACCGGACTATCCAATGGTGGATTCATGAGTCATAGGATGGCATGTGAGGCTGGTGGGACGATTCGGTCCATTGTTGCGCTGAACGGCGTGACATGGGATGACTTCAGCATGTGTCCAGACACTGGGAGGCCGGATATCCTTCACGTTCACTCCACCGCAGATTCCGTCATATGGTATGAGGGGGGTTCAATCCTAGGGAATGAATACCCCTCGTCGAATGAGACTGTAGAGAACTGGGCGATGAGGTCTGGATGTGACCAGAGCTGGACTTACCTAGGGTCCCGTGACATCTCGGGTGATGATGGATTGGATGATACAGATGAGTTTGAGTTCTTGAATTGCGAATCTGGCAACAGGGTTTCTCACTGGAGAATTAACGACGCTAGTCACGTTCCCCCTTTGAACAATCTCGGTTGGGCTGATCAGATACTGGAGTGGGGGCTCTCAGGCTTTGTCAGGGACTCCGATGGAGACGGTTACAGAGATGATTCGGATGCTTTCATCTACAACCCATACGAATGGATTGACACGGACGGGGATGGATATGGGGACAACTCGGACGTGTTCCCTCTAGATTCTAGTGAGTGGTACGACACAGACGACGACGGAGTGGGGGACAACTCGGATGCTTTTCCCTACGATGCCTCTGAGTGGTCAGATTACGACTCGGATGGCACCGGAGACAACTCGGATTCTGATGACGATAACGACGGGTGGCTTGATTCTGAAGACGCTTTTCCTTACGATATCCAGGAGTGGTGGGACACCGATGGAGATGGGATAGGTAACAATGAGGATTTCGACGACGATAACGACGGGTGGACGGATGCCGAAGACTCGTTTCCTCTCGATTCAAATGAGAGCTCTGATAGTGATGGAGACGGCATCGGAGACAATGCGGACATGGATGACGATAACGACGGGTGGACCGACAGTGACGAAGAGCAGTGCGGAGAGAGTAGTCCTTTCGATGCCAGTCAGTTACCGGATGACTTCGATGGAGATATGGTATGTGACCCTCTGGATGATGATGATGACTCTGATGGTGTTAATGATGCAGACGATGATTTTCCTTTCGATCCAGATGAGTGGATTGACAGTGATGAGGATGGGGTCGGGAATAACGCTGACGCGTTCCCGGCCGATGAGACTGAGTGGGAGGATACGGATGGGGACGGCGTGGGGGACAACTCGGATGCTTTCCCCCTCGACCCGGGAGAATGGAGTGACACGGATGGGGACGGCGTGGGGGACAACTCGGATGTGTTCTTCGAGAACCCGTATGAGTGGCAGGACACCGATGGGGACGGCGTGGGGGACAACTCGGATTTATTCCCATTCAGATCAGATGAGTGGCAGGACACCGATGGCGATGGGTACGGAGAGAATGAGGATGCTTTCCCCCTCGACCTAGGTGAATGGAATGATACCGATGGCGACGGGGTGGGCGATAATACAGACTACTATCCTCTTGATGGAGAAAGGTGGGAACGGGAATGGCCTCTGGGAGAGATTACAATGATCACTTTGATATCTGGCTTAATCTATATTTCCGGTAGGCGGGACAAGGATAACTAATGGGGTAAAGCAACCCAAATTGCCACTACGAACAGTGACAGGCCCATTGTCAAATTGAGAGCCTTTGCAGATTTCGGGGTAGTGAATGCTCTCCTGAGTACTGTTCCGAAGGCCGCCCATGACATTACTGCAGGTAATCCAAAGGCTAAGTTTAGGAGAACTAGGAGTATTTTCCCTGTAAATCCTGTTCCGAACAAGGTTCCGAAGGAAGTCATCAGAACTAGGAAATGAATCCAAGCCTTACCATTGACTATCTGGATAGTAGCTCCCGTAACGAATCCCAGCCTCTCTGATGATTCCTCTCCCTTCTCCAAAGCCTTTGATGTAGCGATCTTGTAAGAAAGATATGCGATGTACAAAGCGCCTACGTAAGTTAGCAAGTCAAACGCTGTTTTGTTATCTTCTATGAGATCAGTGGCACCGGCTACAAAAAGCCCCAGTGTAGACCAACCTACTGCCATTCCAGAGATTAGGGCGAGNGTGGCACGGAATCCGTGCTGGGATCCGTGTGCGGCACATAGGACGTTGTTCGGTCCGGGCGTGAAGCACATGGGCACAATGAATACCATTGCGGCGATGAATAGCTCGAAATCCATCTAGAACACCTAGGCTCTGGAAAGTAATAGCTCTCTGGCTGATTCTAGGCCCTTCTCTATATCGGACCACAGATCCTCAACCCCCTCTATGCCGATGCTCATTCTGACGAAACCAGGCACTACTCCCGCCTCATGCCTAACTTCCTCGGGAACGAACATGTGGCTCGAATTGAACGGGCATTCAACCAGGCTCTCTACTCCTCCGAGACTAGTCGCTTCGAAAATTAATTCTAATGACTTCATGAACTTGAGGGCTGAGTCNTCGCCCCCTTTGATTACGAACGCCAGCATCCCACTGCCTCTTGGCATCGTTCTGTTGGCTATCTCGAAGTCGGGGTGACTTCGCAAGGAGGTATGGATGACCTTCTCTATCATGTCATGAGACTCCAGCCTCCTTGCGATCTCGGCTGAGTTGGAAGCATGTATTGGCATCCTCGCATGTAGGGTTTTCATTCCCCTTTCGAGTAGATAGCACATGTGTGGATCTGCCGCTCCACCGAGGTAAATTTTGGTGTGGAATACTTTAGCAATTAGCTCCTTCTTTCCAGCTACAAATCCAGCAGTAAGATCTGAATGACCGCCGAGGTATTTCGTTCCAGAGTGGATTACAATATCAAAGCCCATCTCGACAGGGTTGCAAGACCATGGGGATGCAAATGTGTTATCCACGACTGAGATTAGGTCATTTTTACTAGCGATATCGGCCATCGCGCTGAGGTCACAGACCTTCAAAGTTGGATTCGTCATTGTTTCCGCATAGAGCACCTTCGTGTTTTCCTGGATTGCTTCCTCATAACTTGATGGATCCCTAATATCGGCCATCGTGACCTCGATTCCCATTCTTGGCAAAATATCTGTTAGAAGGGCATACGTTCCCCCATAACAGTCCGGTGTAGCAACGACATGATCCCCAGCAGAGAGGAAGGTCAGCAAAGTGGTCGAAATGGCTGACATCCCGCTTGCGAAAACCTCTGCATCTTCCGCTCTCTCGAGAGATGCCAGTTTAGCGGAAACAACCTCAGAGTTCACACTTGAAATTCTGGAGTATACCGGTCCTGTATGATGTAGCCCTTCGGCCCAACCCTTGTACTTCTCATCGGTAAGCCTGTAAGTTGACGTCAAGAAAATTGGAGTTGAGGCCGCGCCTTCTATCTCGACCATGCCAGAATGTACGGCTTTGGTCCCAAGCTCCTTGTCTTGGTCATTGACACTCATGGCGATGCGAGAGTATATCTGGTCATCAACTCTGCGCAATAACATGGATGAGCAGGTCTACTATTCAGTTATCATGGGAATCTACGTGATGATAGTTCTCTATTCCACAAAGGTCCCTTACAGGATGATGGTTGAGAGGGGGGTCGAAGATATCCGTGCAGTCTACTACAACAGAAAGATTGTGCATGTTTTTGCAGGGGGGGTTGGATCGCTTTGTGTTCCGTATCTCTTCACTGANTTCTGGTACCCCATGGTTTGTGGAATAATCCTCACCATATTCACATACATCGCTCATATTTCCGGCCGGAGAATGTACTGGTTCCAAACGGAACAGAATCAGAACGATGTCAAATTCTCCCTGATGTGGTGGGTCTCAATAACGGTGATATGGGCACTTGTTGGTGATCCTTGGTTGGCGATTATTCCCTCTCTGTTTATGGCATTCGGTGATGGAATCACAGGAGTAGTGAGGAATCTTGTAGTCAAGAAGAGGTCGAAAAGCCCCATCGGAAACGTGTTTATGTTTATCGTAAGTGCTCCATTGGGATGGTACGTTGGTGGACTAGGGGATCCCTCTCTCCCAGGCTGGGGTTTGATTGCCGCCGCAGTCGCAACATTCGTAGAAAGGTATGAATTTGGCCCGATTGACGATAACATACTGATCACAATCTTCTCGACTCTTGTGCTGATGATTGGGGTATACTCGGGACCGATATACTAGTTTCCTCTCTGTCTCTGTGCCTCGACTGCCACAACACTCAGTGGGGCCTGGAGATTGAATGATGGAACAAAACCAGACATTGGAATTCTAATTATCTCATCCGATAAATCTAGAATTTTCTGTGGAATTCCGTTTCTCTCGCCCCCCACAATGATCATTATTTTGCCTGTCAAATCAGTATCCCAAGGTGTCTTGTCCCCCACATCCTCAAGAGAGACGGTTTTGAAACCCGATTCTTTTGCAGATTTGACTGCCTCAAAACCGTCACCCCAAAAGACGGGGATGAACCTGTGCGCCTTCATCGAAGCCCTCTTGGCTGCCTTTCTCTCTGCGTTGGAAAGCTCTGCGTCTACAAAAACTGCATCGGCCCCTGAAACTTCAGCAGTCCTAATGCAGAAACCGATATTCACGGGATAGGAAGCTCCCGCTAGGACCCAGATCAGGCCTCCAGAAGCAATAATCTCCTCAAAACTTAGGTTTGGATCCCTGCCAACCAAAGCCAGTACATCAGGTATCCCATGTGAGTTATCTCTTGACATCCTCCAAAGATCATTATCAGAGCCTTCGATTACCCGAATCCCGAGTTCATTGGCCATTGAGCGAACCTTGGAGAGATCTGGGGACTCTGAATCCCTCCTAACCAGTACTAACTTTATCTCCTCGTTCTCTTGGAAGGACTTCAAGACCTCGTTAATGCCACATCTCTGCATCTCATTCACTCCCTAGTGTTCAGCCCCGACTCTTCCTGCTACATTAAGTGAAACAGCGACTATTGGGCCTATCAGGATGGCAAACAGCAAAGTCCCCAGTCCAACAGTCCCCCCAAGTATCCATCCAATGATGACTACAGATATCTCTATGCCGGCACGCACCGAGCCTATCGGCACACCTGATATCCTCTGTATTCCTGTCATCCATCCATCTCGAGGCCCTGGTCCTAGGTTAGCGGTGAGATAAATCCCACTTCCAATCCCCACTAAGACCACACCTATGAGAACTTGAATGACTGCTTGAAAAGTACCATCGGGGGTAGGCATGACTGGCAACATGTACTCTATCGCGGCAGCAATAAGGATTGCATTGAGTATTGTGCCGACTCCTGGTCTCTCCTTGAGTGGAATCCAGAGGAATAGGACGGCGAAGCTGACAAGCAGTGTGGCCTGACCTATTGAGCCTCCCATCATTTTCGCAATACCTTCAGCGAGAACCGTCCAAGGGGTATTCCCTATTCCCGCAGCAATTAGTATTGCGTCACCGGTTCCGAAAATCCACAAACCAATACACAGTATCGTTAGAGTGGAGATTCTTGGCCTGGTATCCATTGGATTGGTGGAACTCCACCATGTGGTGGGAACCTCCTTCGCAGGCTTCAGGAATGAGCGTATGACCATGTCCCGCGAAAGGCGTTTCATCCTTGAACCCAATTGAAGTAGTCCTCTGTTGAGTCGGCGTCCCATGCGAGAATTTGCGGTACATCGTATGGATGATCTGATTGGATTGCCCTGATTAGCTCCGATTTCGTCTCAGGGTCTGTTTTGAATTGTATCCTCCATTCTGGGCAGAACTCAATTTTTTCATCCCATTGGTACATTGACTGAACCCTGATTCTGTGCGCGCACTTGGCTAATTTCTCACTTATTTTAGAGAATACCCATTCTCCAACCTCTGGCTCCAACAAGTCACCCGGAAGTGTGGTTTGCACGATTGAGATGCGATTTTTCATGGTCCTCGGAAAGGGTGATTCGGCATGAAGCCATTGGCATACTTTGAATGAGTATGGTGTGTTCGGACATACGAGGTCGGACAGTGGAGCTCTGGGAGATGCCTATCGATACGGGTGAAGTGCCACCTGATAAGTCGGATTTCGATGTGATAGTCGTCGGCGGGGGTCCTGGAGGATCTGCGGCGGCTGCCTACAACTCACTAAACGGATGTAAGGTGTTGCTAATCGAGAAGGGGGTCTGGCCACGTGACAAAGTTTGCGGGGACGCTGTCGGGGGGAAATCGCTTTCGCATGTAGAGGAGCTAGGAGTTCTCCCCATGATACAGGCAACGCCTTACTATCAGGTAGATTCCATACTATTCGGAAGCGCGAATGGTTCGGAAGTTAGAGTGATGCTCCCCAAGGATAGCTATGAGGAGAAGGGGTTAATGTCAGGATATGCTCTACCACGAGTTCAGTTCGATTACATGATGTTCAAGAGGGCTAGTGAGATTGTCAAGGAGAACGGCGGTTCTGTTATTCAGGGATTTACGGTAAAGGAAGTATTGAGTGAGGGGAGCGGTCCCTCATCCAGAATCACTGGCGTGACTGGAAAATTTGGAGGGGGGCGTTCGGACAATCCAATGATGACCTTCAGTTCAACGGTTACTATTGGGGCCGGGGGCTATAACTGCCCTGTTTCGAGGAAAATAACAGAATTATACGACGAGCCACACAAAGATGATCATCATTTCTGTGGAGGATACAGAGAGTACTGGGAAAACGTCGATGGCCTAGAAGGCTCAGAAGGACAAATCGAGATTCATTTTATCGATGAGGTTTTGCCTGGTTACTTCTGGTTATTCCCAGTGAAAGAAGGGGTGGTTAATGTTGGAATCGGTATGCTCATTTCAGAACAAAGAAAGCAGAAGGGAATGAAGAAATCCCTCAAGAAAATCCAGAAATGGGTTATTGAAGAGCACCCTCGCTTTAGTAGGAGGTTCAAGGATGCAAAATTGGTTGAAGGATCAGAAAAGGGCTGGCAACTTCCATTTGGTTCACCTAGGAAAGAGGCCCCATCTTTCCAGCCTAGGAGAGGGGCAATGGCTGGTGCCATGACAGTTGGAGATGCAGCGAGTCTAGTAGACCCATTCAGCGGGGAGGGCATTGGTAACGCGCTACTATCAGGAAAGCTAACAAGTCTACACTTTGACAAGGGTCGCCACTCAGAGGGTTTCACACAGGAGGATGCTGAGAGATATATGGTGGACCTCTGGAACGAGCTTGGGGGCGAGCTTTCCAATTCCAAGAAGCTTCAGAGCATGATGAAGTGGAAGAGACTAACCAACTGGTTCGTGAATAAGGCGTCCAAGAAGGAGGAGATAGGAACAATGATGTCTGAGATGATAGCAAGCAAGGAGACTCAAAAGAGCCTCTGGAGCCCTTGGTTCCTGTTCAAGACCCTGGTTCTTCCGTGAGGTGTTTGATTGGGTCGACTCAATACTTCACTGGATGGCATTGATGCGGTTTTCCTCGACCTAGATGGTACGATATACCTAGGAGGGGAGCTAATCGATGGAGCTTTGGAATTCTTGGAACGCCTAGAAAAGAACGGAATAAAGAGGTTTTTTCTATCGAATAATTCCAGTAAGTCCGTATCTCAGTATCTCAGTAGACTGACTTCTATGGGAATAGAAGCCAGGGAAGAGGACGTTCTGCTCTCAACCCATGACCTTCTATCCTGGTTGGAGAAGATGGATGTTAGAGATACTTACCTAGTTGGTACTGAAGGAATGCGTGACATGATGGAAAGTGCTGGCTTCAATACTCGTTCGGAGTCGCCGGAGTATGTGGTATTAGGGTATGACACGGAGATAAACTACGAGAAATTATCCACTGCCTCGATTCACCTCCACAAGGGGGTTCCGATGGTCGCCAGTCATCCAGATGTAGTTTGTCCGTCCCCAGATGGTGGTCTTCCAGACACCGGCGCTTACATGGATCTCTTTGAGGCTACAACGGGCGCAAGGCCGATTCACATTTGTGGAAAGCCAAATCCTGGAATGATTCTTCACAAAGTGGAGGAGCTGGGCCTATCACCGGAAGATTGTGCAATGATTGGAGATCGGTTGTACACAGATATGGAAATGGCTGACAGGGCCGGGGTTCATGGAATCCTCGTTCTTTCCGGTGAGGCGACAATTCTCGATGCTACCGAAGCTTCTCAAAAACCGAGTCTGGTTGTCGAGTCTGTGGCTTCACTTCTGTAAGGCCCAGTGGTACACATGGCGTAGGTTCTGAAACTATACTATACAAATAGAATTATTTCTCGGAATGGCTATGGAAGGGGCGACTGAGCCTGAGGCTTTGGAACACAGATCGTACTTCAAGATGGGTTTGTTCGTTTATGACAACGCGAAGGTTGTGCTAATTCTAACCCTAATTCTTTGTGGCTCATTGGCTTCGTTGATGACTCTGGAGCCTAGGTATGCCGAAGGATATGGAGAGGGGGATCTTGAGTCAGTTCATGGGTGGGACGCCGCGAGAATAGGTTTTACGTCTGAGAATGAAAGTGACAGCTTCTCATTCCATGTTTTGTTCCATCACCCCGGTGCAAGTCATGAAGATGAATTAGTGCAAAATGCAATGATGGAAACTGTTGCTCCAATGACGGAAAATGAGCATGTATCAGTGGAATATCCATGGTTAACCAACGAGGTGAATAGATCAGAGCTAGTGAGCTCGGTGAACCCGGAGTGGACCAGAATAAAAATTGAGGTTAATCTTGATAGAGATGGCTCCAAGGCTTTACTGAAGAAAAACTTCGACGATTTGACGCTCCCTGACGATGCCCCAGAGGGAATGGAAAAATGGGTAACAGACAACCTGGCGATCGACGTCACCTTCGACCTAACCCTGAAGGAAGAGTTGATTCAAGCGGAGTTGATTTCGGCACCTCTAACTCTGATTATCCTGCTTTTGGTTTTCGGGAGTTTGATTGCGGCCGGATTGCCTGTTCTGTCTGGAGTCTACACTGTTCTAGCCGCTGTTGGAATAGTAACTGGTCTGAGTTATGTATTCGATGACATCACAGTATACGCTAACAACATCGTTTCCCTACTTGGAATTGGACTAAGCGTGGACTACTCGCTCTTCATAGTGAATAGGTTCAGAGAAGAGCTCGGTAGGGGGAGAGACCATAGAACAGCAATTGCGATGACCAGTGCAACTGCGGGACGGGCCATCTTCTTCTCTGGTATGACGGTCATAGTCGGCCTCATGGGAATGCTTTTCTTCGAAAATACCGGGCTTCCATCTCTCGGATGGGGAGGTATTTGCGCAACTGCCGTAGCCCTCACATCTTCGATTGTCCTTCTTCCCGCGGCCTTATCCCTATTGGGAGACAGGGTTAACTCATTCAAGGTTCCATTCTCGTTTGGGGTGGACACTAGTGAGGAGGGTTTCTGGTCTAATGTCGCCGGCGGGGTCATGAAGAGGCCATTTGCTGTCCTAGTTCCTGCAGTAATCGTACTAATGCTGGCTGGCTCCCCGTTTTTACAGGCAGAGTATGGCATAACCACCTACAAGGCGCTCAGTCCAGATGACGAATCCCGGCAAGGAATGGAGCTAACGGATGACTACTGGCCCGAGTATATCTCAAACACTGCATTGGCCGTATTTGAGCTAGAAGAGGGGGTTGATCCACTGCTAGAAAGCAATATTCGTTCCCTCTATCAGTTCTCTAAGGAGATTTTGGAGGTCGATGGGGCTACTTACGTTCGCAGTCATGCCCATTTTGATGTGAATATGAGTGAGGACGATGTAGTCGACTTCTGGGACTCTTCCAAAGACGAGGAGCGCTCCTCGATGGAATCTATGTTGCTGTCATCTCAAAGGGAATATCTGAGAGAGAGTTTCATAGGAAATAATGTGGTTTTGCTTGTGGTGGGGATAGAAGGGGATGAGTCAAGCGTTAGTGCGAGAGAAGCAGTATTGTCTATCAGGGGCCTCGAGACGAAGGATGAGCAATTTGGTAGCTCATCGGCAGTAAACGTGGCAGGCGTGGCCGCATACAACCAAGATGTGATCGAGGCAGTTGCGGAAAACTTGCCTATCTCACTAGCATTCATACTGATCACCAGCTATATTCTTATTTTCCTACAGGTAAGGTCAGTCGTTCTCCCCCTGAAAGCGCTGATTATGAATGTCCTTTCGGTCAGCGCCTCGTTTGGTGTGCTGGTATGGATCTTCCAGATGGGTAATGGTTCTGAGCTGCTTAACTTCACACCACAGCCTATTGACCCTACGACTCCTGTGATGATTTTCGCGATACTATTCGGGTTAAGTATGGACTACGAGGTACTGATGCTGTCCAGAATCCATGAAGAGTGGGAAAGAACGGGAGATAACACAAAGTCGGTCGCCGTTGGCCTCCAGAAAAGCGGTCGTATAATCACCTCCGCGGCTCTAGTTATGGTTACCGTCTTCTCCGCATTCGGACTTTCATCTGTGTCGTTGATGAAGCAATTCGGTTTCATGCTTGCACTCGGAGTAGCTGTGGATGCTACTCTAGTAAGAGCATTGGTGGTTCCCTCTACAATGCGTCTTATGGGTGACCTAAACTGGTATGCCCCCTCGTGGTTAGCATCGAAGGAAGAGGGGCCTGATCCTACTGAACAAGAGTGATTACCTGTTTCATAGTTAAATCGAATAATATGATGGCCGTGTGAGGAGCATGGTGAGGGGGCTCGTGGTAGTAACCGGGGCCAGTGGATACATTGGTAGCCATATAGTAGCTAACCTCCTCTCAAAGGGGATGAGAGTTAGGGCGACTGTGAGGGATTTGGGGGATCCTGAAAGAGTGGCGCATCTCAAAACCATGGAAATCGCTGAGGGAGGAGGTATTGAGATTGTTGAAATGGACCTGTTCGATCCTGAATCTGTCAACTCGGCAATATCAGGATGCACGGATTTGATTCATACTGCGGCTACCGTCATTGTCAGATCCCGAGACCCGCAAAGAAAAATCGTTGACCCTAGTGTCATTGGGACCAGAAACGTGATTTCCGCGATAGAACGGTCCGGTACCATTGAGCGTTTTGTACACACTTCTTCCACAGCAGCAATCAGGCCGATGGAATGGAAAGATGGTTCCACCCTAACCGCCGATAGCTGGGCCAATGATGCTACATTGGAAAATAATCCGTATGGATTGGCCAAGGTCAGTGCTGAGAGGATTGTCAGAGAGTGGCATGCTTCGCTAGAATCAGGTACTCGTCCCCGACTAGTTACAATTCATCCCTGTATGGTCTTCGGCCCACCACTTTCACCTAGGCATCTCCGTGGGTCTCTGGCAATACTGATGGCAATGATCAGGCGCACTGTTCCACTCAATCTTCCCATGCAGATTAACATAGTCGATGTCAGGGACGTGGCAGAAGCTCACGTCAGGGCATTGGAGGGAGGCCAGGAGGAGGGAAGGTACCTAACTGTCTCAGGCGATATGATGATGACTGATATTGCAAAGGCCCTAAAGAAGTCCCACCCCGAAAGGAGGTGGGTGACTTGGGAGGCCCCTTATTGGGTGGCTTTGGTGGCGTCTTTCTTTCATCCAAAAATCGATGTTTCGTGGGCTAAGAGGCATCTCAGGAAGCGTCTGTATTGGGATGCCTCTCCAGCTGAAGATGACCTTGGTATGGAATGGATGGAGCCTCTTCAATCAATATTGGATACCGTGCCCCCCATTCTGGAGAACGGATGGGACTAGTGCCTCTAGTCCTGCTCTCCAACCATTTCAGCTTCCAAAAGTTCTGATCTGTTGTTCCGCAACCATACTGCTGAGACACCCAGTCCAATGAGTAAGAGAGCCGTGCCTATGGCCATGATCAATGGTAGAGAGGAAGAGGATTTGGAGAATGACTTCTGCTCTTGGCTATATGGGGGAATCAGGCTTTCATCATAAACCGGCCTAACCATCACGAGGTTCTTCGCCTCGTCTGGGTCATAGAAGTCAGAGGGCGTAGCTGGATCTAGGTCCGAATACCCATCAGTCCTGAGGGGGACCTCGAACACTCTTTCCTCAGTCACGTCCAATGTTAATAGCACATCATAGGTGTATGGAACTCGGGGTTCCATGAACTCTGAACCAGTGATGATACCAGTTATCGGAAGTGAGATTGCCGTGCCTGTTACATCGAATTCCGTCCATGTGCTCCAGTATTCCGGTGTAACCTCCAAGGAGATGTAAATCGTATCTCCGACAATCGTTCCTTGTCCCTGTGCATCGTCACTTCCATCCGAGCCTAGATCGACATTGGGCCTTATCTGAGCAATTTGCGCGGTATCGGTGTCCCAATCGAGCGAACTGAAAGATACCTGCATTTCTATGGTTCCGTTAGGAACCCAGACATAGTGCCTGTCGTCCGTTGCATATGTTCCAAAGGTGCTAGTTGGGCCGTTGTTGAAATGGCTCCACTCGCCTTTCCATGCGTGCCGTAGCTGATCTGTCTGAAGTTCGATTCCTCGTGTGTCCATTATTCCTTCATAGTGGTTGTAAGCGTCCCATACGGTAGCTTCTGGGTGGTCCAAGAAACCATCCTCGTTGGGATCTCTCATAACCTGCAATGTTCTTGCCAAGGCGAGAGCTTTGTCTGTGTCCACAAGTCCATGCCCCACTCTCCAGTCATGGCATCGATCGGTCCTATCCGATACGTAGCATTCCTCTGGGATATCACTACAACCGTCGTCATCGTTCCCTTCCTCGCATGAGTTCCTGAGATGATCGTAGTGTGCAGTAAGTTCTAGGATCAATTCGATTTCATGAACCCTCGATTCGTTTCTCTCTTCCCAATCATCAAACTGCAAACCCTTCGCAGATTCGTTGAAGTACAAGCTGTTCTCACTATCGTGGTCTTCTATCTGATAGTTGGCGACACCCAGTGACGGAGCGGCGGCGAGCAGAAGTGTAGCTATGCCCCCGATGTGTGGCGTTGCCATGCTAGTTCCTGATATTGACATGTAGTAGATGTCGCCTTGCGTTCTCGTTGAGGCGTCGATGGCTGTTGCCCTTGGTGCAGTAGCCCAAATATCTCTTCCAGGTGCTCCGATATCTGGCCATGTATGCTGTTGCGTTTTCCAACCCCTACTGGAGAATGATGTAACCGCGCTCGCATCATGGGTCAGTGCGGCAACCGAGATTGCTGAAGGGGTGTTTGCATACACGTTTGTCCTCAAATCATTTTCCGACTCATCTCCTGAACCCCCACTGTTCGAAGCAGCAAAAATCACGGCTACTTGGTTATCGTAAGTTAACATGTCAGTTAGCAACGTTACGGCATTGGAGGGATTGTAATCCCCATTGGTACCCCATGAATTGGAAACAACCCTGATATTGTATTCATTCAACCCCGGTCTGCTGTGCTGGTAAGTCCATTCAAGACCTTCGACCGCAGCAAAAATCGAGGCCCCGTCTCCTGTCCCCAGTGCCACTATTGTTGCTCCCTTGGCAGTACCAAGACGTCTTCCCCCAGACGCATCTCCGTTCCCTGCTATAGTCCCGCCGACATGTGTCCCATGTCCACTCGATGTGTCTGAATTACAATTGGGCGCATCCACCCATGCCACTCCAGTCCACTTAGCGGACCATATGAGCTTCTCACCTGTCCAAGGCTCGCCACAATCGAAGTCGGGGTGCTCCCCGTCTATGCCGGTATCCAGGTCTACCGCGGTGGCTCCCTCTCCGTCATATTCCGATAAGGAGAGATCTGGTTCTGTCTTGAGGACCCCTTCTGTGTCGATGATGGCCCTATGCCATGCGAGGCTAGCGTTCACCCAAGTGACCGTCTCGTGCATCATTGACTCCACGTCATTTTGGTCACCGGGGAGGTAGAAGTGCTCAATTTGCAGGTTTGCCTCCATGTGTTTTACGACAGATAGCCCGGAAAGTCTTGAAATCTCTGTCGAGTCTCCCACCACAAGTCCACCGTGGAGAACGGTCAGTTGTGATATAACCTCGATACCTATTGACCTAATGGCTCTCCAAACCCCCTCAGTGGGACGATCGTGAAATTGGATGATTGCCTCTATTTGGCCCTCGTTGTCCAATTGTGATATCAATTCCTCAGTCATCTTCGAGGTATCCACTTGCTGAGGTTGGCTCGTGACGGCCAAGGATCCCGACATACTTGCAACAAGAGCCACGAGGACGAATGCGGTGACTCTCATGGGTCTAGGCCATGGTTATTCGATTTCAACAAACCCCCGTGCTGTTCCCCTAACCGTTCAAATCAAGAGTGGTTCGCCCTCTGGAGTAACATGCGCACTGGTGCGATAGTACTGACAGTCCTCATGTTGACGGTTCCTCTGAGCGGGTGCTTCGGCAATGAAGAGCAGATTTTTGTTGAGCAAGAGAGTGCTTTTCCCGATGAAATACCCTCAACAACATGGTATCACTATTCTGGGGGTGTCAATGCTATTGATCCAGTAGCAGTTTCCAATGCAAACATCACAGTGAATCTAACAGGCGACAATGCACCATACTTGGCTGTTGGTTCATACTACGGAATTGGCATGAGCACGTTCGAGCCGACTATAGGAATCACGTCAATGGACAACATATACATGTCTAGCTGGGGGAATGGTCCATCCGGATCAACGGCGGTCATAAAGTGCACCGGGCTGATAGAGATGGTATCTCTCACAGACTACACATGTCAGAACGTCTACAATCCCCTCCTTCCTGTTCCCAACAGCAATGACCCGTACATATACGTCGATAAGTGGACGGACAGAATCATGAAGTTCGACATGCATGCTCTCCTTGGGATGACTGTTGAGTTCTCTGATGATGAAGGAGGCTCATGGCAAAATGGTCAGCTTGCTACCTCAATTTACTCTGTTCAGGATCACCAGACAATCGGGTCAGCACTACTCCCAGCGCCGGGTTATCCAACGACTTGGTCCTTCTGTGTGAACGGGAACGCGCCTCATCCCTTGTGCTCGACAAGCTTTGACGGTGGGAGGACGTGGACCTCAGAGGTATCTGGAGCGCCAATCAGTTGCCAGAGCGGTGGACTCACTGCCCACATCGAGGGAGGGGTGAACGGAAACCTGTACCGTGGGAACATAGGGTGTGACGGTGATGGATACTCGATCTACAAGAGCAGTAACGGGGGGCTTACTTGGACTGAACATCCATTGCCCACCGAGGAGACTGGTACTGCGGATACCTGGAACGGAGAGGAGGCTCAGGTAGCGGTTGATGACGAGGGGAACGTGCATGCAATGTGGAATGGGCTGGACAATATGCCGTACTACTCTTACTCCACCGATGAGGGTATCACTTGGAGTGCGCCGATGATGGTCGCTCCTCCGACCAACATATCGGGTACTGGNTTCCCTGTGATAACCGCTGGTGCGGCCGGGAAGGTCGCATTGGGTTATGTCGGGGACTCCGGAAACGATACCTGGAATGGATACATGACTATCATCACAGATGCCTTTGGGGAGAGCCCTCTGATGACAACAGTGCAACTGAATGGGTTTGATGATCCCCTAGATACTGAGGTTGGTTGCGGGTACAACCGGTGTGGGGGGCTTGGGGACTTCCTGGACATGTCCGTTGATCAATACGGAAGACCGTGGTTCGGGCTCTCTCACAATATCAACGATATCGGGATCTTTGGGACTTTAACACAAGGACCCTCGTTACGTGGCATGATAGACGGACTCAAAGAGATTCCAATTGGTGGTCCCCAGACCCTCTAGAGGGTGCTGTACAGATCATAGGCTTGGAAAATAAAGCCTGCCGCGAATACTATCATTGCCACTCCACATAGTGATAGGACTCTCTTGTATGTACTATGGGAAAGGTTCCCTCTGGTCCTATCGAACGCCAGGGCGATGAGGCACTTCACTATGATGATGGATACAAGGAAAGTTAGCGCGTAGGCAACTGGGGCGAGTGGTTCATGGTCTGCGGCGGAAGCCATCAGAGGCCCCCCGACGAGGAACCAGAAGACGTACACGTTTGGATTCAGGAGATTCGTCAGAACGCCCCTCTTGAAGGAGTGAGATACATCGATATCAGTTAGNTCTGGAGAGGGGGGCTCCAAGCTGAAGCACTCAAGACCCATCTTCAGAAGGTAGCCTGCTCCTAGAACGGAAATGAGGATGAGGACAGTGGGTTGCGTGGCTATCCAACTAGCGGCTAGTAGGCTTACTATCACGAGTGGCCCATCGGTAAATATGGGAGCCGCTGCAGTCCACATTCCTGCCCTAAAGCCGCCAGAAAGTGTCTCCTTGATTACCATAGTGAGGAGAGGGCCTGGCTTGACTCCCTCCACTACCCCCAATGCAAGACCTGCTACCGCGAGAGAGAGGATTAGAGAGAGGTCCATGCCCTATCTCCTTGAGGCCACCTTTGCGAGAAGCTCTAGTATCTCCAAGTATAGCCAGATGAGAGTTACCATGAGGCCGAACGCTGCCCTCCACTCAAGCTGTTTGGGGGCCCCTCTCTCAACGCCTCTCTCTATGAAGTCGAAGTCGGCTACGAGACACAATGAAGCTATGCAAATCACGAATACAGAGAAGAGTATCCCGATTGGGCTAGCCTCGTGAATGTAAGGGACCTCGAAGCCCAGAAACACACCAATGAAGGAGATCAGGTAGATCATGAGGATGGCAGTGAGGGCTGACATAACTGCTATCTGCAGATTCTTGCTCCAGGAGATGAGGCCCGCACGATAAATCGTCAGCATAGCTCCTAGAATCCCCAGAGTTAGGACCACCGCTAGAATTCCGATGCCCGGGAAGTACTGCTCATAGGCCCATGTCACTCCTCCCAAAAATAGTCCTTGGCAGAGGGAGTATGAGCAGATCATAACCGGGTTTGTAGAGCCTGAGAAGATGATAACCATGGCAAGGATGAAGCCACCGATTACGCCGATAAGGGCAAGGAATCCTGTCTCTGGCATGAACATGGCTGTTCCTATTGCTGTGGTGGCTATGATGATCAGAAGTATTCCCGTCTTCTCAGTGGTCCCCTCCATGGTCATCATGTTGGAGTCCCGATCATCCCACCACGGTGCCTCCCTGTAGGCACTCTTGTCGAATGTCGAGTCAGATAGAGCAGGGTTCCGGGAGCGATACATACGACGGGTTCTGTAGGGGCCCCTTCTCAAAGGTTGGCACGGAAAATACGAAACTCACTCCTCTTCAGAGGATTCTCTGACTTTNCGGGGCCTGGGAGCTTGCTTCCTCTTCTTCGCACCCTTCCTTACTCTTCCCTTGGGCTTTTTCTGGGACTGCATGAACAAAACCATGAGAACGATGGCTAGCCCTGCCACTCCGCCGACGATCATAACCAGTTGCTCTCCCTCTTCGCAACTAGTCTGACCATACTGTGACTGTGTCTCCCCACTGGCACAGGCGGTCTGGGAGCTCGCTCCAGCCTCTGCCACGTAGTTCCCGGGCTCGGCGGCTATGCAACCAACGGCACCTGGGAGTGGTTGGAAGTTACCGGGGAGGCAGGGCTCTTGGGAGGTCTGTCCTGTCTTTGAGACGAAGTGGCCCGGAGATGCGTCCAAACATTCCGACATACCTGACTCTGGCTGGTAGGTTCCTCTCTCACAGGGGGTCTGGGATGTCGCTCCTCTCTCGGGGACGTGCTGACCTCTGTCTGCTAAGGTGCACTCGGACTGCCCGGTCAGCGGCTGGTACGTTCCTGGTGGACAAGGAGTGGGCTCAGCAAGGCCGGAGGAGTCCGAGTATGTCCCTGGGCCCGCCGGTTTGCAAGTTATCGCCCCGGGCTCATCTTGGTATTCGCCCGGTCCGCATGGAGTATCCTCGGTAGCTCCAGACTCAATCACAAAATTACCTGGCTGGGCCAATTCGCAAGACGTCGCTTCGGACTGTGATTGGAATGAGCCGGGCTGACATGCAACCTGCTGGGTTGCCCCCTCCCCGCTGTAATGCCCTGGCTCAGCTGACAAGCATGATGATTCACCAGAGTTGGGCTGGTACTGGCCCGGAGGGCATGGTAACTGGTCTAGGGAGGCATTCAGTGGGACATGGCTTCCGGGATCAGATAGAGTGCACTCTCCCATCGCACTGTAGGGAGCATAGGTCCCTGGCTCACATTCTTGTTGCGAGCTGGCCCCTAACTGGCTGTAGTGCCCAGGATCTGTGACGCCAGAGCAGGAGGTGGCTCCTCGCTCTGTCTCGAAGGTGCCTGGTTCGCACCCTATCTGGTGTGCTGTTCCCGGTTCTGAAGAGTAGTGGCCGGGGTATGTTGCAATGCAAGAGGTCTGTCCGGGCGTGGGTTGGTACTCTCCGGGAAGACAGGGGGTCTGCGTAGTGGCACCAAATTCTGTCGTGTAGTATCCCGGATCGGCCAGCTTACACTCCTCGAGGCCGAATTCGTCTGAGTATGTTCCTGGCGTACACTCATCCTGCTGAAGGGAGTTGGGAGAGGCCTTGTGCCCCGGGCTCGCGGAGAAGCAGGAGGATTGGCCTGGATTCGGTTGGTACGTTCCGCCTTCGCATGGCGTCTCGCCCGTGTTGCCACTATCTCCGGTGTAGTATCCGGGTGTCGTCTCTATGCAGTAAGTGTAGCCTGGATTCGGCTGGTAGGTCCCAGGGGGGCATGGGACTTCGTCCGGAGAGCCGAAGTCGCTGTAGTGGCCAGGGCTGTTAGATATGCATATCTCTGCAACCAATGTCCCTAGCCCATCTATGGGGCGTGTATCGAAGGCATACCCGCTGACTGTGTCGTTTTCGGCATACTGACCACTGCTTGGTAGATATGTTCCCGCATGGCAGGGGTATTGTTCGGTTGCAGAGATTGGCACTATTGTGTAGTGTCCTGGGGATGCATCCATACACTCGGATTGCCCACCGTTTGGCTGGTATGTGCCTATGGGACATGGGATNTGACTGACCTGCCCGGATGAGGGCACATAGTGACCTGGATCAGCCGGAATACAACCGGTATTGTCAGTTGAGAAATACCCNGCCTCACAATCTGATATAAGTGGGTGTGAGTCGAACAAAGACATGATTCCATCGCCATCTGGATCTCTGTCAGATAGCCCTGGTGCCTGGGACGGGAGTGATGAGTTAGGGGTGAAGCCGGGAAGGCAGTTTCCTGTGCAAGCCCAGTCAGTGGGACCGAGGTCAACAAGTCCGTTGTTGCTGGGCTCGGAATAGCTGAAGTTTCCGATTCCTATTTGCCCCCAGTTGTTTCTTCCCCAGCAGAAGAGTTCCTCAGCCAGTGTTATCGCACAGGTATGATTGTATCCCACTGCGACTGAAGCCACCCCATGCCCGAGATCGATCTCGACTGGTAAAGTGGATATTCTTCCTCCTACTGAGTCGTAGGAGTTGCCTGTGGCTGTCTGCCCCAGCTGTCCGACGTTGTTCGACCCCCAGCAGTACAGGCTGTTGTCATCCAATATGGCACAGGCGCTCTGGTAATGCATGTCAATCGAAATTGCTGTTCTTCCCGTAGGAAGGATCACGTTTGAGGAGGTAGACCAGGTGGATGTGGTCGTGCCGTCGCCCAGTATCCCCTGCCAGTTGCTGCCCCAACAGCTCACACTGCCGTCGTCCAGCAATGCGCATGTGGAGTTCCCTCCTGCAACAATCTGGGCGATTGACGATCCAACAGGAGTGACCCTGACGGAGGCTGGGGAGCTTTCGTTGACGAGGGAGACTGTCCCTAGCTGGCCGGCATCGTTGTTGCCCCAACACATTGCTTCCCCGTCTGAGAGTAGGGTGCATGAGTGGGAGTATCCTGAGGCTATTGAGACGGGGACTGAGCCTTGGGGAAGTGGGACTACGTCTGGTGTGCGATCATCGTAGTAGTTGCCCTGGCCGAGCTGGCCATTCCAGTTCCTCCCCCAGCAGTATACCGATGAGTCGTCTATGTCCTGCCCCCTTACTGGAGATATGGAGCAGGTGTGTCTGTAACCTGTTGCGACCTCTACTGTATGTGTGTTCAGCGGGAGTGCTGGCTTCTGTGGGATGTGGCAGTTCCCATAGCATGCGTTCAGGTTGTAGTTGTCCCCCTCACCCCAGCACAGTAGATTGTAGCGCGCGGGCTCGATCGGTGTTGAGACAGGGGAGGCTGTAATCCCACAGCTGTGCAACGCGCTTCCGTCTATGGCTACCCATTCCGCGGTGACGTTGTGGTCGATGCTCCTCTGCGCTGGCCAGAATGGGCTGTTTGCCCCCGGGATGAGAGCGGGTACAGGTTGGATGGCCGCATATCCAGACTGATATGACCCGTCTCCAATCTTACCCCAGCACCTGAGCGTGTTGTCATGGGCCACTACGCAAGTAGTGTCTTCCATCAGCGCCATTGTTGAATTGGAGAAGACTGATCCTGAGTCAGATCCCGGGATATTGCTGGTCTCATGCGAGTAAAACTCCTTTGAGTCTGCCAAATCGACGATGCTGTCCCCATCTGAAAGCCCGAATGATGCGGTCATTCCAATCATCAGTGTGATCAGTGCTACGGAGGTAAGTTTGGCGGCGTTCGAAGACTTGTCCATACAAGATTGGGGCAATGGAGAGTAATAACGATTTTCCAGAATTTGCTCACAGCATCTCCTTGAGATGTTGGCCAGTGTAGCTGGACTTCTCTTCGGAGACTGCTGAGGGAGGGCCCTCCGCCACTATACGACCCCCCAGCTCACCTCCCTCTGGGCCCAAGTCTATTACCCAGTCTGCGCACTTGATGACATCCAGATGATGCTCGATGATTATCACTGTATGGCCGTTCCTCCTGAGTCTGAGTAGAACCTCGATGAGCTGATGAACATCAGACAGACCCAGCCCGGTAGTTGGCTCATCTAGGACATATATCGTGTGCTTCCTTGCAGGTCGATGGAGTTCGGTGGCTAGTTTCACCCTCTGTGCCTCTCCGCCAGAGAGGGTGGTCGCTGGCTGGCCCAGTCGTATGTAACCTAGTCCAACATCATTGAGAGTTGACACGATTCTGTGAATGCCTCTTTGGTTCTCGAAGAACGTGCATGCTTCCTGAACGGTCATCTGGAGCACGTCGTGTATCGTCTTTCCTTTCCACTCGACCTCGAGGGTCTCTCGGGTGTACCTCTTCCCCTTACAGACGTCACAAGTTACCCAAACATCAGGGAGGAAGTTCATCTCTAGCTTGGTGGAGCCGGCACCCTGACAGGCCTCGCACCTGCCCCCTCGGACATTGAATGAGAACTGGCCTGGCTCGTATCCTCTCTCTTTGGCTAGCGCGGTCGAGGAGAATAATTGCCTTATGTGTCCGAAAGCTTTCGTGTAGGTCGCGGGGTTGGACCTTGGAGTCCTCCCTATGGGTGACTGATCGATTACAATCACCTTGTCAATGTTGTCAACTCCCTCTACCGAATCATGAGCGCCTGGGGTCTCATCTGTACCTTGCAATTCCCTCTGTAGGACTGGTGCCAGAGTTCCCGTGACCAGTGAGGACTTCCCTGATCCCGAAACCCCCGTGACGGCAACCATGCACCCAAGTGGAATTTTGACGTCCAAGTCCTGGAGATTGTTCTGACGAGCTCCCCTCACAACTAGCCACCTGTCTTCCATTGGCTCTGTCCTGTCTTCGGGGAGGGGTATTCCAGAACGTCCGGACAGATAGGCCCCGGTGATACTGTCGTTATTGGACAGTAAATCCTCAAAGGTCCCACTAACAACTATCTCTCCTCCCTCCTTACCTGCTCCGGGCCCGATATCGACTACCCAATCTGCCTGCCTTAGTGTGGCTTCGTCGTGTTCGACTACGATGAGAGTGTTACCTAGATCGGTAAGTTCCCTCAATGTCTCCAAGAGCCTTCCATTGTCTCTTGGGTGCAGGCCAATACTTGGCTCATCCAAGACATACATCACACCAGTAAGCCTGGTCCCAATTTGAGTGGCAAGTCTGATTCTCTGGGACTCGCCCCCCGAGAGGGTGTTGGCCCTCCTGTCCAGAGTTAGGTAGTCAAGGCCTACGAGTGCAAGGAATCTGAGCCTCGCCTCAATTTCCTTGATTATTTCCGTCGCGATGAACATAGACCTTTCATCCAGTTTCTCCGCATGTATCGAATCGGATGGAGGGGGGTCCCTGTCAAGTCTTTCCCATGTATCATCCAATCCCCCTATTCTCCAGTATTGGACTGTAGCTAGGGCCTCCAATACGCTACAGCTCGAGATTCCTGGCAGAGTCGTGGAGCCTACGGTAACACCACTGACAGCCCTGTTCAGCTTCCTGCCTTCACAGTCCGAACATGGTTCATCGGTCATGAACGAGGAGAGTCTTGACCTCGTTCTGTCTGAGGACGTGTCCGTGTAGGTCCTCCTCAACCTTGAGAAGACTCCCTCCCAAGGCTTACTCATTCTATATGAAGCCCCCTTCTGGGAAGTAAACTGGAAGTTGATTGGGGTACTACCCGAACCGTTCAGCAGGATGTCTCTGTCATCCTCATCTAATTCCTGGAAGGGGATGTCTATTGGTATCCCATAATGCTGACATGTCTGAATCATTTGGCTTCTGTACCAGCCTGACATCATCGATCTCCTGAATGGCCTGATGCATCCCTCCTCGACCGTGGAGTTTCTATCTACAACCAAGTCATGTGAGAATCTCCTCTGGACTCCAAGTCCCTGACATGAAGGGCAAGCACCGAGGGGGTTGTTGAATGAGAAGACTCTGGGGCTCATTTCGGGTAGGAATGCGCCATGCTCGGGGCATGCGAATTCCTCAGAGTAGGGGATTATGGAGCCCTCCTTGGTCTTGAACCTCTGCTCTTCGGAGTTATCGGTACCGGGCTTAGGCGCACTAACGCTCTCAACCGCTACTGATCCCCCTCCAAGCCTCAGGCCAGTCTCGATGGCCTCGGTTAGCCTTTGCCTGTTAGAGAGGTGGAGGAGCAGTCTGTCTAGCCTTACGTCTATATCGTGCCTTAGATTCTTCTCGAGCTCGGGGGGGTTCTCAAAGTCAGCTTCTCTACCATTCACCTTTCCTGCCAGGAATCCCTGCTCGACGAACCCTTTGAACAGATCTGAGTGGGTTCCCTTTCTGTTTCTCACAGCTGGGCTCCAAATGGCGATTGCATGGCCCTCGAATCTCCAGAGTACGTCATCAACGATTTCTTGAACTGTCCTACGGGCAACTTCCCTACCGCAATCGGGGCAGTGTGGAAGGCCCACCCTTGCCCAGAGCAGTCTCATGTAATCCATTATCTCTGTTACCGTGGCAACGGTCGATCGGGGGTTATGGCTACCCTGCTTCTGGTCTATGCTGATGGCAGGAGAGAGTCCCTCTATACTATCGCAGTCGGGCTTTTTCATCTGACCTAAGAACTGTCGGGCATACGAACTCAGGCTCTCAACGTATCTCCTTTGCCCCTCTGCGTAGAGTGTATCGAACGCGAGGCTCGACTTGCCGGATCCGGACACTCCTGAAATGACGACGAACTTTCCCCTTGGAAGGCTAACATCGATGTTCCTGAGATTGTGGGTCCTTGCCCCCTTGACCTCGATCCATTCCTCGGCCATACCTACTTTCTCCCTCCTTATGCCCCTCTTTCGTCCTACTTGGGGGTTGTCGTGAGAGAGGCCGTCCTTGAATTCATGTATTGTGGAGATAGTAGTGTGTGTCCTAGTCTTCAGTGTAGAAGTAGTCGGACGGCTGGGTTGCCTTTCCTATACCGGACCATGGATCCTCCTTAGGGGCCTTTGGGCTCCTAGATAGCCTCTTACTGACCAGAATAGCGGACAAGGCTACCACCAAAGTTCCCAACAAAGCGTAGATTACGTCTATGTTTTCCATACACCTCGTAGTGTGCCTGAGTATATGATGGAGTGTTCGCGAGCCAGGTTCTTTTTTTCCTCAGTCTCTTCTCCGATCAGAAATATCCCCAAGGACCACTAAGCCCGCATAGCCTCCAACGATCAGTGCGACAGGAGGGAAGATGGTGTTAGCGAGGGGGCCCATGGAAGATGCTAGCGCGTCACCCAGTACGAGTCCTAGGACAGCTGTCAGAAATGGGATTGAGTGATACGCCCAATGCAGGTTCTGGGCAAATCTCTCATCCATGTAAACACCTCACTCTGTGAGTACGAGCGCATGGTCCTTCAGTTGAGCAAGCGATACAACTTGGAGAGTCTCCTCGTGAGTCGCCTCTAGGAGTACGGGACAGGCCACGCCTATGTCGGCGGCATTCTTCCAAGTACTGGCACAAACACACCACCTGTCCCCGGGGACGAGGCCAGGGAAGTTGTACTGCGGTGCGGGGGAGATCAGGTCGTTACCCCTAGACCTAGCGAACTCCAGAAATTCAGCGGTGACCTGGCAACATACAGTGTGCAGTGATCTGTCGTTTCTGTCAGTATTGCAACAGCCGTCCCTGAACCACCCAGTCATCGGGGAGGTAGAGCAACTTTCGAGCTCTGTACCGAGCACGTTGTATGAAGGGAGCACGTGTGGACCAAGGGTAGTGGGGTCTTGAAATGATGTATCTTCTCTAGATATTTACTTCGTGAGTGCAGGGTTTTTGTATGAAAAAAATAAATTCACTACTAAAAGGGGGATTTCCAAGCGGAATTCATGATTGAGATGAACAGGAGGATGTTCGAGGTGTCTATGGGAGACTCCTCTGAGGAGTACATCCGAAAGGCCTCGATAGCCTTGGCCGTCATAGGTTTCTTTTCCCATATATCGGTCTGGGGACTGTACAGCACGGGAAGCATCAGTGTAACTGGCGAGGCGACAGAGCTGTTGGCCTCGCCCCTGTCGGCGCTCTACACGCCTTTCTCTATACTACTGGTCTACGAGGTATACCAGTTAATCAGGACCATTCCAGAGTCGTTCTCTTCCTCGGTCGGTAAGCAGTTTGAGATCGCCACCCTTCTCGTTGTCAGAGACATTCTCAAGAGGCTGTCGGAAGTTGAGGGTTCCGAGGGGTGGGACATTAACTCAGACATCGGGTTACTCCTAGTCGAGTGCGGAGCGTTCCTGGCGCTGTTCTACACATCCCTGACATACTTCAGAATAAGCAAAGAGGGCGAGAAGGCTGAGGAGATTACAGATGATTTGGCTACCTTTGTGGAGGCGAAAAGGGGGGTTGCCAATACCATGCTCCTCGTCTTCTTGGTAATCGCGGCCTTCTCCTTTACAACGTGGATCGGTTCAGTTCAGGATGGGGGGGGCTCTGTAAGCAGGGCTATCTTCTTCTTAGACTTCTTCACTTTCCTGATTCTAGCTGATATCCTGATACTGCTGATTTCCTACTGGTTCTACACGGACTTCGGCAATCTCGCAAGGAACACAGGATTCGTTCTCTCCACAGTGATCATTCGCGTGGCCATATCATCGGAGGGGGTCTCGTCGATGATTCTCTTCACGCTAAGCGGCATTCTCGGCGTAGCGATACTGAGAATGTTTATGCCCGATAGCCCGATACAAAAGGCATGGAAACAACCAGAGTCGCTTTGATTACCACACTGATGCTCACAGCCGCCCTTGCCGGGTGCATTAGCGATGACACGTCCGACCTCGATGCCAGGATCTCTGAGCTTGAGCAGTCCAACAGGGAGCTGAATGAAAATCTCATAACGACACAAGGCGAGAATGCGCAGCTCCAAAGCGCGCTCGATCAGGCTGTTCAGGACTACTCCGATCTGCAGATGTTGCTCGCCGAAGCAGAGGTGAACGCAATGGAGCTCCAAGTGCAGCTAGAAACCATGACGGAAAGCCGTGACTCAATGATCATCGCCTTGGACGAAGCAGGTGAGTTCGCGGAAGAGATACTGGCTGTGATGGACAGCATGAACGAGACCATGGCCGCCCTCTACGACGCGCTGGCGGAGAACGCCACACTCGCCCAACAGTGGCAGATAGAGGCTCAGAGCGCGGCTGCGGACTTGCGTTATGCTGACTTACGTGATTCGAGCCTCTATGGCGCAAATCTATATGGCGCGGATTTGAGGGGCGCGTCTTTGAGTAGTTCGAATCTAAGATACACCATACTGGTCAATGCCGATATGAGGAATGTCATGCTCCTTGATGCGGACCTAAGTGGAGCTCAACTCGACGGAGCCAAGACTGGTAGTATCGCAACGTCTAGTGGTGGCAGTTGCCCCTTTTCATTGCCTATTGATTTTCGTTGTGTTGAAGGTAGCACAGACAGTGGGTACCCGTTGGCTTCTCTGATGGGACCTAGAGCTGACCTCAGTGACTCTGAATTCCACAACTTCCAGGAGACGAACCTCAATCTGCATGGTTCCAATATGCAGAACAGCCACTTCTACAATCTCAACATGAACGGGGCGAATATGAGCAGCGCGGACCTGAGGGGTGCTACATTGGAGAACGTCAACCTGTACAACTCTGACCTCTTGGGTGCTGACCTGACGGGAGTGAGCTGGACCAATGTGATATGCCCTGCGGGGGGGAACTCAGACGACAACGGTAACACCTGCGAGAATAATCTCTAGTTTACTCTCGCCTCGGGGTCTGTCTCGGTCGGTATCGAACCCGAAAGGTCCCACTGCTCGAAGACGTACTCATCGGTTTCCAAACGGAAAAGCAGGGTTCCTCCAGTGTAGGTGATCATAGGCTTCCGTATTATTCTCAGAGGATAAAGAGTTGTTTGGGTCGTTGGGTCCTATTTTATCGGAGCCAGAGGGCATCGATTACATCCCCTGCCTTTCCATCCGTATCTGGTGGAAGCAATGTCAAGCCATTGTGAGCCACCATGCTGTGGATGTTTCCACTCCCTTGATGTGTATGGGTTGTCGCAAGTAGCTCCCCTTCCTCTGATCTTATTCTTACCCTTCGCAGGCACAGCTTCCCAGGCGCACCAGTGATGTTATCTTCCAGCTTGACTGATACCCTCTGGCTGAGCCTCGGCCCCATCTCGTCATGATAGCCGAGGGATCTTGATATCCACGAGGCAACCAGAACGTGGAAGACTACGAGGCTGCTAACTGGGTTACCTGGGAGGCCGAAAAGCGGTGTTTCATTCCATGTACCGAACAGTGGAGGGCCGCCTGGTCTGAGCCTCATCCTCCAGAAGGAGAGATTGCCCTCCTCCTCCATGATCTTGCGAACGAGGTCCCATTCCCCCATGCTCACTCCTCCGCTGGTCAGGATTGCGTCACAATCTGACAAAGCGTCGAGTGTTGATCTGAGCTCTTCTAGGGAGTCGTTGGCAGACTCATGCCTGACGGCCTCACAGCCCATCGACTCTACCAAGGAGGCGAGGGCATGAGAGTTGGATTCGTAAATCTGCCCCTGCAAGAGCTCTTGTCCTGGTTGAATCAGCTCGTCGCCTGTGGAAAGGATTGCGATCCTCGGCCTTGTAATGACCTCAATTTCTCCATGTCCCATTGTACCTGCAAGGGCTAGCTTTGCAGAGTCTAGGAGCAATCCAGCAGGGAGCGCTTCCTGACCAATCGAAAGATTCTCTGCCCTCCTCCTGATAAAACCGGTCCTTGCTGGCCCTCTTACAGTGACTGTTTTTCCCTGAACATCGGTGTCCTCGATCATCACAATGGCATCTGCCCCTCTCGGCATGGGGGCTCCCGTCATGATTCTGCACGCCTGTCCCTGGCCTACGTCAGGGGGGCTCTCGCCACCTGCCTGACTAGTACCTACTACGGTTAGGGTCGTCTGCTCGCCTTCGCAGTCTTCCGCTCTAACCGCGAACCCGTCCATCGCGGAGTTATCGAATCTCGGGTCATCGACCCTTGAGGCAAGAGGTCGTGCGGTGACTCTGCCTCTGGCCTCGTCTAGAGAGACTGTCTCAGTCCTCCTTCTGAGAGGTTTAGTAAGAGATATTTGGATTGCTCTGTCGAGCGTAACTGCGGTCTCCATGGCTCCGCATGCGTGGTTGGGTTCAAGTGTTCTTCCACTGTGGTATGGTTGTGTATGACCCCGGGTTCGGTCTGATTCTACTCGGTCTGATGCTGATGGCCATACTCTACTCGAGCATAGGACATGGTGGTGCATCTGGTTACCTCGTTGTGCTGTCCCTGACCAGCTTCGGACTGATGGAGCCCGTCTGGCTCAAGCAGAACGTGTGGTGCCTGAACCTAGTGGTCTCGTCGATCGCATTCTATCACTACAGAAACTCTGGGTTCCATGATTGGGGGCTCACGCTACCGTTCGTGATGAGTAGCGTCCCGATGGTACTCATAGGGAGCTACATGAGGGTTGACGGGGTATTGTACGACATGCTGTTGTCCTTCGTTCTGCTTCTGGCGGCGTGGAGGTTGTACGTAACCGTGGAGCATGGTGAGGGCGAGCTCTTCGAGACTCCCGGCTTCAGGAGAGATATTATCGCGTTCGGCGGTGGTATTGGACTGGCAAGTGGGGTGATTGGTTTAGGTGGTGGAATTTTCCTGTCTCCTGTCATTATCCTGAAGAAGTGGGGTTCCCCCAAAATGACTGCGGCGACCGCATCAGTGTTCGTCTGGCTAAATTCCGCGGCTGGATTGGCTGGTTCCAGTTTATCCGAGGGTTTTGGTGTTGAGTTCTCCTCCATAGCCCCCTTCGCTCTAGCAGTTCTCATTGGGGGGTTCATCGGAAGCCGGTATGGTGCGAAAATCGCTGATCAGAACCATGTTAGATCATTCTTGATAGTGGTCCTGATCATCGCCTCAGCGAGGAGGGTCCTAGGAGTAGTAGGGCTTTGGCCCTAATCAGACTCCGATGGAGTCCTCGTGACCGCATTCAGGGTGGGCGCATATTACGGTGTACCTGTCCCTAGTTGGCTTAGGTATCCTCATCATGGAACCACACATTGAGCATTGATGCATGATGGCCTCTGGCTCCTTGTTGATAGGAGCCTCTGGCTCCTCATAGTCATCATGGGAAACCGTCCAACCCACCTGGTCGGTGTATGAGTCGTCCTCATCGGAGATAGCCTTCTGCCTGAGCCTGAGATTTATCTTGATCCTCCTTCCCTTCTTGGGCTTGCCCTTGGGCTTGCCCTTGGGCCTCCCCTTTGGAACGCCTTTCGCTGGGCGCTTCTTCGGGAGTGGTTTCTCAGCCTTCTTCGGCGGGGGCGCTACCTTCGGCGGGGGCGCTACCTTCGGCGGGGGCGCCGTCTCATTGAGCTGTGACTTCAGTCGTGCCGCGAGCTCGTAATCCTCGTCACTAACTGCCTTCGCTATTGCTTTCTTGATATCGGCTTCAGACATTGGTGGCTTGGGGGGCTTGGGCTTCTTGGGAGGTGGCGGTGGTGCCTTCATNGGAGGTGGCGGGGTGCCTTCATTGGAGGTGGCGGTGGTGCCTTCTTGGGAGGTGGCGGTGGTGCCTTCTTGGGAGGTGGCGGTGGTGCCTTCTTGGGAGGTGGAGGGGGTTTGTCGGCCACGCTATCATCCGATGGAAGCACGGACTGCCTTTGAAGAAATCGGGCGGAGATGGATTGTGGATCGGCCCAAAGAGAAGGTTGATTTGTGATAGCTGGAGGGGTGTATGATGCAACCTGACGAGGCGTGGGGCTCCAGATGGAGGGCCTGTGCCCATCCCCTCTCTCATCGATACATGGAAACGGCGTGCGCAAAACGGTCCCTGGTTGTCCTCGCGGCAGACATAGGAATTATCGACGATCTGGTGGACATGGTAAATCTGGTCGGCCCCCACATCGCGGGTTTGAAGACTCACGTGGACATGACTGATGATTTTACAATGGAGGATTGGGGTAAAGTCATCGATGTGGCCAAAAAGCACGATCTTATGCTGTTTGAGGACAGGAAGTTCGCGGACATAGGTAGAGTCACGGAGACTCAAATGGCGGGAATGTATGACATTCGCTCGTGGGCCGACTTGGTGACATCCCACAGTGTCAGCGGACCAGACATCGTGGACGGTATTGCATCTGCATGGGACAGCGTCCAGCGGGTGGGGGGTGTCCTCCTACTGGCACAGATGTCAAGCCGTGGGAACCTGCTAGATGGAAGTTACACTGACAGGACCATGGAAATAGGTACTTCCTCGCCACATGTCGTCGGCTACATTGGTAATGGTAGCAATCCAAATGAAATTATGGCTCTCAGGGGGAAGGCTGGCGATGGGAAGATGATCTGGACGCCGGGGGTCAACCTATCGGCTGATGAGGGGGTTCTAGGTCAGCGGTATGGGCACCCCTCTGATGCCATTAAAGCTGGTTCTGACGCAGTTATCGTTGGTTCNGGGATTCACGGGGCGACGGATCCCGTTGNCGCAGCNAAGGCATACGCCGATGCCACATGGGCGGCGCTTCTNTCACGATAGGTACTGAGGCCGGACCAAGAGACAACTTATGACCCGGTGCTCGGGTCGGCACTCATGACTGACATGAGATACAGGATGATGGGGAATACCGGGATTCAGGTCTCGGTTCTGAGCTATGGTTTCTGGGCAACGTACGGAGTGAAGGAGGACATGAAGGGCGGAGAAGGCGTTGAGCGTGCGAAGGATATGCTCAGAGTAGCCAGGCAAGGAGGCATAAACTGCTTCGATCACGCTGAGGCATACGGTATCCCAAACGGGGAAGCAGAGAGGATATTCGGATTGGCTCTCTCAGACCTTCAGGAAGAGGACCCGGATCTCTGGAGGCGAAGTGAGCTGGTAATCACCACCAAGGTATTCTGGGGAGGATCGGGAGTGAATGAGTCTGGCCTCTCGAGAAAGCACGTTCTGGAGGGGCTTTCCTCCAGCTTAGATCGTCTGGGGCTCGACTACGTCGATATGGTGTTCTGTCACCGTCCAGATCCCTTCACCCCCACGGAGACAGTAGTGCAAGCAATGACTAGTGCGGTTAGGAGCGGTATGGCTACTTGCTGGGGGACGAGCGAGTGGTCCGCTCAGCAGATAACGGAAGCCTTCTGGATTGCGAGGAGCATGGGGCTCGAGCCTCCTCAGTTCGAGCAGCCACAGTACAACATGCTTCACAGGGAGAGGTTCGAGAACGAGTACTTTCCCATATTCAATGCACCATACAACATCGGTACGACGATCTGGAGCCCGCTCTCTTCCGGCTTGCTGACTGGCAAGTACAACGACGGGGTNCCGGATGGCTCCAGAGCTACAGTGGAGATGTATGGGTGGATGAGGGAGAAACTAGAGCAGGCCAGGGAAGACGGTCACATGGACCGTGTTAGGAAGCTTGCTGACTACGCCGAAGCGGAGTTTGGGTGCACAGTGGCACAGCTAGCACTAGCGTGGTGTTTGAAGAATCAGAACGTGTCTACCATTTTACTGGGTGCGACCAAGGAGGACCAGCTTAAGGAGAANCTTGGGTGCATCTCCGTCGCCCTCTCGATCGAGGACAGTCACATGGAAGCCATAGAGGAGATCCTCGGGAACAAGCCCGATGATTGGATGGGCCCTGGAGGGACCGGGACACGCACATTGCATACCCTCTAGGCGCTTGGCTTAGGCCTCAGAGCGACCAATGCGATGCTGACTAGGAACGCCAGGGCGAGTGGTCCGGTGATGAATATCTCCTCCGTGGCGGTGAACTCCCAAGCGAACGTCGACCAAGCCAGCGCAATAGTTTCCAACACCGAAGCAAGCATGACTACATCGTACAGGGCCTTCTCCCCCTCGGGGTCGCGCGCAGCCAGAAGAGCTCCGACGCCNTTGACCGCGACNAGGGCGGCCCCNAGATTCCTGAGCCANGCAATGTTGTCCGTAGTAGCTCCCTCGAGATCGACATACCACTCCGGGTAAACGAAGAAGACCATGCCCATTGCTATGCTCGACCAGCCACAGACCCTCAATACGAGCCTTGTTTTATCCAAGCTAACATCTCCTTAGGTGAACATTACTCAGGGCTTGATGATGAAGAAAGGGTGTATAGGCCGTGTATGGTCATCAATACAACACCAGAAACCGCTAACAAGTATGTTGACTCCAGACTAAATCCTTCATGTTCCACTGCCCTCCAGAGGTAATCATCGACCCAGAAAACACCGACAAGAAGAACCCCAGCAACAGTGGGGGTNAGGCCTTCNATGTTTATCAGTCCTAAGCCCATAGTAATGAGGCCAATGATCGAGAGAATCATCATTCCCAAGCCCAGATACGCAATATTCTTCTCCATCGAGGAAACCTTCCACATTACTACGATATCAGACTCACTTCCCTCCTCAGGAAGTCCCTCGGGAAATGAACAATCAGGCTCTGCCTCGCAATTGGCAATAAGATCGTCTAGCTCGTCATCATCGAACGAGTANTCGTCTTCGATCTGATCCTCGGTCGCCATATCGAGGAGTCCAATATCGAGCATGTTGATCAGTAGGAAGACCGCTAATAGCACGGTTCCCCACAGCTTTTTGGTAAACTTGCCGAACAATGGGCGTTGGCCGAACTCGTCGAACGCAAGTGCTGGCATGTATATCATGGGCGCGAACCATAGGAGGCCGAAGATTAGGAAGAACGGNTCCTCCAGAATTGCCAACATTGGAACTATCAGTAGAGCTATCATNCGACTGTTCTTGACTTGGAAAAGCAACGCGAGACCACCGATACCAGACATCACTGTGAACGCGTAGTCCGGATCTGTGGANAGTGACATTGTATCTAGGTCGTAGACCGAAGACACNCACATGTAGAGAAAGAATGATGCCTGGGCCCAGAGGGCTACATTCGCTGGGTTGGTATCTAGGTTGGGGATGGTGTAACTCGCACTATCACTCATGGTGTCAAGTCTGCATTTCAGTAAATTAATCTTGGCAGGGCTAATCCCTATGGAATTAGTTCCATGGCCTGTTCTACGTAATCCGAGAGGTCGACAAGGCCAGCGTAATGGGCGGCTCCAGCACCAATCGCCNCCACAATCAAGATGAGGANGATCCTTCGGAGCCAGCGTCTCTTCTTCTTGNGTGGCTTTTGCACTGCTACCTCCACTGTCTCCTCTGGCATCGCGGGAAGGGGCGGCATCACGGGAAGGGGCGACATCACGGGAAGCGGTGGTGCGNCCTCATCCATCTCCGGATACAGCTCGTCGAGATCTGCTAGTCCGGGTGCCCCCGGTATGTCCCCCATCAAGGAAGGCCANGCATCATCGAGGTCTGCAGTGGTTATCGGCGTGGTGAGTATCGCCGTGGCGCCCGCGGAGAATGCNGCATCCTCGGCCAACGCCNTCCCNGACCTGGTGGTGACNAANGCGANCCTNGCATTGAAGTCCGTCTCCCTNATCTCNAGGGCGGCGATATGNCCGTCNAGGCCTGATATGTCCAGTGCCATGAGGACTAGATCGGGTTTCTTTTCGACATACACATCCACGGCNCTGTCTCCATCGTCGCACACGATTGGAACCCATCCCCTCCTCTCGAAATGCCCAGCAAGACTGCTCTCGGTCATGGGGTTGCCTACGACTATCAACACGGTCTGCTTTTCCCCGTCCATGTTGGTCCGACAGAGAGTGGGGATTCATGAACGGACCGGTCATATGATTGGGAAGCGTCAGTTTTAGGTCATGACGAGGACCTTGCCTGACGATTTTACATGGATATGCAAGTTACTAGGGTTCAATTCGGCTTTGGTAAACAGGCTCCTCCGTCTGAAGATTGTAGGCAGTCAATACCCTCGGTAACATGGACGGCCCTTCGGAGTCATGGCATTCATGGTAGACGCATGTGTCCAGCCCTATCGCCATAGGACGGCCGTCATCGACCTTGATGTCGGACAGCCATATCTCACCGGCCTTTGAGTCGTCCTTGTGCAGATGCTTGAATGTCACAGTGTGACCGAACAGGATGGTTCGTTTGGGGTCTATTGCATGTCCAGAGTCGAAGAACTGCTTTCTCGCATGCATGTGGATGCTCTCTGATTGGCCGTCCACATCGTGATTCTGGTCATACCCCCCGTGAACGAGTCTCCAGTCGTCCAAGACGATCTCAGTGGGGAGTTGCCTCATCCACTCTACGTCGTCCGAGGCTCGGTCGCGTGCGCCATCGTCACTGCCATACCTGGCGATGTACGACGACTCGGTATTCGCTCCCCCGTTGTGATACCAAATCCTCGCCTCCATGCTCAAATCCCTGAAGAAGAGGGCGTCATCGAAGCCCTCTATCATCATCTGTTCGTGATTCCCCCGTATCGAGTGAACGTTGGCGGTCGTCCTCACGTAGTTGACTACATCGGCAGAAGTTGGGCCTCTGTCTATGAGATCGCCCAGCATCACGACAGCATCGTTATCCCCCATGTCGAGCCTCTGGATGAGTGCCTCCAACGTANCGAAGTATCCGTGTACATCCCCTATGACCCATACGTCAGAGCCCTCGTCCAGTGTTCTCTGAAGCTCCTCTTCCAAGGCCCTATTCCTCACTCTGGTCGCCCCCATCTGGTTGGATTACTTCTGTCAGCCGTTGATTTCTCCAGTACCTTATCTGGACCTCTAGACCGAGCTGGTTCGCCTCGGTCCGGTTGATCTGCCTTCCAGAGTGGCGTCCCCACACGATTGTGAAGTCCTGGTTCCGGTACCAGTCCCTCAATGCCGCCTCCTTGCTCCTGTAATCCCTCCCATGTGAAGGGACTACTCTGATTAGCTTCAATTCACCGAACATTCAANCCCTCCATTCTCGATTGGTAGTTGTACATGATGCTCCAGACCCTGGTCAAGGCGTAGTGATAGTCTTGGTCGCTCTCGCAGCGCGTCTTGAAGCTGGTGTAGTCCACGTCGGCAATCTGNGCNTCGAGGACCCTCATGGCTTCCGACTTCGGCATGGTAATCCTGAACCTGTAGTCGGCCCAATCGATTACCTCGATATCATGCTCCGGCCACAGGTTCTCCAGTGGGTCCACGACCCTCGACTTGACTTGGAAGTGTCCTGGAAGGGCGTTGTGTTGCACCACTGCGACGAACCCGTGCTTGGTGAAGACCCACATCAGCACTCACCTCCTATCAGAGAAGGCCATTTCTCGTCCTCGAGTTTTGGGGTGCAATAGTCCCTCCTGAACTCCCTCGGTTTCTGACCNACTAGTGTCACCTCGGTGGTAACCCCGATGTACTTCCTGGCCTCGTCTATCAGCTCCCAGCCATACTCCCTGAACATCCAAGACCTGAATCCGGAGGAGGGGGGCGTTATCCCCCTCTCCTCCATCAGTGCTCGGCATACCTGGTTTTGGGCCGCGATTAGCGATTTGTCGACCGTCCTCTTGGGCCTGGTTATCGGCCAGTAGCCGAGGTACACTTGCGTGATGTAGTACGTCCCGCTCATTCAGGCCACCTCCACTCCCAACGGCTCGTCGGGCGCTTCGACCTGCTCTGCCTCCGCTGGCTCGACGTACGGCATGAGGACCGTGTACGGGTCCAGCTGCACCTCGACATCTACGCATTCGAACGTGGCCCTCATGAAGGCCACTCCCCTGAGGGAAAACTCGTGGTCAACGACTGATATGATTCGGATGGTGGTGTCGTTCACCTTCTGCATCATTATGCCATCACTGCCAAACCAGTGAACCTGTCCATCAACCAGTCCTGCCATCCATCCATGGGCCCATTGGCGCCTCTCATGGTCATTGACCCATGCTAGGTCTTCCTCGCACAGGGTCGGCATTCTACTGTTTACGCAGTCTCTCGTCTCTTTTTCTATTAACATCATTTCCTTCATATTCATTCCTCAGTTTGTTTCATTCTCCGCATTTATTCTTGTTTCTCTGATCTTNTTCCATTATATTTGTTCGCTATTTATCCCTTTATTGNTCAGTCCTCAGAAGGTACCCCTCTANNCTTATTTAAAGCGAATCATTTGCGCCACCTGTAAAGGCACTTTGCGCCACTTACTAATGCGCAATTGCGCCACTTACGAACAATGGGTTACACAACATAATCACCGTCTCACTATTCCCTTTTAGAGTCATGATCGATCGCCTCCCACCGCATCCAGAACCGGCAAAAAAGCCCACTCGTAACAGCCCCCTTTGCCCATGTTATACTATAGTTTTCAGGAGATATAAATGTAACTCGTCGTTGCTTCAAACTCTCATTTTTCCGGTCTTGTAATCATGTATTACTATTCCTTTTTATAGTCAGAAAAACGTATCACTGATCGGCAGTCAGCTTACTTAATATTCCTTAAAAAACTAATCGGATTGTCTCTTCTAATTGTCATATCGTTTGCGCTCATTCATGGCGTAAACGAGTCAAGTCGAAGGGGGGTCTCCATAGGTCTTCCAGCAGCTGGTCGGGTTCAGCTGGGAAGCTGGCTCAAGCGCAATTTTTCATTGTCGGTGTAAGGGTTAATATAGGCACATGAAAATCTATCATTATGGATCCAAACGCGGATGAAATAGAGGCAGTACCAAAGAAGGCAACAGAGGGATTNAGCGAGGAGACAATAGCCCATTTGAGCGAGAGAAGAAAGGAGTTGGAAGCACACATCCTGGGTACCTTCAACGGCAAAGAGATGTGGTTTCAAGAGAGGAGGCTGCAATTCAAGGGAGTCCCGAACATCACGACAAATGATTGGGGGGTCAGCATAAAGTTCGAGAGTGAGAACTTCAGAACGCTATCTCTGTCCGGNCGCTGGGATATCATAGTCAGTTACANGAACGGGNTNGGTGCACAGTATGCGGGGTGGACAGTGTGCTTAGACTGCCCCTACCCAGAGATGGGAACCAGCTACAATTAAATCCAGAGACTCGAAATCACGTCCATGACAAGTAGTGAAGACGAGCAAGGGAACTACCGATGTTGGAGATCTCAGCGAGGAAGACATCGGCCATATTATGACCATTATTGCGACAGATGGATATTACCAACAGGCCGAGATTGTGAAAGTTTCCTGCCCCGCGTGTGGGGAGGAGTTCTTGGGAACGAAAAGACACGCAGGGGGATTCATCGCAGGGCATCGTGCATACCATGAATTTGAGAACTCGCTTGACGATATCATAGAAAATCTCGGTGGAGCCTAAGGGAGAAGGTCTTAATCAGCTTAGAGATGGTGTTTTGTAACACCCTAGAGTATGGAGTCCAGTAACCACTCGGGATCAAATGGGATCAAATCCTCATACCCCTGGCCGACGCCTGCGAGTACTATTGGTCGGCCAGTTGCGTGGGCTATGGACATCGCGGCCCCTCCATTCGCGTCAGTGTCCATTTTGCAGAGTACTGCTCCGTCGAACCTGAGCATGCTCTGGAAGACCTTTGCCTGCTCGANTGCGTCGTTGCCCGCCAGAGCATCTGCNACGAACAGNACCAGGTGTGGCTTCGTGACCCTGTGGACCTTCCTGAGCTCCTCCATCAGGTTGGTCTTGTTCTGCATCCTTCCCGCGGTGTCTATGATTACGACGTCATCGCCCTTGGCCCTTGCTGACTCAACGGCATCCCGAGCTACAGCAGCCGAGTCCCCTCCTCTCTGNCTGGTTATGCACCTGACTCCTATTCTCNCGGCATGNGAGGCNAGCTGGTCTATGGCTCCGGCCCTGAAGGTATCCGCCGCCGCCATGACCACCGAGTATCCNTCCTCCCTNAGCCTGTGGGCTATCTTGGCGGAGGTNGTGGTCTTCCCCGTCCCATTNACNCCTACTATCATNATGACGACGGGTGTGTCCTCGGAGAGTATCGACCTCACTGTCCTGTCGAAGTCCCAGTAGCCAGCCTCGAGAAGTCTCCGAAGGGATTCCCTGAGCGCCTTCTCGATGACTGTCGCCAGGGGGGTCTTGGTGGTTATNCTNGAGCCGACGATTCTCATNCTTAGCGCATNGATGAGGCCCTCTGTAGCCGCNTGCCCCATATCGACCGATAGGAGGTCNTTCTCGAGCTCCTCGAGGATTCCATCCAANACCTCTCCTCCNCGNATNATCATCCCTCCCCTGTCTACCTCTGTCTCTGTGAGGTCGACTTCGAATGTGCTNGGCTCTGCTGGTACTAGCCTGAATCCNGTCGTAGTCTGCATGGGGTCCTGCTCGGTATCCGTCTTTCTGGATGACGCCCNTTTCGACGCGGCCTCTCTCATGGCGAGTTTCTTTGCCTTTTTCCCTGTCGTCTTTGCGAATGGATCCTCTATCTGTGGTTCGTCGTCCCATTCATCGGACNCTTCNGGCNCACTGGTCCTAANGNNGNGGTTCGCCTTCGACTCCCTCCTCCTTCTTTGTCAGCTCGATCTTCTCNGATATCGCCCTCTCGGCCTCCTCGCTAGACTCCTCGGCGAGGAGTCCCTCGTCNTGGGGGGNCTCCTTGACCTTCCTCCTAAATCTATCAAAAAGGCCCATTGTACCACCTAATCATCGAGTGTTAGCTCGGTTCCCCTTCTCCTCCTGGGCTTTCTCTTGGGTACGTCCTCTTGGGCCTCTGAGGCTGGTTGGGGTTGTTGCTCTTCACTGCCCTCTACCTTCGCCATCTTCTCATTGAAGTCATTGGCGAGCTCTATCGTGTTGGCCTCCAGTTGGTCGAACTCGGACTTCATCCTCTCAGTGAGGTCCGAGAGCTCCTTGTTCCTAGTTGAGAGTATNTCGCTCGCCTCCGCCCTCGTCTTCTCGGCCTGAATCCCGCTCCCTATATCGACGACGGCCCCATAGTCTGAGGGGATGTCCGTGATTATCTGGACCCCGGCTCCAAGTGGTACCATNGCCCCCTTGGAGCCTCCTTCTGGTATACTCTCAAGGGCCTTCAGTGCATTCAACTGCTCCATTCTGACCGATTCGAGTCTCCTCAGCTGGGCCTCCAGGGCCTCCATCCTCTCTCTATTAGCCTCAACCAGTCTGGCGATTCTCTGGAGCTCCTCCTTTGGGTCTGTCACAGGCTGGCGAACCTGTGGTCACCGATTAATCCGTCGGGGCAGGGATATTCACGAAAGTGTTAGATAGTCATCTCCGGGCTTAAGAAAATCATGAAGATTGTAAGATTCAATCACTCGCAATATAATGGGCTCGGCGTGGTCGATGGAGATGATCTGGTTATCGTAAGCGATACTGACGGCAGCTTACCGAGAAATACGGTCGAGCTGATTGAGAGATGGGGTGTCATGGAAGAAAGAATCAACGCACTGGTCGATGATGGTGGCCGCAGGCTTTCGCTGTCAGAGGTCACTCTCCTTTCTCCAATTGACAGGCCAGGAAAATTTCTGGCTATTGGAATGAATTACAAGAAGCATAGAGCGGAGTCGATCGATGCTGGAATAACCCCTCCGAGGAACCAGATGTGGTTCAGTAAGCAAGTAACGAGCATCAACGACCCGCACGGAGATATCATCAAGCCCGATTCTACGATGATGCTGGACTACGAGGTGGAGCTCGCGTTCGTCATAGGAAAGGAGTGCTACCAGGTGAGCGCTGCTGATGCGAAGGAGTACATATTCGGCTACACGGTTTGTAATGACATTAGCATGAGGGACTGGCAGCTTCACAACATGCCAGAGAGGGTAGAGCTGATGATTGGCAAGTCACATGACTCTCATGGCCCTATCGGTCCTTGGATAGTTACTTCAGATGAGATATCTGACCCACACAAACTTGACCTGAAGTGCTATGTAAACGGAGAGCTCAGGCAATCAAGTAACACAGACGACATGATTTGGAACTGCTATGAACAGATAGAGTACTTATCCAGCGCAATGACCTTGAAGCCTGGCGACTTGATCATCACAGGCACCCCCCCGGGATCTGGTTTCAGCCCTCGAGGGGCTTCAGGTCTTGCCGACAAAGGACGGAAGGGAAACGTCTACCTGGAGTCCGGAGACGTTGTGAAGTGCGAGATCGAGTCCATAGGGAGCATAGAGAACAAGGTGGCTTAGGGTGGGAAGAAAGTGAAGGGGAACATGAGTCCTATTGGCCTCACAACCAATATGTTGATCTCACATGCAGAGGAGTTCCACGGGAAGACAGAGATCGTGAGTGTCGACGTCAAAGGTGCCCGTAGGAGAACGAGTTGGGGAGAGGTGGGCTCCAGGAGCAGGAAGCTCTCCAGCGCCCTCGTCAAGTTGGGTCTCAAAAAGGGAGACAGGGTTGGAACGATAGCTCCCAACACCTCTGAGCACCTGGAGCTTCTATACGCGATTTCGGGTTTCGGGGGGGTGGCTCACACTATCAACCCAAGGCTGTTCCCTGATGAGGTCGTTTACATCATAAATCACGCCTGTGACAGGATTCTCTTCGTAGATCCTGCCTATGTTGGGATACTTATCGGGCACAGACACCTATTCGAGAGCGTCGAGAGGATATACATCACTGGCCCGAAGCAGAACGAGATTGCGGCCAGAATGAATGGCTTCGAGTTCCTGGTCGACCTCCTGGAGAAGGGGGATCCAGATTACGCCTGGCCCGAACTTGATGAGGAGGATGCGGCAGTAGTATGCTACACTTCGGGCACGACAGGAGACCCGAAGGGAGTTCTCTATTCCCACAAATCCATAGTCGTCCATGCGAGCGTCGTCAGCCTTCCAGATAGCTTCTGCCTCAGCGCTACCGACACTGTGATGCCCGTAGTCCCGATGTTCCACGTTAATGCGTGGGGCATCCCTTACGCGTCTGCTATGGTAGGTTCAAGGCTCATTCTTCCGGGCCCCAACCTCGATGGTCAGAGCCTGATCGAGCTGATGAACGAGGAGGGGGTCACAATGGCTCTCGCGATCCCGACGATATGGGAGGAGGTCCTTGAGATACTCAGAGACACGGGAACGACATTGGATACGGTTGAACGCATACTTTCGGGGGGGACCGCGGTCCCCGGCTGGATGATACGAGAGTTCGACGAGACGCATGGTGTGAGGCTGATACACGGTTGGGGGATGACTGAGACAAGCCCGCTCGGGTCGGTGAATGCGCCCCTAGGGAAGCACGCAGGGATAGAAGGGGAAGCACGCCTGGGTTCGATGACCAGTGCGGGAAGGCCGCATTGGGCAATGAGGCTGAAGATTGTGGATGATGAAGGCAATCAGCTTCCAAATGACGGCGTCTCCGAGGGGACCCTCCACGTCAGGGGGTCAACAGTAGTTGAAAGGTACATGTCACATGAAAAGGCCGTCACGGACAGCAACGGTTGGTTCGATACCGGAGACGTTGGGACGATAGACGAGGACGGTTATCTAACGCTGACCGATCGATCCAAGGACCTCATCAAGTCAGGGGGCGAGTGGATAAGCTCGATTCTTCTTGAGGAGATCATCAGGCAACACCCCCTCGTCCACGACGCCGCGGTAATCGGAGTCGACCACAAGAAGTGGACGGAGCGCCCCATCATCATAGCTCAAGCCGTGGAGGGCGGGCACCCGACGGAGGAAGATATTCTGTCCTTCTTCAAGGACAAGGTAGCGAAGTGGCAGATTCCGGACGCGGTAGTAATGGTGGACGAGCTACCTCTTGGTTCAACAGGTAAACCGATAAAGAGGGTCCTCCGTGAGGAGTATGTCGACTACCTAATGGAGGGAGCTAATGAAAGGTGAATACGATGTTGTAATAATTGGCGGTGGTCCGATAGGTTCGATCGCCTCGCTACTACTTGAGGCCAAGGGGCTCAGCGTCGCCCTGATCGAGAGGAACACAGTTCCCTACCCCTTCCCGAGGGCTATCGCACTGAATGGATTCAGCATGGGCCTGGTCAAGGATTTGATAGGGCCAGAGCTATGGAGCGAGTTTGAGTTCACCCCCGGAATACACGTAGGCTACGTACTGAACAAAGACAAGATGGACGAGCCCTTCGGCTTGATGCAACCTCCTGTGATAGAGGGGAAGATTCTCGATAACGATAGTTTTGGTTTCTTGAACTGGTTCAACCAGCCCCAACTAGAAGGCCTACTGAGAAGGAGGATCGAGGATCGAGACGGCATAACGACGCTTTACGGGCACGAAGCCCTGGTTCTGTGGGAGGATGATTTGAACTTCGTCAGGGTTCAGGAGCTGTCAACCGGTGAGTCTTTTGATATCTCTGGAAAGTACCTCTTGGGTGCTGACGGGGGAGGAAGCTTCGTGAGAAAGCAGATGGGTGCGGATTTGAAATCGCTCGGGAAGTCGATTCACTTCCTCATTGTCGACATAAAGGCCCCAAGGTCCGCACTTCGGCCGGGTATGGACTTCGATGCAGGGGGGCATCAGATAATTGACCCCCAGGGAAAAAGACCGACAACCTTCATCATCTGCGAGGGGAAGAGCCATGGGACCTACAAGGAGACCTTCAGGTTTGAGTTCGCCTTGAAAAAGGGCGACGATTATACGACGATCCAGTCCCCTGAATCGATCAAGCATCTAGTTGGGCCTTACCTGAACCCCGATGATGTCGAGATAGTGAGGTCCACGATATACAAATTCAATTCCCTGATATCCCAGGANTGGCGTGTGAATAACATGTTCACGATCGGAGATGCGACGCACCAGACCTCCCCGTTTCAAGGCCAAGGCCTCAATATGGGGATACGAAACACCTCCAATCTGGTGGAGAAGATCAACCTGGTTCATAGCGGCCTCTCCGATGACATGCTGCTGGATTCATATCAAGTGGAGTGTTACCCTGATTCCGAGGCCATCATAAAGCAGTCACTTTTCCTCGGAGGGATGCTTTTCAACATAAAGCCGCACATCAACCTCCTGAGGGCGATAATCCACACCTTCAACGGAAAGAAGGGGAAGCCGATCGACCTCTTTCCTGAATTCGTGCCTGATACTGTCACCGTCGACAATGGGTTCAAACCAGGGAAGGCTAACCAAAAGGGATATCCCATGTACAACTACATCAACGAGGAGGGCTATCCCAGATCCCTGAGGACGTATCATCCAACGGAATACAGGATATTCTGCAAGGAGGACGGATCGACCATCGCCGAGGCAGTCAAAAGAGTCCCAGAGATTGTCAGTCCGATGGTTATCGAGCTATCCGACGGGAGCGATGGTGGGACGACCGCCGGCTCTAGGCTGGTCTCAGCTCAAAGGAAGGAAGATCTCGACAAGCACAACAAGTTGTTCAAGGGGGCGTCTTACGTTCTCATGGCCCCGGGCTACACGATGCTGGGAACCTACAAGAATGGGCAGGAAGAAAAACTGGTGAGTGACTACCTCTCAAGGTTCAAGCTCAATCAATGAAAAACGCTAGGGCTTAAACTAACAGTTATACGGTAAGTTTCTAATTGTCTTCATAATGCTATCTGGGGCATTAGCAAAATGGTTTGATGAGGCTGACATCGAAGACACAGCTATGGTGGGAGGCAAGGGAGCTTCACTGGGTGAGATGTACCAGAAACTATCTGGAATAGGCGTCAAGGTCCCAAACGGCTTCACACTGACCACCGAGGCCTTCAGGGAGTTCGTGAATGCGGAGATTCCCGAGTCGACCTGGGATAATGTGGGTAACCCTGAGGGGATAGAGGACGTCAGAAGGAGGGCGATAGCCTGCAGTACTCTGTCCTCGGCATTGGAGGTCTGTCTCCGAGACGCGGACACATCTGACCACTTGGGGCTGAATGGAAGAGCGTCTCTCGCAAGATCTCTCGTCAGAGAGACCCCGGTACCCGAATCAGTCAAACGAGCTATTGGAGCTGAATACAGCAAGCTTTGCGACATGTACTATCCCGGTGTCGATGTTGCTGTCAGGTCCTCAGCAACCACCGAGGACTCGGCTGAAGCGTCATTCGCAGGACAATACGAGTCCTACCTCAATGTGAGTGGCGAGTCTGAAATCGTGGAGAAGTGGAGGCGTTGCGTCGCAAGCATGTTCACCGAGCGTTCAGTGGGTTATCACCTGGAAAACGACATGCACCCGCTGGACAGCTCCATAGCAGTCGTTGTCATGAAGATGGCTAGATCCGACAAGGCTTGCTCGGGCGTGATGTTCACGATAGACCCTGACTCGGGCCACGATGGGGTAATACACATAGGATCATCATACGGTCTCGGTGAGCTTGTCGTCCAGGGTGTAGTATCCCCAGACACATACACCATCTGGAAGGAAGGCCTCAGAATGGGCAAGTTCCCAATCGTGTACCGTACGCTCGGTGGTAAGGAGCAGATGATGGTCTACAACGAGGAGTCGACCAACGAGGTCCACACAATCCAGGTCTCGATCGATGAAAGGAAGAAGTGGTCACTAAGCAAGGACGAGTGTGTGAGCCTGGCAGAGATGGGCCTGAAGATCGAGGACTACTTCGGTATGCCAATGGACATCGAGTGGGCTAAGGACGGAATCAGCAATGAGCTATTCATAGTTCAGGCAAGACCAGAGACGATACACTCCAAGTCATCTGAGTCGAAGATGATGCTCTACAAGATAGACGAGCAGCTGACGTCGAAGCTCAAGAAGGACGGTCGGGTGATAGCGGAGGGGCAGGCAGTCGGGACTAGGGTCGGGACTGGCATGGTCAGACTCTACAGGACGTACTCTGAGGTTGTTCAGGGAAGAAGGGAGCTCCAGGGCCTCATTGACACTGGACTCTCACCAGAGGAAATATCCTCCGAACTCTCGGTTTTCGAGAAGGGGGACGTTTTGGTGACCGAAATGACCACACCAGACTGGGAGCCCCTGATGAAGCAGGCATCTCTGATCATAACGAGAAAGGGGGGGAGGACATCGCATGCAGCCATCATCGCAAGGGAGTTCGGCATACCCGCCATCGTGGGTTGCTCGGACGCACTAGAGATTCCAAACCTCAGTATTGTGACCGGTAGTTGCGCAGAGGGAGATATCGGGTATGTCTACACAGGAGAGGTCCCATTCGAGGTAGAGGAGGTGTCTTTCGATGAGGACCTTGACCTAAAGACCAAGATCAAGCTCAATGTGGGCTTCCCCACCAAGTCACTCACAGACTCCAGACTCCCCGTTGATGGCGTCGGCCTGGCCAGGATCGAGTTCATACTCTCGTCCGGGCTTGGGATACATCCCCTTGCTTTTGCACATCACGACGAGATGAGGGAGTACCTGAGAAGCGGTACCCTAGGGGATGGGATACGGAGATACCAGGAGGCGTTCAGCGCAGCGGATGAGGCAGACATCAAGTCCTTGGTGGAGGCGGTGGAGAGGCGGGCATGGGCCTACGACGACAAGCGCGGCCTCTTCATCGACAAGCTCAGGGAGGGAGTAGGGCTGATCTGCGCGGCATTCCATCCCCGTCCCGTCCTTGTCAGACTCTCGGACTTCAAGTCAAACGAATACCGAGAGCTCTTGGGTGGCTCCATCTTTGAGCCTGTGGAGGAGAACCCCATGATCGCATGGAGGGGGGCATCCAGATACCTCGACGAGAAGTTCAAGCCAGCATTCGAGATGGAGTTGGCAGCGATGAAGGCCGTTAAGAACGATTACGGCCTAGATAACCTGCAGCTGATGGTGCCTTTCTGTCGAACTCCTGAGGAGGGGGAGATGGTGAAGGACCTCCTCGAAGAGCATGGCCTTGGCCCCTCCTCCGGAACCGATCTGTTCGTCATGGTAGAGTTGCCATCGAACGTCATTGAGGCTGACAGGTTCATCGAGATGATGGAGCTTGCCGGGGGCTCGATAGGATCCAACGACTTGGTGCAAACGGTATATGCGGTCTCAAGGGATGACTTGGAGGGGTATCAGAACCCGGTGGACGCAAGGTCCCCCTCAGTGAAGTCAATGATCAGGGAGATTGTCAGGAAGTTCAACGACAGGGGGCTGGAGATAGGGATCTGCGGACAGGCGCCTTCGGACTTCCCAGACGAGTTCCCCCCCTTCCTGATAGATTGTGGCATAACCAGTATATCAGTCACACCAGATACTGCGATAGCGGTCAGGGCCACGGTCGCTGAGGCTGAAAAGAACGCATCTAGCTGAAGTCGGCTATGAAGTCCATGCATGCCCATGCCACATTTTCAGGCCTCTCGATATGGGTCCAGTGCAGGGCATCGGACACTATCACAAACCTGGAGAATCTCCCTCCCTCTTTCGTCCGTAAGGTCGAGTAGCGTCCATCGGCCATGGCAGTGACGTACCTATCGTGGTTCTCCTTCCACTGGGGGTCGCCCCTGTCTTGGAACTCCCCTCCTGGAAGGAGGTCTTCCACATCATCGGGCCAGAAGTTCCACTTCCCCCAATATGGCTGATCTCCGGTGTGATTTGAGATAACGCCGTGATCATTTGGGAGATCAGCAAAGATGTAGGTGGGGAACTTCAACCTGAAGATTCTGAAGATACCCGTGACGTGCCCTCCTCCCAGAAGCCCTCTCAGTTTCCTCAGGATAGGCATCTTTCTGGCCCCTGGTATATCTTCGGCCCTGAGCATCTCATCAGATCCTTGAAACTGCATCATTGGGAAGTCAGTGTCTAGGATGCAGAATCCTCTGGACCTATCGGTTCTTCTCTTCCCCTCGTCAAGGAAGTCTGTCTGGCGGAACATCTGCCTAGTGAGCTTGAAGAATTTCTTCGTCTGCTTTGGCATGGACTGGATGGCTTCCCATCTCTCACTGGCCTCGCTACCGGGTGGTGCCGTGGAGCCCTCGATCGCGAATGTGGGGGCGATAAAGCCGAACGGGGCGCCACCTCTGATCGCGCTACCTAACAGAGGTGGGAACGCCTCAGTTGCCATTATCCTGTGAGGGGGGCCGAGAAAGATTCCCTTCTCCGTGAGATCATACCAATCTTCCTCGAACTTGGTCCACCCCTGAGAACCCCTGGAGTAGCTGATAGCGAGCTCGGGGAACTCTGCAAGCATATTATCCATGATTATGCAGCCCCTGTCATGACCAACGAAGTGGGCTCTCTCGATGCCAAGGCCCTCGGTTAGAATGTCCTTGAGGGTGTAGGCGCAGTTCTCGAGATCGAACCTTGGATCAACGGGCTTGGTTCCCTTCATCGGGACTATCCTGTTCGGGGGTTTCATTCCATCGTACTTGGACATTGTATTACCGTCAATCTGAATGTTCGTATATTCCTCCAGGAACGGGACGGTCACCACTATGAATCGGTATTCATCTCCTCTGGGGTGGTTCACCATTGAAGCCACAAGCCACCTTGAGTCCATCAGGCTGTCTTCGAATACGCCCATCATCACGATGACTGGGGTGCCCTCTGGGTTGCCTGCATGAGCTATTCTGTGGTGATGCCCTTTGATTTCGACATAGTCTACCTCAAAAGAAACGCCGTTAGTGTCTGGGAGGGTATAGTCTCTCTCTATCAAGACACATCCCTTATCCTATCAATTAGCTCTTGAACGTTGGATAAATCACGATTCACAAGGGATTGTTGCGTGTCATAGTCGAAATTCTGATAGAAGCTCGCGGCCGCTGGTCCGTCGAGATTCCTGATTCCAGAATCAGCTACCGTGGGCCCCCACTGGTTGTGCCCATTGGGTCCCATTCCGCTGATCTTGTGAATCCTCTGGCCGAAGGACCTCGTCATTCTATCTCCATCGGACATGTGCTCGTGCACGTGGCCATATGGGTCGTGCCAGTAGTCGTAGATGTGGGACCCAAGGACATGCCTACCGACCCCCCAGGCTATCTCGTACCTCTCATCCAGATACTCAGCTTTGGTCTTCAGCTGCATGTGGCCACGCCATACGTCATCGAGATTTGCAACCTCGAAGGAGGCATGGCTGAGTTGGGGGTTGATCGGCTGTCCATCGGGGGCCATTCTCGAATCCAAAAGTGAGAGAATGAAAAAGGTGTGGTGATCGGTCGGTATCTCCCCTCTATCGCACCTGAAAAAGCAAGCAAATGTTGCCTCGCCCTCAGCGAACGTCCCCTCATAGAGGGGAGAAGGGCCGGCCTTCTGAAGCGCGCCGAACATTTGTGGATTGATAGAGTGCCCTTCTGCTGACTTAGGTGCCTCGATGTACACGCTATCGGATGGGAGGAGGCCGAAGGTCTCCATCATGAAAGACATCATCTTGTGGTGTGGTCCGACAGGAATCGAGAGGACAACGTGCCCGATTTTTAGGACGTCTGGAGGGCCGGGGTGTACCGTATTTCTGCCGTCCATCTCACGATTGCCAGAAGTGTCCTGTAGCTTGTTGACTGGTCTATTGTAGTGTCTCTTATCACCGTAATTGTATTCCACCCTCTCCCTTGTCGGGGGGAGCGCTTCGATCTCCCTTCCGTGGACAGCCTCAATCAGAAGATTGCAAACCGGGTCTATGAACGAGACCCTCTTCCCTCCGCTAATCTCGCCCTCGATACCCGGAATGTCGTGTACCTCACTGCAACCATCTATGTTCTCAGAGAGGATTTGGAGATCTTTCTCTTCCTTCATAGCCATTGCAAACCCAAGGAACTTCGCAGGGCCCCTGTGAGCAACATGACAGAAGCCATCTCCACTTATCCCCCTGGAGTAAATCGTTTCTTCGTCCCTGTGAACGACCCTAAGGCCAAAATCTTCCACCCATCTCTCGTACAGGTCGAGATCTGGTACTGAGAACCTGACATAAGCGACATCCCATGCCTTCGTCAAGGGCTCTACTTTAGGGAGGGCCTCTGCGCCCTCCAAATGGCTCTCGGTTCCATCATTGATTGCCTCGAATAAATCTAGGTCCCTGTCCACAAGCTGAATGATATCTGCTGCGGTTGGAGGGGAGGGGCTGGTCTCTTGTACCATGCTAATCATACTTAGCATCCTGATTTAGAATTGTTTTGATGGTTTAGATTTAACATCACAGGAGTACGATAATTTGTCCGTCTGTTTCGATGGTATTGATTTCTCTGAGCGTGTCTCCCTCACATGGCCCGTCGTCGCAGACGCCTGACTCCGGGTCGAATGTTGCCTGATGGTGCATGCATTGCATATGGCCCGTCTTCCTGTTGAGCAGGTACACTGGATCTTGGCAGAGTCTCCTGCCATCGTGTGGGCACGCGTTCAGCCAGCCGTAGACCCCGGTTTTGGTTCTGAGTACCAGTGCTGTCAGGCCGTCCTCGTTCTCGGGGATTTCAACCATCACCACACCCCCCAATGACAGGGAAGAGCTTGGTAACCTAGCGACTTCCCTCAACGCAGCACCACCTCTCAGCTTTCAAAGAACTGCCTGTCTCCGGGATTTGGAACCCTCAGGATGTTCAGCTGAGTTGCGAGACCGATATAATGGCCCATAACGAGTACCAGCTCAATCATTGCCTTCTCCGACCCCAGGAGGTCAAGCACGGTCTGGTAGGTCTCATCGGATACCCTGTAGCCATCTAGGTACTCCATGGCCATATCGTAGGCCGCCTTCTGAAACGGCTCCTCCCCGTTGTCAGAGAACGAGGGCTTCTCAGAGTTGTAAATCGAGTCCAGGACCTCCTGCCTCACCCCGGCAGCGAGGGCAATCCTGCTGTGGGCCCAGAACTCGACGTTGCTCCTGAAGTGGGCCCCTATCACACAGATTGCGACTTCCTTCATCGTCTTCGGCACATTGGAGGTGTTCGAACGGACGGCCATCCCTATGCCGTCCAGGGCCCTCGCCATCTCTGGGTCTGTGTACATCCATCCGTTGAAGGGGCCCGGGAGGGCCCCGTTCGAAAGCGTCCCTACCCCTCTCTGGGAGCCTACTATCGAGTCAAAAACCTCCTTGAGCTCCTCTGGGATCTGGTCTCGGTTGACGTAATCGAATCTCGGCTGGTCCTTCGGTGACAGGCCGGTGCTATCCCAAGCGCTCATGACTGGTCCGAGGGGTTCAGTAGGATAATTGTTGATGCTGAAGAGGGGTTTGCCAAGGTGGCATTGAATGTCCTATTCGCCGTCCCAGATTCCCTCTTCGATCATGAAATTCATGACCCTCTCCGAGACGTTGGCCTTGTTGCCCCCTCTCACGCCTGTCGCGGAGACCGCGAATATCTCTGGGGGAATATCGTCCGCCTCACGGACCTCGTACCCGACCTTGCGCCCGTAGGATATCGCCTCTATATCAGGCATTACCCATGCCTCGACGTCCTCATCAGAGTACCTGTGCTCTATCATTCTCTTCCTGACGTCGGTGGAGAACGGGTCTGATTCGGAGACTGGTGTATCCCTTATCCCCACGACTACCCTCTTGCCCTGGTCCAGCTCCCTCTGTATCAGCCACTCGTGTCCGACATGAAGAGGTTGCCACCTACCCGGCAGAAGGACCGCCTTGGGCTTCTCGAAGAGGTGTGCTAACTGATCGACCATGTCATCCACAGACGCACCCTCCGCACCGCTAGAATCCAGGGTGATATGTGCGCATTTCGGCTCGTCGAAGGGGTCAGAGATGCCAGTGAAGTTAGCTATCTCACCCGTTCTCGCTTTGGCATACAGGCCCTTGACGTCACGGTTCTCACATACCTCAAGTGAAGTGGAGACGTGGACCATGACTGCGTCATCAGGGAGGATCTCGAGAATCTTCTCCCTGACGTCCTCGTAGGGGGTGATGAACGAGCAGAGGACGTCTGTGTGCTTGGACATCATCTTGGCCATTTTCGCTATACCGAGGAGGTGCCTCTCACGGCCTTCCCTGGAGAAGTCCTTGTTTGCAAAGAAGTCCCTAATGGTGTCCCCATCCAGCACCTCGCATCCGAATCGATCTGCTGCTGCCATTGCTATGGTCGTCTTTCCGGCTCCTGAGAGCCCTGTGAACCAGACTATCTTGTTACCCATGGTGTCCCCTTCTGGGTACTGTCGGAGATAGGTTGTATATATCACTGCGACGGGGGGAGGATAAGTTGTTTCTAGGCCTCGGGGCCACTTCTTCTCTGTAAACATTCAACGCCTTGCCTACTGGGTCTCGACCCAGGTCTCAACCCATCTGTTGTCCGAGGTAACCAGGAAGAATGGGTTCAGAACATCATCTACCAGGTTATAGTCCAGTGATTTACCGCTGGGGCCAACGACCGCCCCCCCTGCCGCCATGACGACCGAGTGAGCGGCTGCTATGTCCCAGCAGGACGTGGGTCCGAAACGTGGGTAGAGGTCGGCCTTCCCCTCTGCGACTACGCACGCCTTCAGTGAAGAGCCCATCCTGATTAGCTCGTACCTGCCGACGGCCTCCGCGAACTCCTCGTCCTTGGCTCCCCTGTGAGATCCGCTCGCCACCAGCCTTGTCGGTTCGTCTTTGGACGAGGGGCTGACCATTATCAGGCCGTTCCCCTCGGGGCCTTCTCTCCTAGATGGGATGGTGGTCCCCCCGCTCCAGGTGGTTCTTGTCGCCGGGGCGTGAACGACGCCAAAAATAGGAGACCATCTTGCCCCTCTCCTCCTCATCAGTGCGATGTTCACAGTGAACATTCCATTCTTCTTGATGAATTCCTTTGTTCCATCGAGGGGATCGACAAGCCAGCAAAATGGCGATTTCATAGGGTCTCCGACGTTGCCTTCCTCTGATACTATCGGGATTTCGGGTGTCATTGATACCAGGCCCTTTGTGATGACCTCGTTCGCCGCTAGGTCCGCCTCCGTCAACGGGGACTCGTCGCTCTTCGTCTCGAAGTCGATGTCTCCCGACCTGTTGTACACTCCCATGATGGCGTGGCCTGCTTCAACTGCCAGCTCCGTTACCGCGTCGAAGTCGATCATTGTTANCCCTCAGAAGTCCTGGATGTCCTCGGAGGACTTCTCCAAATCCGCCCTGGCACCCTCTGAGAGGTTGAAGAAGAACGGGTCTTCCTCGCCCACTATGTTATGAAGAGAGGATACGGTTCTAGCCCATATCTCCTGCTTGGAGTTCCACTCAAGCCATCTGTCGACGAAGTCGCAGTGCCTCTGAATCTCCTCGTCCTCGGGGTCCATCCTCCTGAGGATCGCATTCGTCTGAGCTAGAATCATTCCGAATGGGACGTTGATCTTGTAGGTGGTGAAGGGGTTCCTCTCCTGAACGATTGTGAGGTGCTCCCTCCAGAGGCCAAGGGAAACGTCGTAGGCCCAGCCTATAGCAAGTACAGCTAGCAAGACGCCTATCCCGATACCCCCGAGGCCCCAGTAGGTCGTCGGGAGGCCGAGGAGGGATTCTGTGGGGTCTATCCTCCATCTGACATATGGCCATATCAAGAGGGTCAGGGTAGACGTCCAGAACACCATCGAAATGAGTGTCTGGCTCTGTTGAATCCGCCAATACTGCCTCATCACAGACTTCTTCATGGTGGTAGTGGCTGAGTGCCCCCTCTTTCACCGTTGCGCGTCTGNGGGTAATGATATCGGGTTATGTTGCCAGAAACATCGGTATAAATCAGTGATTGGGATGAGGCGTTTGTGCTTGATTCACTCCCCTCTCATCTTCAAGACAGGGCAAGGGTGCTGGGTCGTGAGAGCAGGGTAGAGAAGGAGGGGCCTGTTGTCGTCTGGTTGAAATCGTCCTTGAGGGTCCATGAAAATCCAGCCTTAGACGTCGGAAGGATGATCTCAAGCCTTCATGGTCGGCCTCTGCTGGTCTACCAAGCAGTGGATGAGAGGTATCCGTGGGCGTCCCTGAGGCACCATAATATGCTCCTGGATGGAGCCGTTGATCTGCATCATGGTTGCGAAGGCCTCAGCCTCAGGTACGTACTTCATATCGCAAGGAATGGTCATCGACAATCCGCCATGCGTGCCTTCGGAGAAACAGCAAGCTGCATAGTTACGGACCTGTTCCCTCTGCCTCCTTGGACTGGTTGGGTCAGGGGAATTGCCGACAAGGCCGATTGCCCTGTGATCGAGGTGGACTGCCACTGTGTCATCCCCATGACGCTGTATGGGAAGTCCGTGGACAGGCCATTCAAGTTTAGGAGCGTCACCAAGAAGATTCGGAAACGGCTTCTGGGGAAGCCCTGGGAGGACGTTGATGTGGAGGTCGAGCCGTACTTGGGTGAGCTCCCCTTCGAGCCTGTGGATGTGGTCAAGGACGTTGAGAGCATTTCGAGAAGGTTCGACCTCCTCAGGGAGTGCGCCATCGATCCGACCGTCTTCCCGGTATGGGCCGAACGAGGGGGGGAGATGGCGGGTCTGTCCAGATGGCAAGCCTTCCTAGAAAAGGGCCTCAGGAGCTATGCAAGGAGGAGGAACAATGCCGCTGATGCTTCCGGGGTGTCAAGGATGTCGTCAGCGTTCCACTACGGCTTTGTTTCTCCGATGATGGTCGCCAGGGAGGCTGCAGCGATCGGTACCAAGTCCTCCGAGAAGTACCTTGACGAGCTCTTGGTCTTCCGTGAGCACGCTTGGCACCACGCGGCCAGCCTCGCCAATCCGTATGATCCCTCTAATCTACCGGACTGGGCTCTGGGTTCGTGGGATGAAACTGCTGACGACCCGAGGCTGGGGGCCCAAACCGAGCTAAGCTTGGAGTACGCGACGACGCCCAGCAATCTGTGGAACTTATGTCAGAAGTCACTGCTCTGGCACGGGGAGCTCCACAACAATCTCAGAATGACGTGGGGGAAAGCTTTCCCCCAGTGGACTCCAACGCTTGAGGCGTCGATTGAGATAGCTCAGAGGCTCAACGACAAGTACGCCTTGGATGGTAGGGACCCCTCCTCGGTCGCAGGGGTCCAGTGGTGTCACGGGCTCTTCGACAGACCGTTCCACCCTAGTGCGCCGATCATGGGGACTGTGAGGCAGAGGAGCATCGATGCCCACTCCTCGAGACTGGATGTGGGCAAGTACGAGTCGCACGTTGGGAGGGCCGTCACTATGGGGGGGGGCGTCGTGCTGGTGGCAGGCCCGGGTATCGTGATGGGCATAATTGCCGACGTCCTTAGGGACAATGGGGTTCGAGTACACCGTGTTGAGGGGTCCTGGGATGAGCCGCAAGATTTGGGTCTCGAAATGGCCAGTTTGCCAATTTCCCTCCGTACTAGGGTGACCAGAATAACAAGGAGGAGCACTCGGAGTAACAGCATTGGCGATAACCCGGAGATTGTAGCTGTGATCCACGCCAGCTCGATTGAGGCCAGCGAAGCCATCGAGGATTCGGGACTGACGGTTGCTGGGACAGCTATACGCACGCCTGTAGATACCGAGTACGCAGATGAACAGTCCTTCGAGGGGGTTGCTAAGGAGGCGCTTTGGTGCACAGCTGGAGCTATGTGGAAGCTGAACTCCGAAAAGGCAAGAGTAAGGGTTTCAGTCCAAAAAAAGCTATTTTAGGCCGTAAGGAATGAGTTGTCGACCTATTCTCTTACCGAGTAATCGAGCAGAGGGGTGAAATAGGAATATGCCGCAGAGGCTGTATGGACAAAGCCGGGACAAAGGCCAAGCAGGCGTCATTGAGAGAGTTGTACGACACGGCCCCGATGAAGAAGACGTTCGGATTGGACCTATCATACAACGACAGTGGCCAGGCTGTCTTCCACCTGCCTTACCAAGAGAGGCTCTGCCACGGACTTATGGATACACATGGAGGGGTCATTGCCACAATGATTGACAATGCCGGTTGGTTCACAGCCGCCACTATGTACGACACNTGGATCAACACCAGTGAGTTCACCGTCCGCTTGCTAGAGCCCGCGAACAAGGAGGGGCTTGTCGCCACTGGGAGCATCGTTCGGGCTGGAAGCAGTATGTGTGTTACGACTATGGAGGTACGAGGGGACTCTGGTCGTTTAGTTGCCATCGGCTCTGGGACATTTGTTGTCAGCGGTAAGAGCCTGTTCTAGTCGCGAAAGTGGGCGATGACCTTCGCCTCTCGGGACTCTGAGGGGTCTATCTCCGATATTCCGTCTATCCTCACGAATCTTCTCTTGACCCCGTGTCTGCTACCGAAGTTGGAATAGACCAGTTCTCTAGCCTCGTCCTCGCTGCCCGCCACGACGTCTAGAGTGTATGGCTGATCGTGCTTCCCCGACCGGAATGTACCAGTTGTCCTGTATGCCTTCATATCACCCGCGACCTAGGGCCCCAATTTAATTCAAGCGGATGCTCGATGGCTGGAATTTGAATGCCGTAGGAAATTTAAAGTCGGAAATATATTCTTTGGTAACATGGAGGAGTCTGAAGACGAAGGTGGGTCTTCGGGTGGGCTTCTCAAGGGCTTGCTCCTGCTTCTCATCTTCTTTTTCCCCCCACTGGTTCTACTGGCATTACCATTTTTGCCGTTCTGGATGATGAGGAAGAAGGAGGACTCGGTCCCATCACCAGAGCCCGCTGACATCCCTCCTCCTGTCAGGAGCTTGCCCCAAAGACCCCGGCCGAAGTACAGGATATTTCCGACAAAGTCCGACTACGATGGGCCAGAGAATCTGTGGTGGGATGTGGATGACGTGGCCGTTGGAGCTGAGCACGACAGACCTGAGGGAGAGTGGTGGGACCTTTGAGAGCCAGGGGGCGTCCTATCCATTCCTCGGAAGATAAGAACCATCTACACGGTGGGGTCAGGGTCCGTCAAAGGGTAAGCCGCGAGGGGTAGCATGGCTGGTTTGATCGAGTGGTGGATGAGTCGTCCCTTCTACGACGATCCGGCTAAGCATGGCTGGGGAGTCGTCTTGCTCCAACCACTTGTGTGGTTCCTGTCTCCACTGGTCCTAATGTGGGGAGTGTTCATTTGGTTGCCTCGATCGATTTGGAATCTATTTACGGGCAGCGCTGGTGACTACCCAGGTGGAGTAGCGACTGGAGATTCGGAAGTGGAAGTGCCCTCCGTCGGCTACGAAGTAGTGGGCGATGTGTACGTTCCAATGGGAACAAAAGGAGAAAGGCCGGAAGACGAGTGGTGGGATCTGGATGATATTCCGGTTGGCAGAGAGCACGGCAGGCCGGCGGACGAGTGGTGGGACCTAGATGGAACGGGTGCTCCTCCTGAAGCGAAAGAGCCGTGGATGAGTAAAGAAGACAAGATCAAGGTTGGGGGCGTGCTTTTGCTGGTTTTCCTCGTGATGTTCATTCTCATGGGGGCCAGTTTCTACGCATTCATTCTCTCCCTATTCTTCACGGCCGTGTACTATTCCCTATTCCTCCAAGCCTCAGTCCCCGACTCCGACGATAATCGCAGGGAGTGGGGGCCATCTTCGTTGATTGGTTACAGCGTCGGATTCGTTGCCGTCTTCGTAGGTCTTCTAGCCATGAGTGTGCGCCCCGTGGATGCCTTTCCATATGCCATTCTTGTGGTTCTTATGGCCTATGTAGCAGATTCCTTCGGGTGGGTACCACATAGGTGGTGGGGGTGGGGATGAGTCAGATTGCTGAGTCCCTGATACGCCTCGCTCACAGCGAGCTGGTTGCCTACTCTGGGATGATTCTGATTCTCACCGCATTTGTCCTCGAAACTAGGGGAATATTGCACAGCAAGGAGCGTCTCTATCTGGTCCTAATGGCGCTCGGCTCGGGGCTACTTGCCGTTAGGGCATATCTGATTGACGAGTGGGCGTTCTTCATACTGGAAGTGGCTTGGTTCACAGCTGCATTGCTCGGTATTTGGGCTGTTGTCAGAAGTACGGACCGTCCTTGAAGTCGCCTATCCTGCAAATACGACAGAATGGGGGGTTTTTGGAGACATACAACAACAGGAGTGAAACGGCCCTTTAAGTGCAAGACGACGTACGGAACCCCTATGACTCAGTTTTTGATNCCGGTCTTGGTNGGGGTGTACGCGTCCTTCACGATCGTGGCGATGGCATTTGGAGCGTAGAACGATCATTCGTGATCGTAAGCGTCCTGTCGAACAGATAAAACGCAGGTAGGCATAGCAATGGCCATGGCAGAGAGACGCTCCATGCGAGACTGGCTTGATGGATATGGGGAAAGCCACCAGAACACACTAAACAAAACGATTCACTGGTTGGCGGTACCGCTCATATTCCTGACTATAGTCGGACTTCTTTGGAGCGTTCCGCTCCCTGGAAGCGTGGTAGCTAGCCCGTGGGGGAATCTTGCAACACTGGCGCTGATACCGGTTTTCTTATTCTATGTGCGCTTGTCTATTCCCCTCACTGTTGGTATGATGCTGTGGTGCATGTTCTGCGTCGGGACCTGCTATGCGTACGACGCCTACCTTGGATCCGGCTACCCTCCCCTCTGGCAGTCGTCCATCGTTGTTTTCATCCTGGCATGGGCGGCCCAATTCTACGGACACCGTGTGGAGGGGCAAAAGCCCTCCTTCCTAGAGGACTTGCAGTATCTCATGATTGGGCCTGCTTGGCTGATGTCATTCATCTACGATAAGTTCGGGATAAAGTACTGATTACTGTGTTCGCTTCTCAATAGATTTCCTCACACATTCAATCTCTGAGCCTGTCCTTTCATTCGATTCGCTCACTGGCTCTGGCACTGCGGGCAGAAATCCAGCCTCCTGCCCCCAATTATCTCCCTCAAGACCACTGTACCACAAGAGAGGCACTGCAGGCCGTTCCTGCAGAAGACCGCGTGTCGATATGACCTCCTTCGCTCCCCCCTCTTCTTACCCTCTTCCGCGACATCCTTGGTTACAGTCAGGCCGCCTGTTTGGTAGGACATCGTGCATAGGCGCTTGGCCTCCTCGGCCCAAGCCCTGCGCTTCTCTTCCGAGAGGTCCCTCGGCTTGGCATGTGGGTTAACTCCCGCTTGGTGGAGTATCTCGCTCCTCAGGTAGTTCCCGACACCCGCCAAGAAGGACTGGTCCAGCATCAGGTTGGATGCCTTCCTGTTCCTGTACCTCTTCTCCCCCAGCATCTCCATTATTACTTCCGGCGTGCAAGATTCGTCGAGGACGTCTGGGCCCAGCCTGGAGATGAATGGGTGGCTCTCCTCGTCGCACGTTGGTATTATCTCCACATCAGTAGCGGACCAGAGCCTAACTGCGTGGCTTTCAGTCAGCATCTCAGCACGTAGGGCTCTGCCCCATTTCAGCTCTGTGCTTCTCCTGTTTACCGTCCATCGACCGTATAGCTGGTTGTGGCTGTACATCGAGAGGTCGCAGTCGAACCTAGTTAGCATTGCCTTACCACGTGATGCGACAGATACTACCTGGGAGTCCGACACAACCGACTGGAACTCGCGTATCGGGGGGTAGTGAAGCTCGATCGCCTCTATCTCCCGACCCACCAGTCTCTTTGCTATCCTGTCAGCGGCCCTCCTTATCTCGGGGCCTTCGGGCATGTAATCAGGATATTCCCCCAATACAAAAAACCGAGGTTCTGTCGAATGTATTGTGCTGTGCTGTCTGTCTATGCATCGTCAACACCTACGGGTAGCTTAGACACTATCACTTCCTAGACAAGACGTAGTCTACCGCGTTCCTGAATATCGCCATTCCCTCTCCCTCGCCGTGTTCGACGTCCTCCCTGGTCCAAGTGGCACCAAGCCATGTCGAGTGGTTTGCCTCCGGGTGGGGCATTAGGCCGAAGACTAAGCCCGACTGATCGCAGACGCCTGCTATATTTCTCCAGCTCTGATTGGGGGATATAGGGTATGGAAGAACCTCGTCTGAGATCGACGGATAGTTGGTCTCGGGGTCTACGTACCTGACTGCTATTTGCCCCCTGTCCGACCAAATATCTAGGAGCTCTTTATTGTCCGTGACGAACTTACCCTCGCCGTGCCTTACTGGCACCCGCATCCTCTCGAGTCCCTTTGTCCATATACACGGGCTACTGGGGTCGAACTCCAATGTGACCCACCTGTCCTCGTAGTGCCCGCTGTCATTGAGTGCTAGTGAGGCGGTCTGGGTGAGGGAGACTTCCTCGTCACCGGGGAGGAGTCCCATCTTGACTAGAACCTGAAACCCGTTGCATATCCCGATAACGGGCTTTCCGGACTTCACGAACTCTCTCACTTGTTCCCTAATGCCGAACCTAAGCCTGTTACCCATCAGTCTGCCACTACCCAGGTGATCCCCAAAGGAGAACCCCCCTGGGATAGCCATGATGTCATAGTCAGATATGGAGAGTTCGCCATTGACGAGTTTGTTGATGTGCACGCGCTCTGATGTGGCCCCGGCCATCTCGAATACAGCCATGGTCTCAGTCTCGCAATTGATTCCGAAACCCGAGAGGACCGCGACGTTTGGCCTCTGTTCCATCAGACACCGCCTCCATCAAGAGCTTGCTTCCAAGCGGTCCTTACCTCGCTCATGGAAGTGACAAGTATCTCCTCCCCAGTATTCGAGAAGATTATGTCGTCCCCCTCGGTTACCGAACCGATATGGTGACAAGAATGACCCCCCATCACCATCTCGAACTCCTCTCTGCGCTCCTGCTTGACGCTGACTAGGATCCTGCCTAGACTCTCTCCAAACAGTGCCCCCCACTTATCTAATGACTCAGAATCTTTCATCACAGGCCCCAAGTCGATTGATGCCCCAGAGTCTGCTCCGAAGCAGCACTCAGCCAAGGCGACGGCGAGTCCTCCATCACTGCAATCATGGGCGCTGGAAACAAGTGACTTCGCCATGGCGCCCGTCAGGGCCCTGTACATCGCTAGGTTCCGGGAGGGGTCGATGGCCGGTACGGAGCCCCCGATTCCCCCTTGCCCCTCGTCCCTGAGCATGAATGCCAGCTCACTGGCCCCCAGCTCCTGGTGCGTTTCACCGAGGAGGTATATCGAGTCCCCCTGTTTCTTGAAATCGGACGAGACCGCCTTCCTGACATCTGAGTGGTTTCCGACTAGGCTGAACAGTATGGTTGGTGGGACGCTGATTTTCTCCCCATCCAACGTGGCGTCGTTCTTCATGGAGTCCTTCCCGCTGATGCATGGGAGCCTGTATGCACGGCATACGTCGTCTATAGCGCGGTTCGCTCTGACCAGCTGAGCTAGCTTGTATCTGCCATCTGGTGTCTTGGCCGATTCGACTGGGTCTGGCCAGCAGAAGTTGTCTAGTCCTGCTATCAAGTCCAGGTCCACACCGACGCAGACTGCGTTCCTCAGGGCCTCGTCGACAGAGGCGGCTGCCATGGCGTATGCATCTATGTCCGAGTACCTTGGAACAATGCCGTTCGAGATTACGGCTCCTTGCGTGCCGCCCTGTAGTGGGGCGATTACGGCGGCATCGCCCGGTGCGTCCCTGTTAACACCACAGAATGGTTTGATTACTGATTGGGCTATCACTTCGTGGTCATATGACCTTACCCACCACTCCTTGCTAGCTACGTTTGGCCTCGCCATAATTCGTTTGAGGATGTCTCCCATCTCCCTCGCATCTGCTACTGGGAATGCTATTGGCTCATGGACGGGTGGTGTCCACTCGGACTCCAGCCTAAGCTGTGGGCAACCATCATGGAGGAACTCGATTGGGAGGTGTGCTACGGGGTCTTCGCCGTGGCTAACGACGAAGGCACCAGAATCTGTGAAGGTCCCTACGGCTGTGGCCTCCACCTCGTGCAACCTGGCTAGCTCCTCAAATGCGTGGGCGTCTCCGGGTCTGATCCCCACGGTCATTCTCTCTTGGGACTCGGAGACCAGTATCTCCCAGGGGGAAAGGCCGGCCTGCTTGAGTGGGACTGCTCCGAGATCCAAGTCAGCACCTCCTGTGAGCTCTGCCATCTCCCCGACACTGCTGGACAGCCCTCCCGCCCCGTTGTCGGTGATCACTTGGATCAATCCCGCGTCCCTTGCCTCGAGAAGCATGTCTATCATTTTCTTCTGTGTTATCGGATCCCCTATCTGGACTGCTGAGCTAGGGCTCTCCTCGGTCAGCTCGAGGCTGGAGAACGTGGCTCCGTGGATTCCGTCGTAGCCGACCCTGCCTCCGACCATGTAAACGACGTCTCCAGCCTCGGGTGTCTTGATGTGGCTCTGCCTTCCATCGGGTAGTTCCCTGGGCATTATCCCCAGGGTTCCGCAATATACCAGAGGTTTACCGATATACCTCTCATCGAAAACTATGGCGCCGTTAACTGTTGGGATACCTGATTCGTTCCCTCCTGACCTTACTCCTGCATGTACGCCTCTGAATACTCTCGAGGGGTGGAACAGCCCCTCTGGGAGTTGTTTCTTGTAGTCTGGTGGGCCAAAGCAGAATACGTCTGTGTTCGCTATCGGCCTCGCACCCAAGCCAGTTCCCACAATGTCCCTGTTGACGCCGACGATCCCGGTTATCGCGCCTCCATAGGGGTCGAGGGCACTGGGGGAGTTGTGTGTCTCCGCCTTTATGCAGAGGCTCCATTCCTCGTTCCACGCTATAACGCCTGAGTTGTCGTGGAAAATGCTGAGTAGCCAGTCGACCTGCTTCTGAATATCGAGGGTCGGTTGCATGATGTGCGTCTTGAACAGGGAGTTGATCTGGGTGTCCTCCCCGGTTACATTGTCAACATGATGAATTCTTGCCGCGAAAATCTTGTGAGAGCAGTGTTCGGACCACGTCTGCGCCAGGCATTCGAGCTCTGCGTCTGTCGGGGATGCTTCTGGGAGCCCTAGCTTGGCCCTCGCCAATCTAACATCCTCATCCCTGTAGTGTCGCTGTATCGCTTGCATTTCCTCAAGGTTGAGTGCGAGCAACCCCTTCTCACTGATGGACAGTAGCTCCTCGTCTGAGACTTCGAGATTCACTGTCGCCGGCTTGAGGTATGGCAAGGCTTGGATCTCTGGAAAGTCGAGTGAGGGCCAATCGGCCGACTTGCATTGCTCTCTCATTGAGATCGAGCACCTCTCGATCATGGGGTTGTGTATCGCGTTTGCTATCTTATTCGCATCAGTGTCCTCAGTGCCCCATATAGCGTATGTCATGTTGGTGGCTACGACGGAGTCTGCGTGATGCTCGAAGATGGTAGTGAGGCCATCCAGAGCGGCCTGCGCAGAGTTGTCAGTTACACCCGGCTTGAACCCAACTTGTATGGCAAGATCGGGGGGGTCCTGAAAGGAAGAGAGTAGGGGCTCTCCGTAGGTTGCCTTTTCGATAATAGGATCCGCGAAGAGGTCGTAGAGGCATCTCTGACATTCTTCTTCGGTAAGGTCTCCTTTTACTTGGTACCCTAGGATAACCCTGACCTCCGATACCTCGATCCCAGCATCCGATGCCAGCATGGATTTCGTGCTCTGCCCCCTCGCGTCAGTGAGGCCGTCCATGTCCTTTGACGCAACTTCGAACACATGGACTAGCTGTTTCGTCGTCATTCCGTGTCCTCGATGAGGGGGTGCGTGCGAACCACGTCCATGAACAAAGCGGCTCCACTGCGTCTATTTCTTGAAGGAGTATGGGCCATTGGGTAGCTTGCGGTCCGTCCTATACCACTTGAGGCACTTCCAGACGCTAACGGCGGAGGAAACCTCCTCCTTGATTTTCTCAAGTTCTGGGTGGGACGGGTTATTCTTCTCGACCCAACAGCCGGTGCAATACTTCTTGCCATTATTGACTAGGTAGTTCATGGCAGTGCATGGGACATCGCATACCACGCAGTTTCCAAGTCCGTCAAAGCGTGGCATGTGACAACCCAGTAGGGATGCCCATATGAGTTTCACGATTCCCCGGTTTCAGTCAGGCTGGGAAAGAAAGTAGTGAGTGAGTGTCAATACCAGTATTCTCTGCGCCATTTAGGCCCTCGAGCTCAATAAGGAACATCGCGCCCAGAACATCAGCACCGAGGCGCTTACAGAGATTCGCTGTTGCCGCTACTGTCCCGCCTGTTGCCAGAAGGTCGTCGAGAATCACTACCTTGTCGCCGGCTCCGACTGCGTCTAAATGGATCTCCAGGGCGTTTGACCCGTACTCGAGCTCGTACTCCTCACTCATTACCTCGTGAGGCAGTTTCCCTGGCTTCCTGATAGGGACGAACCCTACTCCGAGCCTTTCAGCCACCATCGAGCCGAAGATGAAGCCCCTACTTTCGGGGCCCGCGATATGTGTTGGTTGCCAATCGAGGGCATCCATGTCCATGATCATCCTATCCACCAGTGAGGTGAGCAGCTCGCCATCAGCGAGAACTGGTGTGATGTCGCGGAACATGATGCCCTCGATGGGGAAGTCAGGAACCGTTCTTATGGAGCCATATAGGCTATCGATGATATCGTCTTCCATGCTGAACGCTCCGCGGGTGAGGGCCCCGGGGCTAAGCCCGGAACCCATTCCCAAGCGACAAGTCTCAGAGACTGAGTATGTCGTTGATCAGCCACTCGAAGCCTGTTTGGGCTCCTGGACCGATGTAGTACAGTATCAGTAGGATTGTCAGAACGCCCATCACCGGGCTGATCTCATCGAACTTCTGCTGTCCTGCCTTGATTGCTGTGTATAGGATTACGCCCCATGCGATACCCACTGCGATCGAGTACGTGAATGGCATCAGTACCATTGTAGCGAAGGCGGGCAGGGCCACATCGTGGTTCCCCCAATCGATGTCAGCGGCCTGTCGCATCATCATAGCTCCCACTATAACTAGAGCTGAGGCCATAGCAAACTGTGGTATTGACGCGAATACGTCTGCAAAGAACAGGCCCGAGAGCATCAGTACGCCGACGGTTGCGGCTACAAGACCGGTCTTTCCACCCTCTTCTATTCCAGCTGCGGACTCGATGTATGTGGTCGTGGTGCTTGTTCCTACTAGAGCGCCGACTACGGTTGCGGCTGCGTCGGACATGAAGGCCTCGTCTGAGTTCATCAGCTCGTCGTTCTCGTCCACGTACCCTGCCTGGCGACCTACCGAGTAGAGTGTGCCTGCTGTGTCGAAGATGTCGACGAAAAGGAAGGTGATCATGATCAAGAGGAATCCACCAAGACCATACTCCATGTTACCGGCGTAAGCTGAAGTTGCACTGACCGTGCCATCATCTGCCAGGTGGCCTGGCAACAAGGACGCTACGCCGGACTCAAGGGATAGAGCCCCCAAGGCAGCTCCCAGGGTGTCTGTAGGCATTCCGACGAACTCGAACAGCTTGTCTGGCCACTCAGCGACGCCTCGGCCTGCTACTCCTGCATAGAACTCTCCTTCCGCGACGCAATTGTCCGTTGCCGCATCAATGCAGAAGACAATCACGGGATATGACTCATTGTATGGGTCGTTGGCGGATAGTGCCCAGCCTGCTACAGAGGCCCCTAGTACACCGAAGATGATTGCTCCCTTGATTCCCCTTGCCATCATGACGGCAATAGAGATAAGACCGACCATGGCCCAAATCTCACCGGATTGGTAGGTCCAGCTCCCAGTATCACCAAGGGTGACAAGTGTAGCGTTGTCGTGGGCTATCCAGCCCATCTCTCGTAGCCCTATGATCGCTAGGAACATTCCTATTCCAGCTCCAGTCGCTATCTTCAGGTCGGTTGGAATCGCGTTTATCATAGCGGTCCTGACACCAACTTGGGGAAGGGACAGGACTAGGAATATAACTCCCTGAACCAGAACTGCTGCGAGAGCTATGTCCCAAGGTACTGCCATCGCCCAAGGCGCGGCGACCGTGAACGCGAAGAAGGCGTTCAGGCCCATTCCTGGGGCTAGAGCGAAAGGTAATTTCGCCCAAAGCCCCATCGCCATACAGCCAATGAACGCCGCAACCGATGTCGCGAACAGGGCATCGTTGAACGGGATGCCCGTCGCGGCTAACATCGATGGGTTCACCAGCAGGATGTATGCCATAGTGAGGAAGGTCGCGCCACCAGCTCTAATCTCGGTGGCGACGTCGCTTCCCGCTTCTGTCACTCCAAATATCTTATCCAATTGTTCCATTTTTCTCACCTATTTTCTTTTCAAACAGCGTAGTACATAGCCTACGTTACCTTGACCATGGGACGGTGGGCCTATGAACAAATCGGAAGGGAGAAAATCATTCAATTACTATTGATTCGCCATTTTCTGGGATATGCACCTTCATATCAGGCTCCAGATCCGCTGCTAAAGCCATAGCGGGTTCCCTGTCCGCGTGAAAGATTATGACGTGCTCAGGGGAGCACGCACGAGCGAACTCAACTAGCTCCTTGTGACCTGCGTGATTGGAGAGTGAGAACTGAGTTACCTCGAGGTCGACTGGGGTCTTCTTTCCGTATATGGGAAGCTTCCTCTCATCAAGGAGCATCCTTCCACCAGAACCCTCGGCTTGGTAACCAGTCAGCAGTATTGCGTTGGCCGGGTTGTGCCTGAGCCTGTTGACATACCATATCGCCGGGCCCCCATCAAGCATACCACTGGTTGTTACGATTACGTCTGCATCCAGTGCCTTCTTCCTGTCGGACTTGCTTCTGACTCTCCTGCACCAGTGCCAGGCCTTTCTCAGTGACTTTGGCTCATGAATTAGCTCAGGGCAATCCATCCAGACCTGTGTTACCCTTGTCCCCATTCCATCATAATGCACCTCGAGGTGTGGCGCTGCCTCGTGGAGTATCCTGATTACATCCTGGCCCCGGCCAGAGGCGAAGGCGGGAATGATTGCCACACCGCCTCGGGAGACGACGTCGAGTACTCTCTTGACGAATCTTTCCTCCTCCCCGGACCTGTCGGGATGGTATTTGCCACCATATGTTCCCTCCAGACAGAGGATGTCGCAAGGGACGGGTAGTGCGCCGGAGACATTAGGGCTGGATCTAGTGTCCATGTCACCTGTCCAGAGAACCTTCTTGCCCAGAGCATCAATCTCGGTCATGACTGCCCCTGGGATATGACCCGCGACGTGGAACTTGGCATTCCAAGAACCGATTGAGAACTCCTCGTCCATATCATGTTCTTGCCATGCTTCGAGTGCCGCATCAAGGTCCCTCCTGTCCCAAGCGAGGGGGTATCCCTCAATGCTGGAAACCTTGTATGTGTCCCGCCACATTATTTCCGAGAGGCCAGATGTCAGCCTGCTCCCGTGAAGAGTTGTTCCATGGTGGCCGACCAGCCAGGGTGCCATTCCGATATGATCTATGTGACTGTGGGTGATTATAGCGTGATCTATCAGCGGTGCTTCGGATGGGTACTTCGGTGGCTTGGTAGGTGCCAAACCATAGTCCATGAGGACTTTCGTTCCACTTTGATCCTCTATCACGCAACCCACATTGCCTACCTCCCCAGCACCCCCAAGGAAATGGAATCTTATACCGGAATCAACAGGCTCCTCTGGGTACGTGCTGGTCCTTCCTGCCCTATACAGCATGGTTCTCTGTAATGGGGGACCTACATGATGTATCCGGACGGGTACCCCCTCATTTCCACTGGAGGAAAAACAATCCCAGATCTTCCAATGGAAGTCCAAAAACCAATATGTACCTCCAAACTTATAGCTAAATGGGTATGCTGAAATCGCCAACATTGATTGATTTCTCTACCTGAAATCACTTGAGATATGTTCCAATGGAAAGAAGGGGGTTGGCCCCTAACCTACTCCGTCTATTTCTGTCCAATCGACTCTCACAGACGATGGATAATCTTCAGAGAGGAAGACCCCTCCGTAGCATATGGCCAAGAGGCCCGGGCATGTCATGGTAGTCGATGTGGAGCGGTGCTTCGGTTGTGCCGCATGCATAGCTGTGTGCCCCCTCGACGCATTAGAGCTGGAGGGCATTCTTGCTATACCAACAGAGGACAAATGCACCCATTGCGATCTATGCGTACCGGTCTGCCCCGTTAATGCTTTAGAAATTAAGGAGGAAACCCTCCTTGTCTGAAAGAATCTTCTTCATGGATTGCACGCTATCTTCCTTGATCACTGCACACAAAATCCTGGACAGGAAGGAGGATGTCCAAATAGACCTCATTTCCAGGGCCTTCGAGATAGGGATGTATGGAGAAGGTCCTGGTCTATTGTCCTCAGCTCCCTGGCCCTTCCTAAGGCCACACTGGATATCCGAGGCTGGCTTCGATAAACCAGGAGATGGAGACACAGCTATCAAGTCCAGCTGGCTTAGGAAGGCTGTTGCTATCTCCCTCTCCAATCGTGGGGCAAAAATCCACACCGGGGTGAGAAGGAATGAGGTACTCTCAGAAGAAGGGAGGGTCCTCCTTTCATATCCAGGAGAGAGAACTGAACACACCGTTGATTTTGATAAAATAGTATCCACTGATGAAACTGTAGGACCTCTTTGGAATGGTGCTGTGGTGTCAAAACCCCCTGAATGGGCAACTTACGCTGGATTGAGACCGGATGGGACCTATGAGATTTGGTGGTTAGGAGATGAGACCCCAAGATCCCCACTTCAAGTGATGCAGTGGCAGGGGCCTGATCCGAGCAACGAGCTTTCCCGCCAGATATCCCTCTCCGAGACTAAGCTTGCTAATCTCGGTATAGGCCAACACAGAACCTGAATCCTTAGATGCTGAACCACCAAGGGGCATCCATGCCCACCACGGCAACTGCGACGATGGAGTATGTCTGCGCCAAGGCTCAGAGGACCAGGCATGCTATCCTCATAGACCCCGCAGACCAAACCCCGGACATGGCGGCAAAGAGGTGTCTAGCCGCAGTTGCAGCGGGGAGCTCGATGGTCCTCGTCGGGGGTTCCTCCGACACAGACATGGAGAATGTACACGACACAGTTGTCGCTATACAGGAAGCACTCGAGCTTGTTACGTGGGCAGCTACACAGGACGCAGGAGCAGAGGAGGATCCCTCGAAAGTACCCGTGGTCCTCTTCCCCCAAGGCGCGGCGGCACTGTCTCCGGCGGCCGACGCAATTACGTTCATGATGCTCATGAATAGCACCAACCCGCGCTTCCTGATTGAGGAACAGGTCTCCGGAGCGCCGTTCATAGCAAAGGCTGGAATCGTTCCGATACCGATGGGGTACCTCATTTGCGCGCCCGGTGGGAAGGCGGGCGAGGTAGGAGAGGCTAACCTCATACACCCCACGGAGATGGAAAGAGTAGCTGCCTATGCGATGACAGCACAGGCCTATGGGTTCAGGATGTTCTATCTGGAGGCGGGAAGTGGAGCTGAGACCCCCGTAAGCCCTGATCTGATACGAGTTGCAAGAGAATCATGCGACCTCACCCTCGTCGTGGGTGGGGGAATCAGGGATGGCGGGACTGCTAGGAGGGCGGCAGAAGCCGGCGCGGACTGGGTGATAACAGGAAACCTTTCAGAGGACTTCGACGACGTAACAGACCTTCAGAGAGTTCTGACGGAGTTTATTGATGAGATGAACGGACACCTGAATTAGCCCCCAAACATTATCTCCGAGCCTTCACTAACAGAGTCGTGCTAGAAATACCCACTGGCAAAAGAGAGCCTCCAAGGAGAAAAACAAGCCCTGTCGATGTAGCAATAGGGTCACTGTTTCTTCTATTGATACTCCCTACAATCTCCTATTCCATGCGGGAACTGGCCGATGTTGCCGACTCCTTGGAGTACGGTGCTGACATGATCGACATAGTCAACTCAATGATTTACTCCCTCACCACCGTATCGATACTTCTCGTCCTCGGTCTTTACTTCCTCGGGGCAATAAAAACCAGGGTTACCAAAGTGGCCTCGGGCCTCACGCTGATATTCCTCTCATTGGTCAACGTCCTTTGCCGAGTTGGCGACTTCAGTAGGGAGCTTCAGCGAAACAGGGAGTGGGGGTGGGACGGTTCGTTGTTCGAGTATCTGAGTTGGCCCAGCACCCATGAGAGGATAGAGCTCGCGCTTCTAGGAGCCATAGTGGGGCTCCTAATCATGAAAAAGTAGGGTACCCATAGCAACTTATTCGAATATGGCAGGGGGGATGATGCGCTGACCCATGTCTCTCACTTGTTGCTCAACCTTGGCGGGCCATGGCATCGCTCTCATATAGCCTCGAGACCAGATCCGCTTTCCTGCCTCCGACCTCGAGGCCCCTGCTCCGAGCCTCCTCCTTCAGTTGCTGGACCTTCATTTTCTCGTATGGTCTGGTCACGATGGGTATCCCGATGGCATCCGAGACTCCGCCCACGATCCCCATCGCCACGGATGCCTCCTCAACGACATCGCCGGAATTCCTCTGGGGCAGGAGGTAGCCGAGATCGTATTCCCAGGCCGGCCCCCATTTGCCCCCCTCCGTATTCACTCCCACTAGGGTGAACCACTCCATGTTGGTCCGACCGGGACTACTTTTTCCCTTTGCGATGATGTGCGAAGCCTCCGCTATCGGCCATTCCTCGATTTGCCTTCTGCGCCCGAAGTACTGGTCAACGACCAAGAGCCGACCTTCGGTGTTCAGGACTCTCAGAACCGGGCGCTTGAAGGCAAATGAGAACATCTTCCACGTCACCCACAGACCAAGTCCGGTGACCAGCAGAGGGCCCTCATCGATAGAGCTGCCAACAAGAAAAACAGAGAGGAAGAGAAGGAAGACCCACACGAACCCGCTGAGGAACCACATCCCAAACGGCCTCTGCCTGTCACGATAGCCTTCAAACTCGGCGTCCCCAGAGACTTCCCTGGGCCTGTTCCCGGACATGTCGCCCTGCTTCACATAGAGGTCAGCCAGGTTCGGGGCGGTCCTATCCAGCTCGATCCCGAGCACCTCGCAGAGCCGTGATGCATCATCGTGCAACGGCACCCGGAATATCTTCCATCCAGCGATGATGTACGCGTCTGTAGGGGGGCCGGCCCATGATGGGTGGGTCGTCTGGTGGATGGCCGTGATCTCGGTCGTCTCAAGATGGACTATGTCCACGAGCCCCCTCCAGCTCACGTAGTGGATTTCCATAGCGCCCCCCCGGCTTGCGAGCACCCACTTGATCTGAGGGGTGAGCACCGTCTTGAAGCTCTGATAAAACGCGAAGAGGAAAATTCCTGGGAGGGTAGTGAGGAAAAAGAGGCTCAGGACAGCCATCTGGAAACCGATTGGTCCGTTTACCACCACAATAAGGGTAGACAAAGCCAAAGAGCCTACGGCCAAGAGAAGAACGCCTCCCAGTACCACGGGCAAGCCAACCATCGCGAACGCCCCGAGCATGAGCACCGTTGCTCGGATCTCTCCCGCAGAGGCGTTCTTGATCACCAGGTCGACCTCCTCCCGATTCAACCGCGACTTCGGGTCCCACCATTCCTCCGCGTCATGGAGGGGGGTGTCAGGCGTGACGGGGTCCGCGGCGAGGAGGCGCCGCTTCGAGAATTCCGCCCATGCGAGTGCGCACGTGAATATGATAAAGAAGGCCCCGATGAGAGTATATAGTGATGGAACGCCCCAAGAGAAAAACAAACCATCATCCGAGCCAGAACCGCTCAAAGCACTGTACAGCTCACCTACGCCGAGGACGAGGAACCCAACGCCGACCACAAAGAGGATTGGCAAGAGAATCTTCATGTCCAAATCCATCAGGTCATTTTTCCGTCTGGGGCCCTTCCCGAGAATTTCACGAAAGTAGTCAGTTTTATCGTTATAGACGAAGATCGTCTTCTTGCCCTCGTACACGTATGTCTTGTAACTCGAATCGCGAGAGCCAGTTTCGGGATCAGTACTAGTTGTTTTTTCTACCCAGTAGGATAAATCCTTGACGTCAATCTCACTTCTCGCATATATGAGATAGGGTGTAAATTGTTTCCAAAAATGGACTTTGTTCTCACCTGCTTTCTTCGTGAATACGGCCTTGTGCTGGTATGACAAAGTCGCAACCATCCCTAGCGCAACCAGAACAAAATATGAAACATTGATCCCGAAAAACTCTGCCCCTGAAAATTCCCCCTCAGTGATTAAGACAAAAGATAAGAACACTAGTGAGAATGCCGCCATCTTAAAGACACCACCAGAGATAGTGTTGCCTGGGAATTTTTGCTTGGTCTCCTGCATACTTATCACATTTGGTTGATTAATCGGTGTCAACTTCGGACTTTATTTTTATTCACTTATCATCCGAGCAAATGTGAATTCTGATGATGTCATGGAGGGCCTCCTGGTGTTCATATGCGTGACGGAGGGCTAGTGGGAAACCCTTCGCATTGGTACCAATATATTATGGACAACCGTAATAAAAGACCCAGAACATGAGATACTATGCCCAAATACATGTTTTCGGGAAGCTACACAAAAAAAGGCGTTGCTGGACTACTCAATGAGGGGGGCTCAGCACGTAGGGACGAGGCCGAGAGAATCGCCAAGTCCCTGGGGGGGTCCCTCGAGGCCTACTACTGGTGCTATGGAGAGACGGACTTCATGTGCATCATGGACATACCAGAGAGTGCCAAAGCAGCAAAACTCGCACTGACGGTCGGGGCGTCAGGCACCTTCAACGGGAGGCTCACCCCCCTGATTACCGTAGATGAGATGGATGAAATCTGCAATACAGATATTGGAGAGTTCACTCTGCCCGGCCAGTGATCTGTTTGACCCCGCAGGACAAGCCTTCGTACGCCTTTACTGCTTTATGGCTGGTAGCGGAGACCATTCTGATATTAGGAATCGCACTCTTAATTTTTGATTAACTAGTCGTATTGCTCTAGTAGGTCGATGCGGGTATTGACGAGTGGTGTAGCTGAATGCGGAGCCTTCCTTCCTCATCTTGAATGTACCCAAAGGTATACTCAACCTTCGTCTCCAATCCTACCTGATCGGTGAAGAAGTAGTTGCCCATTGCGATTGCGTATATCCCATCGATTATGACGCCAGCATTTTCGAATCTTACCTTGGTCCACCCCTTTATGGCGAAGCCACTGTCCTCAAGGCACTCGCTATTTGACGCCACAAAGTACGACAAGGCACTCTGGAAAGTCGGGCGAAACTGCTCCTCTGATGCCATGGTAGGCTTGAATAATACGGGGCCCGAACCATATGCGTACAGGCTATGAATGTGCTTCTCGGCAACCCCAACGTAATCTCCTCCATCCCGATATGAGCTAGCGATTCTGACTATCCCCTCTCCCCACTCGCGCTGAGCGTTCTCTATGTCCGTATTGGTTATCATTTCAACACCGTCAATCACTCTTTCTCAAGGCGTCAACAAGCCTGTCGATGCGCCCCTCCATCTCAAGGACCATTACCATCAGCTCTTCCTCGCTCTTCAATAGCCTCGCATTTTCTTCCCTGAGCTCCGCAAGCCTCTCCTCGCCACCGGAGTCCTCCAGAACTTTTCGCCTCGCTCTTTCGTTCTCAAGGCTCCTCTGCAACTGGGAGACCCTCGACTCTGAGACCCGTAGAGCCTCCTGCAGCTCAACCTCGCTCAACCTACTGCCTTGCTCAGACTCCTTCTCAGACAACTCCATCTCAAGAGCCCCTATTTTTTGCCTCAGTGATGCGATCACCCTCTCAGACGAGTTAACCTCATCCCACGCCGATATGACCTCCTCGACCAGACGCTCCTGAGAGATCTCAGAAAGTCGATCACTCAGACCTCGAGAGGCCTCACTCGCACCAGGCCGGTTGGAAGACATACTACGGATGCAGAATCATCGCTATCGTTCTTGAACGTTGAGGGCCGTGTAACGCCCCGGAGCAGTATAT
>FUFK010058797.1_pt1 | contig 117775 bp, 134 predicted proteins | sample 1021851 | NCBI WGS metagenome assembly FUFK01 (sample SAMEA51879418, study PRJEB19060) | metagenome
CAATGACTAATTTAACATTATCTAAGGAAGAATATTGTCTCATTTCGATAGCACTTAATGAATATCAAATGAACAGAGACAATTATCACTTAGAAGAAATGAAAGAAGTTTCAACTAAGATTGATAATCACTATAAACAACTTGTTGAGAGGAAAGGTTAAATGAAAAGAACACTTAACAGCAGAGATTATGTTACCTTTGCAAGAAAATTCGTTAAAGAGACAGTTGAAACAATGGACTTTGAAACACTCAAGAGTTATGTAACTGATTACATACACGAAGATTTGCAAAAGTCCTATGATGATATTGGACAGATAGCAGTATTTGAAAATATGAGTGCGTGGAATTGTAATGTATTTGATGAAATTGCTAAAGAGTATGACTTAGAGATAGAGGAGGAGGATTAATTAATGACTTATTATAATAAACTTAAGAAGATTTTATGGAATCCTAAATTAACTCATAATGAGAGAGTTAAACTTATTAAACAACTTAAGGAGGACTAATCAATGTATTATGAAGAGGGATTATGGGAATATGCCACAGATAAGGCATACGAAATGATGAAACACAGGAAACAATTTCTTGATGATGATACATTTAATTATCAACTAGAATACTGGACTAAGAAAGTCTATCAAGAAAATTCACACTTAAGAGGTATTGATTAATGTTAATGTGTAAACCAGTAAATACTTTCAAAACTGAAATATGTGTTGATTGTGGTAATCTATGTTCACTCGGAACAGGTAGATATGTCAATCGTTATGCAGTATATAACGAGGAAGTCGAGGGTTGGAGGTGTGGATTTTGTGCTGAAGAACTAGACGCACTTATGGAAGATTTGATAGAGGACAATTAAAATATTGTCACACTAACTATTGCATTATATACAAAATAGTTTTAATATTAAATCAGTTACAACAACACTATGACCAACTATGAAGCATTATTAACTCTCATAGGAGACATCAACAACGCTTTTTGTCACTTAGATGATGATGAAGTTGCTGATATATGTGACGGAGACATTAAACTGTTAGACAAAGCAGTTAAGAGATTTAAAACAACTGTATGGGAGAATCAGTTATGATGACCTATGAGAACTGGATAAAGAGTTGCCCTGACCCTGTTCGATTTGCTACAAATTACGTTGATATAGAATCTGACGTATTATCTGTTATTGACACATACGACAGGGAAGAATGGGATAAATCAAAAATTGATGAGGAATTTATCAAGGACATTTGTTACCAAGTTTACGATCAAGATTGGTCAGAATGGAATGATTTTATTGCTTATTTAATAGACAACAAAATGGAGGAAATCTTATGATTATCTTAACAATTCTAGTAATTATATTTGTTATAATATTAATGTTAAACTACTACAACCCACATCATTAAAATGTATCAACTTAATTTAACAGCAAGAGAACTAGGTTTAATCGCAAATCAATTAGGTTATTGTTATTGTGACCTAGACGAGAACAATGCACCATCAGGAATGGCATTTGACCGATATGGTAAAGATGCAGTTGTTGGGGCATTTAGAAAGGTTCAAGAACTCATTAACGATCAATGGTTAACAGAGAATGAACTAGAATTATCTAAAGAGCAACGTAAAACTACATTTCCAATACCTAGTGAATCAGCATTTGGTATTGATAGAGATTTCGAGGTTCTAAGAATGAAAAGAAAAGATCATAATAAGATTTCTAAAAGACCAACTTCATTCTATATGTAATTATGAAACAATTTAACATAACATTAAACGAAACAGAGCAACAGATTTTAATTGACTCTATGATGTTCTTTTTTACATTCTATAACAATGAAACAAAAGGTAATGACACATCAAATACCGTTGATATGTATAGAGTATGGTATAAAAAGAACAAATTAAAAGATAGCAAAGCAACATTTGAAAAAGTATTCTATGCTATGACAGATAAAAAAGTGTCACTACCAGAATTGAAATAGTCACATTATCGTTTAATATTAAATCAAGAAACAAAACACTATTATGTCAGTTTTACATCACGAGTCAATCTTAGAAACACTTTATGATGAAGTTGTTGCCGAGTCACTCGAAAATCTAAGAAAAGAAGGATTCAAAGTTACAGAGTCCGACCTTGACCCAGTATCAATAGATGCTATCGTAGGTAGGAGGTTCGAGGACTTATGCCTATAATCAAACTATCAATCGAAGAGCATCAATCACTCACTCGTTTATTATCACACCCTAAAACAATGAAATATAGGAGTGATTTATATGATACAGAAACTTTTGACACAATGGAAGATAAAGTTTATGATGCAGTAAACAATTTAACAGTTGAGGATTTCTAAAATGAAAACAGAATCACTAGATAAATCTATTGATGTCTTAATTGACACAATAATGAAATCAACTATTAAAGCAGTTGATGAGAACCGTATAGAGGACTCAAGAGCATTATTTGATGAATTTGTTGTAGATGGTAAAGAACCATTAACAGACAATTTCGAGTGGTTATACACCTATTACAAATTTGATGATTCAATGCGAGGTATGGAAAATGATTAATATACCATTAACAAACGATCAAGTTTACAATATGGTTAAACTATATGATATACTCAGAGATATGGACTTTGAGTTAAACGATCATCAAATCGAAGCACTTGACACAATTCAACATTATGAGGTTTATCATCAATGAGCAAATTAACACCATTTCAACAGGCATTAGCAACAAATATGGGTCAAGAAAAATTAGACTCAGATAATCTAGTTACACTTGTAAGAAGAAGATTTCTTTTAGAAGAAGTTGTATTGACAAGAGAACAGTATGAAAATTACTCATCTGATGTTGAAGAAGATGTTTTTACTTGGGATTTATTAGATTGGAAAAATGCTCAATGGGAAGATTATGAATTTGAAAACACTTATTATAGTGCCTATGAAGGCGATATTACAAGTTTTACTGATGATGTAGTTGCATTTATGCAACCTGACCCAGAAGATCGTTTATCTTATGAACAGTTGCCATTACTGAATAGTGACGATTTCTACGATCAATTCAACAAATAATTTGAGGGTGTGACAGTAAAAATATTGTCACACCTTTTATTGTATTTGATACAAAATGATTTAATATACAAATAGTTAAAAACAACACTATGAACTTTGAGAAAATTTTAGAACAGTTCCAAACTGACCTAGAAAACTATCGTAAGGAAAATGAGTCCTTACACCCTATGAATCAAGATTTTTGGTTTAGTCAATTTGAAAATGATATTGACGAAATGCAGGAAATCGTTGACGGTATTCTAGGATTTGACTTTCAAGAAGCGTATAACGCTCAATATGACCCTGAGAGAGTGACTACACCCGAAGAAAGGGATAGAATCGCATTTCAGCAAAAAATGGAAGCGAAGGGTTAATATGCAATACTTAGTAACCGATATTGAATTTGATTTCAATGAACATTTACCAGATTATTATAGTGTCTCATTTGATGACCAAAAACTAATAATCAATGACAATTTAGGTTTATGGGAAGCAAGTGACCCTGATGATTTAATCGAAGAAGTGACCGCTAACGCAGGTTGGTGTATCAAATCAATCGACTACAGAATACAATTAAAAGAGGATTTTTAAAAATGAATCAACTAAAAAGATATTACATCAATGTAAAATTCGATAAATACGGAACATATACTTTTGAAGCAAAAAGTAAGGAACACGCTATTGAACTTTACAAAAACGGAGATTATGATTTTTCAGATTATACTGAAGATTTTGGGGAATTTAATGAAGTTATAGAAGATATTGAAGAAGAAGTTTTTACAGATACTCAACTATCATTAGCAATTTAATTATTTCTTAACAATTCAAATATCCATTATTCATTATTTTATGTTATGATGGATTCATATACAAAAAACACTATGGAAAACTTTAAAGAATTTCTTGATTATTGTGAGTCATTCTACTTACCANCNCACCCTGATGTACTTTACCCTATTGATGGTTTAACTAGGGAAGAGTTAGCACTTGCAACTTTAAATTTACTTGATTTATGCGAAGTGGGAACTCACGTTACTTGGGGTGGTGGCGATTCTCTTGATAGAGAAAGAGTAAGAGATTTTGTTATTGAGCGTAGAGCAACTAATCAAACATTATCAAAAATGGGGGTGGCATAATGGCATTATGTGACGTATGTGGCAATTTTGATGATGAGCATACTGACGGAGAACCGTCTATTAGGGCATTACCAGATTATCAACCTGATCTCTATTACTATTGGGATTATCCAATAGAGGAAAAATATAATTGGCGAGATCATTTTCCTGATGCTGATTGTCTTTGCGAAATTTGTTTTGATATAGCAAATTCAGAAAAGAAAATCAAATGGGAAGATAATTAATTATTTCTTAATATTTCATTATTGACATATACCAGAAATATATGCAATAATAAATTATACAAAACAACACTAAAAAAAATGTCAAAAAATCAATTCAATTTCAAATATACAGTTGAAACACCCAGATTATTCAATTCTGAGGTATATACTGATGATTTAGAAAAAGCAAAGGATTTATCCTTTGAATTTGGTTGTGATTATGAATACAGTTGTGTTAGAGATAACAAAACTGGGGAAATAATTGATGAAACAGGGAACATAATGGGGTTAGTAGAGGAGGGAATTGTATAATGTTTACACAAAAAGAAATCCTCTATATGATAGAGTGTTTAAACTTTCATTATTCAGAAAATGATGACAAGAAAAATGAAATTATAGATGTTAATTCTGACATTTTAATTAAACTACATAAGGAGTTAATCAAGTGAAAATTAAGCAACTAATTGAAGAATTGGGTTTATCTGTTGATTATGAAAAATCAACGTGTAAACCTGATGATAACATAACATTTTACTATCTGAAGAATAACCATTTACAAAATTGTCAATTTGAAAGTTTTTTAGATTGTAATTATGTTGATATTAATGATAATGTTGATTATGAGTTTACAATTCAAGATACTAGCGAAATTATGGAGGATTCTAACTAATGAACCAAAAACAGTTTATCGAAGAAGTTTTTGAAATTGCATACGGAGAAAATGCGATTAATCGAAATTTCACTTTTGAAGAAGTTATTGAAACATTAAGAGAATTTTCAGATAATGCTTTAATTTTTGAAGAATCAGGTTTAACTGAGCAAGAAATAGAGAATATCAGCGAAATTAGTCAAGAGTCCTATAAAAAGGGATATATTGATGGAAAAAAAGATGAATTGTTAAAAAAATGTTAAGATCAATTTTTCCTATTGCATTATTCCTAATTTTCCCTTATATTGGTTATATACAAACAACACTAACTTAACCCACTATGGATAAGGATTTAAAAATGCTTCACAGACTTATCAAATTTGCAGATAAGGAAATTGCGAAACAAAACGCTAAAACTGAGATTCTTATAGATCAGTTTAACAACAGAAACAACTTACTTAGAGGTTAAACAAAATGAATAAAAGACTAGGTTTAATCTTTTTATTGTTACTTGTAATAAATCCTATTACAGGTAACTTTACAAGAGTTCAAATATCTAAAACTCTTGATTTTACATCTAACATAATCCACCCTTATAGGTCATACTAATGGAATTATTTTTACTTATCGGTGGTTGTTATGCCTTATTCATAACTGGAAAAGCAATAGCAACTAACCTAGACTACCACGCTATACAAAAGGATAGAAAGTAATGAATGATGATTTAATGCCACCTATGAGTGATGATTTAATTAAACTTGCTGACCAATATGAAGGCAACTTATTAAACTATTTTGTTGGTATGAGTCCAAAACAAAGTAAAAAGTTTAATAAACTTGTAAGAGACTCTAAGAAAAAAAGATTTTAGATTTTCTTAACAATTCAATCCACACTAACCTATATTTTATGATAATATAGGTATATAAGCAAAAAACACTTTTTCAAAATGCCTACTTTGACTTTTTCAAAACCCAGTATTACAACTGCACTTTTCGCTATGATGAAGTGTAATACAAAAGGAACTGGACTAGGTAATACTGAAGTTATTACTAGGTTAGATGGTTCAAATATTGTTGACGTAAAATTTTACGATACAATAATCGCTTCAATCGACCACACACATTTTGGTTATAGGTCGGTTAAATTATATAATGGCGGTTTTAGAACCAAAACAACTAAAGAAAGATTAAACGCAATTCTTAGTGAACTAACTAAGGATAGAGTTTATATCAAACAAGTAAAAAAACAATGGGTAGTTATTGACACACTAACGGGTGCGGAAATTCAATTCTACGAAGGTATGAAAGTATTTGAAAAGCATTTAACTATTTCAGATATTGATTATTTCAACACTAACGGATACTACCCACTAGCAGTTTAGTTAACTGGCATTAAAAGGTTTTAGTGTTCCCTTTTATGTAAGTCCAGTAATATTAATCATATCTCACACTATGGTTAATATGGTTAGGTTAAATTGATAAATTTAAAAATTTGGTTTTTTTAAGGTTAGAATTGGGAACTCTAACCTTTTTTTTATGCTTTATTATTTCTTAATATTTCATACTCACATATTATAAAAAATATGTTATCATAGTATTAACAACACTAATTACACTATGTTCGAGTTTTATCCTTACGCTACAGAAAAGGGAAATATCCCAAACACTAAAGTAAGTAAGATTAATTTCCCTAATAATAATTTTGGTGCATCTATCGTTTACTTTGAAAATGATGGATTATATGAACTTGCTTTAACTAATAGTTTTGGCAGATTTATAACTGGTAATGGTGCAGAATATAAGTATTCTTGCACACTAGCAGAAATTAACTCATATTTGAGACAATGGAGCGAATATTAAGAGAATGTAAAAATTCTCTTTTTATTCACATAAATCACAAATTTATGTTATCATTAATTTATACAAAACACTTTTTTCCCAAAATGTCAAAAATCAAAACTTTCGCTCTTGATCTATCTACTGCTACAACAGAGGATTTAGTTAAAACACTTGATAAAAGATTTAACTATACTGGTGGGTGGAAGTCCACAGTATTTTCACAGAAAAATTTAGAAGATATTGCCCACAATGTTTTGGAAGTTTTATATAAACGTGATTCTTGGGTATTTGATAATGAAATTTATGTTTCAACAGAAGTTTTTGAAATTGTTTTAGAATCTGTAATTAACATTTATGAGGGATATGTAAATCTTAAGAGAATGTAAAAATTCTCTTTTTTACTCTCACATATTGCTAAAAATATGTTATCATTAATTTAACAACACTTAAATCCCAAAATGCAAACTTTATCTAACTCTCAGCAAACTAGACTAGACAAAATCAATGCTGACCTAAGAAAGTCAAGAGTTTTAGAACTTAATGCTATTGTTAACCGTAGTTTAGAGTTTTCTACTGACTACGGAGTTGAATTTTCTAAAGTCTCAGAGATAGCACTTGACGAAGGTACAGAGAGACTAGACGAAATCCAAGAATTTCAAGAGACTTTCAACTTAGATATAGATGACGCTATTGAAGAGATCGAAACATACGAAAATGTGTGTTCAGAGTTAAGATACTTCGATTCCCCAGTTGATGAGATTATCGAAGCATTTATTAACTTATTCAGTATAAACGACTTAATGCACTTNGAAGAGTCCTATAGAGGAAAATACTATAGTGGTGCAGAGTTTACAGAGGAATTAATCTCAGAATGTGGTTATATTTCTAACTCACTTCCAAGTTGGATAGAAAACTGTATCGACTACGAAAAGATATGGAATCATTCACTAAGTTATGACTACTGCGAATGGGACAATCACATTTTTAGCAATTTCTAAGTAAAAAAGGGTTTTAATTAAACTTATATATAAAGGGACTAATAACAAGTCCCTTTTTTTATTATCCTTTAAAATGATGACTATTTACACGTTTAAAAAAGTAGATGCGGAGACATTTATAGATGATAGCGGAAACATCTATAAACCTTTACCACTATATGAAGATTATTACATTAAAGAGAATGGCGAGGTCTTTTCTACTAAGTGGGGAAAGTGGAAACAATTAAAGACTCATATTAATGAAAACGGTTACAAGAGAGTAACTTTAAGGCATAACGGTAAGACCGTAGTAAGGAGAATTGCTAGGTTAGTGGCAAGTGCTTTTTTAAATGCGGAGACTTCAGAAAGTGGACTAAATAACCCTATAGAACATAAGCAAGTGAGACATATAGACGGAAACAAAGTAAACGATCATTTTAAAAACTTGCGGTATAAATGAATAAAAAACCCTATTAATAAAAAGGTATAAAAAAATATAGTTTATAATTTTATATCTCTTTAAATATCTCTAGGAATAGGAGTCTTAGCAAGTTAGCACGAAACGGATTTTTTTTCTACCTATTCTGTTACACTATGTCATAATAACTGCAACTTAACATATATTCCCAGATATTCACATATATCACAATTATTCGCTATAATTAATATAACAACACTAAGTAACCCACTATGGAAACTATTAATCTTAATAACATCACTTGGAGACAGTTCACAGAAACAACTTTTTATAAGAAAAGATTTAATATGGATAAGTTTACTATGGGTGTTTATGGTGCTAACAAATACCTATCTGAGACTTGGGAGTATTTAAAAAAAGAAAATGCAATCCTAGTAGATGGCGAGAAAGTACAATTTCCTAATGAGGGGTGCTTATACTAATCTCAAAGTGACACAGGTGAGAATGAAAACGATTATCATTTTCGCCTTGTGACAGTTGGCAAAGTGGCATATTAAAAAATTCGATTTTGTCTAACCTACAAAAGTATAGGGTTTGATATATTATCGAAAACGCATTTAAGGTACCCTGATATATAAAAAAAATCCCAAAAAAAATTTTACGTATGGACCATTTGCTAAAAAAGTACGAGGATGATTACTCCCCTTGGTTAGGTCGCCCTTGGAAACAGCAAAGGGGTGGAGGGTGTTTCACACTCATCTATGACTATATGAAGGATACTGGAGTACAGGAGTTCTCTCAGGACTACTCTCTTACAGTTAGGGAATACAAGTTAGAGGATATAGAAGGAGAGGGTTGGAGCATTATCTTCGAGAAAGAAGAAGGTGACTGTGAATTTGACTCAGGTATTTTGAAAAAGAACGACGTGATATGCTTCTCATTTGGGGGTGATAAAATAAAGCACGCAGCGATATATTTGGGTGATGGGTTAATACTTCAACACAAGTATGCGTACGTTAGTAATCTAGAATACATAAAATCCTATATACCATTGATACGCTATATTTTACGAAAGAATGAGTAAACGATTTCTAGTTCCCATCGAGGAAGATGACTATGGTGAAATGACTTTTAAGATACCAGATACGATAGTTGAAGAACTTGGATGGGGAGTGGGAGATATGTTACAATATGATATAGAAGACGATCATTTCATTATCCGTAAGGCAGATGACATTTAACTCAAAAGAACTTGGTTTAATCTACAAGGCAGTAGACTTGTATAAGAACTCATTGTCACAGTATCAGTCTGTGGAGTATGAAGATTGTGAAGAAATATTAGATAGAATAACACCNAATGTGTCCAGATATAGGGGACACTATGTTTGTGACCACTAGAGAGGCATTTAGAGGGGTCTGACGTGAGAATCGTTACCCCCGCGTCGTCGTAACTATTCTGAAATCGTGATGAACTTTGAACTAATCGATAACTTCCTCCCCCCGAACGAATTTGAGGAGATCCAAGACTACTTTACGGGGCAAGACTTTCCGTGGTATGTAAACCAAGCGAAGGTAATGCACGTTGCCCGAATGGTAGATCCTGAGTTACAAGCGAAAGAGATATATAACTGGCAAATGGTAAACTACGTATATGGAGGAGGACAACCTCTAGGACCTCAGTATGAGAAGGTATTACCTATAGTGAACAAGTTACAACCAAGAGCACTGATACGTATAAAGGCAAACCTAAACCATCACACTGATAGACTACAGGAATATGACTTTCATACAGACTGTGGTGAGTATGGGTCTAATGAATTTGAAGGTGCTACCACTGCAATATACTATCTAAATGACAATAATGGTTATACATACTTTCAAGACGGTACTAAAGTTGACAGTAAGGCAAATCGTTTGCTACAATTTAAGGTGAATACACCTCACGCAGGTACCAGTTGCACAGACCAAAAGTTCCGTGTAGTATTGAATTTTAATTATTTTTAATGGAAAACCAAGAAGATCTAGTAATACCTCAAGATATAGAGGTACCTGAGTTTAAATCTATAGAAGAGGAGAATGAGTGGAGGTTTGAGATGATAGCAAAGACTGCTACTAACCTTGCTAACCGTACTCAGCAGATAGAAGCATTTTTAAGTAGAGGTGCTGATATGATACAATATAAAGTTCCTGGAAACGATAATCACAGTAATTTACTACAGGTATTTGATACTATTTTTGACAGACTAAATAAAATTGAAGAAACTCTAGCACAAATGGATGCCCGCTAAGATTCTAGAAACAGGTCGTTCTTATATGAACCCTGTTGACTCTGAAGATTATACTAAGACATACACTGGAACTAATGTACCCGCAGGATACACTATAGAGTTTCAAGGTGTAGGTCCTGGTGGGTACAAGTTTGGTAAAGATCAAGTATTTTACCTTGGTGAACCTACTGAGGTGTGTTTAGATAACTGTAATGCAGAGAGAACCACTATCTTTAGGTACTATAGTGGTAAGCAGCGTGATCACGCATATACAAAGAGTGATGTTATGGAGGATACTCAGGAAGAGTTCCGTTCCTATAACAGAGAACCTCGTCAAAGGTCAGCAGCATACTTCTCTTTGATGAAAGATAGTCAAACAGGTACTTCCGCTGTGTACCGTAACTATGATTCCGTAAATAATGATACATATTTAACTACAGGAAGCGGAGGAGAGTTACTAGGGTATATTTGGACATCTGAAAGTGCTGCTAATTCATCTGGTTTACTAAAAGGAGGAGAAAGTGTAACTCCTCTGTATGAATATAAGTTACCAAACGGAGTAAACCGTGGTCCTGATACATTTTATACAATAAATCCCGTAACTGAGGTAAATTTAGAGGTAGGAGTTGCGGGAGTTCCTGATTGTTTGGATGCTAGACAGCAACAATACGCATATGTGGGCATTTTTGGGTATGTAATGACCTCTACAGGTCCAAGAGGTAAGAAAAGAATAGAAAATTTAGGTGGACCGAGGAATACTGGAGAAATTTCCCGTACAGGATGGTATAATTGGGATGAAGCGGGTAATTATGGGGAAAGAGACTACTTAGAATCGATGGATAACCCATCTCAGTCAGGTTGGGGTGGTTCTAACGTAGAAATATTGAGTACAGCAGCGTATTATGAGTGGTTTTACGGAAAAAACGGACCAGTAAAAGGTTCTGTACCAAAATCACTTAATTTTCACGATGCTTTTGAGGGACAATTCGTATATTACCTCTATGATACCTCATATCCGTGGAATGGACCCGTATATGGTATAAATTTCCTCACAACTAACGCTCCTTGTCTACAAAACTCTAATCAGCAACCTACTTATGAATATCATACCTTCAATTACACTATAAAAGAGAGTGCGTGGGTTACACAGAAGACTAGGATATATGTTGATGCTCCTCAGAACCAAGTAGGTGCAAATGAGTCATTCTGGGGAACTTGCACTGATGAACACCGCATATTTTTTAGATATACCTCTAGCACTGGGTTTTTTGGAGTAGGAGAACGCATAAACAACTGGATGATTAGTGCGTGTCGCTATTTTGGTGATGAAATGAACTGCGGATATATGGAATTGACCCAAATAAACAATGAAACCGCAGGAAATGCGTTCACATACAACCAATCTTTCACTTCAACCAATGGCGGGAGTATAAATGTACTAGCAGGATACGGTATAAAGGACAAAGCAGCGTTCTGGGGAGTGTATGAGTTCCCAAAAAGAGTATCTTATGTACCAGTTTCACTAAAAGAGGGTGCACTTATACCAGATCGTAACCTAGATGAGGCATTTTTAGAGGCAAGAATTGATGAATTAGGAAAAGTTGCGTCAATTAACATCATTAATAGCGGAAAAGACTACAAAGATCCCGATCTTGCGATAGAATTTCCAGAAACATTGCGTGAACAAGGGTTTGCAGACGATATGAAGTTCCGTCAAGAGATATTTAAGAACGATACAGGTATAAATTTACAGTCAAAAGCGGTAGAAGACCCAGATTTTAAGGATGGAGAGCAAAGTTCCAAGGACGGAACAGCATCTATTCTTAATGAATCCTATAAAAACGAGTCTGGATTTAGAGGAACGTTAAGACAAGCACAGTTAAGAGCAGTTTTAGACGATCAAGGTAGTATTATAAACGTAATTATTGAAGATCCTGGTCAAGGATACAGTCCTGCGTCTCAACCAAAAATATTAGTTGCAGAAAGATATGAGGAACAACTAGAAGAAAGGGGTACAGACAACCAAGTTCAAGATTTAGATTCACAATATAACGCAACTTTAAAGACTGGACAATTAGATCCTGAGATGCAAGAGCAGGTAAATGCCAATTTAGATAACTTTGAAGAAGATATTGCTGAGTATGATCAACCTAGAAGTGAAGGAACAGTCACAAGTTACATTAATATGCCAGATGTTAACCCAGAAGAGATGAGTAAAGACTGTGAATCTACTCCAAAGAACTGTATTAACCTAGAAGTTGCACCTGGATGGAGTGATATTAATAATATTTACGATACAGACACTACTTTTGCAAGTGTGCGGAGATATGCACCAGACTTTAACGAAAGAAACGCGGAAATATCGCAGATGTGGCAAATGTCCCGTGAAACATCTGATGAAGTTAACGCAGATACGGGTGGAATAGAGTCATTATATCCGCAAGGGTGTGAAGAATGGGAACAACCAAACATATTTCACGTAAGAAGGTTCTTTGATATACCGTGTCCTTATGTAACACTAGATGCTGATGGTGAAAAGTCATTATTTGGGTTTATGCCTTACAAGTATTGTGCTAGTCAACAAGAGACTGCAAGGGTACGTGTATCTATGGAGATAGAAGGCGATGTAAGCGGTGCAGGAGCGTCTGTAAGCACTGCTTTTAACAATTTCCTTAAAACACTACCTGCACCCTCATTAACACGTCCTAGGAAGATTGCAAACCTACCTAATGGAATAAAAGCACATCCTTGTTTCCAAGGAGATGCAGAGGGTAGATGTTATCAAACCTCCGCAGGTCAATACGCATTTGTTCCTCTTGGCGGTGATGAAAATACATTTGATTACGGATTATCTGGAATGACGGAGTTAGGGCAACTACAAACGTGGATAGGAAACAATGTTAGCGGATATGGAGGAAGTACTAACTTCACTTACGGTTATAACACCGTATCAATCGCAGCGTGTAGCGGAGGAAAGTTACCTAACCCGTGTTGGCACAATTTTGTTACGGATGGAGTGCTAGATGTCAATAAGGGATATGATGGAGGTGGAAGTGCTCTTTCACAAGCGGATTTGTGTAGTTCCTCACCATTACAAGCGTGTAGTGGTACAAACGGTAGTGCTCTGTACCAAGTAGTACACGCTGCTATATCCATAGATCCAAACTTAGTTAACGCGGACAACTATATAGAGATGGGACCCTACGAGGGTACATTACTCTATCGTAATTATTCCGCAGCGAGCACAAAGTTACTAGATGACACAATGAACAACTACGGAAACCCTTACTTTGATGAATGTGATTTGAGGTTCGACTAATGATTCCAACTTATCACATCTATCTAAGAGGAGAATGTTTATTCAAGAACTTAAACCAAGAGGAGTTTGATCTCATCTGGGGTAGGATATATCAATCCTATTTTAGAGAAGAACTCACATACTCCGCTGTTTTTGAAAAATCAGAAGACTATTCAGACGCATCTTTCTAATGGGAAAACCAATGCCAGTTGCAAGTCATAATGGTCTACCTTGTAGTGGGCACGGGATTCCTATACCTTCAACTATTCATAATCAACAACCTTGCGGAAGTCCACCCATACCATTTACTATCGAGATAAAAGATAAAACTTGTTGGTGGCCACCCACTCCATTGATTCCTCTAACTGGATTGACACCTGAGAGATCATTAGTATTAGTAAATAAACTTCCTATTATGTTGGAGATGGATGTTTTTACTCCGCACATATCTCCTACTACAAATATCATAAATTATTTGTGTCCCTGCGGAAAAGCAATGTGTATTATTCCAACACCAATAATTTGCGGATTGTTGACTATAGAAGATAAAGGTGGTATTGGTCACGAAAGAATTTTAAACGCTACTACATTTACAGTATTTGCCCTTAAGAGAAGAGTTGCCAGAATGCTAGACCCATTAGGTGCAGGATTACCAAAAGTATCCTGGCCGTGTAAATCGGTTGTTGCTTATGGTTCACCTACTGTTCTCTGTGGTTAATCCAATGGAAAAGACTAAAACGAAAAGTTTTGACGAATGGATGAAGGAAATGTTAGAAGGGCAAGAAGAAGATTTGCCAGAGATTCCTGATGCGTCAGGAATAGATATAGATATAGATTATAGTCATTCACACTGAGGGAGTACAAAAGATCTCCACTTAGAAGGAGTGCCCTCTTATAAAACTACATTATTACTATGGCAAAAACTTTCAGTATGGGTCAAACTATTGAATCTAGACCTAAAAAGACACGACAAGGCAGAGGACAACACAGTAAGTATTCTGCAACTTCTCGTAACAAAGCAAAAAAACGTTATCGAGGACAAGGTAAATGATTCGAGTAGATATGAGTGAAGATTTTATTAAAAATGGTGGATGGTTAGTAACTATGCCCGAACGTGATAAATACTTAAAACAAATGAAAGTTTTGAGTAATGGCGTACAAGTTCAGAGCAGAACGAACTCTTAGCAGACAATTCAAAGATTTCAGTATTCAGATGAGAGCAAATCCGAATACTGAAGATTTTACTGTGGTTAAGAATGAAAACGCTATTAAGCAATCAGTACGTAATTTAGTATTAACTGGAATGGGTGAAAGACCATTTCAACCTAAGATTGGATCACGTTTGAGACAACTATTATTTGAACCATATGATGTTTTTCTAGCACAAGACATAAAAGAAGAAATCATCAACGTCGTTAAAAGACTAGAACCAAGAATTAATGTTCGTCAAGTTAGAGTTTTTAATGACCCAGAAGATGAAAACAATCTTCGTGTTGAATTTGACTATACTATTGTTGGTGAAACCTTGATACAAACTGTTGACTTCCTATTGGAGACAATATAAATGCCCGCAATACCCTCAAATTTAACTTCTTTAGATTTTTCGGAAATAAAAGAATCTATCAAATCTTATATGAGAACTCGAACTGAGTTCACTGATTACGATTTTGAAGGTTCTGCTGCTTCATATCTACTAGACGTACTAGCATATAATACATATTATTCTGCTTTCAACGCTAATATGGCGATGAACGAAGCATTTTTAGAGTCAGCAACAATAAGAGACAACGTAGTAAAGATAGCAAAACAGTTAAATTATACACCTAGATCAATAAAAGCAGCAAAAGCGTGTGTTGCTTTTTCTGTACAAACTACATTTGTTGGTGCTAGTACCACTTATCCATCTACTGTAACTATTCCTGCGGGTGATGTATTTGTTTCATCTGTTGATGGTCAAGCATTTACATTTACTGTTCCAGAACAGATCACTCAAATGGTAGATCAACAGACTGGTATTGCATCTTTTAACAAAACAATCATATATCAAGGAAACTTACTTTCATATGAGTATGATGTTGTTGATGTTAAAAAAAGAAAATATGAAATTCCTGTTGACAACATAGATACAGACTTACTTTATGTGTCTATTTCACCTAACGCTCAGAGTGAAGAGATTGACACTTATAACCAAATTACAAATATTGTTAATGTTGACGGAACAACTCGTGGATATTTCTTAGAAGAAACTGACGATTTAAGATATACAATTATATTTGGTGATGGTGTTATTGGTAGAGAACTAATTGCAGGTGAGGTTATAAGACTAAAATATGTTAGAACAGATGGACCAGAAGCAAATGGTTGTAAGAAGTTTACTTTTATAGGTCAAGTAAAAGATAATACTGGTCGTGCTGTATCATCTGCTAACATCTCTCTAGCGACCGTAGATGCCTCTCAGGACGGTGAAATGGGAGAAGATGTTATATCCATCAAGTACAATGCTCCAAGGGCATTCAGTGCCCAAAACAGAGCAGTCACGGAGTCTGACTATGAATACATTACTAAACTGGTTTATCCTCAAGCAAAGTCTGTTACTGCATATGGTGGAGAAAGAATCTATCCACCAGTTTACGGAAAGGTCTTTGTTGCTGTAAAAACTAAGTCTGGTGCTGCATTAAACGCAACTACTAAGAAACGTATTAAGAATGATTTGTTGAAATACTCTATGGCAGCGATCGAACCAGTTATTATCGATCCTACAACTCTATACATACGTCCTAAGACTTATGTGTTCTTTGATGGTACTTCAACAACACTTTCTAATAATGAACTTGCTTCTAGAGTTCTAGGTGCTATTGATGAGTACAATACTCAAGGATCTGCAAATAGATTCAATGGAAGAATTGATAGGTCTGCATTCCAAACAATGATAGACCAATCACAGAATGCCATAGTTGGTAATCAAACCACTATGACTCTTGGTTTAAATGTTACAGGATTCCCATTTGGAAGCACATTTACTCAGTGTGTAGACTTTGGTAACTCCATAGTTAATCCTGGTGATATTGGTGCAGGTAATCCTTCTGACTCATCTGGAGGAATAACTTGTAGTCCTAATTTCTCATCAGTAAAGACTGGTACATTCTACTCAACAGGTTATACAGAAAATTTACTAGATCTTGCTGTATCATCTCAACAACTAACTACAAACTCAGTATTGAGTATCAGTACATTTGTAGAAAATGATGCTAGTGCACTTTTACCAGTAAACGTAAGAGATGATGGTAGAGGTAGTTTGATAATGGTTACAAAACTTGATGAAAAAGAAGTTATTCTTAAATCTGGTGTTGGAACCGTAGATTATAAAACTGGAGAAGTTTGTTTAGGTCCTATAGACGTAGCAAGTACTCCTGATGGAACAACACGTATTCCTGTTACAGTTCTGCTAGATAGTGGTAATGTAAATATAGGAACTGGTGTAGATCCTACTATTTTCAACCCACAAGTAATTACTATAGATTACACCATTGATGGAACTAATATTCCAAACTTCGATCCGTTAGACTTTACTCCAATTAACTTTGACGGAACCTCGATAAATATAATTGATTATCCAACCACGGTATTTGAATACCCTGAGTTTGACACTTGCTTCTAAGCACCAAAAATAATAAGAGATGAAGTCAGTTAAGGTATCCCAACGGTTACAGGACCAGATCCCTGCGTTTATAAAAGAAGAGGATCAGTCTTTTGTAGACTTGCTAGTGCAATACTACAAGTCACAGGAGAAAAGTGGTAAACCGTATGATATTTTAAACAATATTTTAAGTTATACAGATATTTCAAGTGCTGAATATGATCCTAACTTTATTTCTTCATCATCTATTGTTTTAAATCGCATAGGTGCTACTGATCAAAATATTACTGTAGAAACTGTCGATAATTTTCTTGAGAAAGATGGAACAATAAAAATTGATAATGAAATTATATTTTATGAAGAAACAACTAAATCACCAGAGGTTGTATTTACTCCAGGTGTTAATAAGTTAGAATTTGATAAAAAAATACAAGAGTTAGAAAATATAAGACCTCTATTTGATGGAACTGAAACAAGTTTCCAATTAAAACTACTTGGAACTCCAATTACACCAAGTTCTGTTGAGTATTTACGTGTTATAATAAATGGTTTGCAGTTAGAACCTAATGTTGATTATTTTCTTGATGGATCAAACATTAGATTCCAAACTCCTCCTGCAAACCTTGCAGGATCAACTACAGTAACTAAGATTGAATATCTTATAGGTTATACAAGTGTTCCTGTTAGAGTTTTAGATGTAATTAATATAACTGACGACCTTGTAGGTGCAAAAATACTTCCATTAAGGTTAAACACTGTTGTATATACACCTTTATCTACAGTATCTTGTTTGATTGCTGTAAATGGAGTGGTTCAAGAACCATTTACTGACTACACAGTTTATAATGATCATTTAATACTAAAAAAAGCAGTATCTTTAAATGATAAGATTACTGTAAGGTCTGTTGAACTAATTGCACCTCAATTTGGTAAAGGTGCTTCTGCTATTGCTAGAGTTAGTGATAATAAAGTTACAGATTTAATTGTAAAAAATGGTGGTCAAGATTATAGAATTAATTTTACACCAAAAGTAACTATTCTTACTCCAGAAGGTGTAACTGGTAAAGAAGCGACTGCTGAAGCACTTGTAAATGGTATTAAGAATGTACAATTAATTGATGGTGGTCAAGGTTATACTTCTGCTAACCCTCCTGTAGTTGTATTTGATACACCCGCAGATCCTTCTGGTTCTATAGCAAAAGCAACTGTAACTGTTGATGATGCTACTGGTCAAGTCACAGGAATTAACGTACAATCATCTGGATCTGGATATGATACTATTCCATCCATTAGTTTTACAAATGCAGCAGGTGCAACTATTAGTGATGCTCAAATTGACTCGGAAGGAAAGGTAGTTGATGGATCTATCCAAGTATTAACTAAAGGATTACATTATACAACTGCTCCAGAAGTCTATATTGATGCTCCTGTTGATCCTATTGGTATTAGAGCGTCTGCTATAGCAGTTTTAGATGATCAGAGCAGAGTAGACAGGATTGAAATGATTTCTCCTGGTAGAGGATATGTAACTCCTCCTAGATGTCGTATTATTGATCCTATAGGTGCTCAAATACTTGATGTTAAGGTATCTGGTGGTAAATTAACTGATATTCAACTTTTAACTGGTGGATCTGGTTACAATGATGCACCATCTGTTTATATTGTTGATAATAGAAAGAATTTATCTGGTGAAGCAATAGGTGGAACTGGAGCAACTGCTGTTGCAACAATATTCAATGGTGAAATTACTGATATTAATATAACAAGTTTTGGTGATGGATATTCTGATACTGAACCTCCACAAGTCTTTATCGCAAGTCCAAAAGCAGCAGCAGCGTCTTGTGATGTTGGATTTCAAGAAATAACTGGTTTTACAGTTCATTCACACGGTTCTGAATATCAACCATCACAATTTAAGAATTGTAAAAGAGGAGTTTCTGGTGTTTCTTCATATGATATTAGAGGAAACCAAGTATTTACTAATGAAGCACAAAGTATTCAATCTTCACACGAAGTTGGAACTTCTATAGAAAATTTAGATTCTTTATTTGCAAAAACACTATATGAACGTTTTGTAAATCAATTCTTACCTGATGCTGATATTGATTACACTACAATCAACGCTCCACAGATTGTTAAGACAATTAAAGACTTTTATGTCTCTAAAGGTACAAAAACTGCTACAGAATACTTATTTAAAATATTATTCTCTGAAAATGTTGATGTTTCATATCCAAAAGATGAATTAATCAAACCATCTGCTGCAACTTGGTCTGTTGACACTATTATTCGTGTTGAATTGATAAGTGGTAATCCAGTTGATATTTTAGACTCTCAATTATTCCAATATGCAGATGCTGTAGATACAACTGTTGGAAATGCTGTATGTTTAGTTGAAAACGTTATTGCAATCAACACTGGTGATAGAACAATCTATGAATTATCAATATCTGAGGAAACTTTAGAAGGTAAGTTCTCAATACCTTATAAAACCACTCTTGTAGAACCACTAACGACAACTGAGTCTATTATAACTGTTGACTCTACTATTGGGTGGCCAGAAAGAAACGGTATCATCATTATGGGTGATAGTGAAAGAATACAATATAAAGAAAAATCATTAAACCAGTTTATTGAGTGTACACGTTCTAAAAATGGTATTGTAGAAGATTGGGATTCTGGTACTCCAATTTACTCTGATATTTTCTGTTATATCAATAGAGGACTAGATACTGAAGTAAAATTACGTGTTCTTGGTATTGCTGAAGCAACAGGAACAGTTCTTACTGATACTGGTTCATATTATCTTCCTAGTGACAAATTAAACGTAGCATCTCTTGGTTCTTCATCTACAGATCAGAGAGTTACATCTTGGTTATATAATGTTAAAAAATTAATCTCTGTAAACAATATTGAACCAGGTGGTCTTAATAACCAGACTGCAACTGTTTACACTACAAATAATCACGGTCTTCTTGTTGGTGACTCTGTAACAATCTATGGTGCAAACCCAACAATATTTAACGGTACGTTTTCTGTAACTTCTCGTATTAGTGCTACTGTATTCTCATATCAAATATCTGCTCCTGCACCTAATGCACCTCAAGGTAATATTTTGATGTCTGTTGACCTTAATAAAGGTAAATCAGATGAAGAATCAATCAATAACTCTATCGCACAATTTACAACCAATGTACAAAATACGTTCTTCAACTCAAATTACTCTTATATTGCTACAACAGGTATTCCAAACTATAAAGTTGGTCCGTTCATTGGGTCTGCTCTACTCCCAGGAAACCAAAGAAAGTTAAGTAGATTTCCTAGAATTGTTGATACTGTATCACGTCGTGATGATTTATCATTTGGTCCTATTGGATGTTGGGTAAATGGTGTTGCTGTTTGGTCTTATAAGTCTCAAGTTAAGACAAAATTTGGTGGAATTACAAGTTTTGATATTGTAGATGCAGGTGAAGGATATGACGCTGCTTCTAAACCATTAATTGAAATAAGTGGTGGTGGTGGAACTGGTGCTGCTGCTAGTGTTGTTGTAAATGGTTCTTTATTTAATGTTGATGTAACAGCAGGTGGTTCTGGATATACCTCATCACCATTAGTTTCTATTGTTGGTGGAGGTGGATTTGGTGCTACTGCAACTGCTGTTATTACAAATGGAGTTGTAAGTAAAGTTCTTGTTGAAACACCTGGTCAAGGGTACACCTCAGCACCTACTGTAAGCATCTCAGGAGGCAATGGAACAGGTGCAACTGCTACTGCCGAGGTAAGAGGTCCTATTCAATCTATTAGTGTAGATGCAGCAGGATCAAGTTATACAACTGCACCTAATATTAAATTAAATTCTGGTGAGGGTGCTGTTGCACAACCAATTATTATCAATGGACGTATTGTATCAATCGCTATTATTAACTCAGGTAGTGGATATACATCTCCTCCTAATGTAATTATTAATGGTGATGGTTATGGTGCTATTGCAAAAGCAACCATAGGAACATTTGGTGAAGATAAAGGACGTGTTTTAAGTATTACTGTTGAGAACAGAGGTATAGGATATTCAACTGGTCTTACAACTATTCGTTGTGAATCTATTGGTCAAGGTGCATCATTTACTGCAAATGTATTTGAGTGGACACAGAACTTAGAAACTGAACTATCAGGACTAATGGATCCTTCTCGTGGTTATGTATTTGCAGGATATAACACACAATATGGTGGTGAATATGCACATTTATCAGATCCTAAACAATTACGCTATGTTCTTGGTGATAACGTATTTAAAGATCCATCATCAGGAAATCTTAGAGAACTTTCAGCAGGACTAAGACACTCTCCTATTATTGGTTGGGCATTTGATGGAAACCCAATATACGGACCATATGGTTATATTGATGCTGCTGATCAGTCATCTGGTATTAAGAGATGTGTATCTTCTTACAGAGTAAAACCTGCGTTATTATTTGACAGTGCAACCAATCCAAATCCAGTTCGTGCTGATGGACCACTATTATCAGACAAACCCGCAGGAACTTATATAGAAGATTATGAGTATGTGTTCCAAGCAGGTGATTTAGATCAGTATAATGGTAGATATTGTAAGACACCTGAATATCCTGAAGGAACTTACGCTTATTTTGTTTCCATTGACGCATCAGAAGCAGGTTTACCTGTATTCCCATATGTCTGTGGACCACAATTATATTCAAGACCTGACGAATGGAACTACAGTCAAGATGCTGTACAAACCAATATTCCTCTTGATGTTGTTAGATTCCGTGATCCTTATGAAGATGTTGATATTGATATTCAACGTACACCTAACCAAGATACAGATACTCTTGTAACTGAGATAGGTGACGAGTTTATCTTTGAAATAGAAGATACTAACAGAGATGGTGTTATATCAACAGAAGAAGAAAACGAATTAAATTATATCTCAGAAGAACCTGTACTACAATTATTTGATTACTACCCTAGTGTATCTACTAGATCACAGGTTGATATTGAGATTGATACTACTACTAAATTTGAAGATGCTAAAATTAGTGGATTTGTAGTTGAAAACCCAGGTATATCATATAAAGTTAATGATAAGTTGTTCTTTGACGATGCAGGAACTGGTGGATATGGTGCATCTGCTAAAGTTAATGCTGTAAAAGGTATTAGTGTTAGTCAGTACACTTCATCTTTAGTTAATGATTCACCATTAGCAAAAATTACAACTTCTGGTGAACACGATCTAAGAGTTAATGATGAAATTATTGTTGATAGTATTCCAATTATTGATCAAACAAACAAAACATTTAGAGTAAAAGTTGTATCTGGTGTTGAAACAGTAAATATTAGTCAACAAGGTCTTGGATATAATGATGATATTCCACCAACTTACGAAATTGTTACAGGAACTGGTCAAGATTTTAAATTAGAACTTGTACAACTTGAATCTGGTGCTGTTAATACAGTTAATATTATTAACTCTGGATCAGAATATACACCTAGCAATCCACCAGAAGTTAGAGTAAGTCATCCACAAAGATATAAAAAAGCAAATTATGCTCTTACATTATTAGATGAGAGTAGTGGTATTGAGAAAATAGTAAAACTTAAAGATATTGTTACTGCTGATGATAGAACATTCTATGTTGTCGGTGAAGCAGATGATGTTGATGGAGATTCAGCAGGATTACTTGCAAAATTCAATAGTGATGGTAGATTGTTGTGGACACGTACAATGGCACCACTACAACCTGCTGCGGGAGATAAACGTTGTGTATTTAACAGAATTTATCTTGAAAACACATCACCACATTCTATCTACGTTGTTGGTGAAACAATTCCTAATAATGTCAACTTATCATACAATCCAGACCTAGTTGTTGCCAAATATACCTCTGGATTTGATGCACAGAACAATCCTACTGCTGTTCCTGTATGGCAACGTGAAATTGCAGGTATATCTGGTTCTTCAAGAAGAGATTATATATCATCCTTAACTATAGATGATAACGGTCAAATATACGTTGGTGGTACAACAGATACTAACTCTCCAAATCCAGATGATATGTGGATTGCTTTGTTAGATGAACAGGGTGCTATTAAAGAAAAACGTAAGATATGTACTGCATCAGGATCAGAACAATTAACAGACCTTAAATTTACAAGTGATAACACCTGTATATTTGTTGGTGTTAATGATCCTGCGGGAACGAGTGAAATTATTATTGGTGAAACTAACTATGATAATGTAACTATTAACGTTTCTTGGAGTAGACAGTTTGGTAATACTGCATATAGATTCTCTAATCCTAAAATTACTATTGATGACTATGGTTCTAGATACGTAACTGCAACTGCATACCAAATTTCTAATACCAAGAATACTGGTGTTTTGTATATGAAGTTTGCACCTAGTGATTACAAAACTCCATCAGTTGTTAAATTACTTTCACCTACTGGTGTATTTGAAGATATACAATCAACTGGAGTTAAATTTGATATATTTGGTAATATTGATGTTGGTGCATACGTTAAATATGCTTTCAATGATCATAGAGCAATCATATTCAAGATTTCTTGGAATACAAGTAATATATTAACTGCTGCTTCTGTAAAACAGGTTAGTGGTATTGGTTTCCAACCAACTACAATTAGTAACGATAATTCTGGTGATACTATTATTGCAGGTAATAAAATTGAATCTAATGAATTAGCAATATTCAATTTTGAATCAACTATAACTGGAGATGAAACATATAATAATACTTTAACAGCAGGATGGTCTGTAGATCCTACATTAGATACTTCTAAATGGAAATATGGTGCACAGTCAGCAAATATCAGTGCTGCTGCGAATAGACTATCGTTAGACTGGGGTGCTGATGTAGCAACAAATTATACAGTTGAAGCGTGGATCGCTATTGGGCAAGCACAATACAATGCTCAAAGTTCTACACCAAATATTTTTGATGTTGCTCCTACTACAGGTGATAATGCAGTTGTAGAACTAGAAGGTGATGCTACAAGTGCTGATTTTGGTAAAGTTCGTTTAAAGTTAGGTTCTAATACTTACCTATCTACAACCACAACTAACTGGACAACATTTAATAACGAAGCATTTATACACGTTGCTCTTGTTAAGTCAACTCCTGGTGTTGGTACTTACGTTTATAAAGTATTCATCAATGGTGTTGAACAAATTGATGTAACAAGTACAACTATAGATACACAACTTAAATCTATACTATTATTTGGTAAATCATCTCCTGTTGTCGCTAGTTCTATTGGTGGTTGGGTAGATAATATTTCTGTATCAGGTATTGCAAAATATAGTGATACATTTACTCCTGCACAAGCAGTTGGTTCTAATAAAACAGTATCTGCTTTCTGCTACAAGTTAGATAGAGAACAAACTAAGACTGGAACATATACATTAAACACCGTTCAAACTGGTATGCAGATTCAAGTCGCAGCCGCTGTGAACGACTTTACGTTTAATACCCAGGTGATTACTTCTGGAGATTGGACATTAGGTCCTGCGGGTCTACAAATACTTGATTATGCTGATGTTGTATCAAATAATGTTGAAGGAACTTACTCATTTACGTCTACAGATCAGATATATGAGACTAGAACTGCTACCATCCCAACACCTCTTGGTAGAAAACTACTACTAAGCACTACTGTTATTCCTAAATTCTATATTCGTGATGCAATATATCAGTCTATTGATACTGTAAAGACAGTAACATTTAACCAAACAGCAAACTTTACTAAAGGTTCTATATTACAACAGTATTCAGTTATTGGTGGACAAGATGTAGTCAGTGCATACGGTACTATTGTAAATGTTCGTGGAGCACAAGGACAGGTTGATATTGGTAATATTATTGGTAATTTTGATACTACTAAGAAATTAAAATCAACTGCAAATGATGTAAACCTTATTAATCAAACATTCTTAGTTGAGACAACCATACCTCAATGGTTTACAAACTTCAGTTATACAACTGGAGATGAAGTTTATAATGCAGGTAAGATCTATACAGCAGGTTCTACTGGAGTTTCTGGTGCTAGTGCTCCTATTCATACGATTGGTACAGTAACTGATGGAAATATTAACTGGGTATATACTCGTGATGCAGGTAGTTTTGATATAGATCTTGCAAATACTTCATATTCTAGTGGAACATTAAATCAATTTGCTTCTTGGAGACCATTTGTAGCAACAGACTATTCAATCAGAATTGAAGCAGTATATGAAGGATCAGCATTTATTAAAGGTGATAACATTGATGCTGATGCTGTTGGTCTTTCAGCAACATTTGATTCTACTGGAAAAATAATAACAATATCAGGTTTAATTGGAGTTAAGAAATTCCATCTTACATCGAATCTTGATAAAGATATTATTCCAACTGGTGCTCTAGCATTTACAGATTTAGTATTCTGTGTTTCTACAAGTAGGCATAATTTTACTCAAAACGAAATTATATTTGTTGAAGGATTTACAACGACTGAATATGGTGGATCATTCTTTGTAGAAGAGGTTCTTGATAGTAGAAGATTCTTATATCGTTTAAGATCAACTGCTGTACAAGATCCTTCATTTACAAATTCTACTATTGCAAGTGTTAATATCTACGCTAAACATCCACAATTATTATTTGTTCGTAAACATCAATACATATTTGACCTTGATGATCCATCTAATCTTGGATATTATATGTCGTTCTCTAAGGATAATCAATATAAATTAGAATATCCTTTTGTAAACATTGTTAGAGAGGGTATCCCAGGTTTAACTGACCAAACATCACCTAAACCACTTGTTAAGTTTATTGTTGATGAAGATGTTACCAATATTTCATATTACTTCGATCCATCAAGAACTCTTCCAAGTAACTCTCCTGTAGGTGAAGCATCATTTATTGACGTTATAGAAACTCCTTATAAAGGAACATTTAATATTAATCAGATATTATCAGATACAGAATTTACATTCCCACTTCTTGTAGAACCAGAAAAAACAACTGCTCCTTTAGGAACAACTGAAACAGGTCTTACAAGAGCATCTTATAGTACAACTTCTCTAAAAGCGATTGGTCCTATTGCAAGTATCAAACTGGTAAACCCAGGTGGTTTCTATCAGAAATTACCTATTGTTACTGATATATCATCTGATAGAGAAATTGAGAAAATACGTATCATATCTGGTGGTACAGAATACATTAATGGCATCTATTATAATGTTCCTATTGCAGGAGATGGTGAAGGTGGTCTATGTAATATTACAGTTGCAGATGATGGTGAATTAACAGGTGTTATTACTGCTGTTGAATTAACATCTCCAGGTAAAGGATATACTACTGCATCTATTGATATTGATACTATTCCAGGAATATTGGGATCACTATTACAAGGTTCTGGTGGACAACTTGATGTTGTAATTCCTGCTGAGGGATCTGGTGCATCTGTGTTCTTACAAGGTACAAGTATTGGTAAGATTAAGAAACTTAAAAATAATGAATTTGGTTTCGGTTATTCTCACGATTATACACTAAGACCTGAGATTACATTCCCTGTAAACCTTCAGTTGTTTAATACTGCTATACTTTCTGAAATTAAGGTTACAGATCCTGGTTCTGGTTATACATCAATTCCTAGAGTTGTTATTGAAGGTGGTGGTGGATCAGGTGCTGAAGCAGAAGCGATTGTTAAAAATAATAGACTATCTGAAATAATAATTAAAAATCCTGGATCTGGATATAGTTCTGAACCATCAGTTACACTTAAGTCAGAATTTAACTATGTTGTAAACCTTGATTTAGGATATTTACAGTTTAACTTCCCACACGGTATTACAACTGGTGCTGCTGTTCAACTTAGAGCAGAAGATTTAGGATCTACAGTTGGTGTTCTACCAAAACCAAGTTCAGCAGGTTTGGTTAGTTTAAGTTCTACAACCACTTACTATGCTATTGCAGGTGAGGCAAATTCACTTGAGGCAGACCAACTTAGAATAGCACTAACACAAGTTGATGCTGAGTCTGGTAACTTTATTACATTCTTAACTCAAGGTGATGGTCGTCAGATTCTTCTTACTGAAGTATTTGGTGGTCAAGCAACTGCTATTGTACAAACATCTCGTTTCTTAAAAGGAGAACTTGTATATCAAGGTTCATCTCTAGAAACTGCTACTGCAACAGGTTACGTTTCAGATAATGAGGGTTGGCAAATTGGTCCTCGTATATTAAAACTTGAGAACTATAATGGAACTTGGACTGTTGGAGAACGTGTAACTGCACAGGTATCTCGTGCATCTGGTTTGATTGATAATTTATCTATTGCTCGTGGTACATTGAATATAGACTCAATGACAACCACTACTGGTCAGTTTATTGATGACATTGGTAAACCATCTGAAATTGTACAGAAAATTCAAGACTCTTACTTCTATCAGAACTTCTCTTACGTTATTAAATCACAAACTCCTATTAACGAATGGAGAAAGAGTATTCTTGAAACCAATCACCCAGTTGGATTCAATATGTTTGGTGAATTGGCACTTGCAGCAGGTAAAGATATATCAGGAAGAAAGGTTGTATCTGATCTTGTTAAAGAAGTTAATATCTTTAGTGCTACTAATATTAATCAGATTACATCTTTTGCTAACTCACAACCAATATATACCGAGTTTAATAACACTGAAGTATTATTCAGACAAAGAAGACTTACTAACTCTGAAGAAATCTTAACTTCTATTGTTAAAAAACTTGATAATATTGATAATGACTTTAATGGTGTTAAAACACAATTCCCATTGACTGTAGAAGGTGAATCTGTAACTGCAACTGATGATCAATTATTGATTCTTATTAACGGTGTTGCTCAGTCACCTGGAACTGCATTCACAACATCTGGTCCATCTGTTGTATTCTCAGAACCACCTAAAGCACCATCAAGAATTAAGTTTAGAAATCTTACATTCTCTCAAATTAATATTATAAGATATACATTTAGTACAACATCTGGTATTTTCCCACAAACAGGTAAACCTGTAAGGTCTTTACAGAACGAGGGAACTGCAACTGTCATTGATAGTGGTGTAGATTACATTGATGTTATCGATGTAGAAGGTACTTTCCAGATTGGTGACAATGTTTTAGCGTCATCTAGTGGATTTGATGGTACATTAAGTGCTGTAACTGGTTTAACTAGCAAAACAATTTACGAACAAGGTGAAAGAATAACAAATTTACAAGGTGATTTTGCAATTATTGAAGAAAATAACCTTAGAGATGGTGTTGTAGACGCTAGATTGGTAGTTTCTCGTACATCTGGTACATCTGAATTTGAAACTGGTGACTTTAATATCAAATTTAACGACACAATATACTCTGCTGCATCTAAAATTGCTGCAAGAGTTACTGTAATTGCACCATATACAGACGATGTATCTCAACAAATCATTGATACTGTTGATTTATCACCTCCATCATCATTCTTTGGTCTAATTTTCCAACGTGTTCCTTCAATTACCTATCCAAATACTATCTTAGACAATATTTCTGAGACAGTTATCAATCCAGAAGAACTATATGAAGAGGGAACTGCTAATAACCAAGACTTCTTAGACTTTGAAGAGGTAAGAAACCAAGAAATTAGATATAATTATCTGTCAGGATCACAATTTGCAGCAGGTGACTCAATACGTAACAAACAAATCTACTATGATAACGCTTCATTAGTAGGTGTAGACGATCAACGTTCATTTGATGCTGCTGTATTGATAAGAAAGAATGCTAGATTTATTGCTGAAGAAGCAGTTGGATTAATGAAGGCATTTTTCCCATCATTTGTAGTTCCATCATTAGGTGGAGATAGAGATTGTGAAGATGATATTGTAGATATTTTAAATATTGTTGCATATCAATTAGAAGTTGATGGTAACTCAGAAATCTGGGATGCTGCTAGTACATATGTACAGGGTAATGCAATATATCACGTTGATGGTGAAGTAGCACAAACAATATACGCATTTAACAAAGCACGTGATTTAGCGATACAGTGTATCCGCAATGAAGTTATTAATACAACTACCACTACTCTACCTCAATATAGAGATCCTACTATCACAGAAGAGTTTGCTGTTATAAGCAATAGTCACGGTGATGCAAGAGATTTAATTCTTGCTAATAAATGGTTCATTGCATATGAAGCATTACATTATGCTAAAACACAAAATCCAGGATATAACGTATCAGGTGGAGATGTTCATTGTTTATCTGATATTGTTGATGTTCTTGAAGCGATGGTTTATAACTTAGCACACGGTGGTAATAACTTTGTATATAAAGCAACTAAGAAAACTCTACAGTATGGTGTAACATCTGGTGATAGAGATACTATTGTAAATGCTTTCACTAAGGCAAGAGATATTGCTATTGAAGTAATGAGAAATAATGCTTGGACAAAAGCAGGATCTCATAACTGGAATCAAGTAACTGATACATCTATAACCGCTGATCCTGCAAACCCAACTTGTCAGGCAGTTGCATCAGCAATTACTACACTAATGAATATTTTGATTACTAATCTTGGATCAACTGCATCTCCAGGAACAGTAGCAGCATTTGAAGCAGCAGTAACTGAGACTGCACCTTCTGGAGCGTATGCAGGATATACTAACAGTTGTGTTAATCAGGCAAATGCTATAACATCCTATATGAGAATCATTACTGATACTCTAGAGGATCCTACAGGTGGCACTCCTGCAACATATCAGTGGGCAATTACTAATGTACCTCGTGTTCTTCCTCCTTATGCTTTTGTGGATGGAGAAACTTTACGTTGTGCTAAACACGCTTATAGAGATAAATCATCTGGTGGATTCTTTGTATTTGGTGATACTGTAAGAGCAGTTACATCAGGTGCAACATATGATGTTATTGGATCTAATGCAGGTAACAAGTGGATCTTCTCTAAACAGATTAGTGGTGTATTACAAGCAGGTGAGTACATAACCAACTCTAAACTTACATATGCAAACGTATCTCAAGATAAATTAACATTTAAAACTGATTCTGGTTCACTTAGATTTACTGGATCTGGTTCATATGCTACTTTCCCATCAAGTAATGCTGTATTATTTGGTGATGGAGCAGATGCTGCTACTGGTGACTATACAATGGAATTATGGATACGTCCTGCTTCTGTTACTGGCACACAGAGACTTATTGATCTTAGAGAGTCATCTTCTGACACTAAGTTAGGTATATTGATGTCTGGTCAGTCACTTCGCTTATCTATAGGTGCTAGTGATGTAATTACTGTTAGTTCTGCTATTACTACAATCAATAACTGGTATCATATTGCAGTATCTCGTTCTACAAGTGTTACTAAACTGTTTGTAAATGGTCAGCAGATGGGTACATACACTGATACAAACAATTATAATTCAAATAGTAAGATTACTGTTGGTGCAGGATGGAACAATGGTAATCCTTTCAATGGTTGGATTGATAATCTTATAATCCGCAAAGGAATTTCCCAATACAATAGTAGTTTTACTCCCCCTATTATCTTTAACGATAGTATAGATGTATCATTCGCACTTCTTGGTGAAGCACCATTCCCTATGGAACAGAGTGCAGTATATGCAACATACGTTAATCATATAATATCTACTGCTACTGCTGATGAAGTTGAGCTATGGCGTTCTGAAATTACAACTGAAGGTGTTGATCTTAGTCGTGAAGAATATAGAATATGTGCTGAAGTTATACGTAAGAATATTGACTATATTGCTGAAGAAGCAGTTGGTCGTCTTAAGTATAGATACCCTGATTTTGTCATCCCTGGTGATGGTGGTATGAGTGGTTATGGATCTAATGTTTGTCTACGTGATACTAAATCATATATTATTCCTGCTATAATTGACGATCTTATATCAGGTGGTAACTTCCAAACAACCATTGTTGGTCGTGCTTACATTGAAGGATCTGGTGCATTACAACATATTGGTGGTGAGCAATTACAATCAATCTATACTTGGAGAGAAGTTGCAAAACTTTGTATTGATGTAATTACATTAGATGAAGCAGATTTAGAAGGAACTTATTCAACTAAAGTTCGTGTTCCTAATTATTTTGCATCTCCTGCATCTTCACAGATACAAACTGATATTATGACTCTTGTAGATGATCTATTAGATGTTATAGGTCCTACAGGTCATAGATTTAGAGATGGTGCTGATTTAATTTACTTTAATAGAAAAGCAATCGCTGATGAAGCAGTATATTATATTGAAAACAAATATCAAGTACAAGTTGGTTTCTCAACAGTAAATAAACTAACAATACCTAATAGAGCAAAATGTGTAAGAGATATTAGAGATCATATACTTCCTGCTATTGCAGGTGACTTGGTTACAGGTGGTAACTTTGAAACTCAAGCAATGATTGATAGTTATCTCGATAATGAGACTAATATCAATTATATTGAAGATGAATTGCTTGCAATGATTGATGCTATTGAATATGCTAAGAAGTTAGCACAAAAAGCAATACAAGGTTTATTAATTGGTAGAAATGAAAACCCTGCTCAAGTTGCTGCTGATTTCTCTGATTACTATCAGATGTTATATACAGATGAGTCTGTTTATCGTGACGAGACTATTACAATAGATCCTAAAGCATATACTGGATCTGATAGAGATCTTGACGCTGCAAATCTTTTACAACAAAATGCTAAGGCGATTGCAGGTGAAGCAGTTGATATTTTAACTAAAACATCGTTTGCACAATCTAAGAAGTTTAGAGTTCCAGGTGGTAAAGTTAACTGTGAAGATGATATTATTGACATCATCGAATCTGTAGCACACGATTTACGTTTTGGTGGTAACAGCGAGACATATGATGCTGCTGCTTTATACTTAAATACTGATTTAGCATTAAGTCACGTAACTAATCAATCTGATGAGACAATCTATGCGTTTAAGTTAGCAAGAGATATGTCAATCCTAACCATCAGAAACCGTTTAGGGTTTACTCCCTATGAGAGTGAGGCAGCAACAGGTGGATTAGGACAAGCAATACAGAGACCTGATTACTATAATAATGCTACAACCAATGGTTACTATGATGCTGCAAATGAAATTGAAAATAATATAAGATTTATCGCTACAACTGCTGTTGGTCGTGGTATGTCTCAGTATCCTAATTTGGCATTCTCTGGTGGTTATAATTATCAGTCTTGTGTTGATGACGTTGTAGATTTACTTGAAGCATTAGTATTCAACTTAAAGCACGGTGGTAACAACCGTATGTGGTATTCAAGTGAGTTCTATATTACAGTTGGAAATGCTATACAGCATATTAGTAACCAAGCAGCAGAAGTTAAATATATCTTTGAACAAGCAAGAGATATTGCAATACAAATAATGAGACAGCAGATTGTTGCAATTAATGGTGTAACAGAAGGAAGTGCAATATATGATTCTAGTATTACTATTGATGGTACTAATACAACAGTTGGTAACTTAACTCCAACAAATGTAGAATACTTCCCAACTACAGGTAATTTAAGACTTACTGTTAATGGTCATAACTTAACTACAAGTGATAGTATTCAACTTGCTCAAAACTCATTAACATTTACTTGTGATTTTGATGGTAATGCAACAAACCATACATATCCAAGACCATTAGATCCTTCTAGCGGTGCTTTATTACCAATTACAGCATTTACTACAAATACATTTACAGTAAATGTAGGAACTACTGCTAACGGAACTCACGATGTTACTGATGCAATATATGAAGAAGCAACTGGTAATCTATTCTTAGATATTGGTACAAATAATCTTAATGTTGGAAGACATATTAAATTCTCTCAAGATTATGCAATAACATTTACTTGCACAAAAGATGGTAATACTACTAACCACGCATATCCTCGTCCTACTGACTATGCTAGTGGTAAATCATTAGAAGTTTTAGAAATTAGTGATTCTGCGTTTACAGCAACAGGAGCAACATATTCACCTACTACTGGTGCTATGACCCTGACTGTTCCTCAACACGGATTTAGTAATGGTGATCAGATAAGACTTGTTAATAATTCATTGAACTTCACTTGTACAATGGATAACAACTATAGTGTACATTCTTATCCTCGTGCTAGTGATCCTGCATCAAACCAGTATCTAACAATCAGCAACGTTGCTACAAATACTTTTGATGTAAACGTTGGTTCTACAAATACTCTAAATTATACTCCATCAAATGTTGTTTACAGTCCTACTACAGGAGATATGGTTATCACAATCGGTAATCACAGTCTTGTTCCTGGATCACACATTAAGATTGCTGATAATTCATTAATATTTACTTGTTTAGAAGATAATAATGCTACTGAGCATTCATATCCTAGAACAACAACTACAATACATCAGAGCACTGCTGCTGTATATGAACCTACTACAGGTATGATGCAGTTGACTGTTCCTCAACACGGATTTGCAAATGGTGATCAAATTAAGATTGCAACTGATTCTCTAACATTTACTTGTGGTCAAGATAACAATCAAACAAATCATACATATCCACGTGCTACTGACCCTGCTGCTAATTCTTGGTTAGAAATTTCAGATGTAACTGCAAATACATTTAAAGTTCAAGTTTTATTATCTACTGGAATACCTTCAACAAATACAACACCACACACATATGTTTCTTCTGCTACAAATAATATTACTTGGAAGAAAGATAGAGCATATGATGTTCCTTTAGAAGTAAAAGCAGTTGGTCAAACAACTATTACAGTTAATGTTTTAGCATCTGGAAGAATCCCATCTACTAACGTAACTACTCATACATTTGTAAATGCTGCAACAAATGCAATAAGTGCAGGTGGAAATTACACTCATACATTCATATCTGCTGCACCTGGAGGTGTTAGATTTAAGAATGGACGTATTAAGGTTAATGTAAACCCTGCACCTACAAACGAACAATATCCACATACATTTGTAAGTGCTGTTTCTGGTGCTGTATCTTATGGTGGTAATCATCCTCACAACTTTGTAAGTGCTAATACTAATGCTATAACCTTTATTATTGGTGGTGGTGGAGTTCGTTGTGTAAATGAAGCAGCGTCTATAACAACATTAATGGGTATTCCTATCAATCTATTTGATAGTAGTAATACAAGTAATCCTACAGCATATCTAAATGGAATTACGAGAACATTACCACTCGAATGGCCACTTACAGGTGAACGTGCTATTAGACGTGACGTTTCTATAACTTACGATCAAGCAGGTAGCGGAAACTGCACCACACAGAGTTCAGCGATTAATACCCTTTGGGAGATACTTATTAATACTATTGATACTGCTGCTCAAGGAAATGGTAGTCATCTTGCAACTATAACCAGAACTGCACCTGTCACTAACAACACTGTATATAAAGGTGGAACTTGTTACGATGTCACATCTGCTGCACACGTACTATTCAAGACACTTCTTCACGGTCTTGGAAGTGGCACAGAGATGTATAAACAATCTGCAAGATTATTAATATACAATGACACATATACTCGATTAGAATCATATGAGAAAACTTTAAATCAATATCCTGGTTATGCAGGAGATGCTTCGTTTGCTGAACCAATACAAAAAGCGATTGTATATGACTTCATTACAAATGGTAATGCTAGGACTTTACAATTAGTTAACTCTTGGTTTGATGCTGATGGTAATTTCGTAGCATACCCAACACTCTTTAGAACTCGTCTTCTTTATCACGCAAGAATGATTAAAGAGTTGATGGATCATATCTTAAAAGGAACTGCACCTGATCCTGGTGTAAATGCTAACCAACCTCTTTATTCACTTGATGGAACTAATCCTGATAGAGAATTACGTCCTACTGCGACTGCATCTCATAAGTTACATCAATTATTCCACTTAATATTAACTGCATTACAATACTCACAATTCCCAACAACATACCTAAGAACACAATTTGATGCAGGTGTTGCTGTTTATGATGGAGTTATTAATGTTGCTAATAACTTTGAACCATATGATAGAGTTGCTTATATTGTTCTAGGATCTAATATTCCAGAACTTGATGGAACAACCTATTATGTACATCCTAATTCAACATCTAATAAGATAGTTCTTACAGAATATATTGATGGAGAACCAATATATCTAAGTCCAGGTCTAGCATCACAGTTACATACACTCGCTGTTGAAGTAGATCCAGGTGTAGATCGTGTACCTACAACTTATGGAACACGTGATGTACCAACACCAATCAAAGCAGGTTTCAACCTTGCTGATGTTGTCTACGGTGGAACATCTGGTGCTACTGCTCAGATAGTTCGTATGGAAGATAATTTAGCAGATATTATGTATCAGGCAAAATATATGACCTGTAATACATTCTCTGCACAAGGTGGTGGAACTGGAATCAAGATTCAGAATGGTGAAACAGTTGTTGTTCAAGGTGCTACTCAAAATACTGGTAAGGTTCTTGCTACTGATAACGAGACATATATTAAGTTGATTGATTACAATGGAACATTTACAGCAGGTGATACTATAGAAGGTGTTACATCTGGTGGTACTTGTACATTTGCTGATGAGCACGATAGACTTCTTGTTAATTTCCGTCAGGGTGAATTTATTGCAACTGATAAGTTCTTCTCTACAGATACTGGATCTAAAGCAACTGCTCTAATTGTTAGAAACAATAACGGTGCACTAATTGATAATCAGAGTGGTAGAATCACTTACGACATCACCACAGTAACTGGAGAGTTTAAACCCCAAGATGTTATCTATGGATCTGTTACTGATCAAATTATTGAAATTGAATCTTTTGTTACTCTACCTAATTTTGGTGAGTATGTACACGGTAGACAAATTACAAGACTCACATATGTTCAGTTAATTACTGATACAGGTGTTAGTGATACATTTAATGTTGGTGATGTATTACAGGTTCAATCTGGTGGTATTAGTATTGGTTGGACAGTGACTGTTACTGAGATTGATACAAATAATAATTACGTATTTGTTGCAAATGAAACTGGAACTCCAGAAGGTGTAACTATTTCTGATATTGCAAGTAATTCACAATATCAACTTGCTAAAGTACCAGTTGGAACTCTATTCCCATCCGTATATACAGGAATTGCAGCAGTTACAATAACAGATACAACAGCATACGGTAAGATTGCTAAGATTACACAGTTTGGTACTCGTGCTGTTCTCCACTTAGAGGGAACAAGTGGAACATTCCAGAAGAACTCACAAATTATTGGAGACAATGGTTTCAGAGGTGCTTGTTCATCTGCTAGATCTTTAAGAGGTAGAGTACGTAGATTCTTTAGAGGATTTGATGGTGTACAAAAGGCATTTAAACTAACTCAAGGAAATGGTACACAATACTTCCCAGATCCCGCAGGACATATGATGATCTTTGTGAATGGTATCTTACAACCACCTGGTGCTGACTACGCATTCACAGCATTCTCAGATAACATACAGTTTACTGAAGCACCTGCTATAGGATCAACTTTCCACGGTGTATATAAAGGTAAGTTAAGACAATTAGATGATATATCATTCGACTTTGATTCATTACGTAATTCATTCAACTTAAAGTTAAATGGAGTGTTCTACTCATTGACTCTAACTGATGGTGTACAGTCAAATACAATCTTACCTGAGAACAATATTATTTGTCAGTTAAATGGTGTTATACAGGAACCTGGAATTGGTTTTGAAATTGTTGGTTCTAGAATTATCTTCTCTGAAGTTCCTCGTGCAGGTTCAACCTTCGTTGCATTCTCTTATGTTGGTTCTGATGTTGACGTTATTGCAGCAACAGTTGTACCACCTATTGAAGCAGGTGATGAACTTATCATTGATGGTGAGGAAGAAACAAGAACAGTTGCTCTTATTGAATCATCTAACTCTCTAATTACATTTGAGTATGGTGGAGCAGTTAAAGGACGTAATGCTTCTGCACTTGCTGAAATTGAAAAAGGACGTATTACCAATGCGATATTAACAAACTCTGGTGATGGTTATACTACAAGACCACAAGTTGATGTTATATCTTCAACAGGATTTGGTGGACGTATTAAGGCACTTGTTGGTGTAGCAAGAATTGATGTTAAGAACGCAGGTCAAGGATATTCATTACCTACTATTGTTGCAAATACAACTGTTGCAGATGATTTCTTAGGACCTACAGGACCTGCATTAAATGGTGGTATTGATATTTACGATCCTAACTTCATACCTGTAACAGGTGGTACTGGAGTCATAGAGAACTTTATAACAATAACTGAATCACCTAGAAATATTACTGTTAACCAAGGTCAGACTGCTACATTCCAAGTTGCAGCAAAAGTAACAATATCTAATGTTGTTGCTTATCAAATTAATGTTGCTGATAAGTCTGTTAACCATCCTTACTATGGTCAAGGATCTGGAAAAGGTTATAACTTTACTGGTGGTCAATTTAATTCAAGCACTGAAGCACCAACACTTGTATTTGTTCGTGGAGCAACATATCAGTTTAATCAAAACGATGTTACCAATGCTACTCACGCACTTTACTTTAGTGAAGATGCTACTGCTTATGGTGGCAATAGTAGATATGAGACTGGTGTTGTATATCGTCTTAACGGTAATCAAGTTGCAGACTACGCAACATATGCTGCGGGATTTAATGCTGCTACAACACGTAGTGTTAGCATTACAGTCGCTGCTGATGCTCCTGCTACTCTTAATTACGTATGTGGTAATCATCAGTATATGGGTTCAGCAATTAACGTTAACAACGGAACTCTTTCATATCAGTGGCAGAAAAAAGATTATGGAACATCAAGTTGGAACAATATCACTGGAGCAATTAGTTCTACATATACAACTGCTGCTACTACACAGGCAGATACAAATGATGAATATCGTGTTGGTATCACATCTAACGGTGCAATCCCTGTTCTATCAACTGCTGCTGTTCTTACCGTCAACATCGGTGCAACAACACTCAGTTCCTTCACACCTACCCAAATCTTTGACGACGACTAAATACTCTTATGGCAGCAAATGGATCCTATAATAGTAGCAATAATGTCCTAACAGTAACTGGCGATGGTTTGCCATCTCCAGTGAACTCAGGAACTTTTCCTAATGCTAACAATTCAAACACAATTACATCATATGCTTTCAACCACAACTTTGTTTACAGAGGTGGATCAAACACGTCTGATTCTGGGGTTGTCGGTTTGGGTGCTATTGGTATTGCTGCAAACGGTGTCGTCTTCTTTAATCCTAGTGCAGGAACTGATGGGTCGCCCCCGTCAGGATTTTCCTACGTGGCAGCGGGTATTGGTTCTGCTGTTAATTATGGAGAAGATAGTTGTGGTGGGTATCCTGAGTCAAGTGGTCAGTACCGTTATAACGACAGCGACTTCATAGATTGTTGGAATGCCAATCAAGTGATGGCAGGATATAATGATTACTATGGTTCATCTCAATATAATGGTGATAATATTAGACACCCTGATGGTCATTCTAAAATAATAGGTTATAGTTTTGATGGTTATCCTGTGTATGGTCCTTATGGATATACAGATGCTAATGATAACACTACACCTGTAATCAGAATGTCTTCTGGATGGACAGTAAGAACTCAAGAAGCACCTGGAAGACCTGCATATGATACAACATACCCCGCAGGTGTGTTTATGGAAGATTATGAATATACTGGTGGAACAGGAAAGTTAGATACACATAACGGTAGACATTGTGTAACACCTGAGTATCCTAGTGGTACTTTTGCATACTTTCTTACTGAAGATAATTCTGGAAATCCAGTATTTCCTTTTATGATGGGTTTGACCTCGAAAGAGGCAATGGTAGTACCTGCCAATGATGGTTTTACACAAACTGCACCACCTACTGATGATGGTGGCGATACTCCCGATCAACCCCCTACTCTTGTAATTACAAATCAACCAACAAACGCTACTATTCAAAGTGGAAACCTTCAACAGTTTAGTTTGTTAGCAGAAATACAACCACAAAATGATACTATTGCATATCAGTGGCAAGTATCAACAGATGGTGGATTTGCTTGGTCTAACTTAACTGGTAATACATCAGCAACACTGAATATAAATGCTCAACCATTTATGACAGGTTATCGTTATAGATGTGTGTTGACTGGTCCAGTTGGTGCATCTACTCAAGCACAAAACTCACCTTTAATAAGTAATTTGGCGATCCTTACTGTAACAGGTAGTGGAACGACTATAGATTATGCCAGTATCCTCAAATTTGACAGTGGTATTGGAAAATACGATATGACTCCAGTTAATTTTGACAGGGATAATAACAACCCTGACTTTACTATACAGAACTTTACACTGGATAATTCAACAACTTCCTTCGATATGACATAAATAAAACTGTAGAAAAAACCCCCTACTATGGCTAAGCAGAATGTAAACGTCGGTGTATCGGCAAATGATGGTACAGGAGATACCCTCAGAGACGGTGCTATAAAACTTAATAACGTAATTAACGAGTTATACACCCAACTTGGTGATAATACTAATTTGCAAGTTAGTATTGGATCACCATCAACAAACCAAGTCCTTAAATGGAATGGAACAGTATTTACAGAAGGAGATCTGGCATCATCTAATTTGACTGATGTTGACTTGACTGGTATTGGAAATGGTCAAGTATTAAAATGGAATACAGCAAACTCAAGATTCCAACCTGGTGATGACTTACAAGGTAGTGGTGGCGGTGGGGGCAATGCCATTACTAACTTGACTAACAATGGTTCTAATAACGTTGTTATCTCAACTCATTTTCTACCAAACACCGACAACACATATGACTTAGGTAGTAACTCACTTAAGTTTAGGGATTTATATCTATCCAGTTCTACTATTTGGATGGATGATACAGGTATTTCTATAGGATCTGATCAAGAAATTACTCGTAGAAAGAGAAAAGCACATACTGTTCATAGTATAGACACAGGTGCTACTCGTACTATTACATCTAAATTAGCGTCAGAAAACTCTACAGAAGAAGAGGGTCTTCGTTTACGTTTTAGTGCGATGAAAGTAGGAACACCTCTAGAAATTGAGGATGTTAATGGTAATAAAATTGAAGCAACATTTGCATCATTTACTGCTGAAGCAGGTGCTACTCGTGGTACTGTTACAGTTAGTGCTACAGGAACTGCTAACCAAACACAAGAACTAGCAGTATCTGGTGATATTAAGATTTCATCTAAAAATAAATTAATTACTGAACAAGAAGATGGTGCTGTAGATCTTGGTTCACAGAAACTAAAGTTTGGTTTTGGTGATATATCATTTGATACTGATGGTATTCTTGAACTTCCTGCTTCAAGTTCTATCCGTTTTGGTACTCCAGGTTCTGCTAAAGAACTTAAGTTTGATGGAAACAACAATTTAGATTTACCTACAGGAACAGATATTCGTTTTGGTGGTGATGCTGCAAAGTCTATTAAGTTTGACGGATCTGGTAATTTAGAAGTTCCAGAAAACTCTGAGATAAGATTTGGTAGTGGTGGTACTAAAAAACTATCGCTTGATGGAAGTAACAACTTAGTTCTTCCTACAGGAACTGAAATTCATATTGGTACCAAAAAAATTAAAATTGATACTAATGGTGAACTACAGGTTGCTAATGATGGTACAACTTTTGAAGACGTTGATAGAGGATTCAAACGTCAAGGTTCTAGTGCACCTGCGGGAGCAAGTGTTATTAAAGGATATAATAATGCAACTGTATATAAACCATCTCCAACACTTTTATATTCATTCAGTGCAGTTGGACAATCAAACTATACAGTTAATGGACCTGGATTACCATCAGGAGGATCTACAGATCCTAATATAATTCTTTATCGTGGATTTACATACGATTTTAATAATACTACTGGATCATCTCATCCACTAAGAATACAGTCTACAACTGGTCTTTCAGGAACTCCATATACTACAGGTATTAGTGGATCACAAACTGCTATGCAGTCATTTACAGTTCCTTTTGACGCACCTTCAACTTTATATTATCAATGCACAATCCACTCAGATATGAATGGAACCATAGAAATTAGGTAATGACAAGAACAGTCCCAGGATCAGGAGCAGTTATTGAACCCATTTTTAACAGTACGTTCGGTATCAAGGACGTATTTGTTAATGATGGGGGTACTGGTTATGTGGCAGGGGATCCTCCAGAATTAAAAGTTGGAAATTGTGGAACACCATTAAGAGAAGCAATACTTGAACCTGTAATTACTAATGGTCAAATTGCTGCTGTAAAAGTATTAGATCCAGGTGAAGGATATGATCCTCTCAGGATTAAGATAAACACAAGTGGTAATGGTTATGGTGCTGCTGCAAAAGCAATATTATGGGACGAAGATCAATATGCTCCTGATGGAACATTGACTGCACCCGCAGGTTCTCTTCAGTATATTCAGATGTTATCCAATGGGGATCAATATTTTAGTGATGCCACAACTGCTGAAATAGATGGTGGAGGTGGTGCAGGTGCTGAACTTAGACCTGTTACTGGATTAATAACTGGTTTAGCATTAGAAGATACTGGATCTAACTATGAAAATGGTGATATTAATATCATCGTATCTGGTGGAGGTGGACAAGGTGCTACTGGAGTTGCAGAGGTAGATGAATTTGGTATTGTTAAAGCAGTAAATATATCAAACGCAGGTGAATATTTCCAAACTCCTCCTGTTATATTACTCAACGGTGGTGGTGGAGGTGGTGCCAGAGCAATCGCTACTGTAGATTTAGGTTCAATAGTTTCTATTGATGTTTTAGATCCTGGTGGTGGTTTCTCATCAGAACCCCAAGTTCTTTTTACTAGAAATACAGATTTAGTCAAAAGGTCTAGAAATAGACAAGCATTTAACTCATTTTTATATAATTTAACTGGTCTTATTAATAATGTAAGTATTTCCGATCAAACAATATTTGTTGAGACTACTGCACCTTATCCTGGATCAGGAAAAATATTAATTGGAAGTGAAGTTATCAGATATACTGGTAAAACTCCTACATCTTTTGTTGGTTGTGACCGTGCTGTTAATTTTAGATATGATCAAAAAGTAACCCTAGATACTCTTGCTGATGATAATGATGGTGTTAGTCAATATAAATTTAATGTAGGTGATCGTGTTATAAGAACATCTGAAAGTTCAAGTAACAAAATTGCTCGTGTATATGACTGGAGACCTGAGATTAATGCACTATATTTGGTATTTGAAGTTGATAAACTAGCATTCATTGATGGTGGATCATCAAATACTATATCTCAAGTTATTGATTTTGTTGGTGGTGTTGCATCATCTAGTGCTACTGGTGTTGAACCACACGTATTAGTTGATTCTATAGGTGATACTATCGTTCAGTTAACAGATCCTATTGGTCTAATACAAGATAAAAAATTTGAAGATGATGACGAATTACAAGGAGCAGGAGATGGTATTCCTGATCTAGTAAATACTAATACAGAATTTGCAAATGCTATCAGTCTTGATGGTGGTATTGCATCATCTCTATATGGTATTGAGGAAACATTAGGTGGACAAAACACTTCATTGTTCCAAGTTGGAGACCAAATGACAGATTCGTCTCTTCCTAATAGATCTCCTACTGTCTCAGTTGCAGGTGCTTTAGGTGATGGTGATTTGCATTTAGCAACTATTGAGTTTATCTTCCGTGTTATGAATAACACTAATGACTTTGTTCAAGGTGAAACCGTAACAGGAAGTTTAAGTGGAGTAACAGCAACAGTCCAATCTTGGGATGCGACTACAAAAAAACTTGTCTGTATAAATCCAGTTGCAAACTCAGGAAATTATCTTTGGAATAAGAATGAAAATATCACTGGAGGTACGTCAGGTGCTATAGGTGTTATCCAATTTATAAATTATCCATCCTACATCAGAAACGAACCTGACTAAACTACTATAAATAAAAGGAAGGTACATAGTATCCAATGGCATTACTTACCGATCAATTTAGAATTTTCACCGCTGAAAAATTCATCAAATCACTTGAGGGACCAGATTCGACTCAGAGTGACATCGTTGCGGGTGCAAATCGTGACCGTTTGTATGTTTTCATTGGTCGTCCTCAAGAATGGGATAACGAGAATAATCCTCCAACTCCTATAGACTCTTTCCAAGAGTTTTCAGACGCATATGACGATATGATTTCTATGAAGCGTGTCCTTGCTAGTGACGCTATTCAAGTTGTACGTCGTATTGACTGGATACCCCCAGAACAAACTACTGGTGGTTTGGGTTATGTTTACGATATGTATCGTAACGACTATTCATCTAGTAAGACTGCTTCTAGTGGTGCTACTAAACTATATGATGCTGATTTCTATGTTGTTAACAGTTCATATCAAGTTTACAAATGTATCTACAATGGAACGTCACCCTCTGATCCGAACGGTAAACCTAGTACGATCGAACCCACTGGCACTTCTACTTCTATTATCACCACTGCTGATGGTTATCGTTGGAAGTATATGTACACCATCCCAGTGGGGCAGGTTCTAAAATTCTTCTCAGCAGACTATATGCCTGTGTTAGTTGACACTGCTGTTCAGTCAGATGCTGTAGGAGGAGAAATTGATACTGTTGTTATTCAATCATCTGGATCTGGATATAACAATGGTACATATGAAAACATCCCTCTAAGAGGAGATGGAACTGGTGGACGTATCTCTATCGTTGTAGATGGTGGTCGTATTGTTTCTGCAACAGTTACATCTGGAGGATCTAATTATTCCTTCGGTAAGATCATTGTTGATGAAGTTAATGGTATTGGTTCTGGTACAGGATCTGGTGGTGCTATTGACGTTATTATTCCACCTAAAGGTGGTCACGGATCTACTCCTGCTATTGAGTTAGGTGGTTTCCGAGTTATGATTAACACCAAATTTACATACTCAGAGGGATCTGGAGACTTCCCTACTGATAATGATTATCGTCGTATTGGTCTAGTTCTAAATCCATTTAAGTTTGGTACAGAAGAATTAGCAGATGCGATTACTTTGTCAGCATCAAACGCTGTAATATTTTCTCCTGATTTCACAGGATCATTTAATACTGATGAAATCATAACTCAAACTCGTACTGTGGGTGGACAACAAGTCACTGCTCGTGGTCGTGTAGTTTCTTGGAACTCCATAACTAAAGTTTTGAAATTTTATCAAAACAGAGTTGATGGTATATTCCCTGAGATTACTGGTAACAAAGTTGAGTTTTCTGGTGGTAACACCATAGTTGGTTCGGGTTCTGGTACATCTGTTGACCCTGACATCAACTTCCCTGTAGTTCCTGGTGAAGCAACACGTGTTATAAACAACACAGAATATGATTTAGGTATGTCATTTACATCTGGTTACGCCAAACCAGAAGTGAAAAAGGACTCAGGAAAAGTGATCTACATAGACAATAGGAGAGCAATCTCAAGGGCGGGCGACCAAATTGAAGACATCAAAATCGTTGTAGAGTTCTAAGAAATGCCACAGAATACCAACCTCAATATCAGTCCTTATTACGACGACTTTAGTTCGGATAATAACTTTTATAAAGTTTTATTCCGTCCTGGGTATCCAATACAGGCAAGAGAATTAACCACGCTTCAATCACTGATGCAAAATCAGGTTGAGTCGATGGGAACTCATATGTTCAAGGATGGTGCAATGGTCATCCCTGGACAAATAGGTTATGACTTAGATGCTAAAGCAGTATTACTACAAGCAAGTTTCTTAGGAACTAACGTAGAATTATATCGTTCACAATTAGAAGGAAGAATAGTTACAGGTCTAACAACTGGTATCAAAGCAAAAGTTATATTCTCTATATCAGCAACAGAATCAGAACGTGGTTATATAACACTTTATCTAAAATATATTACATCTGGTGGAACAGATAGTAACACTAGAACTTTTACTGCTAATGAGCAGTTGGTTTGTGATGCTGAACTTACTTTTGGATCTACTCTAATTGAAGTTGGCACACCTTTTGCACAATTATTACCAACGACTGCAACTGCTGTTGGTTCTACTGCTACTGTTGCTAATGGTGTATATTTTATACGTGGATATTTTGTTGATGTAAATGAGCAAACAATTATTCTTGATCAATATACAAACAATCCATCTTACAGAGTTGGTTTAGAAATATTTGAATCTATTGTAACTCCAGAAGATGATCCATCATTGAATGACAATGCTACTGGAACATCAAACTATTCTGCACCTGGAGCACATAGATTTAGAATTCGTTGTTCATTAACTAAAAAAGTTATTGATGACGATACAGATAAAAACTTTGTAGAATTACTTCGTATTAATAATGCAAATGTAGAATCATTTGTAGATAGAACTCCATATAATGAAATAGCAAGAGAACTTGCTCGTCGTACATTTGACGAGTCAGGTGACTATACTGTTAGAGCATTTGATTTAAGAGTCAGAGAACATCAGAATGATGGTGAAAATAATGGTGTATATCTTCCAGGATCTACATCTCGTGGTAACGTAGCATCATCTCCTGCATATTATGCTTTAGAAGTATCGCCAGGAAAAGCGTACGTCAGAGGATTTGAGATTGAAACCCTAGCACCTACTTTTGTAGATATAGCAAAACCAAGAGAAACAAAAGCATTACAGAACTCAATCATTCCATTTGAACTCGGCAACTATATGCTGATGAATAATGTAAAAGGATCTCCTATCATAAACGGTAACAATATATCATCAAACTATCAGGTTCTTGAATTTAGAGACACAGCCCCAGGTGGATCATTAACCGCATCTGGAGAAGTTATAGCATATGCACGTTGTGCTGCATATGAGTATCACAATGGAACAAATGTAACATCAAGTTCTACAGTATTTAAAACATACATCTTTGATATTCAACCATTAACTACAGTTCAAATGTCTCAAGCAGTAACTGCGGGACAAGGTGCTGTTATTCGTGGTAGAACATCTAGAGCAAAAGCATTTGTTGTCGATGCTGTATCTGGACAAACTTTATTTAAAGTGTATCAAGTATTTGGTACATTCCGTGCAGGAGAAGTTATAGAGAAAGATGGTGTAGAAATAGGTACAATGGATGCTAATTTTGCTTTCCAGATAACAGACGCTAAAGGTGTAACAGGTAAAGATCCAGATACTAATGCTATTATATTTGCAGGTGATTTAGTTCTTGACAATGAACAAACTATTAGTGGTGTTAACTTTAATGTTAATAACACTACTATAACAGGTACAAGTTCAAACTTTGCTCTTGATTTACGTCCAGGAGATGTTCTAACACCAAATGGAACAGATACTTATAGCATTGATAAAATTTATCCTATAGGTGGAGGAACTATAACATCACCAATAACAAACTCTCTAACAGCAGCAGGTACTGCGAGTGGTTTATCTAATGGTGACTATTCATTTATGGTTCGTCGTAGAGCACAAGTATATGATAAAGAAACTGCGGATCTTCTTATTGAGATGCCTAAAGATTCTATCAAGAGTATTACTGACGAATCAGCAATAGTTGCAAGAACATTTGATGATATTACCGTTACAGGTTCTAATGACTTTACAATATCTCTTCCTGCTGATGAACAATTCCTTGCTTATGATAAAGATCATTATGCTTTAGTAGAACTAGCACCAACAGCAGGTACTTTAATTGATATTGAACCTAATCTAACATTTAACAGCACTGGTACTCCTAGAACATCTTTAACAGTTTCTGGTTTAACAGGTATTACATCTTGTCGTTTAATTACTTCTGTATCTAAAAACCAAGCAGAGAAGAAGTTGAAGAACGCTACAGAAATGGAAGTAATGAAGATTGAGAAAACAAATATATCTTCTGACGCTCCTAAGTATGGTCTTGCTTATGGTTCACTGTATGGTACACGAATTGAAGACGAAGAAATATCTCTGGGCTCTTCTGATGTTTATAAAGTGCACGCAGTATATGAATCATTAGATGATAATTCTGCTAAAGTTCCTTTCATTACAATGCAGGATGCTACTATCTTCCAGAAAGGTACAATCATTGAAGGTGTAACATCTAAGGCAAAGGCAAGAGTTGTGAACTTTAACTCAGTGTCTTATGTTTGCCACTTTGTATATGAGAACGATAAGTTCTTCCAACTTGGTGAAAGTGTAACTGGTTTCAATGCAAACAACGTTGTAATTACTGGTATTATAAATGACGCTGATGGTTCTATAGATGATGGTAGTAAAAATATAACATCTTCATTCTTCCTTGATACTAACCAACAAGGACATTATTATGATATTTCAAAATTAGTTCGTTTTGCACAATCTACTAAACCATTAAGAAAACTTAAAGTTGTATTTAACAGGTTTGTTCACGAAGCAACTGGTGACTATTTTGCTGCTGAATCTTATGTTGGTGTAGATTATGATGATATTCCTGCATTCCATCAAGACGGTGTAAGCAAGCAACTTAGAGATGTTCTTGATTTCCGTCCAGGTGTAACTCCTGTATTATCAGGATCAGGAACCGTTGGTTCACCATACTTTGTAAACTGTGCATCATTAGACTTCAAAGACCGTAGTTTCGCATCAGGAGGCGTATCTAACAATGCTACTATTATCGATATTCCTAAACCAGAATCTGATTTCCGTTGTGACTATGATTTCTATCTTGGCAGAGTAGATAAAGTATTCTTAACAGATCAACAAGAATTTAAAGTTGTTACAGGTATATCTGGAGAACAGCAAGAGATTCCTGCAAATATTGATAATGCAATGTTACTTGCAACAATGTTCCATAAACCATATGGTTACAGTCCTGCTGATGTAAGTATTGCTCGTGAGAATAATCGTAGATTTACAATGCGTGATATTGGTGCGATAGAAAAACGTGTTGACCAATTAGAATATTATACTTCTCTTAATATGCTTGAGTTGGAAACTAATACACTACCTATTAAAGATAGTGATGGTTTCGATAAATTCAAGAATGGTTTCTTAGTAGATAACTTTACAAGTTTCGATTCTGCTGATACTACCCACGAAGATTTTGGTGTATCATTAGATTTCCAAGAAGGTGTATTACGTCCTTCACATTACACAACTAACGTATCCTTAGAATTTAGTACAACACAATCTACTGGTGTAACTCTTCACGAAACAGGAACAGTTACTAGACCATATACAGAAACTAGATTCATTGTTCAACCATATGCTTCTAGAGTTGAGAATGTAAACCCATTTAACGTGTTTGCATATATTGGTAGATTAGATTTATTCCCATCATCAGATGACTGGGTAGATACACGTCGTGCTCCTGATCAAGTTGTAAATATTGAAGGTGACTTTAATGCCACTTTGCTACGTTTAGGTGCTGATGCTAACAGTGGTTTTGCTCCTACACAATGGAATGCTTGGAGAACTAACTGGTCTGCAACTACAACTGCATCAAACACAGTGTTTATGCGTGGACCTGGTATTAGATTTATTACTACAACTACAACTAATACTACAAGTTCACAAACTAGATCTGGTTTAAGAACTCGTGTTGTTCCTAGAATTGACCGTCAGTCATTAGGTGATCGTGTTATTGAAAGAACTGTCGTTCCATTTATTAGATCCAGAAATATTGCGTTTAAGATTCAACGTTTAAAACCTAATACAAGATTCTATTCATTTATTGATAATGTAGATGTAAACTTCTACACATCACCAAAACTTCTTGAAGTTATCAAGAATACTGTTGAAGATATTCGTACCAACGATACACCTTTCGTTGTTGGTGAAACAGTTGTTGGTCAGACATCAGGTTGTCGTTTAAAACTTGTTGATGCTAATGATGGTTTTACTGATGGTTTATCACCTTATGATCAAAGTGAATTACCATCATCTTACGCATCTACTACTCCATATCTGAACATTGATACTAAAACAATGTCAGACACAGTTATGGGTTCATTCTATGGAAACCCATTAGAAGGTGAGATTCTTGTAGGTGCTACATCTGGTGCTCGTGCTGTTGTAAAACCAAAACGTATGGTCTCAAATACTAACGGTGATATGGAAGGAATTATGTGGATTCCTAATCCTGCTGTTAGCACCAACCCACGTTTTGCTACTGGTACTCGTGTTATACGTATGACTACATCACCAACTGACTCTAGAGTTCCTGGTGAAGTTGATTCTGCTGCACAACATAACTACGTTGCTTCTGGTGTTATTGAAACTCAACAACAAACAATTCTTGCAGTTAGAAATGCTGATCTTGTAAGAGATACTGTATCTCAAGATCGTACAGTTAATACTACAACAACAAGTGTTAGAGATACTGGATGGTATGACCCTCTTGCTCAATCATTCTTAGTTGAATCTAAGGGTGGTGCGTTCTTAACAAGTATTGATCTATACTTTAGAACTCGTGATGAAAGAATTCCTGTATCAGTACAGATAAGAGAGATGGCAAATGGTTATCCAACCACTAAAGTTCTTGCATTCTCTGATGTTACTTTACTTCCATCTGATATTAACTTATCTGAAAACGGTACTATTGCAACTAAATTTACATTCCCATCACCTGTATATGTGACTGAGAATAGAGACTATTGTGCAGTTGTATTATCTGACTCTAATGAATATAAACTTTGGATCTCAAGAATGGGTGAAGATGATGTTACATCTGATAGAACCATATCTGAACAACCATATGCAGGTGTGTTATTCAAATCACAGAACGCATCTACTTGGACTGCCGATCAGTATGAGGATCTTAAATTTGTATTATATAAAGCACAGTTTGATACTAGCGGATCAGGTCTTGCTTGGTTTAATAATGCAGAACTTGCAGAAGGTAACTTTGGTATATCAAGACTAAGATTAGATGCTATTGAGACTACAAAACCTGAGATTAAAGTAATACTTGCAGACCACGTTGCTAACTTTACAATCGGTGCTGAGATTACACAGACTGATGTATCTCCTGCTCCATCTGCTATTGTTCGTGAAGTAGTTCAAGGTGTACAAGGATCATCTAACGCATACTTAATACTTGATGATGTTGTAGGAACATTTAGAGAAGGTGTTGCATCTGGTGCTAGTTACATCTATAGACTTGTATCTTCAAGATCTACTGGTACTATTACGTTGACTGGTGTAGCAGGAACATTTGCTACTGGTACAGCAATAACAAACGGTACTGGTGCATCTGCAATGGTTACTGATTGGAATGCAGGAACTGGAGTTGTTACAGTCAAATCAATTACAGGAACATTTGCTGACGGAGATGCAATTACACAGGTAATTAACTCTGCTACTACTGGTTCTGGTACTATTGGAACAAGTGGAACATCATTTGGTGGAGATGATATTAATGATTATCCATCTGCTCCTATATCTTACTTCAACCAAGCAACTGAAATTAAAGTTCGTCACGCAAATCATTGTATGCACGATGGTGCTAACTCAGTACAACTTAGCGGTGTTAAGTCTGAAGTCCCACCAACATTATTAGATTCTGCATATCATACAAATGGTATTACAGCAAGTGATGGTGTAACAGGTTCATTCCAATTACACGTTATAGATGGTAGTGCATTCCATACTATTATTAATGGTGCTGTAGTAAGTACATCTAACAAAGGATTTATTCTTATTCGTGATCCAGAAATTCCTACTCAGCATTTTGAGATTATTGAATATACTGGTATTTCTGGTGACGGTAAGATATTTACTTTACCATCTGGTTCTCGTGGACAAGCAGGAACTGCTGCATTAGCACATAGTGCTAATAGTATTGTTGAATGTTATAACCTTGATGGTATCCCATTAACAGAAATTAATAAATTACACACTGCTATTGGTGAACCTACTCTTGATACATATAAACTTGCAGTTACATCTGTTTCTACAGCAGGAATTGTAAGTGGTGGACACGAGATAGTTGCTACACAAAACATACAGTTTGACCAAATTTATCCTCAAATTCAATCAACTGTATATCCAGAAACTGAAGTTGTACCTAGACTTAATGCAGTATCTGGTACATCAATCCAAGATGGTAATAATGTTACTGAAGCATCATTCATTAATGATGGAATCTACTACGATATGATTGCTAATGAAGATAATTATCTTGACAAACCTAAGTTAGTTTGTTCACAAGTAAATGAAGATGCTAAACTTTCTGGTTCTAAGTCATTGAACGTTCAAATGGTAATGACAACATTCAATGCTAATATTTCACCTGTGATTGATACAGATCGTTGTTCTTTAATTACAACTATGAACAGGGTTAATGACCTTGCAGTCGGTAGTAATGATGCAGAGAAACCTACTGGTGATCTTGATACAGCAGTTTATGTAACTAAGGTGATGAACCTACTCAATCCTGCTAACTCATTGAAAGTAAGGTTTGAAGGATGGAGACATCCTAATACAGAAATTAAGGTTATGTATAAGATTCTCCCTGTTGGAACATCAATCCCAATGAGTGAAATAGGATATACATACTTTAATGGTAATGGTCTTGAAGATAAATCAATCCAAAAGACTGAGAGTCTTCTTTACAGAGACTTTGAGTACACCTTTGAGGGAACTGAATTTACCATAGCACAGGTTAAAATTATTCTTACTTCGTCTAACCAGTGCTTTGTACCACAAGTTAAAAACCTTAGAGTCCTTGCATTAAGTGATTTATAATGAAACCAAGATACCAAGAGGTTAGAGGACACCCTAATTTAGTTCGAGATACCTCTTCTGGTGCTGTGCTAAATATTAATGCAACTAGCGGTAGTGCAGCAAAAAGACGTAAGAAAAAAGAGAAGGAAGTTTCCGACTTACAAACTGACGTTTCTGTGCTAAAATCTGAATTGACCGAGATCAAATCTCTACTAAAATCATTCCTGGAGAAACAACAATGACTGTAGACACACCTGAGACAATGGACGAGAAAGAACTTCTCGACGATTTTAAAAGCAGGTACACAAAACTACGTGATGAAAACCAACAACTCGTAGCAAAGGTAAAAGAAAATGAGACTCAAATGCTCAAATTACAAGGTGCTATTGAGACTCTAGAATACCTAAAAACTAATACGGTAGACGAAGTAATTGCAGAATAATCGTTAGGGACCGTCGGTCCCTTTCTATTTTGCTTATAAATATCAAAGAGGCGATAGTGTCCTTAATAAACAATGGCAAATAGACTCCAATTAAGACGTGATGGTGCTCAACAGTGGGCAAACATCAACCCTATACTTGCTCAAGGTGAACTGGGAATCGAGATCGATACTTCACGTATCAAGATCGGAGACGGTGTTACACCTTGGAACTCTCTGCGTTATGAGAGACCGATAGAAACTGAATCAAATGCTGCTAACACTCTTGTTAAACGAGATGCTGACGGTAACTTTGAAGCGGGTGCTATTAGTGCGACTTTAATTGGAAATGCTTCTACTTCTACGAGACTTGCATCTGCAAGACAAATTCAGTTAACTGGTTCTATAACTGGATCTGGATCTTTTGACGGTTCGTCAAACTTGAACCTTGCCACAAACTTAGAATTAGTTACATCTCTTCCACATTATAATCCTAATGATCCTGATGCAACTGCTCTATATTCTAGAGTTCAAGTTGACTCAAGAGGTAGGGTTGTTGGTGCTAGTTTGGCATCTACTCTTGCAGAGTATGGTATTACTGACGCACAAGGATTAGATAGTGACTTAACAGCATTAGCAAACTTAACTACCTTTGGTTTATTAACTAGAACTGCTACAGGACAAATTACAACTAGAAACCTAACTGGTGGTGCAGGTAGACTTATATTTACTACACCTGATGGTGTAGCATCCAACCCATTTATTGACCTTGCTGATACTGCGGTTGTTGTGGGTTCATATAACGTTGAATCATTAACATCTGTATCTACTAACGGTGTTAATGGTGAACCATTCGGAACAGAAACTGTAAACGCATCTAAGTTTTCCGTTGATAGATATGGAAGAATTACACAAGCAACCAATGTACCGATTGCCACTGCAACTGAAGGTTCAAAGTATGCAACCTATAATGCAGGTTCAACATATAATAGATACGATATTATTGAGAATGCAAGCAAAGTATATCAGGCGATAACAAATATTGGTGCAGGACAAGGAGCACCTACTCATACAAGTGGTGATGTAAGTAATTGGAGATACCTCGCTGCTGCTGCTACAGAACAAAAAGGTTTAGCATCATTTGCTCAAGAAGATTTTGATGTAGATGCAAATGGTCACGTTACTATTGCACCACTTGCAGTTGATAACACTCAGATGCAAAACACTAGAGTGGGATTTGCTGATGGTAATAATGTAGAAACTTTTGAGTTAGATCAAGAATTAACAGCGACAACTGGATATAGAGGATTTAATTATCTTAATTATGTTACTGTAAATGATACCAGTGGAAACTTATTATTTACTGCTAACAATGTAGATAATACTGGTGCGGGTGGAGTAGACATTAACGTTGATACTCATATTAGTGGTGCACTTATAAAACTTGACAGACCTGGAAACACACCTCTACAAACAATAGAACGTTCAGCAGGTTCTCTTTTAATTCATCATAACGTAAACTCTTCTGTAAATAGAACTCTTGACATTACCTCAAATAATGCAGGATCAGGAACAGCAAAGATAAACGTAACATCAGATGATGGTATTGTTATCACAGCAACTAATGTTGCTTCAAAAGTTCAAGTAGAAGATTTCTACTTACAGCAGAATACTATCGGAACCAGTGATGCCACTATGGTATTAGATCCAGGTGACGATGATGCTGCAACAGGTTTAGTACAAGTACGTGGTAATCTACAAGTAGACGGAACTACAACCACAGTAAATAGTACAACAATATCGGTAGATGACCCCATCATTACTCTTGGTGGAGACACTGCCCCCGTTGCTGACGATAATAAAGATCGTGGTGTTGAGATTAAATACTACGATAGTCAGGCACGTGTTGGATTCTTTGGTTGGGATGAAGACTATACTAATGCAAATATCTGGACAGGCACAGGTGGGTATAGATTCCTTTATAATGCAACTAATACTTCAGAAGTATTTTCTGGAACTGATGCTCCTTTAATAGCAGGTAACTTAGCACTTACAACTAATACAGGTTCTACATCAACAACTACAGGTACTTTAGTAGTAACTGGTGGTTTCGGACTTTCCGAGAACGCACATATTGGTGGAACTGTTACTATTGCAGGTCAATCAGAAATCAACAATAATGTAATTATCAAAGCAGATAATAAAGAGTTTGCAATACAAACTGCTGCGGGTGTAGATAAGTTTACTGTTGATACTGATAATGGCAATACTATTATTGAAGGTACATTAGATGTTCAGTTAGAAACTGAAATCACAGACAATCTAATTGTTACTGCCGATGCAAAAGAATTCAAAATACGCACTGCTAGTCTTGTTGATAAGTTTACGGTTGACACTGATAACGGTAATACAGTTATCGAAGGAACACTCAACACGAAACAAGCAGTAGACTTTGATCAAACTCTAAATGTAGATGGTGACGTTACTCTTAATGCAACACTTGATGTTGATGACGATGTAACTCTTCATAATGACTTCTTAATGGATACTACTGGTAAGACATTTACTCTTACTAATGGTAGTACACAAAAATTTCAAATCAGTACCACAAATGGTAATACAGATATAGAAGGAACTCTAAATTTAGGTAACTTCTTCCATCACGAGGATACTGACACACCAACTATAGGTACTAATGCTCAAGACGATTTCATCATATCTAGTGGAGATTACGGGTCTTTCCGTTTTGATGGTGGTGGTTACATTGAAGGTGACACTCTGTTTAACTCAGATTTATACATTAATGGTGCTATTAACCAAAAAGACTTAGGAACAACAGAAACATTCAGTACACAAAACTACTTACGTGTAAGATATAAATTACGTGCAGGATCAACAGTTGCTTATACACCTTCATACGCTACAGATAATAATTCAAACTTAAGAGTTTATGGTGGTGCAGGTATCGCTACTGACCTTCATATTGGTGATGACCTCTATATCGGTAAACTTAACTCTGGAGATACAACAGAATTTACAGTTCTTGGAGAATCTGGTAATACAACAATAGGTAGAACTGGACAAGGTTCAGCAACAGCAGGAACACTTACCGTCCACGGAGATGTTACTTTAAATAGAGACGTTACTTTAAATGGTGCACAGAATACCATTGGTGACGCATCTGGTGACGCATTAACAGTAAATGCTACTTCTCAATTCACAGCTCCAGTTACCCTGAGTTCAGGACAAGATCTTAATGTTGGTGGTAATGCCATAGTTGATGGTAACTTAACAGTTCACGGTAGCACAACTACAGTAAACAGTACTACTATTACTGTGGACGATCCTATCATTACATTAGGTGGTGATACTGCTCCTGGTTCTGACGACGCAAAAGATCGTGGTGTAGAGTTCCGATATTACGATTCATCTGCTAAAATAGGATTCTTCGGGTGGGACGATTCAGCACTTAGGTTTGCTTTCTATCACAATGCAACTAATAGTTCTGAAGTATTTACTGGTACTAGATCTGGTTTAGACGCAGGTTCCATCAAATTATTTGATACTACAAATGCAACGAATTCTTCTACAGGTGCTCTCATTGTTGGTGGTGGTGCGGGTATTGGACTTGATCTATATGTCGGTGACGACCTCACAGTCAATGACGATGGATCGTTTGGTGGAAATGTCAGCATTGATGGCACGCTCGATGTAACAAATGACTTTAGAGTCAACACAAATAAATTTACAGTTGCTAATGCTACAGGTAATACATTAGTTGCAGGAACATTTAGAGCAGACGGAGTATCTACTTTAAATTCATCTGTAAATATTGTTGGAGCAAGTTCTAATCTAAGCGTTGGTGGTACTTTGGGTGTCACAAGCAATACAACCCTCTCAGGGACGCTTGGAGTGACGTTAGGAACGACATTAGGTAATACCTTGGATGTATCAGGTGCTACCAATGTTACTAATACTTTAGGTGTAACTGGAGTAACAACTCTTACAAATGCTACCAATGCAACTCTTGGTGGATCTTGGTCATCTAGTGGTGCATTAAGAGTATCAGCAGGTGGTGCATCTATCTCAGGTAATACTGGTATTGGTGGAGACTTAAAGGTATATACAAATAGCACATTAGATGGAACTCTTGGTGTTGGTGGTATCGTAACATTCGATGAGAAACTAAGAGCAAATTCTACTGCACAGGCAACCGCTGCAAACAATAACGGTGCTGCAATATTTACAGCAGGTGGTTTAGCAGTTACTAAGAAGGCATATATTGGAGATGACTTTGATATTGGTGGAGGTAACTTTACTGTAGACGGACCTACAGGTAACACAGTTGTTGGTGGAACACTTGATGTAACAGGTGGAACAACAACTATATCCTCACTGATTGCTACTTCTACAGCAAACTTACAGTCAACCTTAAACGTTGGTGGTTCATTTAACATCAACACTAATAAATTTAACGTTGCAGGTCCAAGTGGTAATACTGATATTGCAGGTACACTTGATGTAGTAGGTGGAGTTGACTTAGATTCAACTTTAAATGTAGATGGTAACGCAGACTTTAATTCTGGTATAGATGTAACATCAGGTAATGCTACATTCGCAGGTCTTGTACAAGCAAATAACGTAACAGATTCTTCTGCATATAATGACTCTGCTGCTTCTGTACATACAGATGGTGGTTTATCAGTTAAGAAGAAAGCATTTGTTGGTGATGATTTATCAGTAGGTGGAGCAGCAGGAGTTAAATTTACTGTTGATGGACCTACAGGTAACACTGATATTACTGGAACTCTTAATGTTCAAGATGGTGTAACTTTACAAAGCACACTTGGAGTTACAGGTCAGATTACTGGTAACGTAACAGGTGACTTGACTGGTAATGCTGATACTGCATCTCTAGTTGATGTAACAAATACCACAGGTTCTAACCTTACATTCTTCCCAACATTTGTTTCTGCTACAACTGGAAACACTGAAATAAGAACTGACTCAGATAACTTTAAATATGTTCCTAGTACAAACACTTTATCTGTAAGTAACTTTGTTTGTTCTACAAACTTTGAGATTCAAGGTAACTTAAACATCACTGGAACTATCACGTTCCAACAGTCACAGGTTGGTAGTATTGCTAACCACGACACAGATGCTCTTACTGAAGGATCTACAAATCTATATTTCACTGATGAGAGAGTTGATGATCGTGTTGCTGCATTGATCTCAGGTGGTACTGGTATTTCTGCTACTTACAATGATGCAGGTAACTTACTAACTCTATCTGCTGACTTTGGTGAGTTTGACACAGATAGTCTTGTAGAAGGATCTACAAATTTATTTACGACTGCTGCTAGAACAAGAACTCACTTTACATACGGAACTGGTATTGAACTAAGTGGAGCAGGTCAATTATCTGTAACACAAGCAGATATTAATACTGATAACGTAACTGAAGGATCAACTAACCTATTCACTACTGCTGCTAGAACAAGATCACACTTTACATATGGCACAGGAATTACACACGATGGTTCTGGTGGTTTATCTGTTACTCAGGCAGACATNAATACTGATAATATTACTGAGGGTTCAACAAATATATTCTATACCAATGCTAGGTTTGATACCCAGTTAGCAACTAAGGATACAGATGATATATCTGAAGGATCTAACCAGTACTTNACAACTGCACGTGCTCGTCAATCAATTNNAGCAACACAAAACATCACCTACAATAGTAGCACTGGTGTTATTACTGGACCTTCTCTTGCTACTGTTGCAGGAACTGGTGCTTACAGTGATTTGACTGGAACTCCTTCTCTTGCTACTGTTGCAACATCTGGTGCTTACAGTGACTTGAGTGGTACACCATCACTAGCAACTGTTGCTACATCAGGTGCTTACAGTGACTTGAGTGGACTACCTTCATTATTCTCTGGTAATTATAATGACTTAAGCAACAAACCTACATTAGGTACTGCTGCTGCAACTGCATCATCTGATTATGCTACTGCTGCACAAGGTGTTAAGGCAGACTCTGCGTTACAGGCAGAAACGATTGATCTTGCAACTCTCAAGACAACCGTTGCAAACTCAGCATCATTTGCTGCATTTAAAATAGCAATCGCTGCATTATGATTTTCTTCTCTTTTATCATTTCATTATTTGCCAATCACTTACCAGTGATGTATGTGCAAGTTCCACAGTGGGCAGACGATTGGGCAGTGTGTGCTGTTGATATACCTGACGCTAAATGTCATTGGTATGTTATGGCACCCGACAATACTTTTGGTGAAGGATTTGACTGGGAGACTGCTCCTTGGTTCGATGCTAATGGATTAAATGATGTCGCTCCTATGCAAAAGGAGACTGTAATGGTTAAGTTACAAAACAACTAATATGGCAACTCCAACCTCTAAAGCAACACTAAAAGAATACGCACTTCGCAGATTAGGTAAACCTGTATTAGAAGTCAACGTTTCTGATGATCAAATAGATGATGCTATCGATTACACTATCGAGAAGTTTCACATTTATCATTACGGTGGTTCAGAAAAAGTTTACCTAAAGCATCAAATGACTGCTGCTGAAGTCGCTGCATTTCAAGCAGACACTACAGAAACTGTAGGTAGTACAGAATTTAAGACGCAAAATAATTTTTTAACTTTACCTGATTTTATAACGTCTGTTAATGGTATCTTTACTTTCCAAGACAAAGGTACTGCAAATATGTTTGACATTCGTTATCAGTTAAGATTGAATGATCTGTTTGATTTTACATCAACACAGTTTTATCATTACTATATGATTCAGACACATCTTGAGACAATAAATTTCTTATTAGAAGGAATGAAACCTACAAGATTTACTCATACATCTGGTCGTTTATATATTGACTTTGACACTAATACTGATGTTCGTGAAGGTGAGTATATTGTTATTGATTGTGTTCGTGCATTAGATCCAGTTAACTTTACAAAAATCTATAATGAGATGTGGGTTAAGGATTATGCTACATCTCTGATTAAAAAATATTGGGGAACAAATTTAACTAAGTTCCAAAACGTTCAACTCCCTGGTGGTGTTACTCTAAATGGTGAGAAAATTTATAGTGATGCTGTAGAGGAACTAGAAAAACTAGATGAGCAGTTAAGAACCACATATGAAACACCACCTATGGATATGATCGGATAATGGCAACTAACTCCTACTTTACACAAGGCACAACTGGTGAACAAGATCTTATAGAGAATCTTGTTATAGAACAGATAAAGATGTTTGGAAAGAATGTCTTCTATATGCCTAGAACTTTAGTAAATGAAGATACAACATTTACTGAAGATGCTTTGTCTAAGTTTGATGATGCCTACGAGATAGAAGCATATATTGAAGATCCAACTGGATTTACTGGTGACGGTGATCTCTTTACTAAGTTTGGTGTAAGGATTTCTGATCAAGTTACATTTATAATATCAAGAAAAAGATTTACAGAAGCAGTTGATGATAATGCACAACTGATTGTGGAAGGAAGACCTAACGAAGGAGACTTGGTTTACTTCCCTATGGCAAATAAAATATTTAAAATTATGTTCGTTGAGCACGAACAACCTTTTTACCAGTTAGGTAAGATCCACGTATGGGGTCTCAAGTGTGAACTCTTCGAGTTCAGCGACGAGCAGTTCGATACAGGAGTTACTGCAATCGATCAAATCGAACAGGACTTCTCAGTATCCATCACTATCAACTTTGCCACAGGTGGCACTGGAGACTTTACAGTCGGTGAAGTGGTGGCAGGTGGAACCTCTAATATTACAGCAGAGGTTAAGTCTTGGGATTCTACTAATAGACAATTACAAGTCTTTAATAGAACTGGAATATTTACAATTCCAGAGACTATAACAGGGCAGTCATCAAGTGCTGCTTGGACAACTGCATCATATAATACACTAAATAATACATCGAGCGAATACGATTCAAATAGTTCGTTTGAAACCCTTGCTGATGGAATCATTGATTTCTCAGAAGGGAATCCATTTGGTGATTTTGGAGGTGCTAATTAATGTTAGGTACATATACATACAATGAAATATTCCGAAAGTCAGTTATTGCTTTTGGTACTTTGTTTAATAACATAGAAATTCGTAGAAAAAAAAGTGCTACGGAATATGAGTATATGAAAGTGCCTTTGGCATATGGACCTAAACAAAAGTTTTTAGCAAGACTTCAACAAGTAGGAGATTTAACTAGGAAAGATGCGACTCAAATTACGCTTCCTAGGATTTCGTTTGAGATTTCTGGTTTCAATTACGACGCAACAAGAAAGGTCTCCCCAACACAGAGAGTTAGGACTGCTGTTGGAACTGACCTACAAAAAGCGTTTATGCCAGTACCGTACAACGTTGACTTTGAATTAGCAATTCTTTCAAAGAATCAAGATGACGGTTTACAAATCTTAGAACAAATACTTCCATACTTCCAACCCACATTTAATATCACTGTACAACTGAACGATCAGTTACAGGAGAAAAAAGATTTTCCAGTAGTTTTAAATACAATATCTTATGATGATGATTATGAAGGTGATTATACAACAAGAAGAACTCTCATATATACAATAACTTTCACTTGCAAAACATATATCTACGGTCCTGTCCTTGACGGTGAGAAAGAACTTATCCGTAAGGCAATCGTTGATACTAGCACTGATAATAAAACAAGTGCACCTCGTGAGATGAGATACACGGTCGAACCAGACCCAATCACTTCTGATCCAGATGATGATTTTGGTTTTAATGAATTATTCAGTACATTTAATGATGGAAAATCAAGAAATCCAGTCACAGGAAACGACGAGTAAATTCGACGGTATTGAAGACGCTCTTGATGTAGAAACATCCATCGTTAAAGATGAGAAACCTGCATTAGAGAGAGTAGAAGATACACCTGTAAAAGAAAACGAAGCGATTAAAAAAGACTACGAATATACTCGTGGCAATTTGTATTCGTTAATTGACAAGGGACAGGAAGCGGTAGACGGAATCCTAGAACTATCACAACAAACAGATTCACCACGTGCCTATGAGGTAGCAGGTAATCTTATTAAGAACGTGGCAGATGCCACGGATAAACTAATAGACCTTCAGAAAAAAATGCAAGAATTAGAAGAAGGTCCAAAAGGTGCTGTAACAGGTAACGTTACTAACAACACAATGTTTGTTGGTAGCACTGCTGATCTTGCAAAATTCCTCAAACAGAAACAGAAAGAGGATAAATAGTAAAAACAATCTTGTGTCAAAAAGTCGATGTCTGTATTAAATGTCTTAGATACTACGACAGTGAGTGGTTCAGGTACTGCTTACATCGTCGTTAAAAGTGGAGTTGTACGTGCATATGCTGCATCTGCATCAACCATAAAATTTGATAGCGGTCCTGCTATTACACTTGCAGCAGGGGAAGCAGTTTTGCTGTCAGTAGGTAAATCAAAAAATATTAGTATTACTGGTGCAACTAATGCTAACGGTTCAGTATTTACTGTTGCAGGTGGTGGACACGGTACAGGAGCAGGTGGTCGTCACAGTTTTGCTGTAGGAGATTTTGTTCAGACTATAGATGGTGGTGACACAGCATTTGGAACAGACTTTGAATCTGCTGCATCAGCAGGTAAGAAAGTGACAGCAGTTACTGACATAACAATTACTACAGACATTGATGCGTCAGGTGCAGGTTCTGCATATTCAATTAGTGATGCTGATGTAATCGCTAACACCGTTCCTATGTTACAAAGAACTGTTAAGTTAACAGCAGGTTCTGCGGACGTAGTTGTAGAACAAGTACAAGTTGTCGGAGGTTAATCCGTGGCGATACAAGATATTAATGGTCAATGGGTATGTGCGTATTGTGGATTGAAGTCTCCTAAAGGACATTGGAGACCTAAAACGTGGATTGAAAAACACGAAAAAAATTGTCCTAGACACCCATCTAATAATCAAGTAGCATAATGAACAATCTTCAATCATTTTCTAACTTTACTGAACACTGTGGTTGCGATCATAGTGAAGATAAAAAGAAAAAATCTAAAGTTACTAAAGAAGAGATCATAAAAGAATATGGTGATCCTACAGTTAGTAAAAGATTAAGAATTGCTCGTGCGATTGATTCAACGTTTAGAGGTAAACCAAAGTACAACAGTAAGCGTGCTAAACTTTCTAATGCTTTGAAGATGTCATCAATAAAAGCAGAAACAAGAAAAAGAAAGGCAAAAGAAAATCCATATTCAGCAGGTAAAAAATTAAAGGCAGCTCTTGGAATAAACAGTGAAGGTTATATTCCAGAGGAAGGATATGATATTGCAAGAGATATGGGAATGGTAAAACCATCTAAAGATAAGAAAGATGCAACTACTGCTAACCATACAAGAGAAACTGAGACTGATGCTCAAAGAAAATTACGTATGCTAAAGCAGCAGAAGAATACTGCTAGAGCAGTTGAAAATGTTAAACAAAGACTTAGAGATAAGTATGGTAAGAATGCCATAATGGATGTAGGTAAGAAAAATGAAGAGGTACAGTTAGAGAAAGTTAATCTAAGAGATAAGTCTACTCAGTACGCTAGAAGCACTAAAGAGGTAGATACTGCAATGACAGATCACGTCAATAGAACAAAAGGTAGACACTATGGTAAAGATGGTAAGGTCACAGAAGTTGGTCGTTATCGTAAACCAAGTAAGAGAGAAGCAAGAAATGAATTGATTGATTTGTATAAAGAAAGTTATGGTAGAGGTAGACTTACTAGCACTAATGATATGCAGAGTAAGTTATACGCTAAGAATAATAGTATGGGTAAACCAAGGACTGATGATGAGATCAGGAAAGAAAAAGGTGGACAAGCATTTCTTGATAGAATCAAAGCAGCAAAATCAAAAATGAAAAGTGAAGGAACTTCTTATGGTCTCTACAAAGGAACTGGTAAACCATCAGGTCCTATGGCAGCGTTTGCTAAGAAAACTAAGAAGAAAAAAGAAGTAAAAGAAGAAATGGGTAATATAGCACATACTAAAACTAAAAAAGGTGGAAAGACAATTATAAATGTAAATAAAAATGATGAGGCAGATGCACAGAAAGCAATGAAGAATGATCCAAAATACATTCTTGGTAAGACTAGAGTGCAGTCATATAAAGAAGAAGTAGAACAGATTGATGAATTGAGTAAGACAACTACTGCGAACTATCTTTACAAAGCAAAGGTAGATAAAAATTATGTTCACAGTGGTAAGATGGGTAAGTATGCAAAAGCAAGAGACAAAGGAATAAACAGAGCAGAGAAAAAACTAGGAAAAAAACTTAGTGATAGAGTTAACTATGTTGCAGATACTGATACTCGCTCGATGAAAGATGATCCAAATAAATCAGCATACCCTAGAAAAATTAAGGTAAAAGAAGAATTTTATCAAAAAAGATATACTACAGGTGGTTATAAACCTGTTGGTAAAAATAAGAGAATGGATCAGTCAAACAAAAGATCTGGTGATAGTAAAGCACAGTATAGAGACCTACATAAAGATCTTGCTAAGTATGGTCACGTAAAAACAGGTAAAGCAAGTAACCTTAAAAGTGGTTTAAAAAGTTTTAAAGAATCTGCGTGGCAACGTAAAGAAGGAAAGAACCCTAGTGGTGGGTTAAATGAGAAAGGAAGAAAGTCTTACGAACGTGAGAATCCTGGTTCAGATCTCAAGGCACCTGTAACAGGTAAACCAAAGAAAGGTAGCAAGGCAGAAGGTAGACAAAACTCATTCTGTGCTAGAATGAGTGGTGTTAAAGGTCCTATGATGAAAGACGGTAAACCAACTCGTAAAAAATTAGCACTAGATAAGTGGGACTGCTAGATAGTATAACAGAAACTTTATTATGCAACCTGACGTTATTGATTTATTTCCATCCACAGTTCTAAGATTCAGACACGATGACTCTGAGATAAGGGATGAACTTGAAAAAGTTATTAGTGATGTACAAGAGAAAGAACAATTAATTCTTCACTTCGGTGATGATCCTTCCAAGCAAGATCATTGGAGGGATTTTTTTCGTGCGTATGAAATGCCAAACTTAGAATCATATATTGCAGAATGTGTTATTAAATATGTTGGTCACGATAATTGGAATATACCTGAGTCTTGGTTAAATATATACCCAACAGGTGCTAATCAGAATCAACATATGCACCCAGGATTTGAGTTGTCAGGATGTTATTATCATAAGACAAGTCCAGAACAAGGGTTAATTAATTTCCATAGTCCACTTGTACAAGCAAGAATGAGTTGTTTTGCTACTTATCAAGAGATGGCAGTAGAAACATTTCCTGATACTTTGATACTATTTCCATCTTGGTTAGAACATTCTACTACACAAAACTATTCAAGAGATCAAAAATATTCAATAGGATTTAATGTAAAGGTAAATAAAACAGGAGACTTTCCATTACACGGACAGTGGTATGGAAACCATACAATAGTACATAATAAGAACTAATGGTCGTCTGGGGTGTTGTTATTATGATTGCAATACTTGTTGTAATAGTTACTTGGTATATCGTCTATATACTAAGGATGGCATTTATGGAGATGAACGATGGGAGCAATGGTTCCACCAAGCAGGAAGAGTTGCTACAACTTCCGAGTGACGGAGATAAACAGAGTAGTTGACGGTGACACTATTGATGTTACTATCGATTTAGGTTTTGATTTATACAAAAAAGAAAGGGTGAGAATAGCAGGAGTCGATACTCCTGAGAAACGCACCCGTGACTTGGAAGAAAAAGCGTTAGGTATAGATGCTACTAATTGGATGAAAGAAAAATTGGAGGGTGCTATTGATGGAGAGTCTGAACTTACTATACGAACTGAACTCAAGGGAGGGATGGGTAAGTATGGTCGTTTGCTTGGTTGGTTATATGTTGGTGATGAAGATGTATCTCTCAACGAGCAAATGATAACCGAAGGATATGCGTGGTCTTACGATGGTGGTACAAAGAAAAAAGACTTTGAGGAACTACGCGAAATTCGTCGTTCATATGGTACACTCGTAGCAGGTTAACTGTGACAAATCTTTGTGATGAGTTAGCGGATCTTATTCGCAGGAACATTAGTGATTTGCCTGACCTTGAGGTTATGGAATCGGATCATAGTGTTATAGAGCACGAGAAAGTGACTATACACAATGAGATGTGGAAGTGCAAAGGACTCAGAAAATTACATATCGAAAGAGCGAATACTGACAAGATAGAGATCATCCACTGTGTTCTTTATCCAGATCCAGAATATCGTTTACCTATTTTTGGTTGTGACATTATCCAAACGCCTTCAACTATTACTGCTGCTATTGTCGATGTGTCTCCTGTACACGGGGTGGATCTCAATTCTCAATTATCAGTAGTTAGTGAAGCATATACATTTAAAGACAAGAGACCACTTCCCTTATGGGCAGAGGATATATTCTCGAACCATTGTAAATTTGCTAGATTGAAAGATCAAAAAGCAAGAGATGATTTCTATACTGTAGTTCAGAAATATTTACTAATATATTGTAATGCTGTGAGACACGCTAAGAGAGATCCACATTCTCCCTTTGTACCAATAATGAAAAGATTAGATGATCAGTGTTGGTATTGTGTGTCTCAAAGAAAGAATCAAAAAACTAAAGCAGTATTGTCACAGTGGTTTGATCCCCTCTGGGCAGATAAATATATAAACAATGTCTTATTTGACAAACCTTGGAGTAAGGATTAATGGCAGATAACCAGATATACTTAGGCAACCCTAATCTTAAGAAAGCAAACGTTGCAACCAACTTCTCACCAGAACAGGTAAGAGAGTTTGTTAAATGTAGTAGAGATCCTGCATATTTTATTCGTAATTATATTAGGATCGTATCTCTTGATGAAGGTGTTATACCTTTTAATATGTACGATTTCCAAGAGGAGATGGTAAAAAGTTTTCACGAGAATAGATTTAATATTGCTAAATTACCTAGACAGTCTGGTAAGTCAACTATTGTAACATCATATCTATTATGGTATGTAATTTTTAACGATAACGTCAATGTCGCAATCCTCGCAAACAAAGCCCCAACTGCTAGAGAAATGTTGGGACGCTTACAGTTATCTTATGAGAACCTTCCTAAATGGATGCAGCAAGGTATTGTTGGTTGGAACAAGGGGTCAGTCGAATTGGAGAACGGATCTCGTCTCCTTGCTTCATCTACTTCTGCTTCTGCTGTTCGTGGGATGTCCTTTAATATTATCTTCCTTGATGAGTTTGCGTTCGTTCCAAATAATATTGCTGAACAGTTCTTTGCTTCTGTTTATCCTACTATCTCATCTGGTAAATCTACAAAAGTTATTATCATATCTACCCCACACGGGATGAATATGTATTATAAAATATGGCACGATGCAGAAAGGAATAAGAATGAATATGTTAATACAGAAGTGCACTGGTCACAGGTTCCAGGTAGAGATCAAAAGTGGAAAGAGCAAACTATTGCTAACACATCAGAAGCACAGTTCAGAGTTGAGTTTGAATGTGAGTTTCTAGGATCTGTAGATACACTAATTTCCGCAAGTAAATTAAGATTAATGGTTTATGAGGATCCTCTACACTCCAGTGTAGGACTGGATGTTTATGAAGATCCTATTGACGGACACACTTATACAATGACTGTAGACGTAGCACGCGGAGTAGATGGTGACTATAGTGCGTTTTGTATATTCGATACTACAGAACCTCCGTATAAATTAGTAGCGAAATATAGAAGTAATACAGTTAAACCCCTTTTATTCCCAGATATTATAGTCAAGACTGCAAGTGCATACAACCACGCTTTTGTATTAGTAGAAGTAAATGACGTTGGTGCACAGGTAGCAGACATCATACAGTATGATCTTGAGTATGACAATCTATTAATGTCTGCTATGCGTGGTAGAGCAGGACAAGTTATAGGACAAGGATTCTCTGGTGGTAAAGTACAACTTGGTGTAAAGATGTCTAGTGCTGTAAAGAAAGTTGGTTGTTCTAACTTAAAACAATTAATAGAAGATGATAAGATGACTCTATGTGATTATGATATTATCTCAGAACTAACTACATTTATTCAGAAAGGACAGTCGTGGCAAGCAGAAGAAGGATGTAATGATGACCTTGCTATGTGTTTAGTTATCTTTGCTTGGTTAGCAGTGCAACCATATTTCAAAGAGATACACGATAATGATGTTCGTGTAAAGATGTATGAAGAACAAAGAGAAGCAATAGAAGCAGATATGGCACCATTTGGTTTTGTTGATAATGGTATAGAAGATACAACATTTATTGATGAAGATGGTAACGTCTGGAACTCTGATCCTTATGGTGAAAGAACCTATATGTGGGAATATAGATGAACCTAGAGGACGAGTTAGAATTAGAACACCTGTTATTAGAAGATAGAAGGTGTCGTAAATGTCTTGTCACAAAAAATTTATTATCAGATTTTTACAAAACTAGAAAGGATAGAGGTAACTATCCATCTGCATTTGCGTATGAGTGTAAAGAATGTACTAAGAAGCGTGTTCAAGTACGTAGAAGAAATAAAAAGAGTCGTAAATGGTGTGACTATCCTGACTGGTAAACAGTTCACGTTTTGTTTCCCCATCAGAAAGATCGGTATTAATAAATAATTCTAGTAAAATTGGAAGCATTTTTCAAGGAGAATTAAACAATGGCATCCACCCAACTTTCACCAGGGGTCGTTGTACTTGAGAAGGATCTGACAACAGTTGCAAATGCAACTTTAGATAATGTGGCAGTGATTGTTGGTTCCTTTGAAAAGGGTCCTGTTAACAAGATTGTTGACATTACAAGCGAGAAAGAATTACTTTCTATCTTTGGTAGACCTAATGATTATAACTACGAATACTGGTTTAGTGCATCACAGTTCCTACTCTATGGCGGTACATTAAAAGTTATTAGAGCAGAAGCAAGTGCACTTAAAAACGCAATAGATACAGCACAAACAACTCAGACTGTATTTTCTGGTTCAGACACAACTCTTACAGTTCAAAACAGTACAGACTTTGCTCAGAACGATTTCATATTAATCGACGCTGAAATTCTACAAGTAACTGCTGTTAACAGTAATGACCTTACAGTTCTACGTGGACAGTTAGCATCTGCTGCTACTTCACACGCTGCGGGATCTGCGGTTACATTAATTGAAGCAGCAGGAACTTCAACCACTATAAACGAAGGTGGAACACTTAGTGCTGCTGATACAACAATTACTGTTTCTGACGCAGGTACTCTTGGCGTACAGTTAAATGACTACTTAAAGATTGAAGATGAGATAGTACGTGCATCTGCAATCGTTGGAAACAACATAACAGTAACACGTGGAGAACTAAGCACAACCGCTGCATCTCATACAGACGGTGTTGCTATTAGTCGTCTAACAGTTACAGTCGGTAAGACATCTATCAACGAAGTAACAACAACTGGTGTTACTGCACCTCTTATCAAAAACATTGAGCAGTATGAAACAACTGTTGAAACTGCTGCTAATGCTTGGAAGTGGGGTTCAAGATTCCCTGGAATCTATGGTAACTCTATAAGAGTTGTAATGACAGATGCAGGTCCAGATCAAATCTTATCACTTGCAGAACCAACATCTGCTGAGTGGGACTTTACAGATACAATTACAAACTCAACTAATGTAGTTTACAACTTAGGAAACTCACAGGCAAAAGTATTTTCCTACACAATGGTCGTAACATTTGATGCAACTACAATCAATGGTGACTTCAAAAAAGATGAATACTGGAGAGCAGAGAGTTCTACAGGATCATCCGTTGACGTTCTTGGTCAAGTTGTAGCATACGATCCTGTAACAAGAAAGATTGAACTTAGCGTAGACTACGCCCAGTCATCTGACTTCTTACAAATAGGTGACGTTATTGCACTATGGGATGCAGCATCAGGTGGTAACAGAACTGGTGACAAAGCAACAGTACAAAGTGTTGAGCGTCAATTACGTGTTGTAAACGCAGCAGGTTCAGAAAATTTTGCAGCAAACTACACAATAGATGATGACAACACTTCTAGTGGTGGTATTCAAATCTTAAGTGTACGTTCAGATTACGAAGAGCGTTACTATGGTGGTGAGCAAAAATGGATCAACATTGCTCCACGTCCTACAACTTCTCCTTGGGTTTCAGATCGTGGTGGTGACAACGACCAGATGCACATCCTTGTACTTGATGGAGACGGAAAACTAACAGGAACTCCTGGATCACTTCTTGAGAAATTCCTATTTGTTTCTAAGTCTACAGATGCTAAAGGTGTACAGGGCGAAACACTATACTACAAAGACGTTATTAAAGCAAACTCAGCATACATTTACTGGGGTAGTCACGAAGGATCATCTGTAATGGATGTTGACGGTGCTGCTAATGGTGGATTTGGTTTATCAGGTGTGTCTCGTTCATTCGATCTTATCAAATACGGAACACCTCTTAAGACTAAAGAAACAAATTTAGGTCGCGAAATTATTGGTACAACTAACGGATCAACTGTTAAGTACACACTACAAGGTGGTGTTGACGGATATACAGTTGCTCGTTCTGACATCCTTGGAGGTTATGACCTCGTAGGTGATAAGGAAACAGTTGATGTAGATTACATCTTAATGGGTCCATCAATGGCAAGCACTAATGATACTGTTGCTAAAGCACAGAAGATCATTGACATTGCTGCAACTCGTAAAGATTGTATCGCATTTGTTTCTCCATCACGCGGAGACATTATTGGTCAGTCTGACACAAATGTAATTGTGAACAAGACTATCGATATGTACGAGCAATTAGGTAGTACATCTTACGCGGTATTCGATAACAACTACAAATACATCTATGACAAGTATAACGATCAATATCGTTACATTCCTTGTAACGCAGACGTTGCAGGTCTTGTACTAGGTGCAACATTAAATTCAGAAGCGTGGTTCTCACCCGCAGGATTTAACAGAGGACAGTTACGTAACGCAATCAAACTTGCTTACTCTCCTCTAAAAGATCATAGAGACAAACTCTATGCTGCAAGAGTCAACCCAATCGTATCATTCCCAGGTCAGGGTATTGTACTATTCGGTGACAAGACTGCACTTTCATATCAATCAGCATTTGATAGAATTAACGTTCGTCGCTTGTTCTTGGTACTAGAAGATGCAATTTCAGACGCAGCGAAAACACAACTATTTGAACTCAATGATGAGTTTACACGTTCTTCATTCAAGAATATTGTAGAACCATTCTTGCGTTCCATACAATCTCGTCGCGGAATCGTTGATTTCTTGGTCGTTTGCGATACGAGCAATAACCCACCTGAGGCTATAGATAGAGGAGAGTTCTTCGCGGAGATATTCGTGAAACCAACACGCTCTATTAACTACATTACATTAACCTTCACTGCAACTAGAACTGGTTCTAGTTTCTCTGAAGTAACTAACTAATCAAGAGACTAACAATGGCAGAAGCACAACCAGGACAGGTACAAGGTGCAAATATAAAAGCACCTATCTTTACCTTCCGAGATAACGTAAAGGACTTTGCACGTCCTAATCTGTTCCAAGTTGAAGTGTTTGCACCTCCTGTTTTACAGGATGCAATTACACCCCAACCTGGTGGAGTAAGTGGATCAACCGCAGAAGTTTTAGAAACATCAGCAGGTGGTTCACAATTAAACGCAGCATCAGCAAATGCGTTTGGTACATTCCTTGTAAAGGCAGCAAACATTCCTGCATCAGTTGTAGGAGTTGTTAACGTTCCTTACAGAGGAAGACAATTAAAAATTGCAGGTGATAGAACCTTTGAACCTTGGACAGTAACTGTACTTAATGATCAATCATTTAAGTTCAGAGCATTCTTCGAGGCGTGGTCATCTAACATCCAAGCACTACAACAAAACTTCCAAAACTCAAATACTATTGCAGACTATCAGTCTACAGCAAAAGTTCGTCAGATGGATCGTAAAGGAAACATCATCAGAACTTATAGATTTGAAGGTATCTGGCCAAGCAACATTAGTGCTATCGAACTTGACTGGGGAACAAATGACACTCCAGAAGAGTACACTGTAGAGTTCCAAGTACAATACTGGACATACGATACAGACGTAGATAGCGGAAACCAGTCATAAAAGGCGGTTTCTTACCTCGCTAAATAGTTACGTAGAACAGGTACATAGTTAATGTCTCAACTTTTTGGTTATTCTCTTGAGCGTGCGAAGAAGGGTCAGAATAATGGTCCTTCTTTTGTGCGTAAAGAATCTGATGATGCTGCAACTCCCGTAGCAGGTGGTGGTTATTTTGGAACCGCTATTGACTTAGATGGTAGTTATAAAGACGAATCAGATCTTATTAGACGATATAGAGAAATGTCCATTCACCCAGAGTGTGATAGGGCAGTGGATGATGTTGTCAATGAGGCAATCGCAGGTGACAGAGATGATAGTCCCGTAGATGTAGACCTAGCAAACCTAGAAGTAAGTGCAGGGATACGCAAAAAAATCAGAGATGAGTTTCATAACGTTCTCAGATTACTAGATTTTGATAAGAAAGCATACGATATATTCCGCAGATGGTACATAGATGGAAAGTTATATTACCATAAGGTCATTGATACTAAAAATCCTCGTCGTGGTATTACAGAGTTAAGGTACATTGACCCCCGTAAGATTCGTAAAGTAATAGAATTTGAAGCAAAGAAAGATAGACAGTTTGTAGATCCACGCACAATGGAATCTTTGACTGCACCTAGATCAGCAGAATATTACGTTTACAATCAAAAAGGTTTACGTGGTCTTGAAACTACAGGGATCAAGATTGCATCTGATGCTATTGCTTTCTGCCACAGTGGTTTGAAAGATATGAATAAGAATGTGATTATGTCACATTTACATAAGGCAATCAAAGCACTCAATCAACTTAGAATGATTGAAGATAGTCTTGTGATCTATAGATTATCAAGAGCACCAGAACGTAGAATATTCTACATTGATGTAGGTAATCTACCAAAACAAAAAGCGGAACAATACCTCCGTGAGGTTATGAGTCGCTATAGAAACAAATTAGTTTACAATGCAGATACAGGAGAAATAAGAGATGACAGAAAATTTATGTCGATGCTCGAAGACTTCTGGTTGCCCAGAAGAGAAGGAGGACGAGGTACTGAAATCACTACGCTCCCAGGTGGACAAAATCTTGGAGAACTTGAGGATGTCAAGTACTTCCAAAAGAAATTATATCGTGCATTAAATGTACCAGAGTCTAGATTAGAATCTGATTCTACATTTAATTTGGGTCGTGCTGCTGAGATTACACGTGATGAAGTTAAATTCCAAAAGTTTGTCACACGTCTCCGCAAAAAATTCTCAGAATTATTCCACGATTTACTTAAAACACAATTAGTTTTAAAAGGTATCATCTCTATTGAAGAATGGGATGATATGTCTGAGCACATTCAGTATGATTTTATTGCTGATAACTACTTCAGTGAATTAAAAGATCAAGAAATTTTGAATGAAAGATTGAATCTTGTTACTACAATGGATCCTTTTGCGGGTCGTTACTTCTCTCTTGATTACATACGTCGTAAGGTCTTACGCCAGTCAGACGCTGAGATTAAGGAGATTGATAAGCAAATGGAAGAAGAAATTAGCACTGGTAAATTACCAGATCCCGCTGCTCTTGATCCTATGACAGGAGAACCTATGGAGGGTGCACCAATGGATGCTCCACCAGAGGAAGAGTCCGAAGATATTACATCAACAGGACCCGAATCAGTGTCTCCCGCTGATTATAAACGCGGAGAATTCTAAATAGTATTAATTGAGGAATTAATTATGCCTAGCATTGGAGCTATGGAAATAGTCAACAAACTCTTTTCTGGATCAAAAGATGTCAGTTCAGAGGTTGACGATGCGATGAATACAATGACCGCTGCTGCTATCGAACAGCAAAAAATTGAAATTGCAAAAAACTTTCTGAACGAACCAGAAGAAACAGAGGAAACACCTAATGAAACTGATAACGGAGAAGGTTGAAGACGTACAAGTCTTAACTGAAGAGAAAAACGGTAAGAAAAAACTCTATATAGAAGGTACTTTTCTACAAGGAGAGATTAAAAACCGCAACGGAAGAATGTATCCGTTAGCAACTCTTGAGAGAGAAGTGTCTAAATATAATGAGTCATTCATAAAAAGCGGTCGTGCTCTTGGTGAGTTAGGTCATCCAGAAGGTCCTACCGTAAATTTAGATCGTGCATCTCATTTAATTACTTCTTTAGTGCAAGAAGGTAACAACTTCAGAGGTCGTGCTCGTATTCTCGAAACACCAATGGGTAACATTGCTAAGAACTTGCTTGATGAAGGAGTGAAACTTGGAGTTTCTTCACGTGGTATTGGATCATTAAAAGAAACTAATGGGTGTAAAGTTGTCGCTGATGACTATATGCTCGCTACAGCAGCAGATATTGTTGCTGATCCTTCCGCACCTGATGCTTTTGTCAATGGTATTATGGAAGGAAAAGAGTGGATATGGGCAAACGGACTTATAAAAGAGTCAGAAATTGCACATATTAAACGTGGGTTAGACAATGCCCCTAGTAGTAAAGTCTTGGAAGAAAGAAAACTTTCCGCGTTTTCACAGTTCCTAGGAACTTTATAATTATAAATAATTGTTAGAAAAACTGTATTAAAGTTAACAAGGAGACACAAATGTCCGCGAATGAAAAAGTTATGACACCCGAAGATTCTAAGCAGGAAGTCACCGAAGCAAAATTTGACGGTGCTGTATCTGATCAGTCTACTTTAGGTGCAGTTCAAGATCTTGGAGGTCCTACTCCAACGAACTCTAAACCTGATGATGAGTCAAACAAACTCAAGACTGGTGGTGGTCCAACAGCGACTGCTCCAAAAACAAAACCTTCTGATGCTAGTCCTCAGAAGCACGAGTCTGTTGAAGCAGAAAATGCAGAAGGCGACAACCTTATTGAGGTTGACTTATCCGCTGATGTAGCAGCACTCACAGAGGGTGAGGACCTTTCCGAAGAATTCAAAGAAAAAGCAACTACTATTTTTGAAGCAGCAGTTGTTTCTCGTTTGAATGAGGAAGTGGGTAAGATCCACGAAGAGTACGCTTCCACTCTTTCAGAGGAAGTAGAAAAGATTAAGACAGAACTTGCTGAGAAAGTTGATGAGTATCTTACATACGCAACTCAGCAATGGTTAGACAGTAACCAACTCGAAGTCGAAAATGGTCTTAAAGCAGAGATCGCTGAGAGTGTAGTTTCTGGTCTTAAAAAGGTTTTCGTTGAGAATCACATTGAGGTTCCTGACGAGAAAGCAGACGTTGTTGATGCAATGACTGCTGAATTAGATAATATGGAAACAAAACTCAACGAGCAAATTGAAGCTAACGTTGAACTTACTAAAAAGGTAAGTGCCTTTGTTAAGAATGGGATTGTGAACGAAATAGCAGAAGGTTTAGCATCTACCGAAAAGGAGAAGTTATCCCAACTTGCTGAGGGTGTTGAGTTTGAAGATGAAGAGTCATTCCGCAATAAGGTAGCAACTCTTAAGGAGAGTTATTATCCTAGCAAACCTGCTGCTCCTGCAACAGAAACTATTGCTGAAGACGTACAACCTGTTGTGGATACAGATATGACTGAAAGTATGTCACGTTACGTGGATGCTTTACGTCGTTGGACTAAGTGATAAAAATACCCTAAACAATTTTTTAAAACAAATACTTTTCCTGGAGGGGAAATACGCAAATGTTTAATTCTGAACAGTTGCAGGAAAAGTGGAACCCTGTTCTTGACTGTGATGGTCTTGATGGTATCAAGGACACTTACAGAAAAGCAGTTACCGCTGTCCTGTTAGAAAACCAAGAAAAATTCCTACGCGAAGAAGCAGGAATTTTAACTGAAGCAGCACCTACAAACTCTACTGGATCTTCAAGTTCAGCAGCAGGTTTTAGTGCTACTGCTACAGCAACTGGTCCTGTTGCAGGTTTCGACCCAGTTCTAATCTCATTGATTAGAAGATCAATGCCTAAGTTAATCGCTTATGACATTGCGGGTGTACAACCTATGACTGGTCCAACTGGACTCATCTTTGCGATGAGATCTAGATACGGAACCAACCGTGCATCTGGTACTGAAGCATTCTTTAATGAAGCAGATTCACAGTTCACTGGAACTGACGCTGCGGGTACTAGCGGATTCGGTTCAGCAGGTTCTGCTCAGGCAGGATCAAACCCAGGTCTACTTAACGACTCTGGTACATACACAAACGGTACAGGAATGAGAACCGATGAGTCTGAGACTCTAGGTACTGGTTCTAATGCCTTCGCTGAAATGAACTTCAGTATTGAGAAAGTTACTGTGACTGCTAAGTCCAGAGCACTCAAGGCAGAGTACAGTTTAGAACTAGCACAGGATCTTAAAGCAGTTCACGGTTTAGACGCTGAGTCTGAATTGGCAAACATCCTATCAACTGAAGTCCTTGCTGAAATCAACAGGGAAGTTGTTAGAACTGTTTACAAGATTGCAAGACCTGGTGCTCAGAACAACACTGCTACCGCAGGTATCTTCGACTTAGACGTAGACTCCAATGGTAGATGGTCTGTTGAGAAGTTCAAAGGACTTCTATTCCAGATCGAGAGAGATATGAACGCAATCGGGCACGAAACTCGTCGCGGAAAAGGGAACATAATTATATGTTCTGCTGACGTTGCTTCAGCACTCTCAATGGCAGGTGTACTTGATTACACTCCTGCTCTACAAGGTAACAGCAACCTACTTCCAGATGATAACTCCTCAACACTTGCAGGAACATTAAACGGAAGAATCAAGGTTTATGTTGACCCATATTCAGCAAACGTAAGTGACAGACACTTCTATGTTGCAGGATACAAAGGATCTTCTGCATATGATGCAGGATTATTCTACTGTCCATATGTTCCTCTACAAATGGTAAGAGCAGTTGGTCAGGACACATTCCAACCAAAAATCGGATTTAAGACAAGATACGGTCTTGTTGCAAACCCATTCGCGGAAGGTACAACTCAAGGAGAGGGAGCACTTACTGCTAACGCTAACCGTTATTACAGAAGAGTTCTTGTTGATAACCTAATGTAAGCAATCGCTTATATACTTTACAAAGACCCCTTCGGGGGTCTTTTTTTATGTTAAATAATGGGAGGTTGAATATTTCTATGAACGGACGATTGAACAAAGTTCAAATGCTTGCAAAAGTAATGCGAATGAAAGATGGTTTGCATCAGCACCAGTGGTACCCTCATTGGAATGATAACGAACGTGCTGCTGCACAGATGATATTGAATAATGTTCTTGATGTTCTAGACGAATACTGGGAGTAGTATAAATAAAATTACGGAAACAACTAATATCGTAAATGTCTTTTCCAACGCAAATAAGCAATAGGAATTTCCTTAGTCCAGGTGGTTTCCGATTTACCTTAGCGAAGTATCCTAAGATTGCATACTATTGTCAATCAGCAAACATACCCGCTATATCAGTCGGTGAACTAACTCAACCAACACCATTCAGACCTATTCCATTTGAAGGTGTATTAAACTATCAAACATTATCATTAAGATTCTTAGTAGATGAGGGTCTTGAAAACTATCTAATTATCCATAACTGGATGAGAGGACTTGGTGTTCCTGAGAAGTTTAAAGAAAGACAGGAAATGCTTGACGCAAACCCTAATAATTTTTCACCAGGAATAGGTGAAAAAGAATTTGCAGACGGAACTCTTACTGTATTGAATAGTAATTTTCAACCTTCATTCAATATAGTATTCAGAGATATGTTCCCAATAGCATTGAATACACTAGAGTTTGACGCTGCTTTATCTGACACCGAATACTTTAATTCTGTGGTAGAATTTAACTATCTAGATTATGAAATACGTAGTCTATCTGGAGATCGTTTAACAACCTTAAAATAAAATATGGACCCACTTGAAGTGATTAAGCAGTCTTGGGCAGGAGACTGTATTTTTGATGAAGACAAATTAGATCAAGAGTCGTTAAAGATACCATCTTTACACGCAAAGTATCAAGACTATTGGTCAAAGTATTCTTTAATACTAGAAGATAATAAGAAAAAACTTAGTGTCTTGAGGAGAGACAAGTATCTTTTTTATACTGGTAAAGCAGATGCGGAAGTATATAAAGATAATCCTTTTGATTTAAAAGTATTGAAGAATGATCTGAATACTTTTATGGAAGCAGACGAGGACATACAGACTCAGCAATTAAAAATAGCATACTTTGAAACTGTTATAAATTATTTGGAAGGGGTGTTAAAACAAATTAACAACAGAACCTACCACATTAAAAATGCCCTTGAACATAGACGTTTTGAAGCAGGTTTCTAATGACCCTCATCACAAAGAAGAATGAAGTCTTCTTGCGAGTTGATGCTGATCCACACATCCATCAAGAACTATCAGATTATTTTACTTTTGAAGTACCTAATGCAAAGTTTTTACAGAAGCAGAGAAGGTACAAATACTGGGACGGAAAGATCAGATTATATTCACCTGGAAATGGTGAACTATATGTTGGGTTATATGATTACCTAGTTGAATGGTTAGATAGAAAAGGTTATAATTATAATGTACAATCAAACAAACAGTATGGAGAACCTAATGAATCGGAAGAATTTGTCACCCCTGAGTCTGTTGCTTCCTTTGTTAGAGGTCTCAATCTGCCTTTCAAGATCAGAGGATACCAACTTAGAGGACTTTATTGTAGCATTAAGTATAACCGAAGACTTCTATTATCACCAACTGGATCTGGGAAATCGTTAATCATCTATACTTTAATTAGATGGCACTTGTTTCACGAAAGAAATATACTTATTATCGTACCTACTACATCATTAGTAGAACAATTATTCAAAGACTTTCAAGATTATGGATGGAATGCAAGAGAACACGTTAACAAAATCTATGCAGGGAAAGAACGTTATAGAGAATCTCCTGTTGTCATTTCTACGTGGCAATCTATCTACAAGGAACCTCGCAATTTCTTTAATAGGTTTGATGTTGTTATCGGGGATGAGGCACACCTTTACAAAGCAAAGTCTCTAACAAAATTACTAACCAAAATGCACAGTTGTAAGTATCGTATTGGTCTTACAGGTACTCTTGATGGTATGCAATGTCATCAATTACAACTAGAAGGATTGTTTGGTCCAGTAGAAAAAGTAATTAGAACTGATGAGTTACAGAAGAAAGGATACTTATCAGATTTAAAAATAAATGTATTAGTATGTAAGCACGAATATATTCAGTTTGAAAACTATCAGGAAGAGATAGAGTATATAATTACACACCCAAAACGAAATAAGATCATAGTAAACCTAGCGTCAGATCTATCTGGTAATACCCTTGTGCTATTTAATTACATTGAAAGACACGGAGACGTTCTTAGAGATATGCTAAATAGTAAAAAGGGAGATAAAAAACTCTTTTATATTCACGGAGGAACTGATACTTCTGAACGGGAAATGGTGAGAGAGATATGTGAGGTGACTAGCAATGCTATCATTCTTGCATCGTACGGTACATTCAGTACGGGTATTAATATTAAGAACCTACATAATGTAATCTTTGCTTCACCATCCAAGTCTAGAATCAGGAACCTTCAATCTATAGGAAGGACACTTAGGAAACACGATTCCAAAGCACGTGCTTATCTGTATGACTTTGCTGATGATATTAGTAATGAGTACAACCGAAATATGACTTTGAACCATATGGTTTTTAGGATTAAGACATATAATGATGAAAAATTTGACTACTCAGTAACAGAAATTAATCTCAGGAAGTAAAACAATGTCACTCAATTACGTCAAACACGAAGAAGAATTTTTAGGAGTTGCTAAACTTACTAATGGGGATGAGGTTATTGGTAAGTTTACAGTTGTAAAGGATACAGATGGTACAGATGTTGTATTCATAGTTGATCCTGCTAAAGTACATCACGGATCAATCAATACAGCAGACGGAAAAAGAACTGAGATGGTTGGTCTAAAGAGGTGGATGTATTTTTCTGATGAAGAATTTTTTATAGTTCCTGATAATCAAATTATTTCACTTGCTCCGCAGTCGGTCGAGGCGACGATGATGTATAAGATGTTTGTTCGTCAAGAGTTTGAACGCACAAGTCTATCAGACTTAAAAGAACAAAACGAACTACCCCCAAATCCTAGTCAAGGATTCTTAGGTACTGTTGAAGATAAGCGTAAAAAGTTTGAAGATCTCTTTAATAAACCTTTAGAGTAGTTATAACCATCCCTTGAACCCTTACAGTGTTAATTGTACAGATAATTGTAACTCTTGTCAACCCCTATTGACGTTTCCTAACAAATAAGGTACTATAAGGTATAGGAAATCTAGTCATCAATGGCGATCTCAATGCCAAGAAGAAAACAAAAGAGTCAGCATTACGTTGACAACAAAAAATTTTTAGAAGCACTTATCAATCATAAAGAAAGGATAAAGCGTGCAGCATCTCAGGACAAACCTAAACCAAGGATACCAGAGTATGTAGGAGACTGCTTTTTAAAAATCGCGACGCACCTTTCGTATAGACCAAACTTCATAAACTATATGTATAAAGAAGATATGGTTTCAGATGGTATAGAAAACTGTGTTCAGTACATTGATAACTTTGATCCAAATAAATCTAAGAATCCATTTGCATATTTTACACAAATAGTTTACTTTGCTTTTTTAAGAAGGATTGCAAAAGAGAAAAGACAGCAATCAATTAGAGAAAAAATTATAGAGAAGTCTGGTTTTGATCAGATCTTCCACACTGACGGTGATGTAGATCCTGCTACACTAAACAATATTAAAACTCGTATTGAGATGAACAACAGATACCAATGAAAGTTGACAGGTACTATGATCCATACGAGGATCTTGAAGCACAATGTCTAGAAGAACTAGAACACATCGCCAAGTCACTAGGCGGTAATATGAAAAAACTGACCAGAGCAGATTACTCTGGAAGATCATCAAAAGTTATTGAAATTGAGTATGAAATTAACGAAGGAACTAATTGACAAGATACAGGAAGCAATGTATCATACTAAAAAAGATGGCACTGTTAATTGGAAAGATACTGATGAGATTGAAGTACAATTAGCAGGAACATTTGCTGCTGACAGATTTATTGTTATCAAGAACAAAACAAAAGACCCAGTAGTATCTGCTGCACCTCATCCTGATTTCGATTACGAAAGAAAGGTCTTTACCAAAGATGGTAGAGAAGAGTATATGAAAGAATATGCAACTAAAAGATTGCATAATGATATAAAAAAATCAAAATGAAAATTCTTTTAATAACTGATCAGCATTTTGGTGCTAGAAATGATAACCCAATATTCTTGGGTAAATTTAAACAGTTCTATGAACAGATAGTATTTCCTTATATTGATAGGAATAATATAGATACTGTATTTTGTTTAGGAGATACGTTTGATAAACGTAAGAGTATAAACTATCTTTCATTAGATGCAACTAGAGAAATGTGGTTTAAACCTTTACAGGATAGAGGTATCAAGATGTATATGTTGATTGGTAATCACGACATATACTTTAAGAATACTCTGAGAGTAAATGCTTGTGACCATCTACTTAAAGAATATGATAACTTAGAAATCATAAACAAACCAACAGAAATAGTATTAGATAATAGAAAATTTCTAATGCTTCCTTGGATTTGCGATGATAATAAAAATGATATTTACCAAGCAATAGAAGATACAGATGCCACTGCTTGTATGGGACATCTAGAACTATCAGGGTTTGAAGCACTTCCTGGGATTCGTATGGAACACGGTGAAGATCCTGAGAGATTTTCTAAGTTTAAATTAACTTGCACAGGTCACTTCCATCACAGATCAAGACAAGATAATATAATGTATCTCGGTAATCCGTACCAACTTTACTGGAATGACTACGGTGCAATTAGAGGTTTTCACACCCTAAATACTGATGACTTAAGATTAACATTCATTCAAAATCCTTTTAATATATTTGAAAAAATATTTTATGATGATACTAATAATGATTATGAAACATTACCAGATCATAAGGAACTGGTAGGAAGTTATGTAAAACTTGTAGTTCAACAAAAAGATAACCAAAAATTATTTGATCGCTACGTAAAACATTTACAAGACATAGGTGTAGCAGATTTAAAAATTATTGAAGATCTTACTCTTGAAGCAGTAGAGGTAGATGAGTCTATCAAACTAGAAGACACAATGACTATCTTAGAGAACTATGTTAATGAACTAGAGGATCACATAGATAAGAAAAATATTGTTAAAATAGTTAAGTCACTTTACCTAGAAGCACTCAACGTTTAATGTACGTCCTAACTGATAAAGCAACTGGAGGAGTCTACGCTGTCACAGATGATGAGAAAGATGAAAAGGTTGTGCAAATTTTTGTTGACAAAGATGATGCTATACGCTATTATGGACAGTTAGAGGCATTAGATTATCAACGTCCTTTGCAAATTCTAGAATTAGAAGAAGAGCAAATTAAGGCAAACTGTGTCAATCACGGTTATATGTATTGTATAATTACTCCTAACGATCTCGTTACCCCTCCTCCTGATTTAATTTTATGATTGTATTTGAAAAACTTCGTTGGAAGAATTTATTATCTACAGGCAATCAATTTACAGAATTTAATTTATGCGACACTAGGTCAACTCTAGTGATAGGAGGTAATGGCACGGGCAAATCTACAATGCTTGATGCTTTAACTTATGGATTATTTAATAGACCCTTTCGTAAAGTTAGTAAAGGTCTTTTAGTCAATTCAATTAATGATAAAGATTGTGTAGTAGAGATAGAATTTTCAGTAGGAACAGTTAGTTATAAAGTAGTGCGTGGTATGAAACCTGCTATTTTTGAGATATATCGTAACGGTGCATTGTTAGATCAAGACGCTGCTAGTAGAGACTATCAAAAATATCTAGAACAATCTGTTCTTAAACTCAACTACAAATCATTTACACAAGTGGTTATATTAGGGAGTAGTACATTTGTTCCTTTTATGCAACTTACAGCATCACATAGAAGAGAAGTTATTGAAGATTTACTAGACATACAAATCTTTTCTAATATGAATCTGTTACTAAAGGAACGTGTTAGAGATAATAATGAATCTCTAAGAGATTGTGAATATGAGTTACAGATAGCAGAAGAAAGAGTTACTGCACAGAAGAGAACTCTAGCAGCATTAACAGGTGCTAACGATGAAAGGATACAAGTATTAGAAGAACAGTTCCAAGAAAATGAAGATAATATGATGGCAATAAAAACTAAGATTGAAGAGTTGCAAACATCTATGACAGAACTAGGTGACTTTACAAATCATATAAACGCTCTTGAATCTAAATGGGAATCAGCAAAAACTATTGAAACTAAATTAGATACTAAGATTGAAAGAATAGAAAAAGATATACAATTCTTTAATGAACATTCTACTTGCCCTACTTGTACTCAAGATATTAATGAGTCACTTAGAAATATAAAAGTTAATAATCTTGCAACTAAAGGTAATGAGTTAGACAAAGCACGTGATCAACTTAAGTTAGAGATTGCAAAGGTACGATCTAAGATGGTTGCATTTACAGAAGCAGCAGATAAGTATGCAGATATGCAAAGAGAAATACATCATCTATTAGATAAACAAGATAGGTTTGTAAAGACTAATACTAGAATACTAGGAGAGATTAAAAACTTACACGACAAACCTAATATTGCTACAGAGAAACAAACTCTTATGCAAAGACAAGCAGAGTTTGATGTTAAAGAAGATGCCTGTGCAGAAGTATCAAGACTATCAAGTGACTACAAACTTGTAAGTAGTTTATTGAAAGATGGTGGTATCAAGTCTAAAATTATTGCTAAGTATATACCTGTCATCAATCAAAACATTAATAAGTTCCTATCTAATATGGATACTTATATTAACTTTACTCTAGATGAAGAGTTTAATGAAGTTATAAAATCACGTTACAGGGATAAGTTTTCCTATGCTTCTTTCTCAGAAGGAGAGAAACAAAAGATCGATCTATCACTTCTCTTTACTTGGAGACACGTTGCTAAGATGAAAAATTCTATTGCTACAAACTTACTTATCTTAGATGAGGTCTTTGATAGTTCTCTTGACAACTATGCTACAGAAGAATTATTAAAGATACTAAAGGGATTTGGAGATGCTAATACTTTTATTATCTCACATAAAGGTGAAGTCCTACTTGACAAATTTGAAAAAACAATTAAATTTGATAAGGTAAACAATTTTTCTAAATGTGAGGAGATAGAATGAACTGTTGGCACTGTGGCACTGAATTGATTTGGGGAGCAGACTTCTCAGGAGAAGATTATGATTTACCTGAGATTGCAATAGTCACTAATCTTTCTTGTCCTAAATGTGATTCATATGTAGAGGTCTATTTACCGAAAGACGAAGACTAATGTTTGACACTCCTTATTACAGAGGAAATGATGAGTTTAAAATGCACCATCAGTTCCAGAAACATCTACATAGTAGAAGGGATGAATTTTGTGTGCCAGATAATGCTTTTAATGGAACTGGATATTCTACAATAAGATCAGACAATCGTATTCACTTAGAGTATCCTGAGTTTGGTTCATATCTTAATGAAGCAATATCAAAGTATGATGATAAACTACAATGTACTCACGCTTGGGTTAATATAAATCCACCAGGATCATATCAAACCAGACACAACCACGCTTGTTGTGATATGGCAGGTACATACTATGTGACAGTTCCAGAAGCAGACTCAGGTAACATACAATTTTATAATCCATCACCTACAGTAGAAGCAATGATGATACACCAACCCTATCATTGTTCCACCCATCTTCACATACCTACAGAGAAAGACATCCTGATCTGGCCAGGGTTCTTGGACCACGAGGTAACATATAACTATTCAGATGAAGAAAGATGGAGCGTTTCGTTTATGTTATCCTTAACTCACCTAGATAGATTAGAAAGATTTCCATCTATGTTAGTCTATGATTGAAAGATTTACCGATAACAGCGAGTGGTTGGATAAACTAATCAACGATCTGGAAAAGAAAGATGAGTACAAGAATCCCGAATTGGCAGCATCACTCGAAGAAGGAGACGAAGAGACATCTAAAACCTCAGAAACTAAGAGCAGCAAGAAAAAGATGTAGACAATTAATAAACCGTCTACTAAGTGTTTCCAAACAGTCAGGGAACGTTTAATATAGGTGTAACGAAACAAATTCAAATGACTGTTAACACTGGAGTAAAAGGCACACTTGCAAAACTACTTGCAACAGAAGACCTTGTTGTTGAGCACAAGACCTGTGAAACTGCATCTTTCGATGTTGCTCGCAGAGTCCTTACATTACCTAACTGGGAAAAAGCAACTGAAGAAGTATATGATCTTCTAGTAGCACACGAAGTAGGACACGCATTGTTCACACCTAATAGACAATGGGATGATTTACCTTGCCCTAAGTCAATCATCAACGTAACAGAAGATGCACGTATTGAGAAGTTGATGAAGAGAAAGTATGGTGGTCTTCCAAAAACATTTTATAGAGGATACAGAGAACTAGATGCTATGGATTTCTTTATGATTCCTGATGATCAAGATGAGATCAATCTAGTTGACAAGATCAATCTTCACTTCAAGTCAGGTGCATTTACTCCTATCGACTTTGCTCCAGAGCACGAGTATCTTGTAGACCTTGTAGGTGAAACAGAAACATTTGAAGATGCAATAGAAGCAGCAGTAGAAATATACAAAGTAATGCAAGAGATTGAAAAGGAAAAAGAACTAGAGAAACTTGCTGAAACAGAAGAAGGAGAAGAAAGTGGTGGTAGTGGAAATCTAGGTGAAGGTGAGCAAACACCAGACCTAGAGATCATTGATCCAAATCAACCTTGGGATCAAGGACAGCAGATGCAACAAAAAGGAGTGCAAGAAGGTAAAGCATCAGGTGGTAATTCTGGTGGTGTAGACTACGATCCATTCCAATCACAAACTGATGAAGCGTTTACTCAAGGAACTAAAGATCTAACAGAAGAACCACATTTCGGTCGTGATACAATATATGTTGAACTACCAAAGAAACTAAATCCTGATCACTTTACAGTTGGTGCAGACTATCTTCTAAAGATAAACAGAGAGCATTACAGTTCTGAGAATGAATTAAAAGAAGAAGGCAAGCAAGCATCCTATGATCAAACTGTTAATGAGTACAACACCTTCTACAAGAAATCACAGAAAGAAGTAAACTATCTTGTAAAAGAGTTTGAGTGTAAGAAAGCAGCATCATCATATGCTCGTGCTAGAACCTCTCGTACAGGTGTTCTTGATACATCTAAACTACACACATACAAGTTTACTGATGACATCTTTAAGAAAGTTACTGTTCTTCCAGAAGGTAAGAATCACGGTATGATCTTCTTATTAGATTGGTCAGGTTCTATGTCTAATAACATCAGAGAAACTGTAGAGCAAGTTATCCAACTATGTTGGTTCTGTAAAAAAATCAACATCCCATTTGATGTTTACGCATTTACTAATGATGGATATGCTGCATCTTATAGAATGGATGTCAATGGTATCAAGAACGACCCAGATCATTATGGATATAAAAGTCTACACGAACCTGTTGTAGGTGAGTTTGCTCTTGAGAATGGTTTTACATTACTCAATGTAGTATCTTCAAAACAGAGAAAAAGAAACTTTGAAGATGCACTTAAGTACCTTTTCATTAATGCTACTGCTAACAACTACAGAAGTTACTACAGTTTCAAAAATGGTTTTGCTGTAAGTTATCAAATGGCACCAGGATTCGGTTTATCAGGTACACCTTTGAATGAAGCACTTGTATTGATGAAACCTGTTGTAAAAGAGTTTTCCAGAAACTTAGACAAAGTTACACTATGTGTTCTTACTGATGGCGAAGGTCAAAATTCTGCTTACTATAGCGGTGAGCATACTTATAATAATCGTCCATACGCAAACTCTATGGGTTACAACTGTACTCTTAGAGATCGTAAACTAGGACGTACTTATGAGAAGTTTGATGGGTCTGATAAAACTACAAATATTCTCCTTGAGAACTTACGTGAGACATATCCTACTCTCAATATTATTGGGTTCCGTTTACTTGGTTCACGTGATGGATACAGTTTCTTCTCCAGAACATTTGAGTATGATCAGGAACCAATGGAGAAAGCACAGAAAGCATACAGAAAGGATAAGTATGTTGCTATCACACATACTGGATACCACAAACTATTCGTTATGCCATCTAACAATCAATCAGATACAGAAGAACTATGGGATGACATCAAGGAAGGTTCTTCACGTGCAGAGATTACTAGGACATTCAAAAAGATGTTCAAGAACAAAAAGTCTAATAAGAAAATGCACAACTCATTCATAGAGACAGTTGCATAACCAATTATATTAGTGTCACACAACCCCCTTGAAAGGGGGTTTTTTATTGCTATTGTATATACATAGACACAAGACAACTAATGCCTTTTACAACTGCAATTCCTGTGACCACACCTGATATAGTCACATACTTAACAACAAACTTCGGCAATGAAGTATCTGTCAAAGAACTACTATCTGCTGCTGATGAGTTCCGTTGTTCACTAGCAACAATCAAGAAACGTCTTAAGACTTACAAAGTTGCTATTGGTAAGTGGAACCTATCTGTTAAAGAACTAGAGCAAACATTCAAAGCACCTGCTGCTACACCTGCTGTTCAGCAAGTACAATCTGTTCCTCGTTCAGAGCAAATACTTATTCCAGACGTTGACCCTAACTATGTTCCTTTTGGTAACTTCACTGCTCTTAAAAAGATTATCAGTTCAAACGTTTTCTATCCTACATTCATCTCTGGTCTATCTGGTAACGGTAAGACATTCGGTGTAGAACAAGCGTGTGCTCAACTCAAGAAAGACTTTGTAAGAGTCAACATCACAGTTGAGACAGATGAAGATGATCTTATCGGTGGTTTCCGTTTAGTCAATGGAGATACTGTATGGCACAATGGTCCAGTTATTGAAGCACTTGAAAGAGGTGCTATCCTTCTCCTTGATGAGATTGACCTAGCATCAAACAAAATTCTTTGCTTACAATCTGTACTAGAAGGTAAAGGTGTATTCCTTAAGAAACTAGGTAGGTATGTAAAACCTGCTAATGGATTCAATGTATTTGCAACTGCTAATACCAAAGGTAAAGGTTCTGACGATGGTAGATTCATCGGCACCAATGTTCTTAATGAAGCATTCCTTGAGAGATTTGCTATCACACTAGAGCAAGAGTATCCAACAGTTACTGTTGAGAATAAGATTCTTACTAAGATCGCTACTGATCTAAAGATCAATGACAAAGACTTTGTATCTCGTCTATGTGATTGGGCACAGGTCATCCGTAAGACATTCAACGATGGAGGTATTGATGAAGTAATCTCTACTCGTAGACTTGTACACATTATGCGTGCATACTCAATCTTCAACAAGAAAGAAGATGCAATCAAGTACAGCATCAACAGATTCGATGATGAGACTAAGCAAGCATTCTTAGAACTCTATGATAAGATAGATGTTGACTTCCAAAAGGAAGACTGATATACTAGGGGGGTATAAACCCCCTTTTATAATGTTCAAGTATGAAGAGGACAAACTCCTCAAAGAAATTTACAAGTACATTGAAAAGACCTATGAAGGTCACTACTCAAATGGACAAGTACAAACTCTTGACATTATAGAATCGGTCGGTGATGCTGAAGCATTTTGTAGAAGTAATATTTTAAAGTATGCTTCTCGTTACGACCGCAAGGGAACAGCAAGGAAGGACATTGTTAAAATCGTTCACTATGCTATACTCTTATTACATTTCTCTGATAAGTCCGACAACAATGACCCAAGTTAAATTAACTAAATCCACATTCAACACACTTAAAAATTTTGCGACGATCAACAAATCTATTGTTATCAATCCTGGTTCTAAAATCCGTACGATCAGTGTTAACAAAAACATATTTGCTTCTGCTGAAGTCGAAGAAGTCTTTCCTACACAAGTCCCCATTTATGACCTCGGTGTATTTCTCTCTGGTCTCTCGATGTTTGAGAACCCTATCTTTGATTTCAGTTCAGACAGTAAGGTTATCATCAAAGATGAATCGGGTGCAGAATCAAACTTCTTCTACAGCGACCCAGAACTCGTAGTACAACCTCCTAAAGATGGAGTTAAACTACCTGACACTAAGACAGTTAAGTTTACTCTTAAACCTAATGTGTTAGATAATCTTTTACGTGCAGCATCAGTTTATGCAGTTCAAGATTTATGTTTATATTCTAAGAATGGTTCTCTTGTATTAACTGTATGTGATAAAAAGAATGAGACATCCAACAGTTACGAAGTGCCAGTAGGAACAACAACTGAAGATGATCTTTGCTATTGTTTTAAAGTAGAGAATCTTAGGTTGCAACCCGAAGAATATAATGTTACAATCTATGATAATAGATGTGCTCTATTTGATGCAGTAAATCGTGATCTGCAATACTTTATCGCTCTTGAACCACAATGAAACTTAAGAAACACGACACTCCAAAACCAACAGAAAATCCAGAACAACTGTTGGCAAGATTTGATAAACGTATCAAACAACTCACTGCTAGAAAAGATGAGTTGCAAGGGTGGTATGATGAGTATGTAAAACTCGAACAAGATCTTACTAGACTTCAAGGATCAGTTGATGCAGTTACTTACATAGCAACTGGTAAACTTCCTGGAGACGGAAACCACGGTGGTATGAAAGATCACAAACCTGTAAAGCACGGTAAACTAGACGCACTCGACTAGATGAAAGAATTTGATTATGGACTCGATTATAAGTCTCTTGACTTTACAGACGAGAAAACTCGTGAACTTTATCGTATTGGAAGGGGAGAGCAAGGAGTTCTACTGGTTCGCCCTTATACTAACGACATATGTGCTCATTGGAGATTCAAAACTCCTGATGAAGCAGTAACATCATCCAATAAAATTTACTCGATGTATCTCGATTACAGAGATGAAGAGGATTTTATTGGTATGGATATGTGTCGTAAATTTTTAGAGATGGGATTTACTAGGTCAAGACGTTATGCTAATCATAAAGATGGCAACAAATATGATGAGAATAAGAATGTCAAACCTCAAGAACCAGATCATCTGACTAATAAGTATGCTAAGTCGGCACAAATATTTAAAAAGATTAGAGATATTGTTGCGAAATGCGACACCTATGTTAGGATGAGAAAAGAATGGAGATCTAAAGAATGAATATTTTTGTCACAGATGCTGACCCTGTAAAGTCAGCACAAGTATTACCTGACAAACACATTGTCAAGATGCCACTAGAAACTTGTCAAATGCTTTCTATTGTTGCATCAGAAAAGTGGGGTCACGGTTTCGGTGTTCTACCCAAGTTAGATGGTGCTCCATACAAAACAGACAAAGGTGCATTTCGTAATCATCCTTGTACAGTATGGGCACAGACATACTTTCGTTGGTTAATAGAACACGGACTTGCTTTATGTGCAGAGTACACTCATCGTTATGGTAAGACACACAGTTGTCAATACACTATCGAGTGTGCTGATATTATATTTCCTGATAGTCCTGCACCTACAAATTTTGTAAGAGCAATGTATGATGAGTTCAAGTACGATAATACTATCGACACTTTTACAGCATACAAAAGATACATTGCATCTAAACCTTGGGTGTGCGATAATTATCTTCGTAGACCAGAACGCAAACCTTCTTGGATTTCATAATGAGTAATTTTTTATGGGTTGAAAAATACAGACCCAAAACTATTGATGAGTGTATTCTTCCAGAAAATATAAAAGATGTTTTAAATAAGTTTGTAGAAAAAGGAGAACTACCTAATCTATTACTATCAGGTCCTCCTGGGATTGGAAAGACCACTGTTGCTAAAGCAATGTGTGAACAGATTGGTGCAGACTATTATGTAATCAATGGATCTGATGAAGGTAGATTCTTAGACACTGTTAGAAACAATGCAAAGAATTTTGCATCTACTATGTCTCTAGCATCTTCTGCAAAACATAAAGTAATTATTATTGATGAAGCAGATAATACTACTCACGATGTTCAACTTTTACTTAGAGCATCTATAGAAGAGTTTAGTAGTAATTGTAGATTTATTTTTACTTGTAACTATAAGAATAAAATTATAGAACCATTACATTCAAGATGTAGTGTAATTGATTTCTCAATCACAGGTAAAGAGAAAGCAACTATAGCAGCAGGATTTTTTACTAGCATAAAAACTATACTAGATAAAGAGCACGTAGGTTATGAACCTAAAGTTGTTGCTGCTTTAGTACAGAAATATTTTCCTGACTTTAGAAGAACACTTAATGAACTACAAAGATATTCTTCTATTGGACAAATTGATACAGGTGTTCTTGCTGTACAGCAATCAACTAATCTAAATGATCTAGTATCTTATTTAAAAACAAAAGAGTTTACTAAGATGCGTAAGTGGGTTGTATCTAACTTAGATAACGATCCTAATTCTATTATGAGAACTATCTATGATTCTCTGTATGATCATTTACAACCACAAAGTATTCCACAGGCAGTTCTAATTATTGCTGACTATCAATACAAAACTGCATTTGTTGCAGATCAAGAGATTAACTTAGTTGCGTTCCTAACCGAAATGATGATGCAATGTCAATACAAGTAGGATATATTCCAAGAGACATATCAGATTTTATGTATGAGGTCTTGTGCAGAGATAATACCTTTCCGTGGTTTTATCAAGAGCAGACCTCATTTTATAATGGCACTGCTGAAGTATTACAGTTAGATGGTTATGAAGAACATCCATACTTTGCACACACTATTGTTACTGACAATCAGATAAAGTCAAACGCATATGATATTGTGTTTGATAAATTTTGGAAGTGGATGGTAAAAAATGTTGACGGAGATTTTGGTGAGTTAATTCGTGTACGTGCAGCAAAGACTATGAAGAATAAAGTGCCACCTACACAACCACACGTTGACGCACCGTTTGGACATTGGGTTATGATTTACTATTGTGATAATAGCGATGGTCCAACTACGATATATAAAGAACGGTATGGTGAAAATCCAGAGAACGTCAGACCTAAACAATACATAGATCCTGAGAAAGGAAAGTATGTAATCTTTGATGGTCGTATGTATCACTCTGGTAATGCACCTAGAAAACATTCTTCAAGAACTATCTTGAACATTAATTATTATGGACACACACGAATTCTTCCCAGTTAAGTTTTATTCATTTGATAATAAAGATTTAGTAGAACCTACTTTACAGACCCTTATGGAATGTGAACGTGGGTTATTTAATATTCCTAATACTGTAGAGACTACTAAAGGTGATTTATTTGAGAGAGAAGAATTTAAGGACATACATAAATGGTTTGAAAAATGTTTGAATGATATAAAAACTGAAGAACAATTACAGTTTGAAGGTGACTTCAAGGTCTGTATGTCTTGGGGAAATGTAAGTGGACCTGATAGCGGTGGTTGTCATCAAGCACATAGACATCCGTTTTCATACCTGTCTGGTATCTATTACCTCACAGAAGGGTCTCCTACGGTCTTCCAGGACCCTCTGACACCACGTACGATGAATCAACTAGAGATAATAAGTGGAACATATGAGAATGCTGTAGCGATAGAACCAACTGTAGGTCAACTATTGATCTGGCCAAGTTGGATGATTCATTGGTCTGTACCACATCACGGTCCAGAACCACGTGCTGTTATTGCTTGGAATGCTCTACCTGATGGTGGTATTAACTTTGGTCCTTATGGACAGAATATGGTAAACCTAAAAGTAAACTAATGATCTTAACTCCTTTCGGTCCTAAAATTTATCACGGTAGAATAGATGAAGATGTAAGACTAGACTTACTAAGATATGCTTTTGATGCAGAACCATCACAAGATGCGTCTGGTATATTAGCAGGTCAACTAGAAGAACAATTTTATATCTATCCAAGTAAACGTGATTTAGATGAATTGCGTAAACACATTGGCACATATACTAATCAAAATTATATTGATATAGAACCTATATGGGTAAACTTTCAACGTGCAGATGATTGGCAACCTGTACATAATCACGCAGGTGAATTTAGTTTTGTAGTTTATGTAGATATTCCACCTGGAATGTATGATGAACCAGAGATAGCAGGTTCGATCGTGTTTAACTATGGAGAACAGTTACCACACGCAAGGTGTCAGTATGGTCCAATCAAACCACAGGTAGGTGACATTTATATTTTTCCTGCTTGGTTAAAACATTATGTGTATCCCTACAAATCTACTGGACAAAGAGTGTCAGTTAGTGGTAATATAATAACAAGATTAAATTCATAATGAAATCATTGAAGACTCCTCTTAGGTATCCTGGTGGAAAGTCAAGAGTAGCACCAATGCTCGTGGACAAGATGCCACGTATGACAGAATATCGAGAACCTTTTCTTGGTGGTGGTTCTACTGCTATAGAATTTACAAAAAGATATAGAGATATACCTGTATGGGTAAATGACTTATACGTTCCTTTGTATAATTTCTGGACTATCTTACAAGAAGATTATGATACTTTATCTGATGCCCTAATGGGATTGAAGATGAATCACGATACTCCTGAGAAAGCAAGAGAACTATATCACGCAGCAAAAACTAGAGTTAATGATTCTGATATATTTTTGTCTGCTGTTTACTTCTGGGTAATGAATAAATGTTCTTACTCAGGTCTAACAGAGAACTCATCATTCTCACCACAGGCATCAGTACAAAATTTTACTAAGAAAGGTATTAAGAACTTACCTTACTATGGTGAACTGATTCAAGATTGGAAGATAACTAACTTAGATTATAATTCTTGTTTTGGTGGTGATGCTTTTCTTTTCTTAGATCCTCCATATGATATAAAAGATTTCTTATATGGTGGTAAAGGTGGAACAATGCACAAAGGTTTTGACCATAGACAGTTTGCATATAATTGTGCAGAGACAACTAACAAATGGATGATCACATATAACATCAATGAAAACATTGAAGAACTATTCAAAAGTTATAATATAGAAAAATATTCTATTACGTATGGAATGCAACACAGAGAAGACAATACTAGAAAGAAGGAACTTTTAATTACTAACTATAGTATAAAATCACCATTGGAGGAGTTATTCGTTGATTGAGGTTATAGATGATTTTTTTCCGAGACGTTTAGTAAATGAAGCATACTACTATCTTGATTCCTATAACAACTGGGATCACCTAGCAGATTCTCCTGAGAACCAACACGCATATACTTTAGGTAAGTCGTTTGATTATCCAAACTTTGAACCAATAGGTAATAAGTTTTTAGATCTTATAGATGTACCAGTAAAGAAATGTTTGTATAATTGTTTTAGACACGAAGACTGTCCTAAACCTCACGTTGACTCTCAAGTAGAACAGGGTGTAACATATCTGATATATGTCAATCCTGATTGGAACATTACTATGGGAGGAGAAACACTCTTTATAGATAATGAAACAGATGAGATTATAAAGTCAGTTCTTCCTAGACCAGGTAGAATGATTAAGTTTCAATCTATCATTCCACATATGGCAAGACCTCCTGTAAGGGATGCTTTTCCCAGACGATATAGTCTTGTCTTCCAAACACATCCAACAGATTCATTCTCTCTCGGAGATATATTATGAGCAAACGTGACGACTATCCTTTAAAGGATTATTTGAATAGTATTAATCACACTAAAGAAAATTTATTAGAACGTGAAGGTGACTGGGATAAGAACTATCCTCCATTCATTGTAAACAAATGTCTTAGCGGTTTTATAGATACGGTTCTATATGCTAATGAAATGAATGCACACTTTAACTTAGATAAAGATCTACAATATTCCTTTTATCTAAATAGCCTTAGGAAGAAACGACGTTTCTCACCTTGGGAAAGAAAGGAGAAAATAAAAGACTTTGAACTTGTAAAGAGTTTCTTTAAATACTCTGATGAAAAAACCAAGGATGCGTTGAGGATTCTAACAAAGGATCAAATTGATTTGATTAAACTTAAAATGGATACAGGAGGCAGAAGATGACTGACGAGAACGTAGAAATCTCGTGGAGTCCTGAGCAAATGGTAGAGGTGACTTTACGTCAACCTGATGATTTCCTCAAGGTAAGAGAGACACTAACAAGAATTGGAGTTGCTTCTCGTAAAGAGAAAAAACTATTTCAGTCTTGCCATATATTGCATAAGAAAGGTAAGTATTATATTGTTCACTTCAAAGAACTATTTGCTTTAGATGGTAAGCATTCTAATCTAACAACTAATGATGTACAACGTAGGAATCGTATTACAAAACTGTTGTCTGATTGGGGTTTAGTTGTAATGGTAGATGAGAATAGAATCGAAGATATTGCACCTTTAAATCAAATCAAGGTTATTTCTTTTAGAGATAAAAAGGAGTGGATCTTAGAATCTAAGTATAATATCGGTAAAAAGAAAACTACGGAGGAATCTTAATTGTACGAAACAGATGAACTAGGAGAGATAGTAAGAGATTTTGCTAAGAGGATTGAGTATGTGTGTGCAATGGAAATGTCAGGTAAGATAACACAGGAAGTTGCATACGAAAGAATAAGGACTGAGTGGAAACATCTAAAGAAAACTAGAAAATTTTTGGTGTCTAAATAGGGTTAGTCACCCTAGATTGTAATGGCAGAAGTAAAAGAAAAACCTAAAGGTCCTATAGGTAAACTTAAAGAAGTTGCAGAAGACAAAGAAGAGCAACTAATGTACTTAGCGACACTGATAAGAGTGATCGTTCTCGTGTGGTCAGCAGGAATTTTAACTTTGAACTACGTTAAAATACCAGGTTATGATGCAGGAGAAAAGATTGATCCAACTTTCATAGCTTCAGTGTTTACAGGAACTTTGGCAACTTTCGGTGTCCAGACTGGGGGTAAGAAAAAGAAAGGTGATGGTAGTGGAGATGCAAACATATCTAAAAAAGATATGGAGTTTCTTATTGCCAAGGCATCAGAGACTGCTCCTGCACAGACTATAAGAATAGAGTCAGCACCTATAAAAATTACTCCTGATTCAAAATGAAGTGGTTTAGTCTAGGTCTAGGTGTTCTGTTGGGTGTATCCCACATAGGAATGATTGGTATGATTGCAAGACGACAAGGAAATGGATTTCCTAATATCAATATACCAGTAGGAAACTATACTTCTTATCACGCAGAAGTAAGTAAAGAAGGTTATAAGATTTCTTATAGAGCAAATGATCCAAAGATAATGTATAAGACTTCTACAATTAAAGAGAAGGCAGGATTCTTAGGATTGGCAAATAATACTAAAGATATAGCAGAACAATTCACAATGGAAGGTGATACACATATAAGTGGTAGTGTTAATAAACAAGACAACCCTACTGCTAGTGATAAATCAGAAGCGTGTATCGAAGCGGTTGGTGCTGCAAAAGGAACTGGAAGACTGGTTGGTACAAGCATTGGTGCTAGTGCTGCTCCTACTCTCAGTAGTATTCCCTTTGTTGGTTGGGTTGCAGCAGGTTGGGTAGCGATGTTTGGTGGCGATCAAGGTGCAGAGATTGGTGGTAATATGGCAGAAGACCTAAATAAAAATTGTTAGGATTAAATTATGTTTTCAGTATTAAACGTAGTAGAAGCGTGGAACGAAATCTCTTGGGCAGATGCAGTTCCTTTTACACTTGTTCTTATAGGTCTTTACTGGGTAAAGGTAAAGATAGATACATCACTTGGATCTATTAATAAGAAGCAAGCAAAACAATTAAAGAGAATCATTCGAGAAGCAATCGATGAATCTGAATTAATAGATAAAACAAAATGATATTCTGGATAGGTTTTTTTGTTATGTTCTTTAACGAAGGATTCGTTATGATGCGTCACGTGTCACCGTGGTTTGCAAAACAAAGAGAAAGAGTCATTAACAAATTAGGAGAGAATGTGTGGTATCGTCTTCACGGTACGTTAGATTACACTTGGATTGGACTTGTAACACTTGGTCTAATAGTAAACTCTAACAGACTACTACACATATCAGTACTAGCAATTTTTTGGATTGGTTCTTTCGTAGTATTTTATTTACCGAGATGGAAAAGAAAAAGACGTTACTTAAATTTGAAAAACAATTTGGGAAAGGAGTAGATCCTTGGTATGCCAAGATGGAAAGATGGGCAAAGAAACAAAGGTTTCCTATCAATCATCTTTTACTAGGTCTTGTAGCATATCTTAAAGAAGAATGGATAGAGCAGAAGATAGAGAACACAATGGATGACGTAGATAGACAGGTAGAACAGATTCAAGAAGACTGGGATGCTGAAGAACGTGAACAGTTTGGAGTGATAAATAGTTCACCTTCAGAAGTGAAGGGTTTAAACAATTTTGAAATTAATTACAATGCAAAAGATCATTAATGGAATCGCTATTGCAAGTGGTGTTATCTCTCTCACCGTTGTTGGTACTGTTGGGTATGTATTCATACGCAAGGATGCGATTATCGAAAACATCAAAGGTAAAGTGATGGAAGCAGTTATGCCTGACATCGGTGGTGGTATTATGAATGCTATACCTGACGTAACTGGACCTGTCTTACCTACTGGACCTAACCTACCTAAAGGAATGTAATGGAAGAAATCCCAAATATTATTATTTCGGATCTCTACATACCAAACACAAATGCTGTAAATGTACCACCGTGGGTTGGAAAACCCGCGTGGTCGTTTGGTCCTAGCGTTCCTGTAACAGTTGACATCGGAACTCCTGTTGTCAATATTCCAGGTTGCGTTAAAGCACACGAACTCAATAATCAAAAAAATAAAAATCTTGCTGAGGATGATCCTGATAAAACTATCACATATTGTGATGGAGGAGTACCATCTTTTGAGACTATAGATTATAGAGAAGATGAATTAATATTTGAACAGGAGACTGTGGTTCCAGATATAGCACCACCTCCAGAAATAGAAACACCAGAAGTAACACCACCAAACATACCTCCTACAGATGAAAAAATAGAATGCCCTGCACCTAATCAACCTAGAGTTGGTGATCTAACTCAGAATGGAGAAGAAAGAGTTATAGGTCACGAGATACGAGAAGGTCAATGTGTAGTATTGTATGAAGAAACTACAGTAGTCGAAAAATTTTTACCATCTACAAATCAAGTATCTGTGACAGCAGCGATAGCAGTGGTTGCTACAGCATCTGCTGCTGCGACACCATTATTATTGAGAGTTATAAAACCAGTCATTAAAAAACTCACTACTACCATACAGAAGAAGTTCGGTAAAGAACCACCTAAGTTAAGTCGTAATGAGATACAGTGTAATAAATATCGTGAAAAGAAAGGACTACCTCCCTTCAAAATTCCTAAGAAAAGAAAATATTAATTATTACCAATAGATACTTCTTTTAATAGAGAAGCGTCTGTACTAGGTATTGTATGAGAGTGGTTTGGAAGAACTCCAGGTGGGTTTACTAGAACCACATCGGCACATACAGCATAGTATGGTGAGTCTTTATGGAACATTATTCCTGCCTTCATCAGTTCACCACAATTTTTTAATCTCGCGATCTCAAAGTCTAATCTTTTATTAGCAGTGAGTTGTTGTGAATATGCTATTTGAGTTGCTACTGCTTCCTTACACTGGTCTTGTAGTGTCTTGTCTAATGGTTTAGACCACGTTGCACTAAAACCTATTGATATAGAATGATTATCTTTCTGACCTGTTCTTACTGGCATTTCATATAACACTTGCCCTGGATTATCTGGTGCACCATCTCCTGTGGGATTTCCATTTGCATCTGTAGTACCAGTCAAGTCACGCATATCATACACTTGATCAAACCATATATCTTCGTAGGGACGTTGTAGAGATGTACTCCCTGTAACATACGGTGTGAAGTTTAACGTTGGACCTTGACATTGTATGCCATTTCCATAAGTGTTAGTTATATACGGACCCTGCAAAACCTGTATAGCTTGATTTGTGACACTTCCAGAACTGTTTGCTATTGGCGATGCTGTTGCTGACACACCACCAACTGTCTCTGCACGCATAGGTAGAGCGTTAGCAGTGAGAACTGTTGCTATTATTGTTGAAATATACTTTGCGTATCTGTGACCGAAGTTATGGTTGTTTCTCTTTGTATTACTGTATGATTTATCAGACCTGGGGCACGATACGTCTCCGTGAACTGGAACGCTGCTCCTGGAGTTGTTATCGTGTAATTTGGTTTGTTTGCGTGGTCTAAGTCTTGCCATTGCGAAGTCACTCCATTAATAGTATTAGATGAACCATTCCCTATAGCGGGTGATATGGTTGTTCCATCTTGTGATATGTTTGTACCACTGACCGAATATTGCCACCCTGTCGCATAATCCATAGAATTTATGGTCTCCGTCACGGTGGAAGTCGTTTCCGTGTGGGAAGTCATACTACCCTGAGAAAAATTTGGCACCACAGGCACTGCTATGACTGGGTTTACGCCCATAGTCAACGTTGCAATGCCACATATGTACCATACACGTTTCATATTATATAGTTACTTATTGTAGCGATAATTCGGTAGTGAATTGTCCTAGGGCACTTGTACCTGCTCCACCTGCTGTTAGTGTAACTGTACCAGAAGAATCAATAGTACCTGCAAGATCTCCTGCTGTACCTGCTGCTGTGGATGTCTGATCACCGAACGCTGATACTGCACCTGTGGTCAACGTTGTTGATATGGCATCACCTTGATTCCAAGATTGAGTAAAGGACCAACTTTCCCCTGCTGTTGCCTGAACTGCACCGATAGAAGGTATTGCTCCGACCCCTGTAGATGCGGTGATTGTCATAGCACCTATGGTGTTGTATGATGCACCATTAGAATCTGTAGCAGTTGTTGTAACGTTGTTACCTGATACACTGTAAACGTTTGGAGTACGACTTACTTGAGTCGCTGCTGCATTCACATTTAACTGGATACTAGATTGAATTTTATGCGTTAAATCTGCCCTCGCTGATAGAGGTGCACCCAATATTCCCATAACAATAACGAAAGCGAGTTTCTTCATTGTCTTTAAATTTAGAGACTATACTGGCTCTATTTAGACAAATGAATGGTTTCGTGACACCCGTATATTTACTTATGGTTATCCTCCTAGTCATAGCAATACATATAGTGTTAAATAGTATTGTCGCCTTACAGGGACACTATTCACACTCGCTTAAAAAGGAGAACTATTATGGGTACGCTATCTAGGTACACAGCAAATGACCTTGACTTTCTAATGGATGCTATAGAGAAAACAAGCATCGGATTAGGACCAACTCTTAAGAGATTGGATGTCACAAACGGATCTAACAGATCCTATCCACCATATAACATCATCAAAAACTCAGAAGAAAACTGGGAGATTGAGATGGCACTTGCAGGATGGGATAAAGATGACATAGAAGTATCTACAGAACAAAACGTTCTAACTATTGCATCTAAAAAAAGTAAAGAAGATGAAGAACCACGCACACACGTGCATCGTGGACTCGCATCTAGAGAATTTACTCAGACTTTTAACCTTGCTGATGATGTAGAGATTGGAGAAGTTCAATACAAGAACGGTCTTCTATCAATAAATTTGAACAAGATTGTACCAGAACATCAGAAGAGAAAAGTCTTTGATATATCCTAAATTAAGGACACTTGACAATGTTAGTGTATTAAGATATACTATATAATTATACAAAGGGATCGAAAGATCGTGCCCCTGCGTAGATTCAAAAGACACCTATGTCGAGGTAGTCTAACATCCGCAGGGGTTNTCCTTGCGAGAAAATAAAAACAAAAATGATTAAATCACTATTAGCAGTAGCATCTGTCTCTGCACTCTCAGCACCTGTACTAGCAGGTCCTTATGTCAACGTAGAAGTAAACTCATCTCTAACAGGTAGCGACTACACAGGCACAACAACAGAATTACAAGTCGGATATGAAGGAGACAACTGGTATGTTTCTGGTGGTCCTATCACAACTGCACCTGACGGTGGTGAGTCTTCAACAGACTTCATTGGATACCTTGGTGGTTCTGTTGACGTAACCGAAGCAGTTGGAGTGTATGGAGAGTTTTCACTACAGACAGCAGATGCTGCTGATAACGCATACGGTGTTAAGTTAGGTACAAAGTACACTTTCTAAACCTTTATACATAATACACAACTGAAGAGACCCACCCATCGGGTCTCTTTTTTATTCAACTAAATTTATGAACTACTATGTGAATTGCACACCTCGGCATATTAAAGAGAAGGAGAATGTCAATATGGACATCCCTACATCTGATGTCGAGGATTTTCTTTACTACGTTCGTCTCTTAGCGGACGAAAGAAATATTTCATCACGTCGTGCCTTTGGCGAACTTGTCAAAGGTGTTTACCAACAACTTATGGAGAAAGAGTATGACCGTCAAGATCGTAAGAGTCGCCAACGGGGAAGATATAATCGCTGATGTTCAAGAAGCGTATCCTAATAAAGAAGTATATTCTCCTATTGGATACTTTCTTACTAACCCTTATCAGGTTATAGTAGAAGCAACAGCGGAAATGCTTTTTGAATCAGGAACTTCTGATGAACCACAAAAAATCAATGACTTAGATCTACAACTATTTCCTTGGATACCTATGTCAGCAGACAAACGTTGTCTAGTACAGTTAAGTCAGGTTCAAACAATTTACAATCCACACCCAGAGTTATTATCTAAATGGGAAAAACTAACGGAGGCAGACAATGGCACCAATCAAACTGGTGATACTAAGGGACAGTCTTAGTTACCTTATGGGAGAGGTTACTGAATTAGATGAAGAACCATCATACTTAATTGCAGGTTGTATGAAAATTGATGGTGATAAAGTATCTACTTTCCCAGAACATACAGATCAAAGAGATGTCTTCTTGACATCTGATGTAATTTTGACTATAGTAGATCCATCCAAAGACGCAATAACTAATTACAAGAAAGCATTGTGAGCAGATTATACTCTAACGTAACTTTACTAGGTGACTCTATCCTTTGTAGAGGATATGAAAATGGTGATCCAGTATCGTTTAAAGAGATTATCAAACCTACATTATTTGTTCCTTCACCTAAAGGTAAATGGAAGTCACTAACAGGTGAGAAAATGTCACCTGTAGTACAGGATGGTGCTCGTCGTGCTAGAGAGTTTATTGAAAAATATAAAGACGTTAATAACTTTGAGGTTCACGGTTATGAACGTTTTGTATATCAATGGATCTCTGAAAAATATCCAGGTCAACTAAGATTCAATATGAGTGATATGAAAATCATTACTATTGATATTGAGGTTGCTTGTGAAAATGGATTCCCTGATGTAGAAGCATCACAGGAGGAAATGCTTTGTATAACAATCAAAGATCTTGCTACTGGTAAGTTTATTACTTGGGGAACTCGTGAAGCAAAGGTAGACACAGAGTATCGAGTGTTCTGGACAGAACAGGAAATGCTTGCCGACTTTCATAAGTGGTGGTGTTCTAATACACCTGATATTATTACTGGTTGGAACTGTAACTTGTATGATATACCTTACATTTGTCGTCGTCTAGAACGTGTACTAGGAGAGAAATGGCAGAAGTCATTATCACCTTGGAATAAAGTAAATATGCGAGAGGTCTACATTCAAGGACGTAGGAATCTTGCTTACGATATACTAGGTGTCAGTATCTTAGATTATCTTGATCTCTATAGAAAATTTACATATACTAATCAAGAGTCATATCGTCTAGAGCACATTGCTACAGTAGAACTTGGTGAAGGTAAACTAGATCATAGTGAGTTTGAAAACTTTAAAGACTTCTATACAGAACATTGGCAGAAGTTTGTAGAGTACAACATTAAAGACGTTGATCTAGTTGACAGACTAGAGAAGAAAATGAAACTTCTCGAACTAGCAGTTACTATGGCATATGATGCCAAGGTAAACTTTGAAGATGTGTATTCTCAGGTTCGTATGTGGGATACACTTATATACAACTATCTAAAGGAGAGAAAGATCTGTGTTCCACCTCGTCAAGAAAGTAAGAAAGATGACAAATACGCAGGTGCGTACGTTAAGGAACCTATACCTGGGTTATATGATTGGGTGGTTAGTTTCGACCTTAACTCTCTGTACCCTCATCTCATTATGGAATATAACATTTCACCAGAGACTTTGGTTCCCACTAGATACCCAAGTATCTCTGTGGACAAAATCTTAAATGGTGAGATTGATATTGATAGTGACTATTGTGTTGCTGCTAATGGTGCACAATATAGAAAAGACATTCAAGGTTTCTTACCTGAGATGATGCAAAAGATCTACGATGAACGTACGATCTATAAAAAGAAAATGCTTATTGCCAAGTCTGAATATGAAAAGACAGGTGATAAAGAATTACAAGCAGACATATCTGCTTTTAATAATATCCAGATGGCACGTAAGATTCAACTTAATAGTGCTTATGGTGCTATCGGAAATCAATACTTCCGATACTTCAACATCGCTAATGCTGAAGCAATTACATTGTCTGGACAGTTATCTATCCGTTGGATAGAAAACAAAATGAACTCTTACATAAACAAAATTTTAAAAACAAAGGAGGTTGATTATGTTATTGCTTCTGATACCGATTCCATTTATCTTAATCTGGGTTCTCTGGTTGAAACTGTATTCAAGGGCAGAGAGAAAAGCGATCAAAGCGTTCTCAGGTTCCTTGAGAAGGTGTGTGATGTGGAATTTGAAAAGTATATTCAGAATTCTTATGAAGCGTTGGCAACCACTGTAAACGCATACGATCAAAAGATGTTTATGAAGCGAGAGAACATCGCTAACAAAGGCATCTGGACTGCTAAGAAAAGATACATCCTCAATGTATGGAATAGTGAGGGTGTTCAATACTCTGAACCTAAACTAAAGATGATGGGTATTGAAGCAGTTAAATCATCTACACCTGCTGCTTGTAGGACAGCAATTAAAGATGCACTGAAAGTTATTATGAATGGTACAGAATCTGATGTACAAGAATTTGTAGGAGATTTCAGAAAGAAATTTGAAACTATGCCACCAGAAGATATTGCATTCCCTCGTGGATGTAATGGGGTTGGCAAATTCTCAAATCCTGCTACAATTTATAGTAAGGGAACTCCCATACACGTACGTGGTGCGTTACTATATAATTTCCACGCGAAGAAAAACAAAGTTACACATAAGTATCCTCTCATACAAGAGGGAGAGAAAGTAAAGTTTCTTTATCTTCGACGACCAAACAAAATTAATGAAAACGTTATTTCATTCTTCCAAACATTACCTAAAGAGTTTGGACTTGACAAATACATAGATTTTGATCTACAATTCCAGAAGAGTTTTCTTGATCCTTTACAAGTTATTATGGATACTATCAACTGGAAGGCAGAAAAAATCGCTACTTTAGAAGACCTTTTTGTATGACATCAGCATTTTTTAAAGACATTATCAGCGACATCGGAAACGAGTATGCAGGTGTAGTGTCAGATGGAGTATCAGCAGGAGACGTTGCGTCTTTTGTAGATACAGGTAGTTACATCTTTAATGCCCTAGTAAGTGGTAGTATTAAAGGTGGAATACCTTCCAACAAGATCACCGCTATTGCAGGTGAGAGTAGTACAGGTAAAACTTTCTTTACTCTTAGTATGGTAAAAAGTTTTCTTGCAAGTAATCCAGAAGCAGGGTGCATTTATTTTGAATCTGAGTCTGCATTATCTAAGGATATGATNGAGNCTAGGAATATTCCTTCTGATCGTATGGTNTTAGTTCCTGTTACTACAGTTCAAGAATTTAGAACACAATCATTAAGAATTGTTGACAAATATCTTGAACAACCAGAGGCAGAACGTCAACCATTAATGTTTGTTCTTGATTCTCTTGGTATGTTATCTACTTCAAAAGAAGTACAAGACTCTTCTGATGGTAAAGACACACGAGATATGACTCGTGCACAGGTTGTTAAAGCAATCTTCCGTGTTCTTACTTTGAAGTTGGGTAAAGCGAACATACCTATGATTGTCACAAACCATACATATGATGTAGTAGGTGCATATGTGCCTACAAAAGAAATGGGCGGTGGTTCTGGTCTTAAATATGCAGCATCGACTATCATCTATCTNGCTAAGTCTAAAGAGAAAGATGGTAAAGAAGTGATCGGAAACATCATTAGATGTGAAACAAAAAAATCTAGGTTTACAAAAGAGAATGCTAAAATTACTACTCGTCTTTTCTATGACGAACGTGGACTCGACAGGTATTACGGATTACTGGAGTTGGGTGAAAAGTATGGAGTCTTCACAAAACGGGGTAATAGGATTGTTGTTGGTGAATCTTCCGTTTATCCTTCTGCTATCCTTGCCGATCCTGACAAGTACTTCACCGAAGGAATAATGCAGCAACTAGATGAAGCAGCACAAAAAGAATTTGCGTACGGTTAGTGGAACTCAGAGATTACATACAAGTTTATGACTACACATTACCTAATACTGTTTGCAAAAACGTTATTAGATTATTTGGTAGTCAGATTCACGAAGAGGTAGATCAGAAAGGTCTACCTAAGTTTCGTCAATTCAATATCACACAGGCAATAGATGACAATGAGCATAATCTCAATGTATCTCCTTGGTCTGAGTGGGGAATGATACAGAATGCTTTGATTGAATCATCACATTACTATGTCCAAAAATATATGGAGGATGTAGATTGTAGACCATATTTTCCTGTCAAATCTGCTCTTGAACAATTCAGAGTTAAGAAATATGAAAAGGGAACTGATGATCGTTTTGATAAACACGTTGATGTGGGAGACCACGCATCTGCTCGTAGGTTCTTATCAATGTTCTGGTATCTAAATGATGTTGAAGAAGGTGGCGAGACAGTTTTTGAAAACGGTCCTACAATAAAACCAAAGGAAGGCAGATTAGTTATGTTCCCTCCTCTATGGTTATACCCACACTCAGGTAAACGCACTATTTCTGACGACAAATTTATCGTAAGTTCTTACACACATTATGTCTAATCTTGAGAATTTAATTATCTCATCATTATTCTTTGAAGAAAAGTTTACTCGTAGAGTAATTCCACATCTCAAAGGAGAATATTTTGAAGATGTTAATAACAAAATACTTTTTGAAGAAACATCAAAATATTTTGTTGAGTACGATCGTCTTCCAACTAAGGAAGCATTGACTATTGAATTAGAAACCCGTAGAGATCTTACAGATGAACAATCTAAGACTATACAAAATAGTATTTCTAATTTTGAAGATACAGCACACGATATTAAATGGTTAGTAGACACTACAGAAAAGTGGTGTCGTGATCGTGCAATATACAACGCTCTATTAGAGTCAATTCAAATTGCTGACGGTGAAAAGAAAGCAAGTAGAGATGCTATTCCATCATTACTTACTGATGCACTTGCTGTTAGTTTTGATAATTCTGTTGGACACGATTACATAGATGATGCTGACGATAGATTTGATTTCTATCATAGAAAGGAAGAGAAAATTCCTTTTGATATTTCTATGCTCAATAAGATTACAAAGGGTGGTCTAGGTAAGAAGACATTGAATATCGCACTGGCAGGAACTGGTGTTGGTAAGTCATTGTTTATGTGCCACACCGCTGCTTCACATCTAATGCAAGGATATAATGTTCTTTATATTACTTGTGAAATGGCAGAGGAAAAAATTGCTGAACGTATTGATGCAAACTTATTGAATATAAACGTACAACAACTAGAAACATTGCCTAAAGTTATGTACGATAATAAGTTGACAAAGGTTGCAGATAAAACTCAAGGTCGTCTTATTGTAAAAGAATATCCAACAGCAGCAGCACACGTAGGTCATTTCAAATCTCTACTACAAGAGTTAGCAATTAAAAAGTCTTTTACTCCTGACGTAGTGTTTGTAGATTATTTAAACATCTGTGCATCTGCTAGATATAAGGGGGCAATAGTTAATTCTTATACCTATGTTAAAGCAATCGCTGAAGAACTCCGTGGTCTTGCTGCTGAGTGCAACCTTCCTATCATTAGTGCTACTCAAACTACTAGATCAGGTTACGGTAATTCAGACGTGGAACTTACCGACACTTCTGAATCTTTTGGTCTTCCTGCAACTGCTGACTTTATGTTTGCTCTTATCTCTAGTGAAGACTTGGAAGCAAACGGTCAAATAATGATCAAGCAGTTAAAAAATAGATACAATGATCCGACAATGAACAAAAGATTTGTTGTGGGTATTGACAGAGGGAAGATGAGACTGTATGATTGTGATCAGCAGGAGAATATTATAGATCCTGGTCACAATGGTGAGGACACACCTAAAATTCAACCAACATTATTTACTGATTTTAAAGTATGACTTCTACACCAGACCCAATGCCTCAAGATTTTACACAATCACAAGATTTTAAGGGGTTCGCATCACCAGAAGCGAAAAAAAGAAAGGGACAAAAAACAGCAGAGAAATTTGACATAGATCTTGATAAGTACACAGAGTTCGTTGATTTGGTAACATCTGATGCAAGTAAGAGTTATGATTCTCTAATAGAAAGGTACGAGGAACTACATAAAGAAGGGTGTAAAATAGAAAGACTCGATACCGCAGCATCAGGAATGGTTGCTGAAGCGGGAGAGTTTATGGAACTTGTCAAAAAAATCAAATTTCAAGGTAAACCTTGGAACGATGATGTTAAAGACCACCTTGTTACAGAACTCGGAGACGTAATGTGGTATTGTGCACAAGCAGCAATGGCATTGGATGAACGTCTTGCAGAGGTAATCTTCCGTAATACAGTGAAACTTGCATCTCGCTATCCAGAGGGAGAGTTCTCTATAAAACGTTCAGAGGAACGAAAGGAAGGTGACAGATAAATCACAACAGGAAAAGGAAATGACTAATTTTCCATTCTCAGATATGAAACCAAGTATAAAACTTCCAGGATTAGGAAGTTTTTATACTAAGGAAGAAGTTAAATTTTTACTTCAACAGACATTAGAACAAGCGAAGAAAATAGATGAAGAATCTATGCGTAAGCATAACAGAGATGCTACTGTTATAAGTATGATATTAGGATTTACTTGCCTAGCATTATTTTTAGATGGAACACTACGTCTACTAGGTATTATTCCACCATTTTTAGGAATAGATATTGACATTATAGATAAAATAGTAGAGAAAGTTAATGAACTAAGATGACAGTTTATGTCGGTAGTGGACAACCAGTATTTGAGTTTATACTACCAGATGAATGTATTGAAGAAGCAAACACTGTTATTGATGATTGGTTAAAGTTAGATAAACCATCACCAGAAGCATCTAATGTTGTAGCACGTCAAACTGATTGGGATATGAAAATGCCTAAGTGCGAATCATATGTCAATTTGTGCTGTAAAATGATTGCTAACCTGATATACAATGCAGGTGGCAGAGTTTATGGTGGATTGAATGATGGAACCACAGATGTAGAATATTTTGCTAAAGATATATGGGGTGCAGATTATAAACAGGGAGACTATGTGAAACCACACTGTCATTTTCCTGCTGATTTTGCTGCTGTTGGATATTTAAAAATAGATGATGGTGCATCACCTATAATATTTGATGGACGTAATCCATACTATGTGACAGCAAGACAACTATTAATATTTGATGCAAAGATGCAACACGAAGTGCCAGTTACGTCAGCAGGAAGACGTTGTTTTGCTATGAATTTATATAAAAAAGCAGGTACCTTCTAAATAGTAAAAAAGGTCGATGGCACAAGATAAAGGAACGCAGTTTGAATGGTGCGTATTACATACTGCATACAGTCGTCTTACTAATCCAGAAGTTTTGTCTAGTACACAACTATCAACTAAAGAAGATGCTCAAACAAACTGGAATAAATCAGACAGTACAGTACAAAAAGACTCTGTAAAAGTAATAGATAAACTTGCAAAGACTTTATCTACTAATGAAAGTTTAAAATTCTATGCTTCATTTCAGAAGATGGGTTCGGGAAGTAAATCTGATATAATTTTTTATAAAGGTGGTAAGTTATATCAATGCTCTATGAAATATGGAGACTCCTTTCAACTTAGTAGTTCAATGATAGAGACTAATGTAACTGCACTTACTGGAATATATAAAAAAATTGCTAGAGGTAAAGGTTCAAAAACAGATGGTAATACTTTAGCAAATATTCAAAAGGTAATTAATGATGTGGAAGCATTTTTTCCAAATAAATATATGACAAGTAATGATATTGATTCATTAGTCAAACATAATCCAAATGCAGCAGCACTAGAAGAAAGGTTGATAGAAATTATAGGAACTAAAGGTAAGGATGGTGTCGGATCAGTCTATGANGAATTTAGATGTGCTTTTGTAGAAGAATCAATCACAGGAAAGATGACATTAAAAGGAAAACCTCTCCAAATAGCGACACATATACTAACAGAAAAAGGTGTGAGACCAATTACTAAGAAATTAGTACACGAGTTTTGTGCAATAGTAAATCCAAGATTTTCTAAAAAGAAACAAGGTACATTTCCAAAGACAAGACAACTGGGAAAGGGTGTTCAAGGTCCTAAAGAGATGATTCCTGCCAGTCTACAAGGTGTCACACAATATAATCCAGTAATCAGATTAGATGTTAAACTAGGATAGTATGAAGAACACTCACCTCGAACATTTAGAAGACGATATACTCAACAGTGGGTCTAATGGTGGTAGAAATGCTATCAAGATTCTAAGAGAGTTAGGTCTTATGTTAACAGAACCACATTCCAATATACGAATCACTACCAAATGGGATGGTGCACCTGCTATTGTATGTGGACAGCATCCTACTACAGGGAAATTTTTTGTTGGAACAAAAGCAGTATTTAATAAAGGAACACCAAAAATTTGTAGAAGCAATAGTGATATAGACACATACTATGCAGGTCAACTAGCAGATAAACTTAAGGTTTGTTTAGAATATTTACCTAAGTTAGGTATCAAAGGTGTACTGCAAGGTGATTTACTTTTTTATAATGATGTGGTTACTAGAAATGTAAATGGTGAATCTTGTTATGTGTTTACACCTAATACTATTACCTATGCTGTACCTGTAAAGAGTGATATGGGTAAGAAAATTAGAACTGCAAAGATGGGTATCGTATTCCATACAAAGTATAGCGGTGGTGATGGCACAGTTAGAGATATGAAAGCATCTTTCGGTGTTAATACATCTTCTATGAAAAGTAATGACGTAGCAGTATTCTCATCTAACTTTAAAGATGCAACAGGTGCTTCTACATTTGATAGAACTACATTATCTAAGTTTATCTCAGCAACAAACCGTGCAGAGGGTTCTCTCAAACAAGCATCACAGTTCTTAGATGTTCTAGGACAGACAGGTAGTGGTAAGTTTTTACTATCAGAAGTCTTTAAATTATTCTTTAACAGTTATATTAAAAAGGGTGTGAAGTTTTCTAGTACAGCAGATGTATCTAATGCTTTTGAGAAATTTTATAAAGCAACATTGCAAAAAGAAATTGATACTAAGAAAACAGAAGCGACAAAGACTAAATATAAGCAGATACAACTAGATGGTCTAAAGTTTATTAAAACTAATGCACGACCGATATATATGACAGTAGCATCTTATATGAATTTAACTGAATGTAAGATGTATATTGTTCGTCAGTTATCAAAAGTAAATACTATTGGTACTTACATCAAAACTGACAATGGTTATCGTGTTACAGCACCAGAAGGTTTTGTAGCAATTAAATCTGGTTCTGCTATAAAGTTAGTTGACAGACTAGAGTTTAGTAAAACTAACTTTAATATAGAAAAGAACTGGGGTTGATAAATAGTATTATGAAATTCAAGCAATTCCTATCAGAAGCACGTACTGTTGCAGGAGAAGCAGCAGCGAAACGAGGTCTCCAACACGTTGGTCACGGTTACTATGCTGATCGCACAGGTAACATTGTGGCAAAATCAGAAGGTGGTGAGAGACTTGTTACAGTTTCTCGTGATGAAGCAGAACAAGCACAAGCGGGTGCTGAAGAAGGTGCTGCTGAAAATGAAGGTAATTCATCGGTAACAGATCTTGGAAACATTGCAATTACTTTTGGGAGGTTCAATCCTCCTACTGTGGGTCACGAAAAACTTTTATCCAAAGTTGCGGAGTCTTCTCAAGGAGGAGAATACAGGATTTATCCATCACGTACTGTTGATGCAAAGAAAAATCCGTTGGAACCTGCGGAGAAGATAAACTATCTTAAACAGATGTTCCCCGACCACGCAAATGCAATACAAAATGATCCTGATAAAGGAAACATTTTTAATGTATTGTCTTCTATCAATGAAGAGGGTTACAGTTCAGTAACAATGGTTGTTGGTAGTGATAGGGTAGCAGAATTTAATGACCTCCTACAAAAATATAATGGTCAAGCATACAACTTTGAAGAACTCAAGGTAGTATCTGGTGGACAAAGAGATCCTGATGCTGAAGGTGTTGAAGGTATGTCTGCATCTAAGATGCGTGCATTTGCTGCTGAAGGAAACCTAGAAGATTTTGCTAAAGGTATCCCTGGAAAAGATGAGGGAGTAGCAAAAAGACTTATGGATGCGGTACGTAAAGGTATGGGTATCCAAGAGAAAGAGGACGTAGAGATTAAAGAACTCTGGCAGATCGCTCCTAAGTTAGATCTACAAAACTTAAGAGAAGCATACGTTCAAAAAAGTATTTTTGATATTGGAACAGTAGTTGAGCACCTAGACACTGGTGTTCAAGGTAAGATTGTTCATCGTGGAACTAACTATGCAATATTTGAAGACGGTAACGGATGGAGATTCCGTTGTTGGTTAACCTCACTAAATGAGGTAAAAGAGAAACATCATTCTGCTGATGATGGGTCAGGAAACGACTGGAAAATAGGAACCGATACCTATAGACAAGCAGTACAGGCAATGACTCCTGGGCAAAGCATAAAGAAATTTAGCGACTTCCGAAAGTCTAAATAATATCATAGGATAATTAATCAAATGGACCTTAAAACAGCGACAAAACTATTGAAGTATAGTCCTTCAGACGTACAACGTGTCAGATATGTCGTAGAGTATGCTAATCATAACACCGATAACCCTAGTGAGTATATCGATGTGCATACACACAGTACTGCACAAAAAGAAATAGCACAGATTTTTGTAGAGACAGCAAACGCAGCGACACTTAATATGAAACCAAGTGATGCTTCTCCAAAGATTGATACTGTTAAGGAAAAGGAGACTACTGTAGATCCACAGTGCGAGAATCAGAAAACTATAAAAGCAAAACCATCAGAAGCATCTGCTAAGACAGAAGAGGTAGAACATATAGAGGAGAAGGCAGGTCTTTATGCTAACATCCACGCTAAGAGAGCAAGAGGTGAATCACCTGCAAAACCTGGTGACGAAGACTATCCTGCAAAAGATGCTTTCAAGAAAGCAGCAAAGACTGCTAAAGAAGAGGTTGAGCATCTTGATGAGTTGAGTAACAAAACTCTAGGTGGTTATGTTGCTAAAGCATCAAAAGAAGTTGAAGGACATATGAAATACAAAGGCGATAACCCTGATGTTAAAAAAATAAAAGATAAACAAATTAAAAAAAGAGTAGGTGGTATGGCAAAAGCAGGTGCTAAGATGGCAGAAGCATACGCTGCTGTATATGAAGAAAAGAAACCCCTTCCTACAACAAAGATGTATCGTAAAGCAGGTAATCTAAGTCGTGAAGCACTCAGCAAAGGACTTGATAGTAAAGAGGGTTCTAAGGCACAAGATAGGTCTTCAAAGATTGTTAGCACCATATCTACTGCAAAAGAGAAAGAAAGATTCAGTAAGATGAAAACCCCTGCTGCACAACTCAGAGGTGAGGGAGTATTGCATAGGGTAAAAGAAGCAGTTGATAATTATAATGAAGAACTCAAGATGACTAAGAAGGAATATGCTAAGATTCATAAAGACTTCAAGTCAGATGATCCTAAGAATCCTAGAACTACAAAGTATGTTCCAGGAAAAGGAACTGTATCAATGCCTGTTAAATTTGTAGAGCATCATCAAAAAGATGAAAATGGTAAGGTAATCGAACACGAAGATACCACACCTAGTTCTGTAGAGGAAGGAAAGACTCCTAAGTCAGATAAGATCTATGATAAATGTTGGGATGGTTATAAGAAAGTTCCAGGTAAAGCACGTGGTGAGAAAGGATCTTGTGTTAAAGCAGAAGAATTAATTAAGTCATCCAAATTTGTTATTTCTGAAACTCCAAAGGGAGATAAGGGAAAAGACAGAGCGACTAAAGTAAAAGATAGATCAGCACGTAGTTATGGTGGAGAAGATACTTACGGTGACAAGTATCACCGTCCTATTCGTCACGAACTTCACAGAGCGAAGAGAGGTGTCAAGAAGGATAAAGGTCACGTCAATAGACCGATGGGCAAAGTTAGTATGTATGATGATGATAGACAAGGTGGATCTCATTGGCATAATCAAGGTCAAGGTTTAGCGGGTACAAAGAAACACGGTAAAACTGACTACGATGAACCTTCAAGAAAGAAGGTCAAAAAAGAAAATTATTCTTGGAGGGAAAGAATGAATTATGAAGAAGCAACTCCTGAGTCTGGTACTGGTAAGTATTATGTTGAAGGAAAACCTACCAAGAAACAACTTGAAGTAAGAAAAACTCAAAAGATCATAAGCAAACACGGTAGTGTTGAAGCGTACAACAGAAAAATGAATAAATAAAATGGAACTCTCTGAAAAAAAATCTAAGATTTTAGTAAACCCAAAGAAATCTGATCTAATGAAAGAATCTATTCGCGAAATGCTTCGTCTTGAAGTACAAAACTTACAAGAGAAAGCAAAGAAAACACTTGATCCTGTAGGAAAAGAGGACAAGGACATCGACAACGACGGTGATCACGACAAAGATGATAAGTATCTTCTTAACAAAAGAAAGACTATAACAAAAGCAATGGGTAAGAAGACTCATATCTGTGCAAAGATGGCAGAGCACGCTGAGTATGGTCTTGTAACTACTATCCCAGAGCATCACACTCTAGTTGAGATGGAAGAACCAGATGATCAGGGTAACACTCACTACGTATCACACTATGACATCGTAGACAAGGGTGGAAGAATCTATGAGAACGTAGCAGTAGAAGATTTAGAAGTATTAGTATCTGAAGCACATAATCATTGATGTATATATAGGGTAGGTACCTTATTCTTTATTAAAATGATTGGTTCAGTTTCAAGTTTTCTCTTACCCTTTGCGAAGAGTATTATAGAGAAAGCAATCGCTAAAATCCCTGATGATGCAGAACTTGGTGATAAACTCATCGACATCTGTTTAGTCATCATTGGTAAAGCAGTCAAAATGACTAAAACACAAGCAGATGATAAGTTGTTTGAGCAAGTCTCAGCAGCAATCAAAGCAAGATAAACGAAGGAGGGTACACCCCTCCTTTTTATTATAAATAAATAATAGGAAACACAATGTTCTTGGAGAATAACTAATGGCGATCTATGGTAAGATTGACGCTGCTGCATTTACACAGAACATTAGCGTCACTAATGGCGACGCTACTGTAACGAAAAATGCTGCTGATAGCGTAGTCCCAGGTGACGTACTAGAAATTTCTAGCGTTGCATATATTGTTAAACAGGTAACTAGCACTACTGCTATAGAGTTACATAAAGCATATGCAGGATCAACTGCAACAGTTACTGCATCAAGCGTAATTAAAAGAACTCCACCAAAAGCGGTTGCAGAGTATGTAATCAAAGGTGGAGATAGTATCACTGACTATCAATTAGTATTTGTAGATACAACAGAAGATGGAATTGCATCTAACAAGTCTCGTGGTATAGACGGACCAGGATGGTGGTTGTATAGAACATACAATACAGCACAAGGAACCACACGTCATAAAGCAGAGAAACTTGCTGCACTAAGAGTAGCAGTAGGAACATCAGGTGATATGGCAGACGAGACAGTAGTAGCAGACGTACTTGAAACTATTACTATCGGTACACAACCTTCTAACCAGACCTCATCTAGTGGTGCTGCAACATTCACAGTTGCTGCAACTGTTGATCAGTCAGGTACAATCACATATCAGTGGCAGAAGAGAACTGCTAGTGGTACTAGATTTGCTGACGTAAGTGGTGCTACAAGTGCATCTCTTGTATTGTCTGGACAACTTGCTGCTAATGATGGTGACTCATACAGAGTTAAACTTAACAGTAGCAAAGGTGCTAAAGAGGTAGTAAGTTCTATCGCAACTCTATCATTTGGTAGTTAATTAAATTATAATTCGTTATGAATTTTTCAGTGTTAACGAACGACAACTATATGTTGTTCGCTATGAAGCATTATGACAATCCCCAGTCTGTAACTTACGATGACTTTCAAGAAGATATGATGAGGTTTAAGTATCTCAAACGTCTTTTTGGTAGGTATGTTAAGTCTGGGGTATTGCGTAATCATTTGATCTTAAACCATTTGATTGTATTGTTCAATGTATTTGGTGAAGCAGCGATACCCTTATTGGTTTTTAAAATCGAGATGGAGTATTGGTCTATTATGAAATCTTATCTATTGTATTTGAATAGATTAGATCCCGAAGGTGGCAATGGTATTCTAGATGAGATAGTCATTGACGCTGAAGTTACATCACAGTTAAGTAAACTCTAATGCCCGCAGTATCAGTTAAACAACGTAGATTTATGGGGATGGTCAGAGCAGTCCAGAAGGGCGAGATGTCTGCACCATCGAAAGAGATTGCGTCTGCTGCTAGTGATATGAAAAAGACTGATGTAAAGAAGTTCGCCTCTACTAAAGAGAAAGAACTACCTATGGTGAAAGAATATATGGTTGGGTATGGTGCTGTTGTATCGTCAGCAAGACCTGGTTCTACCAGTCACAGTGATGCGAAAGGAAAGTATGTTGCTAAGACAGAGAAGAAAAAGAAAACTGTCAAAGAAGAAGCACCTACTATGAGTACAGGTTCTACTGCACAAGCAGCGGGATTCTCTGGTGACTCTGATCCTAATGGTCCTACAGCAGGACTAGATGAACCTTTAGGTGGTGTTGGTAGACCAGTTAAAGGTAGAAGGTTTAAATGTAAAACCAAAAAGAATGGAACCATCAAGTGTGGTCCTTCTACTACTAAAGAAAGTTATACTAGAAATGAGGGGAGATACTTTCCTTTCAAAGTAGAGTTCACTGAGTTTGAAGGAGAGACAGACTTTGTATTCTATGGTCGTAGTGTCTCTGATGTAAAAATACGTTTGAGGTCTATATACAGACCAGAAAAATTTGACAAGATAAAAATCACCCGTCTAACACCTTCTACTGTGTTAAAATATTACTGGGATAAGCGTCAAGGAGCAATGTAGTGTCTGATATTAATTCAGCGATAATAGAAAGACTAGAAAAAGTTGTAGATACCCTTCAAGAGAACTCTGTAAAGATGGGTCAACTGCTTGCGGTTCATAATGAGAAGTTAGATAAGCAAGATAAGATTGATCAAGTTCTATTCGAGAAGGTAGATAGACTACACGCTGATGTGACCAGAGAAACAAATGCTATTAAGAAAGGATGTGAGAGAGATATAAGAAAAGTAGATGATAGACTCAGGTTGATGGAGAAAAAGATGTGGAGTATCTTTGGTGCTCTTAGTATTATCTCTTTCCTTGTAAGTCCAGTTGGACAGAAAGTGATACAACCTATATTGACATCACAAACAAATACGAGTATGATAGAAATCGTTCCATAAGAAATTTTTATAATGAGTTATGTTGATGTCAAGTACGCACGTCTTGTAGGCAGTCGTCTTGATCTCTTCAAGGAAAAGAAGACAAACCTATACAATTTTAGATGCCCTTATTGCGGAGACTCACAGAAACATAAGTCTAAAGCAAGAGGGTATTTTTTCGTCAAGGGTTCTGATTTTATATTCAAGTGTCACAACTGTGGTGTTGGTAGAACACTAGGAAATTTCTTGAAGGATAATGCTAGAGACTTATACGATCAGTTTGTCTTAGAAAGATATAAGATGGGGTTGACAGGTAAAAGTACAAGAGTTGCTGAACCAAAGTTTACAAGTCTTCAAACCAAACCAATCTTTAATACAGGTACTAAGATTCCAAAAATCTCAGACCTAAATAAAGAACACCCTGCAAGATCCTACCTTGAATCGAGAAACATTAATGGAGATAAACTTGATAGAATTTTCTATGCAGAACGTTTCAAAGAGTTTGTTAATAAACACAAACATACCTTTGACAATCTGCAAAACGATAGTCCAAGGATTATAATACCACTCATAGACCAAAGTGGAAAATGGTTTGGAATACAAGGGAGAGCAATCTCATCCAATCCAAAACTAAGATACATTACTATTATTTTCGATGAAACAAAACAAAAAGTCTTTGGTCTCGACACAATCGATAGCAACAAGACAGTCTACATCGTGGAAGGACCGTTTGATTCCCTCTTCTTGGAAAACTGTGTTGCTATGTGCGGGTCCGATCTTGATCCTAGGACGTGTGGTTGGAGCGATAGTGTTTTTGTTTTTGATAACGAACCACGCAACAAACAAATCACCGACCGAATTGCAAAAGCAATATCAGGAGGTTACAA
>FUFK010064358.1_pt1 | contig 117309 bp, 109 predicted proteins | sample 1021851 | NCBI WGS metagenome assembly FUFK01 (sample SAMEA51879418, study PRJEB19060) | metagenome
CTGTCGCGGCGATCCAGACGGCTGCGGCGATGCCGGTGCCGAGGATGGGATCCCATTCGAGGAGGGGGGTGGGGGCGAGCATCACCGCGATGTAACCGGCCAGCAACGCCCAGCCCTGCCAAGCGATCGGCAGCCCTGCGCCATAGCCGAAGCGTTTGGGTGCAAACCATGCCCCGTCATCACGCTCGCTCATTCGCTTGCTCCCCTATCGCGCGTCACGAAATCCGCCACGCCCGCGACCAAGGCGCGCGATACCGGGAGCGAGGGGTCGCCATAGCTTGCGCGGTTCGCTGCGGGCGCGCCGTCCGGAATGTCCTTGAGCACATGGTTCATCGCCGGAATTTCGAGATACTTGGCCTGTGGGGCCGCCGTACGAAGCATTTGGGCATCGGTTGCGGTGACTTGCAGATCGGTCCCGCCATGCACGATCAGGATGGGCAGGTCGGTCTGCTTTGCCAGCGCTGCGGGATCCTGCGCCATCAAATCGATGAGAAAGCCCTGCACTGCGGGCGCAAAGAGGCTCTGAAGTGCAGGATGCAGCGGCGTGACATCGACGCGTTCGCCGGTTTCCAGAGTCGCGATGGCCGACTCGGCTTGGTCCAACAAGGGCGCATTGGCGGGATTGGCGCGCAATTGTTCGCGCAGCAGGGTGGCCAGCGGGCGGCCCGGTACAGCGACGAGGATGATCCCGCACAGATCCGGCACGTCCTGTGCCGCGGCGAGCGCGACGATCCCGCCCTCGCTATGCCCCAGCAGCCAGATACACTCGGCCCCGGTCGCGGTGCGCGCCGCGCCCACCCAGCTTGCAGTATCGGTGACATAATCGGCGATCGTGACCGCATTGGNGTCCGCCACCGCCGCCTTGCTGGCGAACATGCCCCGCTTGTCGGTCCGCAATGTGCCGATACCGCCCCCGGCCAGCGCCTCGGCGAGCAGGCGATAGGATGCCGCGGTCACGCCCAATGGATTGTTTCCATCGCGGTCGGTGGGGCCCGAACCCGGGATGATCAGGACCAGCGGNTGCCCTTCGGCGGGCGCNACCAGCGTTCCTGCAAGATCGCCTNGNGGCCCGGGGGCAACCAGCGTTTCCTGGGCCACCACGGGCGCGGTGCCCACCGATGCCAGCAGGGCCCCGGCGCTCAGCCAGTGAATCACTTTCATCTCACTCCTCCTCCTTCTTTGGTCGGCCGCGCTTGGGCGGCTTCGAAACCGGCACCTCGATCCCGCGCTTTGCCAGCGCTTCGCGCAGCAGCATTTCGATCTGCGCATTGGCGCTGCGCAATTCGCTTGCCGCGAGCCGCTCGATCGCGGCGTGGACCGCCGGGTCGAGGCGCAGGGCGAAGGCCTTCTTCGTCATCGGATCGCGGGGCTGGGCATGGCTACTGGTAGAGCGAGCCCGCATTGATGACGGGATGCACGTCCTTCTCGCCGCACAGCACGACCATCAGATTGCTGACCATGGCCGCGCGGCGTTCGTCGTCCAGTTCGACGATGTCGTCCTGCGCCAGCTTGGTCAGCGCATCCTCCACCATGCCGACCGCGCCGAGCACGATCTTGGCCCGTGCAGCGATGATCGCATCGGCCTGCTGCCGCTTGAGCATGGCGCTGGCGATCTCGCTGGCATAGGCGAGGTGAGTGAGGCCCGCCTCGTCGACGAGGATCCCGGCAGCTTTCAGCCGGTCGTTGAGTTCCTCGAGCAGTTCGCGGTTGATGACGTCGGCGCTGCCGCGCAGCGTCACTTCCTCGTTCTCGAAATCGTCATAGGGATGGCGCGACCCGACAGTGCGCAGCCCCGCCTCGATCTGGATGTTCACGAATTCCTTGTAATCGTCGACGTCGAAACTGGCCTGCGCAGTATCCGCCACCCGCCACACGACGTTGCAGGCAATTTCGATCGGATTGCCGCGCAGATCGTTGATCTTCACCCGCTCCGAATGGATGTTGTGCGCGCGGACCGAGAGCTTGGTCCGGACCATCCACGGCCACACCCAACGCAGGCCCTCGCGCCGCTCGGTGCCGCGATAGGCGCCGAACAGCGTGATCACCGCGGCCTGGTTGGGCTGGATCATGAAAAAGCCCGCCGCCAGGAAGGCGAGCACCAGTATCGGCAGGATCAGCAGGCCGACGAAGGTCAGCTTGGCGGCCCTGTCGGCGTCATGCAGCGGCATGTTGCCCGCGATGTTCCATGCCGCCAGCACCAGCAGCAGCGCGATCAGCGCCAGCACCGGATAACCGCTGAAGCTGGAGCCCGGATGCTCGCTGCTGGTTTTCATTCCCCTGAGTTCGACAGCCATGACGAATCATCCCTCCAATAATTGTGATATCACTTTTATATCACAGGGTGACGGGGTTCAATGGTCTCCGATCACGCGCAGGAAGCGCTCGCCATAGGCTTCGAGCTTTTTCGCTCCGATACCGGGGAGCCGGCCCAGTTCGCCGAGCGTGCCGGGGCGCGCGCCGGCCATCTCGCGCAGCGTCGAATCGTGGAAGACGACATAGGGCGGCACCTGCGCTTCCTCGGCCAGTTCCTTGCGCAGCGCGCGCAGCGCCTCGAACAAGGGATCGCCCACCGGGTTGGGGGTCGCATCGCCGCGGCGGCGCCGCTGGCGCTTGGGCGGCACAACGATCTCGACCGCGCGCTCGCCGGTCAGGATCGCGCGCGCCGAGCCGCCCAGCGCNANNCCGCCATGNTCGGTCGCGACCAGATCGCCNCGCGCCTGCAGGGCGCGGGACAGTGGCTGGAGCAGAGCCGCTTCCTCGCCTTCGACGATCCCGAAGACGCTCAGCCGGTCGTGCCCGCGCTGGCGNANGCGCTCGTCCTCGCTCCCGGTCAGCACCTTTTGCAGATGACCCATGCCGAAGCTCTGCCCCGTGCGGTACACCGCCGAGAGCAGCTTGCGCGCCAGCTCGGTGACATCGGTCACGCTCGGCTGTTCGAGGCAATTGTCGCAATGACCGCAGGTCTCGGGCGGGTTCTCCCCGAAATGGCGCAGCAGTACCGCGCGGCGGCAGGCGGCCGTCTCGACCAGCCCGGCAAGCGCGTCGAGCCGCGCACGCTCCGCGCCGCGCCGCGCCTCGTCGATTTCGGCCAGCCGCTGCCGCGCGGTGGCGAAATCACCCGCGCCCCAGAACATCACCGCTTGGGCCGGATCGCCGTCGCGCCCCGCCCGGCCGGTTTCCTGGTAATAGCCCTCGATCGACTTGGGCACGCCGACATGCGCGACGAAGCGCACGTCGGGCTTGTCGATCCCCATGCCGAAGGCGACCGTGGCGACGATGACCATGTCCTCGCTGGTCACGAATGCCGCCTGGTTGGCAGCGCGCGTCCCCGCATCGAGCCCCGCGTGATAGGGCAGCACCGCGCGCCCGGTGGCAGCGGCCAGCTTGTCCGCCAGATCCTCCACCTTGCGCCGCGTCGGGGCGTAGACGATCCCCGGACCGGGTGCGGCGGCCATCAGATCGGTCAGCTGGCGCACCGGGTTGTCGCGGTGGCGAATGGCATAGCGGATGTTGGGCCGGTCGAAGCCTGCAAGCACCAGCCCGTCGTCGGGTATGCCCAGCTGCGTCATCACGTCGCTGCGGGTCTGCTTGTCGGCGGTGGCGGTCAGCGCCAGCCGCGGGACCTGCGGGAAGGCATCGAGCATGCTGCGCAGCATGCGGTAGTCGGGGCGGAAGTCGTGCCCCCATTCCGACACGCAATGCGCCTCGTCGATCGCGAAGAGACATAGCGGTGCGGCACCCAGCAGGTCGCGGAAACCCGGCTGGCTGGCGCGTTCGGGCGCGACATAGAGCAGGTCCAGTTCGCCCGCGCGGAAGGCATCCTGCGTTTCGCGCCAGTCGGCATCGGCGCTGGTCAGCGTGGCCGCCCGGATGCCGTTGGCGCGCGCGCTGCGCAGCTGGTCGTGCATCAGCGCGATCAGCGGGCTGATGACCACGCAGGTCCCCGGCAGCATGACTGCGGGCAGCTGGTAGGTCAGCGACTTGCCCGCCCCCGTCGGCATGACCGCCAGCGTCGACTGCCCGTCCAGCACGCGCGCAACGACCTCTTCCTGCCGCCCGCGGAAACCGTCGAAGCCGAAGACATCCTTGAGGGAATGATATGCGCTGGCGATCTCGGTCATGTGCGCCTGATGGCAGATGGTTTGGCGCGCGCAACCGGCGCACCGCGATTTTCCCCTTGCCCAGCGCCCGTCGCTTGCGCTTTACCCGCCGCGCAAGTTCGAAACCGGAGAGAGAACCGCCATGAAATTCCGTATCGCCCTGACTGCTGCCGCCTCGCTCGCGCTCGCCGCCTGTGGCAGCAGCGAAGATGCCTCGACCGAAGCCGAGGCCGACACCGTCGAAATGACCGCCGACGAAGCGCTGACCGATGTCGAGGAAATGCCCGTCGAGGATCCCGCCGCCAACACCGCCCCGGTCGAGATGGACACCGCCTCGCCGAGCGAGGAAGCGGAGATCCAGGAAGCCGGCGACAGCGCCGCCGATACCGCTGCCGCAGCCATGGATGCGATGGCCGAAGACGCGAACTGACCGGCCTGCACACGCGCCGCGTTCTTCCGGACGCAGCCACGCCGTAACGTCCTTTGCGCGGCCCGTGTGTACGCCTAGCCTTCGCGTCCATGACCCGACTCGTCGCCCCTACCGCCGCGCTGCTTGCGCTGTCCGCCACGCTCGCCTGCAGCGATAGCAGCGAGGGCGATCAGCCGCCCGGAGCCGTGACCCAGAGCGAGGCTGCCGCGCTCGACGATGCGGCCGCCATGATCGACGAGCGGCGCCTGCCCGAAGGCCTCGTGCCCGACGACGGGGCGATGCCGCCCGCCGCAGCCCCGCGCGAGACGGGCGGACCGGAACCAATGGAGCTTCCCCAATGAGTGTCACCACTGCCCCCGGCATGGATGCCGAAACCTTCGACCAGTTCCTCGACCAGCTCGAACGCTATGTCCGCGAACGGCTGATCCCGGCCGAGACCGAAGTCATCGCCAACGACCGCATCCCCGACGATATCGTCGCGGAAATGAAGGAGATGGGGCTGTTCGGCCTGACCGTGCCCGAGGATTTCGGCGGCGCCGGCCTCAACACCACCCAATATGCCAAGGTCGTGCAGACGATGGCCTATGCCGCGCCCGCCTATCGCTCGATCTTCTCGATCAATGTGGGCATGTTCAATTCGGCGATCAAGAATGGNGGGACCGACGCGCAGAAGGCGGAATGGTGGCCCAGGATCGCCGAGGGCGCGATCGCCTGCTTCGGCCTGACCGAACCCGGTTCGGGCAGCGACAGCGCCGCCATGGCGACCACNGCGCGGCCCGATCCCGAAGGCAACGGCTGGATCCTCAACGGGACCAAGCGCTACATCACCAATGCCCCGCATGCCGATGTCGGGCTGATCATGGCCCGCACCGAGAAGGACGCGCAGCCCAAGAACGCGCATGTCAGCGCTTTCATCGTGCCGATGGACACGCCCGGCGTATCGACCAGCAGCCCCGACAAGAAGATGGGCCANGCGGGCAGCCATATCTCCGACATCATGCTCGACGACGTGCACGTCCCCGGCGACGCGTTGCTGGGCGAGCAGACCGGGCAGGGCTTCCGCTTNGCCATGATGAGCCTCGACAATGGCCGTATCTCGGTCGGTGCGGCGAGCACCGGCTATGCGCGCCGCGCGCTCGATTCGGCGCTCAAATACGCCAATGAGCGGCAGGCNTTNGGCGAACCGATNGCCAATTTCCAGCTGATCCAGCAGATGCTCAGCGAAAGCTGGACCGAAATCTACGCTGCCGAGGCGATGATGGCCGATGTCACCGCGCGGGTCGATCGCGGCGAGAACACGGTCAAGCACGCCGCCGCCTTCAAGGTGTTCGCCTCCGAAATGTGCGGCCGCGTGGTCGACCGGGTGGTGCAGATCTACGGCGGCGCGGGCTATCTGGCNGAATACGATGCCGAACGTTTCTTCCGCGATGCGCGCATCTACCGCATCTATGAAGGCACCACGCAGATCCTCCAGCTGCAGATCGCCAAGCACATGCTGCGCGATTACGCGGCGGGGATCTGAGCGTGTACCAGCTTCTCGACGGACTGAGCATCATCGAGGCATCGAGCTTCGTCGCCTCGCCCACCGCCGGCCTCTATTGCGCGCAATTGGGCGCCGANGTGATCCGCGTCGATCACAAGGAAGGCGGGCTCGATTACGACCGCTACATGCTGACCGAGCANGGCCGCAGCCTGAGCTGGGAAAACCTCAACCGGGCGAAGAAATCGGTCGCGCTCGACCTGCGCAGCGGCGAGGGGCGCGAACTGCTGGTCGCGCTGTCGGCCAATACGGGCAATCTCATCACCAACCTGCCGNAAAAGAGCTTCCTCGGGCATGGTGCCATCGCCGCGCAGCAGCCCGAAGGCGCGCCCGAACTGGTCAGCGTGCGCATCATGGGCTGGCACGATGGGCGCCAGGCGATGGATTTCACCGTTAATGCGGCAAGCGGTTATCCGCTGATGTGCGGGCCCGAGGACTGGGACATGGCCAATGCGCCNCCGGTCAACCAGGTACTGCCNGCATGGGACTTCATCACCGGCGCCTATTGCGCCTTCGCGCTGCTCGCCGCGCTGCGCCAGCGCGATGCGACGGGCCAGGGCAGCGAATTGCGCGTGCCGCTGGGCGATGTCGCGATCGGGACCATGGCCAACAGCGGCGCATTGGCCGAGATGCTCTATCGCGGCGGCGACCGCGAACGGCTGGGCAATGCGATCTGGGGCGCGTTCGGGCGCGACTTCCGCAGCCGCGACGGGGTGCGCTTCATGGTCGCGGCACTGACGGCCAAGCAATGGGACGGCCTCGTCGCCGCCTTCGGGATCGCGGACGCGATTGCCGCGCTCGAGGCCGAGCTGGGCGTGCGCTTCGCCGATGGCGACCGGCCACGCTTCGAACACCGGCACCGCCTGTTCGCGCTGTTCCAGGAGCGCGCGGACAGGATGGACTGGCACGAATTGTCCGCCAGTCTCGCCGCGCATGGCACCACTTTCGAACGCTACCGCACGATGCACGAAGCGGCGAACGACGCCGCACTGGTGGCCGACAACCCGCTGTTCGGTGCTTCGCCCGCCAATCCCAGCGGCTTCGAATATCCGGCCACGCGCAGCTTTGCGAACATCCCTTCGCGCGAAGCCGCTGCGCCCGCACCCGCGCCCTATCTGGGCCAGCACACCGAGGAAGTGCTCGCCGAACGGCTCGGCCTGTCCTCGGGTGCGATCGGCAAGCTCGTCGATCGCGATATCGCCCGCCTCTCCGACAAGGATTAAGCCATGACGACACTCCGCCGCGTAGCCATCTGCAAGCCCCTGCGTACGCCGGTGGGCAAGTTCCTCGGCAGCCTCGCTCCGCTCGAGGCGGGCGCGCTCGGAGCAGTGATCATCAAGGCGCTGGTCGAACGCAGCGGGATCGATCCGCTGCGGGTGGACGATGTGGTGTTCAGCCAGGGCTANGGCAGCGGCGAGGCCCCCGCGATCGGGCGCTGGAGCTGGCTGGCGGCGGGCTATCCGATCGAGGTACCCGGCTTCCAGCTCGACCGGCGCTGCGGCTCGGGCCTGCAGGCGGTCGCGACTGCGGCGATGATGGTCCAGACCGGCGTCGCCGACTGCGTGCTCGCGGGCGGGGTCGAGAGCATGTCCAATGTCGAACATTACACCACCAAGGCGCGCCACGGCGCACGGCTGGGCGACATGGTGCTGTGGGACCGGCTGACGCGCGGGCGGTTGATGAGCCAGCCGATCGAACGCTTCGGAGTGATCACCGGCATGATCGANACCGCCGAAAATCTCGCCAAGGATTACGACATCAGCCGCGAGGCTGCCGATGCATTCGCGGTGCGCAGCCACCAGAACGCCGCCCGCGCCTGGGCCGAAGGCAAGTTCGACGAACAGCTGGTCCCGGTGGAAATCCCCCAGCGGCGCGGCGATCCGGTGGTCTTCGCGCGTGACGAGGGTTTCCGCGAGGATGCCAGCATGGACACGCTGGGCAAGCTGCGCCCGATCGACGGCAAGCGCGATGCGGATGCGATCGTGACGGCGGGCAATGCCAGCCAGCAGAACGACGCCGCCGCCGCCTGCCTGGTGGTGGCAGAAGACAAGGTGGNGGAANTGGGCCTCGAACCGATNCTGTGGTTCCATTCGTGGAGCGCGGCCGGCTGCGATCCCAGCCGGATGGGGATCGGCCCCGTTCCCGCGGTCGAACGGCTGTTCGCCAAGACCAATATGGGCTGGGACGATATCGGGCTGATCGAACTCAACGAGGCGTTCGCGCCGCAGGCGCTCGCCGTGCTCAAGGGCTGGGGTTTCGCCGAGGACGACAGCCGCCGCGAGCTGGTCAACGTCAACGGGTCGGGCATTTCGCTGGGCCACCCGATCGGCGCGACGGGGATCCGCATCCTCGCCGACATGGCGCATGAAATGCAGCGCCGCGAGGTNCGCTACGGNCTCGAGACCATGTGCATCGGCGGNGGCCAGGGAATGGCCGCCGTCTTCGAACGCGCCGCCTGATGNCCGATTGGGCCGACTGGATCGGGCGCGAGCAGCGCGCGGCAGACCGGCTCGATCCGGCGCTCGCCGCGCGGNGGTACGCGACCTTCGATCACGGCGCGCCGGCCTCGACCGCCATGCCGCAGGGGATCCATTTCTGCCTCTGCACGCCCGAAGCACCGACTGCGCGGCTGGGCCCCGACGGGCATCCGCTGCGCGAGGACGACCCGGCGAGCTTCCTGCCCCCGATCCCGCTGCCGCGGCGCATGTGGGCGTCGAGCGATATCGAATTCCGCGCCCCCATGACGATCGGTGCGACGATCGAGCGGACCAGCCGCGTCGTCTCGATCACGCCCAAGTCGGGCAGCCGCGGCGAAATGGTTTTCGTCGAGATCGACCACGAGACCAGCGCCGACGGCAAACTCGCCGTGCGCGAGCGGCAGAGCGCGGTCTATCTCGAGGCGCTGGCACCCGATGCCCCCCTGTCGCCGCCGNCACCATCCCCCGAAGTGTTCGACCCGCAGGCATGGGACCTCCANCGCCAGCTGGTGCCCGATACGCGGCTGCTGTTCCGTTATTCGGCGCTGACCTTCAACACCCACCGCATCCATTACGATGCGCCCTATGCGCTGGAGCAGGAGCGCTATCGCGGCCTGGTGGTCCACGGCCCGCTGACCGCCAGCCTGCTGCTGCAACTGGCCGCCGAACGCTTTGGCGAGAACCGGCTGGCGCAGTTCGGTTTCCGCGGGGTCAGCCCCGCGATTGCCGGCGAAGCGTTGCATCTGGTGCTGCGCGGGGCCGGCGACGACATCGAGCTCGCCGCATTCGCGGGGGACGGGCGGCAGGTGACAAAAGCCTCTGCCCGCCTCGCCTAGTCGCTCGGGAAGCTCTCGATCGGTTCGATCACCGTATAGCGTTCGACCTTGGGCTCGCGGCCCAGCGGCGGAAAGTCGATCTGCGGCGCTGCGACACGCGTATCCGGCAGGCGGTCGAGCAGGTCGCGCAGCAGCGTCAGTCGGCCGCGCTTCTGGTCGTTGAAATCGACCAGTGTCCACGGCGCCCATTCGGTATGCGTCGCCGCCAGCATCGCCTCACGCGCTTCGGTATAGGCATCGTATTTCCCCCGCGCCGCCAGGTCGACGGGGGACAGCTTCCAGCGTTTGAGCGGATCGTCCAGCCGTTCGCGCAGCCGTTCCTCCTGCTGTGCCTGATCGGTGCCGAGCCAGTATTTGAACAGCAAGATGCCGTCATCGACCAGCATCTTCTCGAAGGTCGGGGCCTGCTCGAGAAACCGTGCGACCTGCGGCGCATCGGCATAGCCCATGACCTTCTCGACGCCCGCGCGATTGTACCAGCTGCGATCGAACAGCACGATTTNGCCCGCGCTCGGCAGGTGCCGGACATAACGCTGGAAATACCACTGGCTCTGTTCGGCCTCGGTCGGCTTGGCGAGCGCGGCGATATGGCACTGGCGCGGATTGAGTTTTTCGGACACCGCGCGAATCGCGCCGCCCTTGCCCGCAGTATCGCGCCCCTCGAACAGGACGACGATNCGCTGCCCCGTCGCTTGCGCCCAGCGCGCCATGGCGGCCAGTTCCTCNCGCATCGGTGCGAGCGCGGCCTTGTAGTCCCTCGATTTCATCACGCCCTCGGCATTTGTGTGCGGCCGCCAATGATAGTATCATCCGCGACGATATGGCTACACTTGCACAGACCGAACAGGATTTTACCCGTTTGCCGGACCTTCCGGCAGAGGTATTCACCGCCCCGCTCAAGAAACCGGACCGCGTGGGCGACGACTGGCTCGAGCCCGAACAGACCCAGTATTCGAGCGACGACGACGCGATCTGGAACGACCTGTTCGAACGGCAGATGAAGGTGCTGCCGGGGCGCGCGGCCAGCGCGTTCATGGCCGGGCTGGACAAGCTCGACCTCAGCCGCGGCGGGGTGCCCGAATTCGGCCGCCTGTCCGAAGAGCTCGATACGCTCACCGGGTGGAGCGTGGTTCCCGTGCCGATGCTGATCCCCGATCACGTGTTCTTCTGGCACNTGGCCAACCGGCGCTTCCCCGCNGGCAATTTCATCCGCACGCGCGAGACCTTCGATTACATCCAGGAACCCGACGTGTTCCACGACGTGTTCGGCCACGTCCCGATGCTGACCGATCCGGTCTATGCCGATTACATGCAGGAATATGGCCGCGCGGGCTGGAAGGCGATGCGCTACAACCGGCTCAAGGCGCTCGGTTCGCTCTACTGGTACACCGTTGAATTCGGGCTGCTGCAGGAAGCCGACGGGATCAAGGCCTATGGCGCGGGGATCCTCTCGGGCCCGACCGAGGTGGTCTATGCCACCGAGGCCAAGAGCCCCAANCGCATCATGCTCAATGTCGACCGCGTCATGCGCACCGACTACGTGATCAGCGATCTGCAGCCGACCTATTTCGTGATCGAGAGCTTCGAGGACCTCTACCGCCAGACGGTCGAGCGCGATTTCGACCAGCTCTACAAAAGCCTCGGGCCCGGGTTCACCTATGCCAACACCGCGGTGATCGATGTCGACCATGTGGTGAACCACGGCTCGCTCGAATACACGCTGCGCGGCGGACGCGGATCGGGCGCGGCCCCGGTCTGACCTCCGCAAGGTCCGGCGAAAACCAGCGCCCAACAAAAAACGGCCCCGGATCGCTCCGGGGCCGCATGATCGCATAACGATCGACGATGCTTACATTTCGTCGATTTCGTCAGCCTGCTCTTCCATGGATTCTTCCATGGCGTCGGTCTGGTCGTCCATGACGTCGGCCTGGTCTTCGGTGATTTCACCGGCTTCTTCCATGGCGTCAACCTGGTTGTCGCGAGCGTCTTCCATCTCTTCGATGTTTTCTTCGGCTTCGTTTTCTGCTGCGCTGTCGCAAGCGGCAAGGCCGAGGCTCATGGCGGCGGCGGTAGCGACGAGCGTTGCTTTATTGAACTTCATGTAAATTCCCCTTTTGTCGTTCCAGCCGCGTTTTCGAAATGCGGCAAGAATGTGATGAACGGACTATTGTTCCTTCGGTTCCCGGCAGTCAAGCAAGAACGCCGGGGGTGGAGGTTTGCCGTATCGGATACGAAATGGCCCGGGGAACGCCCGGGCCGTCAACCATATGCGAGACGCCAATCCATTCCGTCCGCGTTTGTACCGGATGATCGGGCGATGTGAAGCGGGATTCAGTTATAGGCCCGCTGGCGGATGAGGTTGAACACNCCGATCGCGACGACCGATCCGAGNACTGCCCACAGCAGCGCGACGCCGCTGACCGTGCCGAAAACCGCCCCGTTGCCGGCGATCAGCCCGGTCACGAGCGAGCCGAGCACGCCGACGAGCGCATTGGCGAGGATGCTGCGGCCATCTTCGATCCTGAGAATAATCGTTGCCAGCCAGCCCAGGAGGGCTCCTACGACAACCAGAATCAACAAACCCATCGGTGCGTACCTTTGTCTTTCATTCACCGGAGACAAGCACGCAAATGATCAAAGGTTCCTTACGGCAGACCCCGGATCGCTCGCCCCGTGGCATCCATGCCACACTTCGTCAGGCGAAAGTCAGCCAGGCCAGGGCGGCGGAACCGGCGATGATCCGGTACCACGCGAAGGGCGTGAAGCCGCTGCGGCTGACATAGGCGACGAAGGCGCGGATCACGAACAGCGCGACGATGAAGCTGACCGCGAAGCCGAGCGCAATATGGTCCCAGCCCACCCGTGTCGCGCCGGCCATCATCTCGTCGTATTTGGTGGCGACTTCGAGCGTGGTCGCGCCGACCATCGTCGGCACCGCCAGGAAGAACGAAAATTCGGCCGCCGTCTTACGATTGATGCCCATCGCCAGCGCCCCCATGATCGTCGCGCCCGAACGGCTCACGCCNGGCACCATGGCGAGACATTGNGCGAACCCGACGCCGAGCACCTTTGCAAGCGGCAGTTCGGCCACGCCGCGCCCTTCGTCGCGGGGGTTGGCCGCACGTTCGATCACGATGATCGCCACCCCGCCGGCAATCAGCGCCCAGGGCACGATCCCCGGGTTGCCGAGCATGGCCTCGAAGCTTTCGTAGAGCGCGAAGCCGATCACTGCACTGGGCAGGAAGCCGAGCAGGATGTTGCGTGCGAACATCAGCCCTTCGCGTTCGCGCTTGAGCACGCCGATCCCGGCCGACCAGAAGGTGCCCCAGTATTGGTAGACCACTGCCAGGATCGCGCCCAGCTGGATCACCACGTTGAACATCGCCCATTCGTTGGGATCCGCGCCCGACAGTTCGGTCGCGAGAATGAGGTGACCGGTCGATGAAACCGGGATGAATTCGGTGAGCCCCTCGACGATGCCGAGGAAGATCGCGGTGATGTAATCGTTCATTGCGGGACGCCCCAAGAGCAGTGGACTGCGCGAGTCAAGCGGTCAGGCGCNTTCCAGACCGAACTGGAGCGAAGCGAGCCGGGCGTAGAGCCCGCCATTGGCCGACAGCGTGTCGTGCGTACCCTGTTCGACGATCCGGCCATCCTCCATCACGACGATGCGGTCGGAAGCGCGGACGGTCGACAGGCGGTGGGCGATGACCAGCGTCGTACGCTCGCGCATCAGGTGTTCGAGCGCATCCTGCACCAGCCGCTCGCTCTCGGCATCGAGCGCGCTGGTGGCCTCGTCGAGCAGCAGGATCGGCGCATCGCGCAGCAGCGCGCGGGCAATGGCGATGCGTTGGCGCTGGCCGCCCGACAGCTGCGTGCCGCTTTCCCCAAGATAGGTGTCGAGCCCCTGCGGGAGCTTGTCGAGGAATTCGGCAGCATTGGCCGCCTGTGCAGCGGCCCGGATATCGTCCTCGCTCGCATCCCAATTGCCATAGCGCAGATTGTCGCGGGCATTGGCGCTGAACAGGACGCCTTCCTGCGGGACATAGGCGATGCGCCGCCGGATTTCGGCGGGATCGGCGCTGGTCAGCGGAATGCCGTCGAGCCGGATCGAGCCTGCCTGCGGATCGTAGAAGCGTTCTGCCAGCTGGAAGATGGTCGACTTGCCCGCCCCCGACGGCCCCACGATGGCGACGGTTTCGCCCGGTTCGACCTCGAGGCTGAAATCGGTGATCGCCGGCGCATCGAGCCGGGTCGGATAGCGGAAGGTGACGTTGCGGAACGACAGCCCGCCGCGCGGCGGCGCGGGCAGCGCCTGCGGCCGTGCGGGTGCGGTGATCGAGGGTCTTTCCTCGAGCAGTTCGGACAGCCTGCTCGCCGCGCCCGCGCCGCGCAGCAGGTCGCCGTAGACTTCGGTCAGCGCACCGATCGCGCCTGCGACGAGGCCTGCGGTGAGCACGAATGCGGCGATCGTCCCGCCCGAGATTGCGCCTTCGCTGACCGCCTGCGCGCCGCGCCAGACCAGCAGGGTGATGCCGCCGAAAACCAGCAGGATCACGATCGCGGTCATCGCCGCGCGGATGATGACCCGGCGCCGCGCGACCGAGAAGGTGCGTTCGACCGCCTCGCGGAAGCGCGCATGTTCGCGTTCTTCCTGGTTGAACCCCTGGACGATCTTCATCGCCGACAGCACTTCGGTGACCATTGCCCCGATATCGGCGACGCGGTCCTGGCTGGTGCGCGAGACCTTGCGCAGGCGCCGCCCGAACAGCGTGATCGGGATAACGATGGCGGGGATCAGCAGGAACAGCCCCATGGTCAGGCCGGGGACCAGCCAGAACAGATAGGCCGTGCCCCCGATCGCCATCAGCGCATTGCGCAGCGCGACCGAGACAGTGGTGCCGACCACCTGTTCGATCAGCGCGGTGTCGCTGGTCATGCGGCTGGAAATTTCCTTGGGACTGTTCTCTTCATAGAACCCCGGCGCCAGGCGCAGCAGGTTTTCCTGCACGCGCAGGCGGATGTCGGCGACCACGCGCTCGCCCAGCCAGCTGACGAAATAGAACCGCATCGCAGTGCCCGCGGCAAGCACGGCGACGATCATCAGCAAATAGCGGAACCAGCGGCCCATGTCCTCGGGCGTCGCCCCTTCGGCAAAGCCGCGGTCGATCACCATCTTGAAGCCCGCGGGGATCGCCAGCGTCGCCGCCGCAGTGATGAACAGCGCGAGGATGGCGAGCGCGACATGGCCGGGATAGCGCGTGCCCGCCTGCCATACCATGCGCAGTGAACCCAGCGAACGCTGGCGCGGGGCATCCGCAGCGGCGCGCTTGCGTGCGAACCGGCCGCGGCCGTCGGTTTCCGTCTGGTCCTTGGCTGACATGCGCACGCAGTTACGTCGCCGCGCGGCTAAAATCCACTGTGCTGCACATGCTCAGGCACATTTAAACCGATTGTGCATTGCACAATTATCGATCGAACGGCAGGATTGCCATATTCCACCCGCACGACACAGCCATACAATGCCGGGTACGCAGGGGACATCTATTGCTCTACCACGCCTATGAACTGCAGCGCAGCTGGCTCAACTCGGCCAGCGCCTTCGCCTCGATCGGGGTGGAAATGCTGAACAACCCGGCCAATCCGTTCAATTACGTCGGCCCGATGGGCTATATGAACATCGGCCCGGTGGCGGCGAGCGCGCTGGAAGTCTTCGCGCATGCGACGGCATCCTACGGCAAGCCGGCGTGGAACCTCGAGGCGATCGATGTCGATGGTAAGCCCGTGGCGATCGTCGAATCGACTGTGGTCAACCGGCCCTTCGGCGATCTGAAGGCGTTCCACCGCGAAGACCTGCCCGAAGACGCCCCGCGCCTGCTGGTCGTCGCGCCGATGAGCGGGCATTACGCCACGCTGCTGCGCGGCACGGTCGAACGGATGCTGCAAGGCTACCGCGTCTATGTCACCGANTGGGCCGATGCGAAGACCGTCCCGCTGCACGAAGGGACCTTCGATCTCGATGATTACATCNATTACGTGATCGGCTATCTCGAACACATCGGCCCCGATGCACAGGGCGGCGGTGCGCATGTGATGGCNGTGTGCCAGCCTTCGGTGCCCGTCTTTGCCGCCACTGCNATCATGAACCGCGATGGCCATCCGTGCACGCCGCGCACGCTGACCATGATGGGCGGGCCGATCGACACGCGCTGTTCGCCGACCAGCGTCAACGATCTGGCGATGGACCGCCCGATCGAGTGGTTCCGCCACAATGTCATCGCCACCGTGCCGATGCAGTATCGCGGTGCGGGCCGGCGGGTCTATCCCGGCTTCATGCAGCTGGCCGGGTTCATGAGCATGAACCTCGGCAATCACATGATCAGCCATTACGAGATGTTCAAGCACCTCACCGTCGGCGACGACGAAAGCGCGCAGGCGACCAAGGATTTCTACGACGAATACCGCAGCGTGTGCGACATGACCGCCGAGTTCTACCTGCAGACGGTGCAGGAGGTGTTCCAGGACCATGCGCTGCCCAACGGCACTTTCCTGCATCGCGGCAAGCGCATCGACCTGGGCGACATCACGCAGACCGCGCTGCTGGCGATCGAGGGCGAACGCGACGATATCTCGGGCCTGGGGCAGACGCGGGCCGCGCTCGAACTGACGCCGCAGCTCGATGCCGGCAAGAAGCGGTATTACATGGCCGAAGGCGCGGGCCATTACGGCATTTTCAACGGCAGCCGCTGGCGCGACAAGATCGCCCCCGTGGTCGAGGAGTTCATCGCCGAACACGGCTAGGCGTCGGCGGCCTCCCACGCGGTCAGCCGCGGTGAAGCCGTTCCAGCNANCATGCCAAGAAGAAGGGCGGCGCGGGGTTTTGCCCCGGCCGCCCTTCTCGGTTTCAGGCTAGGTTGACCCTAGAAGATTTCGAACAGGCCGGCTGCGCCCATGCCGCCGCCGACGCACATGGTGACGACGCCGTATTTCGCGCCCATGCGCTTGCCTTCGAGCAGCACGTGGCCGGTGCAGCGTGCGCCGGTCATGCCATAGGGGTGGCCGATCGAGATCGAGCCGCCGTTGACGTTGAGCTTGGCGTTATCGATGCCGAGCTTGTCGCGGCAGTAGAGCACCTGCACCGCGAAGGCTTCGTTCAGTTCCCAGATGCCGATGTCGTCGACGCTGAGGTCGAAGCGCTTGAGCAGCTTGGGAATCGCGAAGACAGGGCCGATGCCCATTTCGTCGGGTTCGGTCCCGGCGACCGCCATGCCGACATAGCGGCCGAGCGGCTCGAGGCCCTTCTGTTCGGCGACCTTGGCTTCCATGAGCACGCTGGCCGACGAACCGTCCGACAGCTGCGAAGCGTTGCCCGCAGTGATCGTGGTGCCTTCGCCCATCACCGGCTTGAGGCTGTTGAGGCCTTCGAGCGTGGTCTGCGGGCGATTGCCCTCGTCCTTGTCGATGGTGATTTCGACGTCCGAAATCTCGCCCGTTTCCTTGTCCTGCACCTTGTGCGTGGTGCTGACCGAGACGATTTCGTCGTCGAACTTGCCGGCTTCCTGCGCGGCGGCGGTACGCTGCTGGCTCTGCAGCGCGTATTCGTCCTGCGCTTCGCGGCTGATGCCGTAACGCTGCGCGACCGTTTCGGCGGTCTGCAGCATCGGCATGTAGATCGCGCCGTGCATGTTAACCAGCTCGGGATCGGGCATCACGCGCATTTCTTTGGTCTGCACGAGGCTGATCGATTCCTGCCCACCGGCGGCCACCACGTCCATGCGGTCGGTGATGATCTGCTTGGCGGCGGTGGCGATGCTCATCAGGCCGCTCGAACACTGGCGGTCGATGGTCATGCCGCTGGTGCCGATCGGGCAACCGGCGCGCAGCGCGACCTGGCGGGCGAGGTTGCCGGCCTGCGCACCCTGCTGNAGCGCGCTGCCCCACAGNACGTCGTCGACCTCGCCGGCGTCGATGCCGGCACGCTCGATCGCGGGCTTGAGCGAATAGGCGCCGAGCGTCGGGCCCTTGGTGTCGTTGAACCCGCCCTTNTAGGCACGGCCGATGGCGGTGCGGGCGGTGGAGACGATGACTGCGTCACGCATGGGTATTTCCTTGGTTGTGGTTGTGTCTGGATCCTCGCCGGGGAGGAGGGGGAAATCAGACGAAAATCTGGGTGATCCACTCGGTGATCAGCGCGGGCTTTTCCTCGCCCTCGATCTCCATGGTGATCTCGCAGGTCTGCTGCCACTGGCCGGGACGCTTCTCGGTCATTTCGACCAGCTTCCAGTGGCCGCGGATGCGCTTGCCGCTGCGGACGGGCGAGATGAAGCGGGTTTTGTTGCCGCCGTAGTTCACGCCCATCTTCACGCCGTCGAGCTTGGGCATGTCCGATTTGGCGCTTAGATAGGGGATCATCGACAGCGTGAGGAAGCCATGCGCGATGGTGCCGCCGAACGGCGTCATCTTGGCCTTTTCCTCGTCGATATGGATAAACTGGTGATCGCCGGTGGCATCGGCGAACTGGTTGATACGCTCCTGGCTCATGTCGACCCATTCGCTCGTGCCGATGTTCTCGCCGACCTTGTCTGCCAGTTCCTGCGGGCTCATACGCCTCTCCTCTGTTCGAAAATCATGGTTTGGCGCGACTCCGGTCGCGCGTGCGGCGCNAGTCATGGCGCATGTGCGGGATGCGCGCAACACCGCCGAACGTGCCGCTACGGCATGGGGAAGCGCCATGTCCGGTGATGGAGGAGGCGGCACGTATTGAGCCGATTCGTACAGGCGGTATGGTCCGGCAGGCGGCGCACCGGNGCCCGCGANGCTGGAGAAACCATGCTGGCCCGTATCCTCGNCACTGCNCTCAAGCCTGCGCTCGGCGTCCCGCTGGTCGCTGCCATCGTCGCCGCCGCGGAGCTCATCGTCGCCGACCGCAAGTACGGCGTGTTCACCGGCGGGTTCGGCCAGTCGAGCGCGGTCGACACCGCCGGGGAACTGGCCCTGTTCCTGATCGGCTTCACGCTGGCGCATACCGCAGTCGCCCTGCTCGCCTGGAAGCTGGCCGCCCGGCTGGCCCGATCTTCCGGGGCGCAGTCCGCCGTACTGCATTTCGCGTTCCTCTATGGCGGAACCAGCTTGCTGGTGCTCAGCCTGCGTTACCAGCTCCATTCCTATTTCAGCGATGCGGTCAGCTTCGCGCTGCTAAAGCAGCTGGGCGGTGGCAGCGCGGCCGATGCGCTGCTGTTCGCCAAGAACGAGATCATGCTCGGCGTGGGCGCGCTGCTGCTCTTCCTCGCGGCATGGTGGCTGGCAGCACGCCTGCTGCGCAGATGGCTCGGCAGACAACCGGAGCTGGCGTCCCCCTGGCCGCGCTGGAAGACAGTCGCCCTCGCGTGGCTGGCCTTCGCCGGCGCGGTGATCGTGTTGCCGCGTCTCGGCGGCGATGCGCCGCGCGGGCTGGAGCGGATCGTCGCCTGGCAGGGGCTGGCCGACGGGCTGGCACTGGCGAGCGATTTCGACGGCGATGGCTACGGCCTTGCCGGGCGGACCATCGACCCGGCCCCGTTCGATGCCAGCCGCCATCCGCTCGCGCTCGACATTCCCGGAAACGGGGTCGACGAGGATGGCTACGGCGGCGATCTTGCGCTGGTCCCGGTTGCCGAGCCCTTGCCCGCTACGCCGATCGGCGGCGCAAAGCCGCATCTCGTCATCGTCGTTTTCGAAAGCACCCGCGCGGATGTGCTGGGCAAGCGCATCGACGGAAAACCCGTCGCCCCCAATCTCGCGCGCGTGGCGGCGCAGGGCGGCGCCCTCGCGCCCGCTTACAGCCATGTGGGTTTTACCACCGCCTCGCTCAAATCGCTCTTCGCGGGCAGCCTCGTCGTGCCGCCCGGATCGCCCAGCCTGTTCCGCGAGCTCGATGCCAGCGGTTACGAGATCGGCGTGTTCTCGGGACAACCGGAGGATTTCGGCGGTATTTCGGCAGCTGTCGGAATGCGTGAGGTGGCCGACCGCTTCGTCGATGCCGAAGTGCTCAAGGACCAGCGCGCCTTCAGTTTCGCAGCGCAGGGCTCGTTGCTGGTCGACGAGAATATCGTGCTCGATCGTTTCGACGCCGCGCTTGGCGAGGCCGCAGCGTGGAAGACGCCGCAATTCGTCTATCTCAATTTCCAGACGCCGCACTTCCCCTATCACCACGACGCCGTCCCGCACCGCTTCGCCANCCCCCCGCTGGAACGCGGCCAGATCNCCGAAGACAATCGCGAGGCGCTGGAGCGGACCTACTGGAACGCGGTCGCGCATACCGACGCCGCGCTGGGCCGGCTGATTGCGAAGCTGGAAACGATGGGCGTGTGGCAGGACACCGTGCTGATCGTCACCGGCGATCACGGCGAGGCGCTGTTCGAGGACGGCTTCCTGGGTCACGGCCATGTCATCAACGACCGGCAGAATGCGACTTTCCTCGCCAGCAACCGTCCGCTGGGCGCNGCANGCGCGCCGCTGGCGCTNAGCGACTACCGCGCGATAATCCTGCGGCTTCTGGGCGCGGATGTTCCNGCCGCCGCGCCGCCCGCGCCCTTCCTNCACATCGGGCCNCTCGACGANCCGACCGCGATCGGTCTCGCGCATGAAGAGCTCGGCGTGATTTCGCTGCGGCTCGACAGCGGCGAAGCCTGCGTCACGCGCGCNCGGCAGTGTGCGGATTACGCCTCGCTCGCCGGNGCCGAACGGGCCGCGTTCGATGCGCTGGTGGCGCGCTGGGGCTCCGAACGGTGGGCAGCGCGCCGCCGCGAGGAGCGCGGCTCGGCGGCCGCTTCCTCGCAGCGCTTGAGATAGGTCCACAGCCCGCATTGCAGGGCGATGATCAGCAGGATCACCGGCTGGTAGGCGATCCCCTGGAACAGTGATCCGACCAGCGCGATGATCTGCGTCATCTGCAGCGCGCTCGCCAATGGAGATTGCCAGCTCGCCCCCTCGCGCCCACGCCACCGCCGCCGCAGCTTTTCCATCTGCCACAGCCCGCTGGCATGGAGCCAGACCCACAGGAACAGGCCGATCCACCCCTGTTCGCCCAGCACCTCGAAGATCGAGGAGTGAAAGGCGCGGGCTTCGTCGACCACGTCCTTGTATTCGACCGTGGTCGTGCTGCCATTCTCGCTGACCTGCGGCAGGCGGTATTCGAACTTGTTGCCGCGGTAGGAATCGAACCCGCCGCCAAGCGGGTTCTCGAGCGCGTATTCATAGGTCCATTGCCAGACCGCGAGGCGGGTCGATGCCGACTGGTCCTGTTCGTGCCCGGTGATCAGCCCCATGCGTTCGTAATAGCTGGTCGGCAGGAAGGGCGCGGCCATCANCACGAGGGCAATGCCGCCGACGATGAAGGTCATCCGGCGCTTCACGTCGCGCAGCAGCAGCAGCGCGAGAACGCCGATACAGACGAGCCCGGTGCGTGCTTCGGTTCCGACGGGGATCAGCAGGCAGGCAAAGATGAACGCGCCGCCGAACAGCTTGACCCGCCAGTCGGGNGGGAAGATCCGNCCGTGGTTCATGAACCACCAGATGATCGGGATCAGNCCGATCGCGACCGTCGCGAGCGTCGAACTTTCGTAGATGTTCGAATTGTCGTTCACGAAGANATACAGGCTGCCATAGCCCCCGCCGCCAAGCGCGGTCTTGAGACCGGAGGAAATGATNATNGCNCCNGCGGTNAGCGTGACGACCAGCAGCGCGAGNTCCAGCCGCAATCGCGTGACCAGCGTGAAGGGCAGGAAGATGGCGAACACCATCGCGCGCCAGACCCATTCCCACTTGTAGGCCGCATCCTCGGGGAAGTCGGCCCATTGCAGCGTGAGGAAGCACCATCCNAGGAAGGCGATGAGAATGCCCTGCCGCAGGGTGAAGCGGATCTGCGATTTCGCATCGACCAGTGCCCANCCTGCGAAGGCGAGCATGAAGGCGATGAAGGAAATCGGCAGCATCGGCGTCAGCGTCCAGCCGATCTTCTGCGGGGCCAGGATGTCGATNTAGAGATAGGCGAGCACCCAGACGAAGGGGCGCCTGAGGCCGAGCGCGAACAGCGTCATCACGAAAAGGAACAGCGCCGCGTCAAGCATTGCGCGCCTTTCCGCCTGCGCGCCGCGCACGGCGGGCCTCGCGCCGGCTCGGTTTCGCCTCCTCCGGCTCCGCGCCCGGCGGATCCTCGCGGTCGAGGTCGTCGCGCATGAACACGCGCAGGATCGCGATGAGGATCAGCGCATGCGTCAGTGCGAGGGCGAAATAGTCGATCACGAGTGCTTGGTCTCCGCAGCGGCTCCTAATGCATCGCAGTTGACGCGCCGTTAAGCGTAATGTGACACATCAGCCCGCGATGACCCGCGTGCTTCACATCCTCGACCATTCGCTGCCGCTGCAATCGGGCTATACGTTCCGCACGCGTGCGATCCTCACCAGCCTGCAGAAAGCGGGGGTGGAGGTGCGCGCGATTACCGGCGCGCGGCATTCGGCCGAAGGTCCGCCCCGGGAAACGATCGACGGACTGACTTTCGAACGCCTGCCGGCTGCACCTGTGCCGGGGGGGCCACCTGGCCTGCGCGAATGGCGCGAGATCGAGACCTTGCGCAAGCAGATCGAACGCGTCGCCCACGACTGGCAGCCGGATATCCTGCATGCCCATTCGCCCGCGCTGTGCGGAATGGCCGGCCTGCGCGCGGCGCGGCGGCTGGGCCTGCCACTGGTCTATGAAATCCGCGCTTTCTGGGAGGATGCCGCGGTCGGCAATGGCATGGGCCGCGAAGGATCGCTCAAGTACCGCCTCACGCGTGCGCTCGAAAACCGCGTGGTCGCGGGGGCCGAAGCCGTGTTCACGATCTGCGAAGGGCTGCGTGCCGACTTGGTCGGGCGCGGTCATGATGCAGGCAAGATCGCCCTGTCGCCCAACGGTGTCGACCTGTCGCTGTTCGGCGAACCCGTCCCGCGCGACGATGCGCTGGCGCGCGAAATCGGTATCGGCGAAGGCCCGGTGATCGGCTTTATCGGCAGCTTCTACGATTACGAGGGGCTCGATGACCTGATCGCCGCGCTGCCCGCGCTGCGCGAGCGGCACCCCGGTGCCCAGCTGCTGCTGGTGGGCGGCGGACCGATGGATGCGGCGCTGCGCGCGCAGGCCGCGGCCTCGACTGCGACCGGCGCGATCGTCTTCACCGGACGCGTGCCGCATACCGAGGTCGAACGCTATTATTCGCTGATCGACGTGCTCGCCTATCCACGCAAACGCTCTCGGCTGACCGATCTGGTCACCCCGCTCAAACCGCTCGAGGCGATGGCGCAGCAGCGTATCGTCGCGGCCAGCGATGTCGGGGGCCACCGCGAACTGATCGAAGCTGGAACCACCGGTCTGTTGTTCCCGCCCGGCGATCCGCCCGCGATCGCGGGCGCGCTGGCCGCGTTCATCGATGCCCGCGACAAGTGGCCCGACATGCGCCGCGCGGGGCGGGAGCATGTTGCCCGCCACCACGACTGGGCGCGGAATATCGAAGGTTATCAGCATATTTACCAAAAGCTGCTAGCAACCGATTCTTCCGCAGCCGCATAACCGCCTGCCTAGTCTATAACGGGATCCCATGAGCGCAGCGAATCACCCTGCCCCGATCAGCAGCCACTCCGCTTTTCAAATGGGCGGTAGGCGCGTGGTTCGCGCTGTTGCTGGGTCTCGGCCTCTTCGTCATGCCGGCTGCCGTGCATCTGTCATTGGGCGAACGGCTGGCGCTCGACACGGTGCTGACCGATCCCGCTCTCTTGCGGATGGCGCTATCGGCCCTCGCTGCCTTGCTCGGCCTGCTTCTCGGCCTGGCGATCGCGGGGCGCATCGCCGCGCTCACTGATGCAAGCTATGGCGAAGATGATCCCGTCGAAGACGCCCCGAGCGAATCCGAGCCCGAAACGAAGATCTGGCTGGGCGATGTGGATGAGCCTGCCGCACCCGTCCCGCACGCGCCGCCCGAGCCGGCAGCGGCACCTGCGCCGCGGCGGCTGTTCAACCCGCGCGAGGATCTGGCCGAGGAAGGCATTGCTCCCTTCCGCGATCCGACTGCCATTCCGCCGCTCGCGATCGATCCTGTCGAAACGGCGCCGCAGGACGCCGAATTCGAGAATATCGAACCGGCTGGTCAAGACCCGTTCTCCACCGAGCTATGGGCCGACCCGCTATCCGGCGACCGCGACGATGACGCCTGGACCGTGACGGAACACGATCCGCTGGACCATCCGGAAGAACCGGTCGAGTTGCCGCCCTCCGCGCCCGAACCTTCGATCACCGCGCCTGCCGACCCGGAGGAGGAGGAGGAGGATCACTATCCCATCGCCCGCCAAGCGACGGATGAAACTGGTTTCGGGATGGCCGGAGAAGGCGATTGGCAATCGGCGGACCCATCGATCCCCCCGGCCTCGCTCAGCGAACTCTCGCTCGAGGAACTGACCCAGCGCTTGGGTGACGCGCTGGCAGCCTGCAAGGCCGGCGATGAGGATGCCGGGGCGCCGGCCGATTCGGTGGTTGCATTCCTCCAGCGCGAAACCGGGCGCGAAGCTGGACAGCACCACGTGGCTCAAGGCGAACCGGAGCAAGAGGATCCGCAGGCCGAACTGCGCCGCGCGCTCGACAAGCTTACCCGGATCGGGAAGCCCGACTGAACCCTACGGGCTGACCCGGGGCCTTCCGTTACGGAATCCCGCAATACAGCGTAATTCTTGCGACGGCTGAAATTTTGCTACGCGTCTCGCAGTTGCAAAATTTCGATGCTGTCGGCATGAAGCTTCTTCGCGCAATTTTGCAGGTGTCGCCAGCGGCACTGCCAGACCATGCTCCCGGCCGCCCCGCCATCGCTGCGAGGCCGGTCGGCGGGCCCGAAGAAGGACGCTTCGCCCATGGGACGCACGCCGCCCCAAGCCGCCACGGGTCTTTACGATCCGCGTAACGAACACGACGCCTGCGGCGTCGGCATGGTCGCGCATATCAAGGGCGCGAAGAGCCATGACATCGTTACCCAGGCGCTCGAAATCCTCGCCAATCTCGACCACCGCGGGGCGGTGGGCGCCGATCCGCTGCTGGGTGACGGCGCTGGGATCCTGCTGCAGGTGCCCGACCCGCTGTTCCGCAAATGGGCGGACGAGCACGGCCATTACCTGCCGCAGGCAGGCGATTATGCGGTGGCGATGTGCTTCCTCCCCGCGCAGGACGAGGCGCGCGATTTCGTCGAGAAACAGCTGGAGCGGTTCGCCGAGAAGGAAGGCCAGCGCGTGGTCGGCTGGCGCGACGTCCCCACGACGCTCGACGGTCTCGGCAAGGCCGTGATCAATTCGATGCCCGTCATCCGCCAGTGCATCATCGCGCGCGGCGAAAACTGCCCCGACGGCGACGCGTTCGAACGCAAGCTGGTGGTGATTCGCAAGCAGACGCTCAATCCACTGGCTGCGCTCGAGGGCAAATACGACCTTCCGGGCCTGACCACTGCCTACATCCCGAGCTTCTCGAGCCGCACCGTAGTCTACAAGGGGCTGCTGCTGGCGAACCAGGTGGGCAGCTTCTACGACGACCTGCGCGATCCCGATTGCGTATCGGCGCTCGGCCTCGTCCACCAGCGTTTCAGCACCAACACCTTCCCCAGCTGGCGGCTGGCGCACCCCTATCGCTTCATGGCGCACAATGGGGAAATCAACACGGTTCGCGGCAATGTGAACTGGATGGAAGCGCGCCGCCGGACGATGGAAAGCGAGCTGCTCGGCTCGGACCTCGACAAGATGTGGCCGCTGATCCCGCATGGCCAGTCGGACACCGCCTGCCTCGACAACGCGCTCGAACTGCTCGTGACGGGCGGTTACAGCCTCGCGCATGCGATGATGATGCTGATGCCCGAAGCCTGGGCGAAGAACGCGCTGATGGACCCGGCGCGCCGCGCATTCTACGAATATCACGCGGCGCTGATGGAGCCGTGGGACGGCCCCGCCGCGGTCTGCTTTACCGACGGGCGCCAGATCGGCGCCTGTCTCGACCGCAACGGCCTGCGCCCGGCACGCTGGTGCACCACCAAGGACGATCTCGTCGTGCTGGCGTCGGAAAGCGGCGTGCTGCCGTTCGACGATGCCGATATCACGCGCAAATGGCGGCTCCAGCCGGGCCGCATGCTGCTGATCGACCTCGAACAGGGCCGCATCGTCGAAGACGAGGAGCTCAAGACCGAGCTCGCCAATGCGCAGCCCTATGAGCAATGGCTCAAAGCGGCGCAGTACAAGCTCAAGGACCTCGACCATATCGAGCCCGATCTGAGCGAGATCCCGACCACGGCCACCAGCCTGCTCGAACGCCAGCAGGCGTTCGGCTACACGCAAGAAGACGTGTCCCGCTTCCTCGAGCCGATGGCCCGCGGCAGCGAAGACCCGATCGGATCGATGGGCACCGATACCCCCATCGCGGTGCTGTCCGACCGCAGCCGGCTGCTGTACGATTACTTCAAGCAGAACTTCGCCCAGGTGACCAATCCGCCGATCGATCCGATCCGCGAAGAACTGGTGATGAGCCTGCTGTCGATGATCGGTCCGCGGCCCAATTTGCTGGGCCGCGATGCCGGTACGCACAAGCGGCTCGAAGTCAGCCAGCCGATCCTCACCAATGAAGGCCTGGCCAAGATCCGTTCGGTCGAAGTCGCGCTCGACGGGGCATTCCGCACCGCCACCATCGACATCACCTGGGACGCCAGCACCGGGGCCGACGGGCTTGCCATGGCGCTCAAGGAAATGTGCTGGGCGGCAACCGAAGCGGTGCTGGGCGATGCCAACATCCTGATCCTGTCCGATCGCGGCCAGGGCCCGGACCGCATTCCCATGCCCGCGCTGCTGGCGACCGCCGCCGTGCATCACCAGCTGGTGCGCCAGGGCCTGCGGATGCAGACCGGCCTCGTCATCGAAACCGGCGAAGCGCGCGAAGTGCATCATTTCTGCGCGCTGGCGGGCTACGGCGCCGAGGGGATCAACCCCTATGTCGCGTTCGAGACGCTCGAGGACCTGCGCGCCAAGCGCTTCCCCGACCGCGATCCCGCGGACGTGCGCCAGAACTACGTCAAGGCAGTCGGCAAGGGCATTCTCAAGGTCATGTCCAAGATGGGCATCTCGACCTACCAGTCCTATTGCGGCGCCCAGATCTTCGACGCCGTCGGGCTCAATTCCGAGTTCATCGATACCTATTTCACCGGCACCGCGACCACCATCGAAGGCATCGGCCTCGCCGAGGTAGCCGAGGAAGCGGTGCAGCGCCACGCACAGGCCTATGGCGACAATCCGCTGTACAAGGGTATGCTCGATGTCGGCGGGATCTACCAGTACCGCCTGCGCGGCGAAGCGCATGCCTGGACCCCGCAATCGGTCGCGCAATTGCAGCATGCCGTGCGCGGCAACGACGCGAAGAATTACGAGGAATTCGCGCGTTCGATCAACGAACAGAGCGAACGCCTGCTGACCATTCGCGGGCTGATGGAACTGACCCCGGCCGAACAGCCGCTGTCGCTCGACGAGGTCGAATCCGCCGCCGAGATCGTCAAGCGGTTCAGTACCGGCGCGATGAGCTTCGGCTCGATCAGCCACGAAGCGCATTCGACGCTGGCGATCGCGATGAACCGCCTCGGTGGCCGTTCGAATACCGGCGAAGGCGGCGAGGAGCCCGAACGGTTCCTGCCGCTCGACAATGGCGATTCGATGCGCAGCCGGATCAAGCAGGTCGCCAGTGGCCGCTTCGGCGTGACCACCGAATATCTCGTCAATTCNGACGATATCCAGATCAAGATGGCCCAGGGCGCAAAGCCCGGCGAAGGCGGCCAGCTGCCCGGCCACAAGGTCGACAAGCGGATCGGCGCGGTGCGCCATGCGACGCCCGGCGTCGGGCTGATCTCGCCCCCACCGCATCACGACATCTATTCGATCGAGGATCTGGCGCAGCTGATCCACGACCTGAAGAACGTCCAGCCCGAAGCGCGCATTTCGGTCAAGCTGGTGTCCGAAGTGGGCGTCGGCACGGTTGCCGCGGGCGTGTCGAAGTCCAAGGCCGACCANGTCACCATTTCGGGCTATGACGGCGGCACGGGCGCCAGCCCGCTGACCAGCCTGACGCATGCCGGAAGCCCATGGGAAATCGGCCTCGCCGAGACGCAGCAGACGCTGCTGCTCAACGATCTGCGCAGCCGNATCGCGGTGCAGGTCGACGGCGGGCTGCGGACCGGGCGCGATGTCGCGATCGGCGCGCTGCTCGGCGCGGACGAGTTCGGCTTCGCCACCGCTCCGCTGATTGCGGCGGGCTGCATCATGATGCGCAAGTGCCATCTCAACACCTGCCCGGTCGGGGTCGCCACGCAGGACCCCGAACTGCGCAAGCGCTTCACCGGCACGCCCGAGCACGTCATCAACTACTTCTTCTTCGTCGCCGAGGAATTGCGCGCGATCATGGCCGAGATGGGCTTCCGCACGGTCGAGGAAATGATCGGCCGCGTCGACCGTCTCGACATGCGCCGGGTGGAACGCCACTGGAAGGCGCACGGCGTCGATCTCAAGCGCGTGCTCCACGCGGTNCCGCTCGAGGAGGGGCGCGAGCTGTTCCAGACCGAAACGCAGGACCACGGCCTGGCGGCAGCGCTCGATGTCGAACTGATCGAAGCCTGCAAGCCCGCGATNGAAAGCGGGCAGGCNGTGCAGCTCACCCGCCCGATCCGCAATGTGAACCGCACCGTCGGNGCGATGCTGTCGGGCCGGATCGCCGAGGCGCACGGCCATGCCGGGCTTCCCGCGGACACGATCCGGATCGACTTCACCGGCGTGGCCGGCCAGAGCTTCGGGGCCTGGCTCGCGCATGGCGTCACCATCAGCCTGACCGGCGATGCCAACGACTATGTCGGCAAGGGCCTGTCGGGCGGACGGATCATCGTCCGCCAGCCCGAAGAGGCGCCGCGCGCACCGGGTGACAACATCATCGTCGGCAACACCGTGCTCTACGGCGCGATCGCGGGCGAAGCCTATTTCGAAGGTGTCGCGGGCGAACGCTTCGCAGTGCGCAATTCGGGCGCGGTCGCAGTGGTCGAGGGCACGGGCGACCATGGCTGCGAATACATGACGGGCGGCGTCGTCTGCGTGCTGGGCGCCACGGGGCGCAATTTCGCTGCCGGGATGAGCGGCGGGATCGCCTATGTCTACGACCCCGAGCGACGGTTCGAGGATCTGTGCAACCCGGCGCAGGTCGAGGTGCTCGATGTCCGGTCGGGCGATGGCGAAGGCGCCGACAAGAGCTGGGGTGCCCCGCAGCAGCGGCCCGTCACGGTCGAGAACGCCGGGATGGGCGATCCGCTCTACCACGATGCCGAACGGCTCAAGATCCTGGTCGAGCGCCACCACCTGCATACCGGCTCGGCCAAGGCCAAGAAGCTGCTCGACAATTGGAGCGCCGAACTGGGCAATTTCCGCAAGGTCATGCCGCGCGACTACCAGCGCGCGCTCAAGGCCCTCGAGGACGAACGCGAACAGGCCGCGATGGAAGCGGCGGAGTAAGGGTCATGGGCAAGGAAACCGGCTTTCTCGAATACGAGCGCGAGGATCGCACCTATCGCGATCCCGAAGAACGGCTGACGCATTACAAGGAATTCGTGGTCCCGCTGAGCGAGGAGCAGCTGCGCCGGCAGGCGGCGCGCTGCATGAACTGCGGCATTCCCTATTGCCACAACGGCTGTCCGGTGAACAACATCATCCCGGACTGGAACCACCTCGTCTATGAAGACGACTGGAAGAACGCGCTCGACGTNCTCCATTCGACCAACAATTTCCCCGAGTTTACCGGCCGGGTCTGCCCCGCCCCGTGCGAAGCGGCCTGCACGCTCAATATCGTCGATTCGCCGGTAACGATCAAAAGCATCGAATGCGCGATCATCGACCGCGGCTTCGACGAAGGCTGGGTCAANCCGCAGCTGCCCGAACAGCGCACCGGCAAGTCGGTNGCGGTGATCGGCAGCGGGCCTGCCGGCCTGGCCTGCGCACAGCAGCTGGCCCGCGCGGGCCATGCAGTCACCGTGTTCGAGAAGAGCGACCGGATCGGCGGATTGCTGCGCTACGGCATTCCCGACTTCAAGATGGAAAAGCANCTGATCAACCGACGCGCGGTGCAGATGGAGGCCGAAGGCGTCCAGTTCCGCACTTCGAGCGAAGTCGGGGTCGAAGTGAGCTTCCAGGCGCTGAAGGAGAATTTCGACGCGGTGGTGCTTGCGGGCGGTTCGGAAGAAGCCCGTATGCTCGACATCCCGGGTTCCGAACTCGACGGCGTGCGGCTGGCAATGGAATTCCTGACCCAGCAGAACAAGCGCAACGCGGGCGACGACGAAGTCCGCGCCGCGCCGCGTGGCAGCCTGACCGCAACGGGCAAGCATGTCATCGTGATCGGCGGCGGTGACACGGGCAGCGACTGCGTGGGCACCAGCAACCGGCAGGGCGCAGCCAGCGTCACCCAGCTCGAGATCATGCCCAAGCCGCCCGAAAAGGAAGACAAGGCGCTGACCTGGCCCGACTGGCCGCTCAAGCTGCGCACCTCGTCGAGCCACGAGGAAGGCGTCGACCGCGACTGGGCGGTGCTGACCAAGCGCGTGATCGAGGAAAACGGCGTCGTTTCAGGGCTCGAATGCGTGCGGGTCGAATGGAAAGACGGCCGCATGCAGGAAGTGGCCGACAGCACGTTCACGCTCAAGGCCGACCTGATCCTGCTCGCCATGGGCTTTACCGGCCCCAAGCGGCGTGGCCTGCTCGACCGGGCGGGAGTCGATCTGGACGGGCGCGGCAATGTCGCGGCGGACACCGACTGGTATCTCACCAGCGAAGCCAATGTGTTCTCCTGCGGCGACATGCGGCGCGGGCAGAGCTTGGTGGTGTGGGCGATCCGCGAAGGCCGGCAATGCGCCCGCGCCGTCGACCTCGCCCTGATGGGCGCAACCGAACTGCCGCGCTAACCAATCGCGGGGTAGCTGCCTCGCGCGGCTATCCCTGCGTGCGGCCGCGCGCCTGGACGGCGGCGCGGCGGGCTTCGAGCTCGGCGGGGCGCACGGCGCTGTTGGCGGCCGATGACTGCCGGTGTTCGATCGCCAGCCCCTCGCCGAAACTGGCGGCATAGCCTTCGTCGATCAGCCGCTTGTATCCGGCAAGGAAGGCGGGGTCGACGCTTGCCATGTCGGCGGCCAGGCGGCGCGCCTCCGCGAGCAGCGACTCCGGCGCGACCACGCGGTTGACGAGCCCCCAGCGTTCGGCCGTGGCGGCATCGAGGAAATTGCCGGTAAAGCTGAGCTCCTTGGCGCGNCTGATGCCGATCATCCGGCTGAGTTTCTGCGACAGCCCCCAGCCCGGCACCACGCCGACCCGCGCATGCGTATCGGCAAAGCGCGCGTTGCTGCTGGCAATCAGCACGTCGCAGGCGAGCGCGACTTCGAACCCACCGGTGATCGCCACGCCATTGATCGCGCCGATCACCGGCTTGCGGCAGCTTTCGATCGCCTTGACCGGGTTTTCGTCCGCCCCCTCGGCATTGGCTGCGCCCAATGCGCCTTCCTGCGATCCCAGTTCCTTGAGATCGAGCCCGGCAGTAAACGCCCGCGTCCCCGCGCCGGTGAGGATCACTGCCCGCACACCGTCATCGGCATCCAGCGCGGTCATCACCTCGTAGAGACGATGGCGCAGCGCTTTCGACAGGGCATTCATCGCTTCGGGGCGGTTGAGCGTGACGGTGGCGATGCCGTCGGCGATCTCGGTCAGGATGAGGTCGGTCATCCTGCCAGCCTAGCGAACAAGTTGCATCTTGCAATCTTTCGCCCGCTGCCCTTCACTGTGCGCCGAGCGAGAGGAGACGCGAATATGGCTTTCAAACCCTTCGATCTGACCGGCAAGGCAGCAGTGGTCACCGGCGGCAATGGCGGTATCGGCCTGGGCATGGCCGAAGGGCTTGCGGCAGCCGGCGCCGACGTCGCGATCTGGGGGCGCAATGCGGACAAGAACGCCGCCGCGCTCGAACGGCTCAAAGCACATGGTACGCGCGTGGAGGCGCTGGAGGTCGATGTTGCCGATGAACAGGCGGTGGTCGATGCGATGGCCGAAAGCCTGTCGCGCCTAGGCCGGATCGACAGCTGCATCGCCAATGCCGGCGTGGGCGGCGGCGCCCCGCTGACCGAACAGACGACCGAGCAGTGGCGCAAGGTCACCGCGGTCAATCTCGATGCGGTGTTCTGGACGTTTCGTGAAGCGGCCAGGCACATGGTCGCGCGCGCCGAGGAAGGCGACAAGGGCGGATCGCTGCTGGTCACATCGAGCGTGTCGGCGATCCATGGCGCGCCGCAGAACCAGGCCTATGCCGCGACCAAGGCAGGCGTACTGGCGATGGTCCGCGGTACCGCAGTCGAACTGGCGCGCCACGGCATCCGCGCCAATGCGATNCTGCCCGGCTGGATCGCCACCGAAATGACCGAGCGGTTGCAGAACTGGGATGCGTTCAACGACAAGGCGATTGGCCGCGTGCCGATGCGGCGNTGGGGCGAGGGCGAGGATTTCGCCGGCATGGCCGTGTATTTCGCCAGCGATGCGAGCAAGTTCCACACCGGCGATTCGGTGGTGATCGACGGCGGCTATTCGATCTTCTGAGCTAGAGGCCGCGCANCCGGGGGGAAAGGTTCGCGTGCCGGCGGATCGCGCGGACCTGCCCGGCTGCATCGCGTTCGAAAGTCACCGCCTCGCGTTCGGCCCCCTTGTCGGTCACCACGCGGAAGCGGTCACCGCCCAGCGGTTTCAGGCGCCACAGCGCGCGGGCAGGCTCGACCGCATCGGGATCGAGCCAGGTCAGCCCGCCGGCCCAGGGNATCAGCATGAAATCCGAATCCCACGGCTGGCCGCTATACACGCCGGCATAATCTGCCAGATCGACCCCCGCGACGGGGTCGAACGGCGCCGCTTCGCCCCGNGCCTTGACCAGCGCGGCAATCCCGCGGGCGATGCCGCCGGGATCATCCATCGCATTCATCGCCACGGCCACGCCCATGCTTTCCGACGGCGCCAGCATCAGCGCGCTGCGATAACCCGGGCACGCGCCGCCATGGCCAACGACCGTGGTGCCGCCTTCCTGCCGGACGGAGAAGCCGAGGCCCCAGCTCGTTTCCCAATCGGGCGAGATATAATGGACGCGCTGCATCTCGCGCAGGGTCGAGGGGCGCAGCACCTCTTCCTCGCCGCTGCTCGCCAATCGGAAGGTCCAGCTGGCGAATTTGGCGAGATCGGCCACGCTGGCGGTGAAGCCCGCCGCAGGCGTGATCCCCGCCGGATCGAACAGGCCGACCTCGGGCCGCGTGCCGTCGGCTTCGAGCGCGCCCCAGCCGACGGCCATCTGCTGGCCATAGAGCTGCGCAGGAATGCCGGCACGCGTATCGTCCAGTCCCAGCGGGCCGAGGATATTGGCGTCGACATACTCGGCATAGGGCGTGCCGCTGACCGCCTCGACGGTTTCGCCCACCAGCGTGAGCCCGAGGTTCGAATATTGCCAGGTGGTCGATGCGGGATAGAGCGGCGTCTGCTCCCGAATCGCCACGCGGACCTGCGCTTGGGAAGGGAAGGCGAAGTCGGGCCCGGTCCAATAGGGGAAGTCGGCTTCGCGCGGCAGGCCGGCCGAATGCGTCAGCAGGCCGCGCAGCGTGATCGGCACGCTGTCCCGCGGGTCGTCGGCCAGCCGGGCCCAGGGAAGATAGCGTTCGATCGGCGCGTCGAGAGCGACCGTGCCGCGTTCCCACTGCTGCATCAGCGCAACGGCGGTGAACAGCTTGGAAATCGAACAGATCGAATAGATCGTATCGGGCGTCGCCGGGATCCGGCCCGCGCGGTCGGTGGTGCCGAAGCCCTTCGCCCAGACGGTGGCATCGCCCCGCACCAGCGCGGCCGAGATTGCGGGAATCCTGCGATACCGCCGCTGCCCGTCGATCCACAGTTCGGCAGCGCGCATCGCCTCACCCAGGGCGGCGGCCTTCGCCGGATCGAGCGCCTCGGCGCCAACCGGCGGGGCATCCTGCGCATCTGCGGCGCCCGGAACCGCCATGCCCCAAGCCGCGAGTGCCGCGCCTGCCCGGAAAACCGCCTTCATCGCTCGTACTCCCAGAGTGGAGCGCGACTGTCCTATACGCGCCGGCCCATGGCAAGCGGCTCCGCCTTGGGGCAGCTAGACCTGCCAGTCGACCGGGGCGCGGCCANGNTCTGTCAGGAATGCGTTCGCGCGGCTGAAGGGGCGCGAACCGAAGAACCCGCGATAGGCCGACAGCGGGCTGGGATGCGGGCTTTCGATCACGCAGTGCTGCCCGGCACGCAGTCCTTCGATGCGTTTCGCCTTGGCCTGCGCATGGCTGCCCCAGAGGATGAACACGCTGGGCTCCGCGCGCGCCGCCACTGCAGCGACGCAGGCGTCGGTGACCGTTTCCCAGCCGCGCCCGGCATGGCTGGCGGCCTTGCCGCCTTCGACCGTCAGCGTATTGTTGAGCAGCAGCACGCCGCGGCGCGCCCAGGCGCTCAGATCGCCATGCGCGGGGCGCGCGANGCCCAGGTCGGCTTCCAGCTCCTTATAGATGTTCGCCAGGCTCGGCGGGACCTTCACGCCTTCGGGAACCGCAAANGACAGCCCCATCGCCTGCCCCGGCCCGTGGTAGGGGTCCTGCCCCAGGATCACCACCTTGACGCTGTCGAGCGGGGTNAGCTCNANCGCCTTCAGCCGGCACCCCTGCGGCGGATAGACCGGCTTGCCCGCAGCTTCCTCGGCCACCAGGAAACCGCCCAGCCGCCGGACCTCGGGCGCCGCGAGCGCGGGTTCGAGTACGGGCCGCCAGCTTTCGGGGATCGCATCGCTTGCCATGGCAGCAGGAGTAGGCCGCTGCGCAGGCGCGCGCNAGCACCCCCTTCCCAGCAATCCCCGATGCGCCTAAGGCCTCGGCCATGGCAGTGCATTTCCACGAAGAAGACCTCCCCGCAGGCGTCCTCGCCGATGGCCCCGTGGCCGTCGATACCGAAACCATGGGTCTTGTCACGATCCGCGACCGGCTGTGCGTCGTCCAGATCAGCGACGGCAAGGGCGACGAGCACCTTGTCCGCTTTGCGCCCGACAGCGATTACGACGCGCCCAATCTCAAGGCGGTGCTGGCCGATCCCGCACGGCTCAAGCTGTTCCATTTCGCGCGCTTCGACCTCGCCGCGATCGAATATTACCTCGGGGTGGAAGCGACGCCCTGCTATTGCACCAAAATCGCCAGCAAGCTGGTCCGTACCTATACCGACCGCCACGGGCTCAAGATGCTGGTCGAGGAACTGCTCGGCGAAAGCATTTCCAAGGCNCAGCAGTCGAGCGACTGGGGCGGCCCCGACCTCAACGACGCGCAGCGCGACTATGCCGCNAGCGACGTGCGTTACCTGCACCGCATGAAGGAAGAGCTGGACCGCCGGCTGGCGCGNGAAGGCCGNACCGAAATGGCGCAGGCCTGNTTCGATTTCCTGCCCACCCGCGCGCGGCTCGATGTCGCCGGCTGGGCGGATCACGATATTTTCAGCCACATGTAAGGATCACGCGGGTAGGCGGGACACATGGCATTGCGGCAGCGCAGGATCGAAACCCAGGAGGCGAAGGAGCGCCGCGGCGAACGCCGCCTCTGGGCCGAGCCCGGCGGCTCGCACGACCGGCTGGTCGCCGTGCTNGCCCGCGTNTTGCCGATGGGCGTCGGCGTGCTCGCCGCGCTGATGGTGATCACCCCGCTCAGCCCGCGCGGCGAGATCAGCTTCCTGCTCGACCGGAACAAGGTCGCGGTGATCGAGGACNGGCTGCGCGTCGATAACGCGCTCTACCGCGGCGCCGACAACCAGGGCCGGCCCTTTTCGCTGACTGCCGGCGAAGCGGTCCAGCGCTCGAGCGCGGAGGGTATCGTCAGGATGAACGATCTCGTCGCGCGGTTGCTGCTCGAGGAAGGTCCCGCGCGCCTGAGCGCGCAGGCCGGGCTCTACGATATCGACGAAGACACCGTGGCGGTGACCGGGCCGATGCGGATGATCGCGGCGGATGGCTACCGCATGATGGCGCGCGATGTCTCGGTCGATCTCGAAACCAAGCAACTCGTCGGTGCGGGGGGCGTCGAAGGCGCGATTCCCGCCGGGACGTTCAGCGCCGATCGCTTGACCGCCGACCTGTCGGCGCGCACCGTTACCCTGACGGGCAATGCGCGGCTGCGCATGGAGCCCGGCAAGCTGAGGATGCCCTGATGAAGCCCCTGCTCTCCACCATCGCCCGCTGGGGCATCGGATCGTTTGCCGTCACCGCCGCAGGTTTCGCCGGCATCCAGCTGTCGGCGCAGGCGATCGCCTCGCACAATTCGAACGCGCCGGTTTCCTATGCCGCCGACCGGATCGAATTGCAGGACCGGGAAAACCGCGTCGTCCTGTCGGGCAATGTCCAGATCACGCAGGCCGGGCTCGGCNTGTCCGCAGCGCGCACGATCGTCAGCTACTCGGACGCCGGCAGCCTCAGCATCCAGCGGATCATGGCGACCGGCGGGGTAACCGTATCGCGCGGCAACGAGCGCGCGCGCGGCGATACCGCGGTCTACGACTTCAACCGCCGGATCATCACCATGGCCGGCAATGTCCGGCTCAACCGCGGGGGCGATACGCTCAACGGGGGACGGCTGGTGATCGATCTGGCCTCCGGCGTGTCGAGCGTCGACGGCCGCGCCAGCGGCTCGTCCTCGGTCACCGGNGAAGGGCAATCGGGCGGCCGCGTGACCGGCAGCTTCTCGGTCCCCGAGAACTGAGTCCCCTGCGCCGCGCCTAGCGCGNCCGTGCCCCGGCAACGCGGGCGATATCGGCGAGACCCTGNGCCAGCAGCAATTCGGCAGCCTGGCTGTTGGTCAGCAATTCACGGTGCAGCGNCACCAGCCGCTGGGTCAGCCGGCCCAGCTTGTCGCCGTGCCGCCACAGCGCCAGCTGCTGGCCGATGTCGCGCTTTTCTTTGAAGAAGATCCCCAGCCGCGCTTCCTCGCCGCGGTCGAGATCGCCGAAAGACCGCGGGCCCAGCGCGGCGGCGATGCGCGCGAGCTGCGCCGCCCGGCGTTCGAATGCCAGGAGCACGCCGACAGGGTTGAGCCCGAGCTGCTTCATCCGCGCCAGTTCGGTGCCTACCTTGGCCGCCTGTCCGCCCATCACCGCATTGACCAGCGGGGTGAAGCCATCGTCCTCGCTCGCCGCGCCGATCGCATCGAGGTCTTCCGCGGTCGCGCTCTGCGGGCTTTGCGCGGTGGCATCGAGATAGAGCGCGAGTTTCTCCACCTCGCTCTTCGCCAGTCGCACGTCGAGATTGGCCGCGCGTGCAATCCGTTCGGCCAGGTCGCCGCCCAGTCGCACCCCCGCCCCGTCGGCAAGGCCGCGCACGCTGCGGGTTACCGATTGCAGGTCGGGTGGATAGAACATCGCCACCAGCGCATCCTTGCGCTTTTCGAGCAGCTTGGCGGAGCGCGACTTGTCGGTGGCCGAGGTGGCCACCACGATGACCGGGCAGGCCTCGCCGCCGCCCGCTTCGCTGGTTTCAACCAGCACCTTGAGCGCTTCATGCGCCTCGTCGCCGCTCGCCCGCACCCAGATATGCCGCTGGTCGCCGAACAGCGAATTGGTCCGTGCCTCGTCGCCCAGCCGCGCGGGATCGCCGCGCAGTTCGGCACCCGACATTTCGACGCGTTCGCCTGGTTCGGGCAGCCAGGTCACGAGGTCGTTGGCCGCCGCACTGGCGCCGGCTTCGTCCTGCCCGCAGAAAAAGAAAATGCCGCAGCCCTGGGCGGCGCTGCGTCCCTTGGCCGCGAAATCGCGGTTGCTGAGCTTCACTGTGCCGTGTCGCCCTGCCGCCGCAAGGCCAGCGCGATCCGCGTCACCATCCGCTGTGCAAGATCCTGCGACAGGTTCTGCAGTGCGGTCTGTTCAGCGGCAATAACCGCATATTCGCTCGACACCACGTCAATCCCGGCATCCGAGCCATCGGTCGCGTCGAGCAGGATTTCGCCCGTGGCGAGGTCGACCAGCTGATAGCGCGCGCGCAGCGTCCGCCGTTCGCGGCTGATCGTATCGTCGCGCAGCACCGCAAGCCCTTCGAGCTGGTCGTCGAGCCGGACATCGATCCGGTATTGCGGGCTGACCGTGCCTGCTGCGCCGAAGCGTTCCTCGAGCGCGCTGCGGACCAGCCAGCCGGCCCGCCCTTCGATCGGCGCGACCTCGATCGCGGCCATGGATTGCGCGACCGCGCCGCTGCCGCCGCCAGCATACATGGGCGACAGGCCGCAGGCCGAGAGCGTGCACAGGGCGAGACAGGCGAGGACGANGCGCATCAGGTGACGATATTCACCAATCTGTCGGGCACCACAATGACCTTGCGGATTTCCGCCCCGTCGAGCGAACGCTGCACCTTTTCCGAGGCCAGCGCCATTGCTTCGAGATCTNCCTTCGAAGCGCCCTTGGGCGCGGTCAGCGTGTCGCGCAGCTTGCCCTTGTGCTGGACCGCGATGGTNACCTCGTCCTCGACCAGCAGCGCGGGATCGACTGCGGGCCAGGCGGCATCGGCCACCAGGCCATCGGCGCCCAGCGANGCCCAGGCTTCCTCGGCCAGATGCGGCATCATCGGNGCGACCAGTTGCACCAGCGTGCGGATCGCGGCCGACCGGCTGGCCGAAGGCTGCGCCTTNTCGACCGCGCCGGTCAGTTCGTAGATCCGCGCCACCGCCTTGTTGAAACCCAGCGATTCGATGTCCTCGGCNACCGCNGCGACCGTCTGGTGCATCTTGCGCAGCAGCGGCTTGTCCTCGCCTTCGGCCCCNGCGTCATGGGCGGCGAACAAGCGCCACAGGCGATGCACGAAACGGCTGCAGCCCTCGATCCCGGCTTCGGACCACGGCAGGTCGCGTTCGGGGGGGCTGTCGGACAGCATGAACCAGCGCACCGCGTCGGCGCCATAGGTGTCGACGATCGTATCGGGGTCGACCACGTTCTTCTTCGACTTGGACATCTTGATGACACGGCCGATCTCGACCTCGCCGCCATCTGCCTTGAGCAGCGCGCGTTCGGCTTCGCGGCTGATCTCGTCCGGCGCGAAGTAGAGCGTCTTGCTCCCATCCTTGCGGCTGTAGGTCTCATGCGTGACCATGCCTTGCGTGAACAGCGAAGCGAAGGGTTCGGTCACGTCGATCTGGCCCATATGCGCCAGTGCGCGGGTCCAGAACCGGGCNTAGAGCAGGTGCAGGATNGCGTGTTCGATCCCGCCGATATACTGTTCGACCGGCAGCCACTTGGCGATCTCGTCCCTGTCGAACGGCTTGTCNGCNGGCTGGCTGGCGAAGCGCAGGAAATACCACGAACTGTCGACGAAAGTGTCGAGCGTGTCGGTCTCGCGTTCCGCCTTCCCGCCGCATNTGGGGCAATCGACATGTTTCCAAGTGGGATGGCGCAACAGCGGATTGCCCGGNGTCCGGAAATCGACATCCTCGGGCAGCGTGATCGGCAGGCTGTCCTTGGGCGCGGGGACCACGCCGCATTTCTCGCAATGGATGAAGGGGATCGGCGTGCCCCAGTACCGCTGGCGCGACACACCCCAGTCGCGCAGCCGCCACACGGTCTTGCCGCTGCCGCGTCCCTGTTCCTCGATGCGCGCGATGATTGCGCGCTTGGCGTCCTCGACTTCCATCCCGTCGAGAAAGTCCGAATTGACCAGCACGCCCTCGCCCGCCTCGGCCTCGCCGTCGAAGGGCTTGTTCGCCTGATCGGCGCTGGGCGCGACGACCCGGGGGATCGGCAGTCCGTATTTGGTGGCGAATTCGAAATCGCGCTGGTCGTGGCCCGGTACCGCCATGATCGCGCCGGTGCCGTAATCCATCAGCACGAAGTTCGCGATATAGACNGGCAGGTCTGCGCCGGTGAACGGGTGCTTGGCGNTGATCCCGGTATCGAAACCCAGCTTCTCGGCGGTTTCGAGTTCGGCCGCCGTGGTGCCGCCCTTCTTGCATTCGGCNATGAAGGCGCGGGCCTCGTCGCTGTCGACCGCTTGCGCGACCGGATGGTCGGCGGCAACGGCGACGAAGCTCGCCCCGAAGATCGTGTCGGGCCGCGTGGTGTAGACCGGCAGCGTGTCGCCATTCGACAGATCGAAAGCGAATTCGAGCCCCTTGGACTTGCCGATCCAGTTTTCCTGCATCAGCCTGACCTTGTCGGGCCAGTTCTCGAGGCTGCCGAGCCCTTCGAGCAGCTCTTCGGCGAAATCGGTGATCTTGAGGAACCACTGGTTCAGCTTGCGCTTCTCGACCTCGGCGCCGCTGCGCCAGCCCTTGCCGTCGATCACCTGTTCATTGGCGAGCACGGTCATGTCGACCGGGTCCCAATTGACCTCGCTTTCCTTGCGATAGACGAGGCCCGCTTCGTAGAGATCGATGAACAGCGCCTGCTCGTGCCCGTAGTAATCGGGTTCGCAGGTCGCCAGCTCGCGCGACCAGTCGAGCGCGAAGCCGAGGCGCTTCAGCTGCGCCTTCATGTGTTCGATATTGTCGCGGGTCCAGCCGCCCGGNTGGACGCCCTTTTCCATCGCCGCATTTTCGGCGGGCATGCCGAAGGCGTCCCAGCCCATCGGGTGCAGCACCTCGTGCCCCACCGCCTTCTTGTAGCGCGCCAGCACGTCGCCCATCGTGTAATTGCGCACATGGCCGATATGGATGCGCCCCGAAGGATAGGGGAACATCTCGAGCACGTAGCTCTTGGGCTTGGGGGAAGCGCTATCCGCGCGGAANGTCTGCGCCTGTTCCCACGCGCTTTGCCAGNGCGCATCGGCGCGGGCGGGATCGAAACGGGTTTCGCTGCTCATGCGAGCGGCGTTTACGGATTTTGCGGGCTATGGGAAGGCGCTTTTCNGGNTGCGCCCCCCGCGATCAGCTGACCGCTTCGCGGCGCAGTTCGCGGGCCTTGGTCAGGATGATGTCTTCCAGCCGCTGGACGGTCGCCGCCTGGACCGGTGCGTCGACCCAGTTGCCCGACTGGTTGACCTGGCGGCTNGCCGCCACGCGCAGCGCGTCGGCGCGCAGGTCCGAATCGAGGATCGTCACCGTCACCTTGACCCGTTCGCCCGGGTTGCTGGGATTGGCGTACCAGTCGCTGACGATCACGCCGCCATTGCTGTCCGCCTGCAGCAGCGGGGCGAAGCTGAGCGCATCGAGCGCCGCGCGCCAGAGGTAGGAATTGACGCCGATCGTGGTGACCTGTGCCGCCGCCATGTCCGCCTGCGGCCGTTCACGCCCGCCGCCGCATGCCGCGAGGCCTACCGTGGCGGCAATCGCAACGGCAAAGGTTGCAGGGCGGCGAATGGTTGCAAAGGCGCTCATGTCGATCCTTGGTATCACTGACGTTCCCGGCTCTATAAAGACTGCGCGCGCACGGGCAAGCGTTCGTCCCGCGCGGCACNGTGCCCGTCTGGCCTCCATGCCACTGAATGCCGCCTGAATCCGCACGGCGGCATGCCGCGATCATCGCATGCCGGGCGAGCAGGCCGCCGCTCCGCAGCGGCAGCGCATCGCGGGGCGTTCCAGAGCGCGGAGGGCATCGCCAATGCTGCTTGCGGCATTCGATAAGTTACCGGGAAGAGCCGAAAAATTCCGCTGGCAGGCACTTTGCCACCACGCTTGTGGGCAAACCGCAACACCTTTTGCGAAACTGTCGCAGATGCTGTGGAAAAGCTGGCCATGGCACCGCCCGCTGGTACCATGGCCGGAGAACAGACAGGACTCGGCTGCGCTTGTGCAGAAATACAGGAACCGTTCAGCGGACCTGTGACTTGAAGTTTCTGAAGATGAAGGGTGCGGGTTCGCAATGGCACGTTCGGGTACAGATCAGGGCAAGACGCGGTTCGTTCCGGCAGCGCTTATTGCTGCCGGTCTGGCGCTGACCATTCCCGCCGCCGGTCTCGCCGTGGTGCAGGCCGACGGGGCCGAAGCCCTGCCCGAAACCGTATCCTACCTCCCCTTCACGCCCGCCAATTCGGATCCGCGGCTGGCCGCACGCGTCGCTGCCCTGATCGGCGAAGACGGGCTGCGCTTCACCCCTGCGAACAAGTCGGGGCTGGCGAAAGACCGCACCGTCACCGTCGCGGTACGGGTGGACGATGCCACCGCGCGGGCCATGTCGGTGCGCACGGCAATCGATTCGGTAGGCTCCGCCGGCAGCGCTGAACGCGTGCTCGCGATCAGCCCGACCAGCTACAATCTGGGCATCTCGCGCGGCTACCAGAGCTTCGCGCAGACCGCCAAGCCGGCCACCGTTTCGGTCGGCCTGCGTGACATGGGCATGCCCGATCTCGCCAATTTCGCGCCCGACAAGGGCGACAAGCCGGCAAAACCCGGGCGGTTCGATTCGCGGCTCGCGCTCGAGAAGCAGGACAATGCCGGCCGTGCACCGCGCACGCTCGAAGGCATGGGCAACCAGAGTGTCGATCTCAGCACGTCCTACCGCGTGGTCGGTAATCTCAACGTGACCGCCGGCGTGCGCCTGTCCAAGGACAGCAACCGCCTCGCGCCGCTGACCGACGGGGTCGAAGACGACCAGGCCGTCTACGTCGGCACCCGCGTCAGCTTCTAGGCTCCGCGCCATCCGGTAAATACGTCTGCACGCGCCCCCGTGCGCGGACAAAGCGCTTGGCGCGATCGGCTCCGCTCGCCTAGTCTGTGCGAACGCTACGGCAAGTTGGGGGAATTCTATGTCACGGGTGGCTATCGTAACCGGGGGCACGCGCGGGATCGGCCGCGCGATCTGCGAACGGCTGCGCGACGAGCGCGGTTTCACGGTCATTGCCAATTACGCGGGCAACACCGACGCGGCGGCGCGGTTCACCGAGGAGACGGGCCTGCCCACCGCGCGCTTCGATGTCGGCGATCCCGACGCGGTCCACGAGGCCTGCGCCCGGATCGAACGGGAACACGGGCCGATCGACGTGGTCGTCAACAATGCCGGCATCACCCGCGACGGCACGCTGCTGAAAATGAGCTATGACGATTGGGACGCGGTCATGCGCACCAATCTGGGCGGCTGCTTCAACACCGCCAAGGCCACTTTCGCGGGAATGAAGGAACGCGGCTGGGGCCGGATCGTCAACATCGGGTCGATCAACGGCCAGGCGGGGCAATACGGCCAGGTCAATTACGCCGCCGCCAAAAGCGGGATCCACGGCTTCACCAAGGCGCTGGCGCAGGAAGGCGCGCGCTTCGGGATCACGGTCAACGCCATTGCGCCGGGCTATATCGACACCGAAATGGTCGCCGCGGTGCCCGAGCCGGTGCTGGAAAAGATCGTCGCCAAGATCCCCGTCGGCCGGCTCGGCCGCGCCAGCGAGATCGCCCGCGGGGTAAGCTTCCTGTGCTCCGAACACGCCGAATTCGTCACCGGTTCGACGATGAGCATCAATGGCGGACAGCACATGTATTGATCGGGTGCGCCGAGGCGCACCCTCCCGCCGCGCCCCGGGAACGTTCCGGGGCCTCTCGCGAAAAAAATCGTGGTGCGAGCGCTGCGGATATGTAGAGGGGGCGCCGATGACTCCCCCCTATCACCCGCCGAAGAAATACTCGGTCCGCATCGACGGCCACCGTACCTCGATCAGCCTCGAACCCCTGTTCTGGGAAAAGCTCACCACTGCAGCGCGGATGCGCAACCAGTCGATCAACGCGCTGGTGGCGCAGATCGACGCCGAACGCATCCGTGCGGATACGCCGCCCGGGCTGGCCGGCGCGATCCGNATCTGGCTGGTCACGCACGAAAAAGGCGGCTGGATCACTCCAGCCGCCCCGGTGTCGGAACTGGCCGACAGCTGAACCCTTCCGGGTCAGTATTTCGCGGTCGCGTCGCTCGCCGGATAGGTTTCGTCGAGCGCTTCGTCGGTTGCGCTCATCGTGTCGCCCTTCGTGCCGGTCGCTGCCGCGCCCGCATCGCGGAACTGGCCCTCCGGCTGGCCGTCGGCAAAGGCGACGCCATTCTTGTCGACACGGTTCTTCTCGTAATAGCGATAGCCGGCATAACCGAGACCGCCGAGTGCCAAAAGCTTGAGTAACATGAGAAAACTCCTTTCTTGCTGCCCCAACGTACGGGTCGCCGGAAAGGTCCTTCAATCANGCCTCAATCGTCGCCGACGCGCTCCACATCCGCGCCCACCAGTTGCAGCTTCTCTTCCAGCCGCTCGTANCCGCGNTCGAGGTGGTAGAGCCGGCGCACGGTNGTCGCGCCTTCGGCGGCCANCCCGGCGATCACCANGCTCATCGAGGCACGCAGATCGGTCGCCATCACTTCGGCGCCNGTGAGACGCGTGGGCCCGCGCACGATCGCGGTGCGCCCNTCNGTCTCGATATCCGCGCCCATCCGCGCCAGTTCGGGCACGTGCATGAANCGGTTCTCGAAGATCGTTTCCTTGAGCACGCTGGTGCCNTCGGCGCGGGTCANCAGGCTCATNAGCTGCGCCTGCATGTCGGTGGCCAGCCCCGGNAAAGGCGCGGTGGTGAGATTATGCGCCTTGAGCGGCCCGTTCGCGGCCACGTTGATGCCGTGCTTGTCGCTTTCGATCTCGACNCCGATATTGCGCAGCGCATGCAGCGTGGAGCCCATGTCGCCCGCTTCCGCCCCCTCGAGCCGCACTTCGCCGCCCGTGATCGCNGCNGCGCAGGCATAGGAGCCCGCCTCGATCCGGTCGGGCATCACCCGGTAGGTCGCGCCGTGCAGCTTGCTGACCCCGTGGATCGTCAGTTCGGAGGTGCCGACCCCTTCGATTTCCGCCCCCATCGCGGTGAGCAAATTGCACAGATCGACAATCTCNGGNTCGCGCGCGGCGTTGACCAGCCGGCTGGTGCCCTTGCACAGCACNGCCGCCATCAATGCATTCTCNGTCGCGCCGACCGANACGACGGGGAAGTCGAATTCGCCGCCGGGCAGCCCGCCNTCGGGCGCGCTGGCTTTCACATAGCCCTGCGCCAGTTCGATATGCGCGCCGAAGGCTTCGAGCACCTTGAGATGCAGGTCGATCGGNCGGTTGCCGATCGCGCAGCCNCCGGGCAGCGACACGGTCGCCTCGCCGGTGCGCGCCAGCAGCGGACCGAGCACGAGGATCGAAGCGCGCATCTTGCGCACCAGATCGTAGGGCGCGACCGAACTGGTGATGCGCATCGCCTCGAGCGTGACATTGCGGCCGAACTCCTCGGGCCGCTTCCCGGGGATCGTATGGCTGACGCCGAACTGCGTCATCAGGTGCTGGAAGCCGTCGATATCCGCCAGCCGCGGCAGGTTGCGCAGCGTCAGCGCCTCTTCGGTCAGCAACGCGCAGGGTATCAGCGTGAGCGCGGCGTTCTTGGCGCCCGAAATGGGGATGGTCCCCGACAGGCGGTTACCGCCGCGAATGATCAGTTTGTCCATGGAACCGTGCTTTACCCTCGCGCGTCATGCTGGCAAGCGTCACGATAGCGTCGCAGCGCCGCACCAGCGGATGTATCGTCGACCGATCCCGTGCGCCCCCTCGCGCGAAAACGACCGCGCAAACAGGCAGGAGGAACAGAGATGTCAGCCCGTAAACCGATCAAGAAGGCGGTGTTTCCCGTCGCCGGTCTCGGTACCCGCTTTCTCCCCGCGACCAAGGCCATTCCCAAGGAATTGCTGCCCATCGTCGACCGTCCGCTGATCCAGTATGCNGTGGACGAGGCGCGCGAGGCGGGGATCGAGCAGATCATCTTCGTCACCGGCCGCGGCAAGACCGCGATCGTCGAGCATTTCGACGTNGCCTTCGAACTCGAAACCACCATGGCGGAGCGCGGCAAGGACCTCTCNGTGCTCGAACCCACCCGCGCCACGCCGGGCGATATCATCACCGTGCGCCAGCAGGTGCCGCTGGGGCTGGGCCATGCGATCTGGTGCGCGCGCGCGATCGTCGGCGACGATCCCTTTGCCATCCTCCTGCCCGACGAGCTGATGGTCGCGGCCAAGGGCGGCGGCACCGGCTGCATGAAGCAGATGGTCGAAGCCTATGAAGAGGTCGGCGGCAATCTGATTTCGGTGCTCGAAGTGCCGCATGACGAAGTGTCGAGCTANGGCGTCATCGCGCCGGGCGCCCAGCTNTCCGANACGCTGACCGANGTGACCGGGCTGGTCGAAAANCCCCCGGTCGACGAGGCGCCGTCGAACAAGATCATCTCGGGCCGCTACATCCTCCAGCCNGANGTGATGGGCGTGCTCAAGGACCAGGGCAAGGGNGCGGGCGGCGANATCCAGCTGACCGACGCNATGGCGAAAATGATCGGCAACCAGCCCTTCCACGCCGCCACCTTCGCCGGCCGCCGCTTCGACTGCGGCAGCAAGACCGGCTTCGTCGAGGCGACGCTGGCACTGGCACTCGAACGCGAAGACATGGGCGCCGANGTGCGCGCGATGGCGNAGCGNTTGCTGGCGGAGTAGGCNTCCGGTCCNCCGCATCGGCAGCCGTCGTTCGAACAATATCGGCACACTGANCTGGTCCGGGGCGGGTTTGGGCTCGCTCCGTTTGACCGTAGGGCGGCGGCTATCGGCGCGATTGCCGTGGGGCCGTGGACGCCGGCCCCCAACTGCGTGGCTGGGGGGGATTTTCCTACACGGCTAGCACTTGGTAGCCTTCGCCCGGTGCCGCGTTCTTTCCGCCCCCTCTCACACGCTCGCCAAAAGGGCGTTCCGCCGCCAGAGACGGCTTGCGATCGCGGAACCGGTCGGTCGGAAGGTCACAGTGGGACGCGGCACCGCCCCCATGCACCGACGCTTCGCGGCGGCAGGCAGCGGAAGGTCACGCTTTCTCACAGCGCGATTGCCGGTCCAGCGCGGCGCATGCCGCTGTGCGGCCGCTCAGGCCGCAGTAAAGCGCAGCGGCAGCGTCTTGAGCCCGCCGACGAAGGTCGATTTGGACCGCGCGGGCTCGCCCGCCAGTTCGACGGTCTCGATCCGGTCGAGCAGCACTTCGAACAGGATGCGCATTTCGAGCCGGGCGAGATGCAGGCCGAGGCACTGGTGCGCGCCCGCGCCGAAGGCGAGGTGGCGGTTGGGGCTGCGNGCGGCGTCGAAGCGGCGCGGGTCGTCGAAATGCGCCGGATCGTGATTGGCGGCGACATAGTTCATCATCAGCCAGTCGCCCTTGGCGATGGCCTGCCCGCCGACCTCGGTGTCCTGGGCCGCAGTGCGCATGAAGTGCTGCACCGGCGTGGTCCAGCGGATCGCTTCCTCGACGATACCGGGCAGCAGGCTGCGATCGGCGCGCACCCGCGCCCATTGNTCNGCNTCCTGCGCCAGTGCGAGCATCGCGCCCGCGGTGCTGGCGCTGGTGGTGTCGTGCCCCGCGGCGGCNAGGATGATGTAATAGCCCATCATGTCGCGGTCGTTGAGCGGTTCGCCNTCGACCACCGCATTGGCGATCGTGCTGGCGACATCGCNGGTGGGGTTNGCCCGGCGCTTGGCGGTGAGCTTGGCGAAATAGGCCTCGAAGTCCTTGACCGCGCCCGCCACCAGCTGGGTGATCGCCTCGGGCGGGAGGTCCTTCATCCCCGACTGGTTGAGGTCCTCGTCGCTACCGCCGAACATCTGCTGCGTGAGCGTCAGCATGCGCGGCTCGTCTTCCTCGGGCACGCCGAGGATCTGCATCACCACATGCAGCGGATAGGGCGCNGAAACGGCCTTCACGAAATCCGCCTCGCCGCCGCCTGCCAGCAGCCGGTCGACCGCCGCATGNGCGATGCCGCGGATCTCGTCCTCCACGCNGCGCAGGTTCTTGGGCATGAACCATTCCTGCGTCAGCTTGCGNTACTTCATGTGGACCGGNGCATCGAAGGTGACGAGGCTGGCGACCATGTGTTCGCTGCCGCCGGTGAGCGCCTTGGCGAACTCGATCCCCTCGGTCAGGCTGAAGACGACGCTGTGCGGGTTGTTGAGGAAGGTCGCATTGTCCTTCGACATGCGCATCACATCGTCATAGCGCGTGACCAGCCAGAACGGCGGGTGCACCGCATCNTCGGCCGGCTCGACCCAGGCGACGGGGGTATCCTCGCGCAGGCGGTCGAACGTGTCGAGCAGGCCGTCCCATTCGGCATAGCTCTGCGGGTCGATCACCGCGCGGGCGGTGGCGGGATCGAGCCGGGGCCGGTCCTGCGCCGCCATCACGCCTGTTCCGTCTGCTGCTCGGCCTGCTGCTGGNATTCGTCGCGCANTTCGCGCTTGTACAGCTTGCCATTGGCCTCGCGCGGGAGCTGCGCGCGGAAGTCGAACAGCTTGGGCATCTTGATCTTGGACAGGCTNGGNGCGAGGAAATCGCGCAATTCGGCCTCGAGCGCATCGCCCGCNTCGGCCATGTCGATCGGCTGCACCACCGCGACCACCTTCTCGCCGAAATCGGGNCAGGGCGCACCGATCACCGCNGCGTCCATCACCTTGTCATGCGTGACCAGCAGNTTCTCGATCTCCTGCGGGTAGATGTTGACCCCGCCCGAGATGATCATGTGGCTCTTGCGGTCGGTGAGNTAGAGGAAGCCGTCCTCGTCGACATGGCCGATATCNCCCAGCGTCATCCAGCCCTTGGGATGCATCGCTTCGCGCGTCTTCTCGGGNTCGTTGTGATAGGTCGGGATNAGATCGTTCTCGAAATAGAGCAATCCGTCCTGGCCCGCGGGGACCTCTTCCCCCTCGGCATCGCAGACATGCAGCGTGCCGTGGATCGCCTTGCCGACGCTGCCGGGATGGGTCAGCCAGTCCTCNGCCTTGATCAGCGTCATGCCGACGCCTTCGGAGCCGGCGTAATATTCGTTGATGATCGGCCCCCACCATTCGATCATCTCGCGCTTGATCGGCACCGGGCACGGCGCGGCGGCGTGCAGCGCGCGCTGGTGGCTGGAGAGNTCGTAGCGCGTGCGCACCTCGGGATCGAGCTTGAGCATGCGGACGAAATGCGTCGGCACCCACTGGCTGTCGGTGACCTTGTATTTCTCGATCGTCTCGAGCGCGTGTTCGGGATCGAACTTCTCCATCACCACGACCGTGCCGCCAAGCCGCTGGGCGGTGGTGCACCAGCCGATCGGCGCAGCATGATAGAGCGGCGCGGGCGAGAGATAGACCATGCTGCCATCGGCGGGCATGCCGGCGCCCATCACCGCGAGGCCCATCAGCGGATTGGTCGCGAGGATGTCGTCATCCTCGGGCGGCGCGGGCTTGACCCCCTTGGGCCGTCCGGTGGTGCCCGAGGAATANAGCATGTACTGNCCCGGCGCCTGGTCGGCGATCGGCTCGGCAGGCTGCGCNGCGAGCGCGGCTTCGTAATCTTCCTCGCCCTCGCCATCGACGATCAGCAGCGGCAGGTCGGCGCATTCGTCGCGGATGCCCTCGATGGCCTCGGCATAGCGCGTGCTGGTGAGCAGGAACTTGGCTCCCGCATCCTTGAGGATGTAGCAGATCTCGGGCGCGGTCAGCCGGGTCGAGATCGGCACCATCATCGTGCCCGCACGCTGCGACCCCCACACCACCTGCAGGTAATGGACGTTGTTTTCCATCAGCACTGCGAAATGGTCGCCGCGCTTGAGCCCGCGTGCCCGCAGCAGTTGCGCAAAGCGGTTCGCATAGGCGTCCATTTCCGCGAAAGTCACGGTCTGGCCGCTGCCCGCCATGATCATCGCGGGATGGTCGGGGCGCGTCTGCGCATGGGTGATGGGGTGCATTGCTGGCTCTCTCCTCTCTGTCGGTCCGCTGTTCGTGCGCGGACTCGTCCAGTTTCGAGAAGAAACCTACCTATGCGTTTCACATGGGCAAGGAAAAAGGCGCCGGGATCGCTCCCGCCGCCTTTTTATCCTGCCCGAAAGGCCGGCTCGATCAGTTGTCGTCGCCGTCGCCCTGCCCGCCGGTGCCGGTNGCGAGCGCGAAAGCCCGCTGCGCTTCCGATTCGACCATATAGGGAACCGGGTTCACGGCCTTGCCGGCGATGCGGACTTCGTAGTGGAGGTGCGGGCCGGTCGAGCGGCCGGTCGAACCGACATAGCCGATGACGTCACCCTTNTTCACGCGGGTGCCGGCCTTCACCGTAATGCCCGACATATGTGCAAACCGCGTCTGCAGATCGGCGCCATGTTCGATCGAGACGAACTTGCCGTAGCTCGAGAACCATTCCGCCTTGCTGACATAGCCATCGGCGGTGGCATAGATCGGCGTGCCGGTCGGGGCCGACAGATCGACACCCTTGTGGCTGCGGCGACCGCCGAGCACGGGGTGCGTCCGCATGCCGTAATCGCTGGTCAGCCGCGTATCGTCGAGCGGCATCCGCGAAGGCACCGAGACCCGCGCCGCTGCCGGCGTCGAGCGGTCGAGTTCGTCCCATTTGGCGAACAGCTGCTGGAACTGGGCGTCGTCACCCGGCTGGGCCGACTGGGCCACCTTGCTCATGTCGATGGCACCGACCGCCGCAGCGGCGTTGGTTTCCTGCGCTTGCGCCGGAGCGGCAGCAAGACCGAAACCGGCCATAATTGCGAAAGCAAGCGTTGCGCGCTTGGTGATCATGCTAACCCGTCCATCCGACGCTTTGCGCGCCTTTTGCTCTTGGCGAAGACAGCGTCCCATGCCGCTTTCGCCATTTTTACGTCACTGCCGGAACCCCCCGGCGTCTCGTGAGTTTGGGTTATCGGGTAAAAAATCGATCAGGCAAGTGCTGCGGAACGGACGCGCGGCAGGCCGCAAGCGAAACGCGTTGAGTCGTTGAAACCCCGCTCCCACCCCCCGAAAATCGACTTCGACACGCGATTNTGCAGCGATTTCCGATATTTTCGACCGAATCCGGCAGTAATCCGCGAAATCGGTTGCAGCCGAACCGGGCAATGCCNGCAGCAGGGTCAACGATTCGCTGGCTGCAGACCGCAGGAGCGCCCGGTGCTTGCCCGCCGCCTGCGCGGTCAGGCGGTGCGCGCGGCTTCGAGGACTTCGTCGACGTGGCCCTTGACCCGGACCTTGGGCCAGATGCGCAGGATGCGCCCGTCTTCGCCGAGCAGGTAGGTCGAGCGAATCATGCCCATATAGGTGCGGCCGTAATTGGTCTTCTCGCCCCACACCCCCAGCGTATCGGACAGACCGCCTTCCTCCTTGTCGGTCGCGAGCGCGACGGTCAGATCGTGCTTGGCGATGAAATTCTGGTGCTTCTTCGGCGAATCCTTGCTGACACCGAGCAGGCGCGTTCCCGCCTTCTCGAATTCCTGCTTGAGCGCGGAAAATTCCTTCGCCTCGGTGGTGCAACCGGGCGTGTTGTCCTTCGGGTAGAAGAAGATCACCGCCTTGCTGCCCGCGAGGTCCGCCTTGGTTACCGTGCCGCCGTCGGGGGTTTCCATGCTGAAGTCGGGAAAGGCATCGCCTTCGGTAAAAGTATCGGTCATCCATCCATCTCCAAAGTTTCGCCGAACACGTCCTGCCAGGCCGCCGCGACGCTCTCGCGCGCGCCTCGCAGGCTGCGCAGCAGATCGGCATAATTATCGCAGCCGCTTTGCCGCGCGAGCAGGGCCGCCGCGGCGGGATCAGGCCGATCGAGGTCGGGCGCCAGCAGCCGTGTACCGACCAGCAACCGCGTCATCAATCCATGCGCATCGGCAATCCCGGCGGGCAGCAGGCCGGCTTCGGCCAGCTCGGCGATGGCCTGCGCAAGACCCGGCACCAGACCTTCGTGATCGCGCAGCTGGAGAAAGTGGACGAGGAATTCGAGATCGACCAGCCCGCCGCGCAGCAGCTTCGCATCCAGCGGACCCTTGGCAGGCTTGTGCCCCGCCATCTCGGCGCGCATCTTCAGGACATCGCCGCGCAGCCGGTCGGCATCGCGCCGTTTGCACAGGATGTCGCGGACCACCGCGTCGACCTCGTCGCGGGCGCCGGTGCTGCCGACCAGCACGCGTGCACGCGTCAACGCCATGTGCTCCCACGTCCAGGCGTCCTCGCGCTGGTAGCGCGCGAAGCTCTCCACGCTCACTGCCAACGGCCCCTGGTTGCCCTGCGGGCGCAGCCGCGTATCGACTTCGTACAGCGCCCCTTGCGCGGTCGGCACGCTGAGCGCAGCCGTGACACGCTGCGCCAGGCGATTGAAATAGAGTGTCGCGCCAAGCGGGCGCTCGCCATCGGATTCGCCGTCATGCGTGCCGGTGAACAGATAGACGATGTCGAGATCGGATGCATGCGTAAGCACGCCGCCGCCCAGCCGGCCCAGACCGAGCACGACCAGTTCGCTGCCCGCGATCCGTCCGTGCTTGGCGGCGAATTCCTCTTCGGCGGCAGTCACGGCGACCTGCAAAGCGGCTTCGGCGGTGCGCGCCAGCCCGGCGGCGATCGCCAGCGGGTCGTGCGCCGCCTCGACCAGTTGCACTGCCAGCGCGAACCGCTCTTCCCCGGTCACCACGCGCAAGCGGTCGAGCTGCATTTCGTAGTCGTCACCGCGTTCGCGGCGGCCCATCTTGGCCGCAAGTTCATCGACCCCGCCGGGAAGATCCAGCGCGGTGCGATCGATCAGCGCATCGAGCAGGTCGGGGCGCCGCGCGAGTTCGTCGGCCAGCGGCGGAGCGAGCGTCAGGCAATCCGCCAGCAGGGCGAACAGACCCGGCCGCGCTTCGAGCAGGCGGAACAGGTTTACCGCGCTGGGGAGACGCGCGATCAGGCTTTCCCAGCGGAGCACTGCGGCATCCGGGTCGGGCGAGGCCGCAATCGATGCCAGCAGGTCGGGCCGGATCGCGTCGAACGCGCTCAGCGCGGCCGAACTGCGCAGCGCCTGATATTTGCCGCTGGTCCACCCGGCCACGCGCTCCACCAGTTCCGGAGCGATATCGGGGGCATGGCTGTCCTCGCCCAGCACATGCGGCGCGCTTCTGGGAACCGATATACGGTCCTCGTCGAGCAGCGCATCGAAGCGCTCCGCAACCGGGCGGGCAAGCGTTTCCACCGCCTCGACCAGCTGCGCGCCGGTATCGAGACCGTGCAGCCGCGCGACCTCGTCCAGCGCCTGGCNGCTTGGGAGGCTGTGGGTCTGCTGGTCCCCGACCATCTGCAGCCGGTGTTCGATCGTGCGCAGCCCGTCATAGCTGTCACCCAGCCGGCGCGCGTCACTCTCTCCGATACGGCCGGTCGCCGCCAGCGCATCGAGCGCTTCGCGTGTCCCGCGGCCGCGCAGCGAGGGATCGCGCCCGCCATGGATGAGCTGGTGGGTCTGCGCGAAGAATTCGACTTCGCGAATGCCCCCGCGGCCCAGCTTGAGATGGTAGCCCGGACCCGGTTCGGCAGGCCCGCGCTGCTCCTCGCGGATCCGGTGGGTCAGCCGGCGCACTTCGTCGATCGCGCCGAAATCCAAGTTGCGGCGCCATACGAATGGCCGGATATGATCGAGAAACGCCTCGCCCGCGGCGATATCGCCCGCGCAGGAACGCGCCCGGATGAACGCCGCGCGCTCCCANGCCAGCGCCGAGCTTTCGTAATGCGTGATCGCCGCATCGAGCGGCAGCGCCAGCGGGCTCACTTCGGAAGCGGGTCGCAGCCGCAGATCGACGCGAAAAACATACCCCTCGCTGGTGACTTCGGACAGCAAGCGCACGGTTTCGCGGGCATAGCGCTGCGCCGCTTCACCCGGCTCGTCGCGCTCGCGGCGTGGCANCGTCGCNGGATCGTAGAGCAGGATGGGGTCGATGTCGGATGAGTAGTTGAGCTCGCCTGCCCCGTGCTTGCCCAGCGCAAGGCCTATCATCCCCGCCGGCTCCGCATCGGGAACGCGCTTGCGGATCGCCGCCTCGATCGCTGCATGGAGTGCGCGATCGGCGNAAGTCGAAAGCTCGCGCATCACCTTGTAGAGATCGAATGCCCCGGCAAGGTCGCCCACGGCCAGCACCAGCGCGAGGCCGAGCCGTTCCTGCCGCAACGCGCTCGCGACATCGGTTGCGCGGACCTGCTTGGCGGCGCGCAGCGCAGCCTCGCCATCGCCGCTTGCCATGAGTTCCGCCAGCTCGGGGCGGCGTTCCAATGCGCGGGCAAGGAAAGGCGCGTGATCGCGGGCGCGGTTGAGCGCAGAAGTCCAGTCGGCAGCCATCGCCTGTCCCTCTGCCGCAAGGCGGCGCGGATGCGCAAGCTTGCCCTTGCCGCGCCATGCTGACAAGACGNGCGCATGTTCGANTTGAGAGGACNCCCTTCGATGAAACGCTTCGTTCTTGCTGCCTGTTCGGCGCTGCTGCTGACCGCCTGCGATGGCGCGCTGGAAACCGGCGCAGGCGCCGATGCCATGCTCGACNTGCCCGAAGTCGCCGACGGCACGCTTTCCGAAGCAACGATGAAGCGCGTCACCGAGCGCCTGTCGTCGGACGAATTCGAAGGCCGCGCGCCAGGCACCCNGGGCGAAGAAAAGACCGTTGCCTATCTGNTCGAGGAATTCGAGAAAGCAGGCCTCGAACCGGGTAATAACGGCAGCTGGGTGCAGGAAGTGCCGCTGGTCGAAATCACCGGNAAGNANTACGCCCCGCTGACGATNGCNGGCGNCGANNGCGNNNCGATNGAACTNGNNTANGCCNNCGACTGGGTCGGCGTGAGCTATCGCGAGGATGTCGAGACCGCGCTGGAAGATAGCGAACTGGTCTTCGTCGGCTATGGCATCAACGCACCCGAAAAGGGGTGGAACGACTATGCCGGGCTGGACATGGCAGGCAAGACCGCGGTCATCCTCGTCAACGATCCCGATTTCGGCGCCGAGACGCTGGAAGGCCCGTTCAACGGCAAGGCCATGACCTATTACGGCCGCTGGACCTACAAATACGAGGAAGCCGGGCGCCAGGGCGCAGCCGGGGCGCTCATCATCCACGACACCNAACCCGCCAGCTATGGCTGGAACGTGGTCGAAAGCAGCTGGTCCGGCCCGCAGGCCTATGCCTCGCGCGGGGACAACCCGCCGCCGATGACNCAGCTCAATGGCTGGGTGCAGAAGAGCGTGGCTGAACGCCTGTTNGCCGCGGCGGGCAAGGATTTCGGCGAACTGGCCGCCGCCGCGCGCGAAGAGGGCTTCGCCCCGGTCGCGCTCGGACTGACCGCCTCGACCAGCTTCCGCAACGACATCCGTACCTTTGCCTCGAAGAACGTCATCGGCATGNTGCCNGGCAGCGAACGGCCTGACGAATATGTGATGCACACCGCGCACTGGGACCATCTCGGCCGGTGCACGCCGGCACCCGATGGCGACGACATCTGCAATGGCGCGGTCGACAACGCCACCGGCACCGCCGCGCTGGTCGCATTGGCCGAAGCGCATGCCCAGGCCGGTCCGGCCAAGCGCAGCCTCGTCTTCCTTGCGGTGACCGCGGAGGAATCGGGCCTGCTCGGCGCGGACTATTACGCTGCCAATCCGGTGTTCCCGCTCAACCAGACGGTCGGCGGCGTCAACATGGANGCCTTCCTGATGGCGGGCGCGGCGAAGGACGTGACCGTAGTCGGACCGGGCAAGTCGCAGCTCGACCTGTTCCTCGACAAGGCGCTGATGAACGACAACCGCGTCACCACGCCCAACCCTAATCCCGAAGCGGGCTATTACTATCGTTCGGACCATTTCGCCTTCGCCAAGCGCGGCGTGCCGATGCTCTATCTCGATGGCGGTGAGGACCTGATCGACGGCGGAACCGAGGCGGGCGCCGCCGTAGCCGCCGATTACCGCGAGAACCGCTATCACGGGCCCAAGGACGAATACGATCCGAACTGGGACTGGTCGGGCGTGATGAGCGATCTCGCGCTGTTCTACCGCATCGGGCGCATGCTGGCCGATTCGACCAGCTGGCCCAACTGGAACGAGGGCGACGAGTTCAAGGGCACGCGCGACGAGGATTGCGCCTCCGAGGGCGCTGGCTGCGCCGCTTGAGCCTGCTGAGCGAGAGAACCGATCCATGACGCCGCGCATGCCGCCCGAATGGGCCCCGCAGGACTGGCTGTGGATCGGGTTTCCGCATGACGCGGATGAATGGCCCGCAGTGCTCCCGCGCGCGCAGGAGCAGATCGCGGCATTCGCCAATGCCGTAGCCGAAAGCGGGCAGGAAGTTCGTCTGCTGGTCCGCGACGCCGCCAACGAGGCACGCGCGCGCCAGCTGGTAACCGGCGCCGTCACGCTCGAACGGCGCAGCTACGGCGATGTCTGGCTGCGCGACACGGGCCCGCTGGTGCTGTGCGACGGCGCGGGCAACCGCGCCGCGCGGCGGTTCGGTTTCAACGGCTGGGGAGGCAAATATCTGATGGACGGCGACCAGACGGTCGGCGCCGAACTGGCCGAGGATGCGGGGCTACCGCTCGAAGTGGCGGACTGGATCCTCGAAGGCGGGGCGATCGATGGCGACGGCACGGGGCTGGTGGTCACGACCGAACAGTGCCTGCTCAACCCCAACCGCAATCCGCAACTGTCGCGCGAAGAAATCGAGGCCCGGTTGCGGCGCGATCTCGGTTTCAAGCGCGTGCTGTGGCTCGGCGAAGGGCTGATCAACGACCACACCGACGGTCATGTCGACAATCTCGCGCGCTTCGTGGCGCCCAACATGCTGTGCCTGCCGCGCGCGACCGGGTCCGACGATCCCAATGCGGCGATCTATGCCGATGCCAAGGCGCGCGCCGAAGCGGTGGGCGTGACCGTCGAAGCAGATCCCCTCGCCCGGGTTGGTCACCAGCGGCGACCATGTCGAACCCGCGAGCTACGCCAATTTCGCGATCACCAGCCATCTCGTCGTCGTGCCGACCTTCGGCAGCCCGCATGATGCCGATGGTGTGGCAGCCGTGGCCGAACTGTTCCCCGACCGCGCAACGATCGGCCTGCCGGGCGATGCCGTGCTTGCCGGCGGAGGCGGGTTCCATTGCGCGAGCCAGCAGATGCCCGCGGCGGGATGGCGGCCTTAACCTTTCATTAGCTATTGCAACCGAGAATGGCGGTCATGGTCAAGCCCACCGCTCTCTCCCGCATGCAGACCCCCGCCCCGTCGGTGGTCGATCTCGCGCGCGCGCTGATCGTCGGTGGCTGCGGCCTAGCGCTGGTCCTCGCCGGACCGGTGCTGCCGTTCTGATCGGCTAGAGCAGCCGCAGCAGCGCCGCGAGCGCAGCCCCGCCCAAAATCACGCCGACGACCGCGCGCCACAGGCCGTCGCCAACGCGGCCCGACGCGTGATTGCCGAGCCAGTTGCCAAGCAGCACTGCCGGAAACAGCATTACCGCGAGCACGGGCAGTCGCCATGCGAGGATCTCCAACGCCGCACCGGATACCAGCCCCGCGAGCGACGCGATCGTGAAGATCAGCATCATCGACGCCTTTGCCGTTTCGCGGGGAATGTCGCGCCCAACGTAATAGGGAACCACCGGCGGGCCGGGCATGCCGGCATAGCCGGTCATCAGTCCGCTGAGGATGCCGACCGCGCCGGTTGCCGCATGACCGGGCTCGGCAGCGGAACGACGCGGCAGCAAGACCGCCGCAAAAGCGGATAGCGCGATCATCGCGATGAGGAACCGGGCAAGGTCCTCGCTGGTCGCCGCGAGCGCCGAACAGCCCCAGCGGGGTCAACAGCACGACCAAGGCCGAAATGCGCCACGCAGATCGGTTCCGCCCCGCGCACGAGCCGGCGAATTTCACTCATTCCGATGAAGAACGACAGGAAGTTCGCCAGCAGCACCGATTCGACCGGCGGCAATGCCAGCGCCAGGATCGGCACGAGCAGGATAGCCATGCCGAAACCCGTAAGCCCGCGCACGAATGCCGAACCGAAGCCGGCCACGAGGGCAGCCGCGATTTGCCACGGCGCATAAGCGGCCAGCAGGTCGATCACTTAGGCAGGCCTTCTAGCGCAGGTCGGGCGGCGTGGCTTCGCTGCGCAGCATCGCGATCGCNTCGTCGAGGCTCATCACGCGCTGGTCCTTCTCGCCCAGCGTGCGAACGGCGACCGTGCCTTCCTCGGCTTCGCGATTGCCCACAACCAGCAGGTGCGGGACCTTGGCGAGGCTGTGCTCGCGCACCTTGTAGTTGATCTTCTCATTGCGCAGGTCGCTCTCGACGCGGATGCCCGCGGCCTCGAGCTTGGCGACCGCTTCTTTCGCATAGTCGTCTGCGTCGGACACGATCGTCGCGACCACCGCCTGCACCGGCGCAAGCCAGACGGGCAGGCGCCCGGCGAAATGTTCGATCAGGATACCGATAAAGCGTTCGTAGCTGCCGAAGATCGCACGGTGCAGCATGACCGGGCGATGCTTGTCGCCATCCTCGCCGATATAGGTCGCATCGAGACGATCGGGNAGCACGCGGTCACCCTGGATCGTGCCGACCTGCCAGGTCCGGCCGATCGCATCGGTGAGGTGCCATTCGAGCTTGGGCGCATAGAAGGCGCCTTCGCCTTCCAGTTCTTCCCAGCCGAACTCCTCGCTCATCATGCCGGCTTCCTCGACCGCATCGCGCAGTTCCTGCTCGGCCTTGTCCCAGTCCGCATCCGAACCCAGACGCTTCTCGGGCCGCAGCGCCAGCTTGATCGCGAAGCTGAAGCCGAAGTCCTTGTAGACCTCGGCGGCGAGGCTGCAGAAGGCGCGCACTTCCTCGACGACCTGTTCCTCGGTGCAGAAGATATGCGCATCGTCCTGCGTGAACTGGCGCACGCGCATGAGTCCGTGCAGCGCCCCATGCGGTTCGTTGCGGTGGCAGCAGCCCATCTCGCCCAGCCGGATCGGCAGGTCGCGATAGGAGGTGATGCCCTGCTTGAAGACCAGCACATGCGCGGGGCAGTTCATCGGCTTGATCGCCATCCAGTCGGCGTCCTTGGCGACGCTGGGATGCGCACCCGCACCGCTGTCGTCGACCTCGGGCACCATGTCGGGCACGGCGAACATGTTCTCGGCATATTTGCCCCAGTGACCCGATTGCTCCCACTGGCGCACGTCCATCAGCTGCGGCGTCTTGATCTCGCGATAGCCGCCGCCATCCATCTTGCGGCGCATATAGGCTTCGAGCTCGCGCCAGATACGGTAGCCCTTGGGGTGCCAGAAGACGCTGCCATGCGCCTCTTCCTGCAGGTGGAACAGGTCCATCTCGCGGCCCAGCTTGCGGTGGTCGCGCTTGGCCGCTTCTTCCAGCCGCGTCAGATGCGCGTTGAGCTGCTTCTTGTTNAGCCAGCCGGTGCCGTAGATCCGCGTNAGCTGCGCATTCTTCTGGTCGCCGCGCCAATAGGCACCCGCCACCCGCATCAGCTTGAACGCCTGCGGGTCGAGCTTGCCCGTGCTCGGCAGGTGCGGCCCGCGGCACATGTCGAGCCAGTCCTCGCCCGACCAGTAGACCGTCAGNTCCTCGTCCTCGGGCAGTTCGCGCGCCCATTCGGCCTTGAAGGTCTCGCCCTCGGCTTCCCACTTCTCGATCAGCTGCTGGCGGCTCCAGACCTCGCGCCGCAGCGGCTTGTCGGCCTTGATGATCCGCCGCATCTCCTCCTCGATCGCGGGCAGATCGTCCATGCTGAACGGGTCGCGGCTCTCGGGTGCTTTCACATCGTAATAGAAGCCGTCGTCGGTCGCGGGGCCGAAGGTGATCTGCGTGCCCGGCCACAGCGCCTGCACCGCTTCGGCGAGCACATGCGCGAAATCGTGCCGCGCCAGTTCGAGCGCATCCTCTTCGTCGCGCGCGGTTACCAGCGCCAGCTCGGCATCGCCCTCGAAGGGGCGGTTGATGTCGCGCAATTCGCCATCGACGCGCGCCGCGATCGCCGCCTTGGCGAGGCCCGGTCCGATCGCTGCGGCGACGTCGGCCGGCGTCGAGCCCTGTTCCATTTCGCGCACCGATCCATCGGGCAGGCTGATCTTGAGCAGTTCCGTCATGTCATTCGTCGTCCGTCTGGTTGCGGCGCCCATGGCACAAGGGCGCGCGCGCTTGAAGCGGCGTTTGCGCAAAATCCGGTTTCGGGAGGAAACGCCATGCCACCCGAAACCGGGCAGCGGCGGCGCGGATCAAGCCGCGACCGACCGCCCCCGGTCACCCGGGGTGGTGGTAGTGGTCGTGGTGATGCGCGCGTCGGGCATGGCCTGCACATTAGGTGCGGGCCGCGGGTTTCTCAACCCATATCGAGCGCGCGGCTTCCCGCCTGCGTCGAAACGCGGCGGGTATCGTTCACCCCGGCGCCCTTCTCGCGCACGCTGGAAACGAAGCGGAACTCGCTCGATGCGCTGGCCGGGGTGAGCTCGACCGCCATGTATCCGCGGCGCGATCCGTCCATCCACTTGAGCTGGCGATTGTGCGCAACCGTCTCGCGTTCGAGGACATCGACCGGGAGGTAGGAGGCGTAGCTTTCGAGTCCCGGGGAGGTCACCCCCTGCACGCCGAATTCGACGCCGACCTTCTCGCCCGCATGATCGAGATCGAAAGCCCAGGCATTATGCGTGTCGCCCGCCAGGCTGATGAGATTCGCATTGGCGTCGAGGGCGGCCTTGAAGACCCGTTCGCGCGCGGCGGGGTATCCGTCCCAGGCATCCATGTTGAGCGGCAATTCGGCGCGGCCGGCCATCGCCCCGGCCAGGATGCGCTGGCGGATATAGGCGGGCAGGTCTGCCGGCAGCCCTTCGGTCAAACGCGGTGCCGTGACCAGATTGCCCATCAGCACCTGCTGCACCAGCACCTGCCACGGCTTGCCTGCAGAAGCCGAGCGCTTGAGGCCATCGGCCAGCCAAGACTGCTGCTTCATTCCGAGCAATTCGCGGTTGCCATCGCGGTAGTCGCCCTCGCGGAAGGCGACGAGCGCAGCCATCGCGGCTTCGGGACTGGTCTTGCCCGACAGGATCTGGCCGTAGGAAAACTGTTCGGCGCGGGCGGTCAGCCGCGTTTCGAGCCGGTAGAGCGTCGCGAGGTCGCCCACTTCATAGGCGGCCCAGGGCTCGTCCGACACGGGCATCCATTCGCGGTAGGCCTTCACGGCGGCGGCCTTGCGCACCGACCATTCGCCCTCGGTCTCGCTCTGGTGGTTCTGCGCGCCGCCTTCCCACGAATCATTGGTGCTTTCGTGGTCGTCCCAGCCGGCGATCATCGGGAACAGCTGGTGCAGCCGGCGCAGGTCCGGATCGCGGCGATAGGTCGCATAGCGCATGCGGTAATCCGCCAGGCTGACGATTTCGCGCGCGGGAAACAGCACGCGGCCCGATTGCGCCTCTTCGTTCGAGGGATAGGTGCCGGGACCGTATTCATAGAAATAGTCGCCAAGGTGCAGCGCGCAGTCGAAATCGCCATCGGCGGCGGCATGCGCATAGGCATTGAACCAGCCGAACCCGAGGTTCGAACAGGAGAACACCGCCATGCGGAACTTGTCGGTCTTGCCGACGGGCAGCGTCTTCGTGCGGCCGACGTCCGAGTGCGATCCGTCGGGTGCAGTGAAGCGGTAATAGTACCAGCGGCCCGGCTCGAGCCCCTCCGCCCACGCCTTGCAGCACCAGTCGTTCTCCGCGCGCGCAGTCACAGAGCCTCCGGCCGCGACGCGCGAAAAGTCGAGCGTTTCGCTGACCTCGAATTCCAGCGCGGTGTCCTGCGCGCCCACGAAACGGGTCCACAATAGAACGCGCTCGGCCGCCGGTTCGCCGCTGGCGACGCCGTGGCTGAACCCCTTGCCCCCCTTCTGCGCGGCGAGGGGGGCTCCGGCCACCCCCAGCCCGAGGATGCCGGTCTTGAGCAGCGTGCGGCGGTCAAGTGCGGATAGCGGGGCAGCGGCAGGCGGTTCGGTCGCGAACATTCGAATTCTCCTCTTCCGGCCCCCTGCCTGCGCCCGATGACGGTGTGGTGACAAGCCATTTTGCGCAGCGACAAGCACGCGCGACTGTCTGGAAAGCAAGCTTGACAATAGGCGGCGCTCGTGACAAANACGCTTTACATCACGGAAAGGACCATTGCCATGTCACTCAAGACCTNCCCTCNTGTTCGCNGGCGCGATCATCGCGATTGCCGTGCTGGCGATATTCGACGTTATCCCTGAGCAATTCGCGCGGTTCAGCGTGATCCTCCTGCCCGCGCTGGCGGCCATCCATATCGCGCGCCGCGGCTCGTGCGGGTGCAGCGCGAAGATGCGCGCATGAGCGGTACCGGCAGGCCTTGGCTGCTCACGTCGCCGGGACGCTGGGTCGCGCTCTACTTCCTCAGCATCGCCGTCATCGCGGCGCTGAAACTGAGCGGGGCGATCGCATCGCCCGTCGACTTCATCCTGCTGGCTGCGGCGACCTGCCTGCTCTTGCCACTGGCACGGCGCCGGCCCGACGGCTGCACCAGCCGCGCCATGGCCGATTACAACCGGCGGATCGTGTTCAGCAACCTGGGCTATGTTCTCGGGCTCGGCATCGCCGTNACNNTATGGNATCGNTANGAACTGTCGGACGCGCTCGTTTTCGCAATCGCGCTGCTCCCGACACTCCCGACCTTCGGCNTCATCTGGGCGATGGGGCGCTACCTCGCCGANGANCAGGACGAATATCTGCGCCATCGCACGATCATGGCCGCCCTGGTCGCGCTCGGCCTGGTGCTCGCGCTGGGCATCTTCTGGGGCTTCCTCGAGATGTTCGAGCTGGTGCCGCATATCTGGGCGTGGTGGGTGCTCCCCGTCTGGGCAATCGGCCTGGGTCTGGCGCAATTGTGGCAGAAGGTGCGCGGCGCTTGAAGAACCGCCTCAAGGTGCTGCGCGCCGAACGCGACTGGAGCCAGCAGGACCTCGCCACCCGGCTCGAGGTGTCGCGCCAGAGCGTCAATGCCATCGAGACCGGCCGCTACGATCCGTCGCTGCCGCTCGCCTTCCGCATCGCCGATGTATTCGGTCTGACCATCGAGGAGATCTTCCTGCGCACCGAGTAGTCCCGCACCATGATTGACAGGATCATTCCGATCCTCGACCCGTGGCGGCTGGTTATTCAAGGGACACNAACTTGCTCGATGGGTCGCACCATGCCGACAGCGCGGACAGCGCGGACAGCGCTTTNACATTCGAAGGCAACTGGCANGATTTCGCGCGGATCGCGCTGCCCAACCTCCTGCTGACGATCGTCACGCTGGGCATCTACCGGTTCTGGGCCACCGCGCGCGAGCGGCGCTATCTGTGGTCGCGCACACGGTTCGTCGACGAGCATCTCGAATGGGCAGGCACCGGGATGGAGCTGTTTGCCGGTTTCGTCATCGTGCTGGTGCTGTTCGGCGTGCCCTATTTCGGAGTGAGCTTCGTTTCGCAGGCGCTGATCGCCCGCGGCTACGAGGCGCTGGGATCGGCGCTCGGCGTGGNGGCGCTGCTTTCGATCTTCTATCTCGGCGGAGTCGCGCGGTTCCGCGCCCTGCGTTATCGCCTGTCGCGGACGCGCTGGCGGGGCATCCGCGGGGGCAGCGACAGCAAGGGCTTCGCGTTCGGCCTGTCCTACATGTGGAAGACCGCGGTCGGCTGGCTGCCACTTGGACTGCTGNTGCCCTGGTCGATGACCAGCCTGTGGAACGAACGNTGGAGCAAGATGAGCTTCGGCCCCTTCGCCTTCCGCAGCGATGGCGAGGCGGGCGGGGTGTTCGCCCGTTTCCTGCTGTTTTACCTCGCTCCCTTCGTGCTGTTCGTCGGCGGGGTGATCATGGCCGGCATGGGCATGCTTGCCGGCTATGGCATCGGCGGCGAAAACGGAGTGGCACTGGGCGGCCTCGTCGGGCTGATCGGCCTGGTGCTGTTCTTCTATCTCGGTCTCGGCCTGATCGCCGTGGCATTCTATGCCAAGTTCTACCGTGAAATGGTCGGCGCGACANGCTGGCGCGACCTGCGTTTNAGTTTCGAGGCCTCGACGCTCGACTGGGTCAAGCTGCTGCTGGGCGATGCGCTGCTGGTGGTCTTCACCCTCGGCATCGGGCTGGTCTTCCTGTCGTACCGCCACTGGAAGTTCTTCATGANTCATCTCGAAGCGAGCGGCGAGATCCTGCTNGACGAATTGACCCAGTCGCGGACCCGGACCGCCGGGCATGGCGAAGGCCTGCTCGATGCGTTCGACATGGGCGCGATCTGAGCCGATGGATACCAGCTTCCAGCTTGCCGCCGAATGGTACGACGGACNCAGCGCCCTGCGCCACGCGGGCGAGTTGCACTGGGACGGGCACGCCGGGCTGGTGCTGCATGCCCCGACGGCGCGCGCCGAATTCGCGGTCGACGACCTGCAATTCGCCGATACGCGGCCCGGGCAAATGATCTATCGCCGCAAGAGCCAGCCCGATTTCCGGCTGATCCTGCCGGCGGACATGCCGCCCGGCCTGGCGGCCCGGCTGCCGCGGCCAAGCACTTACGGCCGCTGGATCGACCGGCTCGGGCTGGGCCGGGCAGCGGCGATCTTCGCCGTGGCAAGCGCGGCGGCGGTGGCGCTGTTCCTGACTGCACCCGCCTGGCTCGGCCCGCGTATCCCGGCCGGCTGGGAACGCCAGATCGGCGACGCGCTGGTCGGCGATTTCGGTGGGCGGATCTGCCATACGCCCGCAGGCGACGCCGCGCTCGCCAAGCTGCTGGCCAAGGTCGACCCGGCCGACAACGCGCAAGACAAGGTGCGCGCTGGCATCGCCAACATGGACATGGTCAATGCCGTTGCCCTGCCCGGCGGCCAGGTCCTGCTGTTCGACGGGCTGGTCCAGCAGGCNGAGAGCCCCGAGGAGCTGGCGGGCGTGCTGGGGCACGAGGTCGGCCATGTCCGCGAACGCCACGTGATGACCGCGCTGCTGCGCCAGTTCGGCATGTCGATCCTGCTGGCNGGGGCNGATTCGGGCGTCACCAACGGGGTCTTCGGCCTGGCCGCCATGGGNTATTCGCGCGACGCCGAACGCGAGGCCGACGAATATGCCCGCGCAAGGATGGCCGAAAGCGCGATCTCGCCGCTGGGCGCGGCCGATTTCTTCGCCCGCATGGCCGACGAACGCAGCGACAGCGAGGAGGGCCCCGCCGTGCTCGGCTGGCTCGCCAGCCATCCCTCGGCCGGCGAACGCGCGCAGGCCTATCGCNCCGCTGCCCGCACGGCCCCGGCCTATCCCCCGGTCCTGTCCGATGCCGAGTTCGCTGCGCTGAAATCGATGTGCGCCGACGATCCCGATGTCGCGGAATTCGACTTTTTCTGACCCTTGCAATCGCGCCCTGCGACGTGAACAGCATGCGCGCATGAGCGACATCCAGTTCCACGCCATGCCCGACGGGCGGCGCATCGCCTATCGCTTCACCTCCGGCAGCGGCCCCGCACTGGTGTTCCTGCCCGGCTACATGTCCGACATGGCCGGCAGCAAGGCGACCGCGCTGTTCGACTGGGCGCAGCAGGGCGGCCGCGCCTGCATGCTGCTCGACTATTCGGGCTGCGGCGAGAGCNNTGGCGATTTCGCNGATGGCACCTTGNCGCGCTGGCGCGAGGAAGTGCTGGCGCTGGTCGAGGCTCACGTCACCGGCCGCGTGCTGGTCATCGGGTCGTCGATGGGCGGCTGGCTGATGCTGGCGGTCGGCGCAGCGCTCGGGCCGCGCCTTGCCGGCNTGGTCGGTATCGCTGCCGCGCCCGACTTTACCGACTGGGGCCGCAGCGCAGATGAAAAGGCGCGATTGCGGGCGGGCGAGACGCTNTACGACGACAATCCCTACGGGCCCGAACCCACCCCGATGCATGCNGGTTTCTTCGCCGACGGCCAGGCCCAGTTGCTGCTGGGCGGCGAAATCCCCATCGATGCGCCGGTGCGGCTGATCCATGGCCAGCGCGATCCGGACGTGCCCTGGGACATCAGCCTGCAGCTTGCCGAACGGCTGCGTTCGGACGATGTACAGGTGGCGCTGGTAAAGGATGGCGACCACCGCCTGTCGCGCGGACAGGACATCGCCCTGCTGCTGCGCACGGTGGCTACGCTTTCGAAAGGTCCTGCATGATTGCCTCCGCTCTCGCCCTGCTGCTGATGCAGGTCGGCCCCGACCCCACCCAGGGCAGNTTTCCCGGCATNCCCGAGGAATTGCGCNACCGGCCCCAGCGCGAGAGCGTGGCTGCGNCGCCGNCNACCTTGCCGTCATCCGGTGGCAAGCTGGCCGAATGCGTTACCCTGGCGACGGAGGACGCTTCCGCAGCCAGCGATATGGCGCAGACCTGGCGTGAAACCGCCGCCAACCAGCTCGAGCTGGCCCAATCGGCGCATTGCCTTGGCNTGGCCCTGGTCCGGCTGGACGATTTCGANGGCGCCCANCGCGCCTTCGACCTGGCTACCGACGAAGTGCCCGACGGCGCCCCNGCCTACCGGGCGCGGCTGGCCGCAATGTCGGGCAANGCCGCGATGGCGCAGGGCAAGCCCGCGATCGCCGAGATCGCCTTCGCGCGTGCCAGCCGCTTCGCTGCCGCGTCCGCCGATGCGCCGCTTACCGCCAGCATCGCAGTCGACCGCGCGCGCGCACTGGTGGCGCTGGACCGCCGCGAGGAAGCCGCTGCGGAACTGGCGCAGGCGCGGGCGAGCGATCCCGCCAATGGCCGCGCATGGCTGCTNTCGGCCACGCTCTCGCGCCGGCTGGACCGGCTGGGCGAGGCGCGTGAACAGATCGCGCAGGCTGCATTGCTGGCACCGCAGGATCCCGCNGTGGGCCTCGAAGCGGGCGTGATCGCCGCGCTTTCGGGGCGCGAGGACGATGCGCGCAGGAGTTTCGAATCGGTGCTGCAGGTCGCCCCGCAAAGCCCCGAAGCGACTCGCGCCCGCAGCTATCTGGAGCAACTCGCCACATGACCGATTTTTCCGTNCTCGATCTCGTCCCCGTCCGCGAAGGCGGCTCGGTCGGCGATGCCCTTGCCGCCGCGACCGCGCTCGCCCGCACGGCCCAAGACGCGGGCTGCAAGCGGTTCTGGGTTGCCGAACACCATGCAATGAAGGGCATTGCCGGGGGAGCGACTTCGGTCGTGCTCGCGCATATCGGCAATGCGACCTCCACGATCCGCATCGGATCGGGCGGGATCATGCTGCCCAACCACTCGCCGTTCCAGATCGCCGAACAATTCGGCACGCTGGATGCGCTGTTCCCCGGCCGGATCGACCTGGGGCTGGGCCGCGCGCCGGGNGCCGGCCCCGAACTGCAGCGCGCGCTGCGCAAGGACCTGCACCGGGCGGCGGAAATGTTCCCGCAGGACGTGGCCGAACTGATCGCGCTGATGGCAGGCGAAACCGCCGTCCAGCCCACTCCCGGCGTCGGTGCGAAACCGCAGTTCTGGATGCTCGGGTCGAGCCTGTTCGGGGCGCAGCTCGCCGCCAAGCTCGGGCTGCCCTACGCCTTCGCCAGCCATTTCGCGCCCGATCACCTCGATACCGCGCTCGAGCTCTACCGCCGCGATTTCCAGCCCTCCGAAGCCTGCGAAAAACCGCATGTCATGGTCGCGATGAACCTGTTCGTCGCCGACACCGAAGACGAGGCGGAATATCTTGCCACCTCGCAATTGCAGGCCTTCGTCGCCTTGCGCACGGGCACGCCGGGCAAGCTGCCCCCGCCCGTGCGCGGCTATCGCGCCAGCCTGCCTCCGCAGGCGCAGGCCATGCTTGCGCATATCGGCCAAGCCAGCGCGACGGGTACACCGCAGCAGGCTGCCGAGGCCGTCCGCGCGTTCATTGCGCGGACAGGCGCCGACGAAGTCCTCTTCGGGGGGAGCATGTACGATCCCGAAGCGCGCTGCCGCTCGCTGCGACTGGCGATGGAGGCGCTTGCGGCTTGAGCGTGCCGTAGCGTCGGCGAGGCGCTGCCGCGCCACCCACGGGCGTGCGAATTCTGTCGCACGGCACCTTGCGGGGCGCCTGCAACAGGGATAGGCGCGGCGCTCAGGTCGTGGCAGACACGGCCCAATTATTTCGCGGCGCTGAAACGATCATGCGCCGACAGGAGAGAGGCCCCGTATGGGTTCGAACACTGCCGCGCTGCCCAAGAAGCTCCAGAACGCGATTACCGAACGCATGCGGCTGTCGCTGCTGTCCGGCGACACGCCCTTCGAGAAGGCACGTCTCGAAGATGCCGCCGCTTTCGTCGGCGAGCTGGCTTCCCAGCGCACGCGCGGCCGGTCGGCCATGGCGATCGAAAGCGTCAGCGACGACCGGCGGCTGACGCGGATCGCGATCATCAACGAGGACATGCCNTTCCTCGTCGATTCGGTCGCGGCGACCATCGCCGCGCTGGGCCTGTCGATCGACCGGCTGGTCCACCCGGTGATCCCCGTCGAGCGCGACGGCAAGGGAGGCCTGCAGGCGATACCCGACCGCGACAAGGACGATGCCGATCGCGAATCGATGATCTACATCGAGACCGCGCGGGTCGATGCGAAGACCCGGCGGCAATTGCAGGAAACGCTCAAGCTGACGCTGGGCGACGTACGCGCGGCGGTGTCCGACTGGCCGCAACTGCGCGACGCGATGGCGGCCGATGCCGAACGGATCGCCGGCGACAGCGAAGAGGGCGCCGAACTGCTCGAATGGCTCAATTCGGGCATGCTGACGCAGCTGGGCCATGTCACCCGCTACCGCGACGGGCGGCAAGAAGACGAGCTCGGCATCTGCCGCAAGAGCGCGGCTCAGCTGCTCGCCGAGGCATCCTACGACCGCGCCTTCGCCTGGTTCGCCGCGGGCAACGATCCGCGCCGCCCGCTGATCATCAAGGCCAACCACCTCAGCAATGTCCATCGCCGCGTCCCGCTCGACCTGTTCATCGTGCCGGTCGAGGACAATGGCGAAACGGTCGCGCTGTCGCTGCATGCAGGGGTCTGGACCAGCGCCGCGCTGGCTGCCCCGCCGCGCAATGTGCCGCGCCTGCGGCGCCAGCTCGACATGCTGCGGGGCCGCCACGGCTTCGACGACGGCGGCCATGCGGGCAAGGCGCTCGTCCATGCGCTGACCACGCTGCCGCACGACCTGCTGATTGGCTTTTCGGAAAGCGACGTCGAACGCGTCGCAATCACCATGATGAGCCTGGTCGACCGCCCGCGTCCGCGCCTTGCGCTGGTCGAGGCGCCGCTGGCGCGCCACCTGTTCGCCTTCGTCTGGCTGCCGCGCGACATGGTCGCCACGCAGGTCCGGCTCGAAATCCAGGCGCTGCTCGAGGAAGCCGCCTCGGCGCGGCTGCTCGACTGGAGCCTCGAGGTCGAGGGCGGCAATCTCGCCACGCTGCGGTTCGTCTTCGACATTCGCGACGGCGACCAGGCACCCGACGAGGCGGCGCTCGAGGAGCAGATGCAGACGCTGCTGCGCGGGTGGAGCGAAGCAGTCGAGGCGGAGCTTTCCGCGCTCGAGGACAGCTCGCGCGCGGCAGCGCTGGCAATGCGTTTCGCCGAGCATTTCCCGACCGGTTTCCGCGGCCGGTTCGGCCCGCGCGAAGCCGCGCTCGACATCGCCCGCCTCCACGATCTGGGGGCCAGCCTCGAGAGCGAGGAAGTCGTGCGCGGCGCGCGGATGTATTATTGCGAGCGCGATACCGAGGGCTGCCTGCGGCTCAAGCTGTACCAGTCCGAAGGCAGCCTGCCCCTGTCCGAAGGCGTGCCCGCGCTGGAGGATTTCGGGTTCTACGTGCGTTCGGAAATGCCCACCGTGCTGGACGATGGCCGGCTGGGCACGGTCCACGACTTCCTGCTCGACCTCAAGCCGGGGGCCGACCCCAAGGGGCTGATCGACCGCGCCGATGCGATCGAGGAAGCCATTGCCGCGGTACTCAACGGCGAAGCCGAGAACGATCCCTTCAACCGGCTGGTCCCCGAAGCGGGTCTCTCGTCGCGCGAGGCCAATTGGCTGCGCGCCTTCTATCGCTATCTGCGCCAGGCCGGGATGGGTTTCACCATCTACACCGTGGTCGACGCGCTGGCCGCCGCGCCCGACGTGACCCGTGCGCTGATCGCGCTGTTCACCGCGCGGCACGATCCCGAGTTCGGCAACGGCCGCGACGCCGCCATCGAAGAAGCGCGCGGCGCGATCAAGCGCGGCCTCGCCAAGGTCAAGGCGATCAACGACGACCGCCTGCTGCGGCTGTACAACGCGNTGATCGATTCGATCCTGCGCACCAATGCCTTTGCCGATGCCGCCGCCGAGGCGCTGGCCTTCAAGATCGATTCGGCCAGGGTCCCCAACCTGCCCAAGCCGATCCCCTACCGCGAAATCTTCGTCTATTCGCGGCGGGTCGAGGGGATCCACCTGCGCAGCGGCCCCGTCGCGCGCGGCGGCCTGCGCTGGTCCGACCGGCGCGACGATTTCCGCACCGAGATCCTCGGGCTGATGAAAGCGCAGCGGGTCAAGAACGCGGTTATCGTGCCGACCGGCGCGAAGGGCGGGTTCTATCCCAAGCAGCTGCCCAATCCGGCGCTCGACCGCGAGGCCTGGGCGGCCGAGGGGCGCGCCAGCTACNAGACCTTCATCCGCACGCTGCTNTCGGTCACCGACAACATCGTCGACGACCAGGTCGTGCACCCCGAGAATGTCGTCATCACCGATGGCGAAGACCCCTATTTCGTGGTTGCCGCGGACAAGGGCACCGCGACCTTCTCCGATGTCGCCAATGCGATCGCCAAGTCGCGGGACTTCTGGCTCGACGATGCCTTCGCCAGCGGCGGTTCGAAGGGCTACGACCACAAGGCCATGGGCATCACCGCCAAGGGCGCCTGGGTCAGCGTCCAGCGGCACTTCCTCGAAATGGGGGTGGACGTGCAGGAAGACCCGGTCGAGGTGGTCGGCTGCGGCGACATGTCGGGCGACGTCTTCGGCAACGGCATGCTGCTGTCGAAGGCAATCAAGCTGGTGGCGGCCTTCGATCATCGCCACATCTTCATCGATCCCGATCCCGATCCGGCGGCCAGCTGGAAAGAACGCAAGCGCCTGTTCGACCTGCCGCGATCGAGCTGGGAGGATTACGACANCGCGCTGATCTCGCGCGGCGGCGGCGTGTTCCCGCGGGATGCGAAAAGCATCAAGCTGTCGAAGGCGGCGCAGGCGAAATTCGGCATCGACCAGGCCCAGATCGAGCCCGAGGCGCTTATTTCGGCGATCCTCACCGCGGCAGTCGACCTGATCTGGTTCGGCGGCATCGGCACCTACATCAAGGCCGCGCACGAGAACAACGTCCAGGTCGGCGACCCGGCCAACGACGCGCTGCGGGTCGATGGCCGCGACGTGCGCGCCAAGGTGATCGGCGAAGGCGCCAATCTCGGCATCACCCAGGCCGGCCGGATCGAATTCGCGCAGCGCGGCGGCCGTTCGAATACCGACTTCATCGACAATTCGGCGGGCGTCGACTGTTCGGACAATGAAGTAAACATCAAGATCGCGCTCGCCGCGGCCAAGCGCGCGGGCAAGCTGAGCGAACCCAAGCGCGTCGACCTGCTCGAATCGATGACCGAGGAAGTCGGGCAGATCGTGCTCGAGGACAACCGCCTGCAGGCTCTNGCGCTCTCGATCGCCGAATATGGCGGCGCGCGCGCTATGGCCTCGCAGCGGCACATCATCGACACGCTCGAGGCAGGCGGCAATCTCGACCGCAAGACCGAAGGACTGGCCGACGACCAGACCTTGCAGCGCCGCGCGGCGGACGGCGGCGGCCTGACCCGCCCCGAGCTCGCAGTGCTGCTGTCGTCGTCCAAGCTGGTCCTGCAGGACGCGATCGAGCAGGGCGAGCTGGCGGACGATCCGTTGCTCGAGGACACGCTGTTCGAAGCCTTTCCCGAACCGATGCGCAAGAAGTTCAAGGCGCAGATCAACGGGCACCAGCTGCGCCGCGAGATCATCGCGACCAAGCTGGCCAACCGCATCGTCAACCGCATGGGGATGGTCCATCCCTTCGAACTGGCCGAAGAAGAGGGCGTCGAACTGCATGAAGTCGCCGCCGCTTTCGTGGCTGCGGAAGAGCTGTTCGACTTGCCCGCGCTGTGGGCCGCGATCGATGCCAGTGCCATGCCCGAAAGCGCCCGGCTGATGCTGTTCGACCGCATCGCCGCAGCCGCTGGCAANCTCATGTCCGACGTGCTGCGCACTTCGTCGGGCAGCGTCGACCCGACCGGACTGGTCGAAGAGATCGGCAAGGCGGTCAGCAAGCTGGCGGGTGCCACCGGCGAATTGCTCAGCGCCGAATCGCGCCAGCAATCGGATCGGCTGCGCGANCAGCTGGTGTCGGCGGGCGCGCCCGAANCGCTCGCTGCGCGCGTGGCGCATCTCTACGATCTCGACGGGGCTGTCGGGCTGGCCAAGCTGTCGAGCGAAACCGGCATAGCGCCGATCGGCCTGACCGAGGCCTTCACCGATGTCGGCCGCCGCCTGGGTCTTGACTGGGCGCAGTCGACCGCGGCGCTGATGAGCCCGTCGGACGTGTGGGAACGCCTGCTCGTCTCGGGGCTGGCGCGCGATTTCCAGCAGATGCGGCTCGAACTGCTGCGGCGGCTGGCGCGGCGCAAGGATGCGAAGAAGGATCTGGCTGCCGTCGTCGCCAAATGGGCCGAGGAACAGTCCACCGCGGTGACCAATTTCCGCAGCATGATCACGCGGGCGCAGGGCCAGTCCCCCGTGGCCCCGGCCATGCTGGCACAGGTCGCCAGCATGGCGCGCAACCTGCTCGGACGTTAGCACTGCGCTTGACCGGCTGGCGTTTTCGCGTCAGCCAGCACGGCGATGGAACATTACGACGTCGTTATCGTGGGGTCGGGGCACGGGGGTGCCCAGGCCGCTATCGCACTCCGCCAGAACGGGCACGAGGGCTCGATCCTGATGGTCAGCCGCGATCGCAACCCGCCGTATGAGCGGCCCCCGCTGTCGAAGGAATATCTGGCGGGCGAAAAGCCGTTCGAACGCATCCAGATCCGTCCCGAACAGTTCTGGGCCGACAAGGACATCACGCTGCGCCTGGGGCGCAACGTCAATGAAGTCGATCCGGTCGCGCGCGAACTCGGCCTGTCGGACGATACGCGGGTTACCTATCGCAAGCTGATCTGGGCCGCCGGCGGCGATGCCCGGCGGCTGTCCTGCCCGGGCAGCGACAATGCGGGCATTCACTACATCCGCACGCGGCGCGACGTCGATACGCTGAAGGGCGAGCTGGCGGCCGGCGCCCGGCGCGCGGTCATCATCGGCGCGGGCTATATCGGGCTCGAAGCGGCGGCCGTGCTGCGCAAGCTCGGCCTGGACGTTACCGTGGTCGAAATGCTCGACCGCGTCCTCGCACGTGTCGCGGGTCCGCAGCTGTCGGAATTCTACGCTGCCTATCACCGCGAGCAGGGTGTCGACCTGCGCCTGTCGACCGGCGTCGAGACGATCAGCGGCGACGATGGCCGCGTGACCGGCGTGGTGACCGACAGCGGCGAGACGATCGCCTGCGACGTAATCATTGCCGGGATCGGCATCGTGCCGTCGGTCGGGCCGCTGATCGCGGCGGGCGCGGCGGGATCGAACGGGGTCGACGTCGACAGCATCTGCCGCACCACGCTCGATGACATCTACGCCATCGGCGACTGTGCGAGCCATGCGAATGCCTATGCCGACAACAAGGTCATCCGCCTCGAATCGGTGCAGAACGCCAACGACATGGCGACCATCGCGGCCAAGGCGATCATGGGCGACAAGCAGGATTACGACGCCGTCCCGTGGTTCTGGTCGAACCAGTACGACCTCCGGCTGCAGACGGTCGGCATGTCGATCGGCTATGACGCCACCGTGCTGCGCGGTGATCCGGCGGATAAGAAGTTCAGCGTGGTCTATCTGCGCGAAGGCGTGGTGATCGCGCTAGACTGCGTCAACAACACCAGGGATTACGCGCAGGGGCGCAAGCTGGTGATGGCGCGCGCCGAAGTGGATCCCGACCTGCTGGCCGACACTGCGGTGCCGCTCAAGGACATGCTGTGATCGCGGNCGGGGACGGTCGCGCGATGNTCGAAGGGCTTCGCGTGATCGACATGACCTCGGTCGTNTTCGGGCCCTATTGCACGCAGATCCTTGCCGANTTCGGGGCCGAGGTGATCAAGGTCGAGGCCCCCGGCGGCGACGTGTTCCGCTATGGTGCGCCCTCCGCGCACAGCAAGGCGATGGGGCCGGGATACATCGCGCTCAATCGCGGCAAGCAGTCGCTGGTGCTCGATCTCAAGCAGGAGGCCGACCGCGCGATACTGCGCGATTTGCTCGCCGATGCCGACATCTTCATCCACAATGTCCGCGCCGAAGCGATCGAGCGGCTCGGGTTCGATTACAACAGCGTGCGCGCGCTCGCTCCCGACATCATCTATGCACATTGCGTCGGCTTCGGTTCGGGCGGGCCCTATGCCGGGCTGCAGGCCTATGACGACGTGATCCAGGCCGCCAGCGGCACCACCACCCTGCTGCCGCGCGCAGACGGCAACGAGCGCCCGCGCTACCTGCCATCGCTGATCGCCGACAAGGTCGCCGGGCTGCACGCCGCCTATGCGGTGATGGCCGCCGTGGTACACCGCCTGCGGACCGGGCAAGGCCAGCATGTCGAAGTGCCCATGTTCGAGGCCTTCAGCAGCTTCATGCTCAAGGANCACCTTGGCGGNAACACTTTCGANCCGCCCGTCGGCCCGCCCTGCTATGGCCGCCAGGTCGACCCGGATCGCCAGCCGTTCCCGACCCGCGACGGATATGTCAGCATCGTGCCTTACCGGCTCGACCATTTCACCAAGGTGATCGCGCTGATGGGCGACGAGGCCTTCGCGCGCGAAGAGCGCTTCGCCACGCCCGAGGGGCTGATCGCGGGGCAGGCCGAACTCTATGCCCGGATCGCCGAACTGACCGCCGGTTTCGCGACCGACGAACTGGTCGCGCTGATGCACGCCAATGCGATCCCCGCAATGCCGGTGCGCGACATGGCCGACATGGCACAGGAGCCCCATCTAGAAGCGTCGGGCTTTTTCATGCGCCGCGAACACCCCACCGAGGGAACGCTGGTCGAGATGCGCGAGCCGTCGCGCTTTTCCGCCTGGGACGCCCCCGATCCAGCGCCCGCCCCGCTGCTGGGCGAGCATGACCGGGATTACCGCAAGGGCTAGCCGAGCCGCCGGGCGGCCCAATCGGCCGCTTCGGAAACCGCGGGATCGGGATCGCCGCGCAGCCATTCGACAAGCGGAGCGAGAGCTGCCGAACCGCTATTCCCTGCCGCATAAAGGCAGTTGCGCACAAAGCGGTCGCGGCCGACGCGCTTGATCGGCGAGCCGGAGAAGAACTGCCTGAAGCCCGCATCGTCGAAGGTCAGGAAGCTCGCCAGGTCGGGAGCGGCCAGCTCCTCGCGCGGCGCCAGCTTGAGGTGTCGGTGCGCCGTATCGGCGAACTTGTTCCACGGGCAGACCGCGAGGCAATCGTCGCAGCCATAGATGCGGTTGCCCAGCGCCTCGCGAAACTCCTCGGGGATCGGCCCCTTGTGCTCGATCGTGAGGTAGGAAATGCAGCGCCGCGCATCGAGCTGGTAGGGCGCGGGGAAGGCGTCGGTCGGGCAGGCATCCTGGCACGCGCGGCAATTTCCGCAGCGATCGGGATGCGAGAGGTCGGGCGCGAATTCGAGCGTCGAATAGATTGCGCCGAGGAACAGCCAGCTGCCATGCGACCGGCTGACCAGATTGGTGTGCTTGCCCTGCCAACCGATCCCGGCTGCCTGGCCCAGCGGCTTTTCCATCACCGGGGCGGTGTCGACGAAGACCTTCAGTTCGCTTGTCGGCTCGCGCGCGATCAGCCACCGCGCCAGCGCCTTGAGCGCCTTTTTCACGACNTCGTGGTAATCGCGCCCTTGCGCATAGACCGAAACCCGCGCTTTTTCCGCCGCGTCGGCAAGCGCCAGCGGATCGACATCGGGGGCGTAGCTCATCCCCAGCGCGATCACGCTGTTGGCNNCGGGCCANANNCCTTGCGGCGAGGCACGCTGCGTCTTGCGCGCTTCCATCCATTCCATCGAGCCATGGCGCCCTTCGCCGAGGAATTGCTCCAGCCGCGAGGCGCGCTGCGGATCGGGNNCGGCCGNCGCAAANCCGCAGGCGACGAAGCCGAGCCGCTCCGCCTCCTNGCGCAATTCCGCCTGCAACTCGCCATTAACCACGCTTGCGTGTGCTCCCGTTCACGGCCAGCATCTAATCATGCCCGCATGCTTATCGAGACAGGCTCCATGACGCGACCTTCGGGCGGGGACAACCGCAAGCTTGCCATCGAGGCCCACGGGCTGGTCAAGCGGTTCGACGACACGCTGGCGGTCGACGGTGTCGACATCGCGGTTCCCGAAGGCGCGATCTACGGCATTCTCGGGCCCAATGGCGCNGGCAAGACGACCACGCTGCGCATGCTGCTGGGCATCATCGATCCCGACGCAGGCGTGCGCCGCGTGTTCGGCAACGACCGACCGCATGAAGTGGCCAAGCTGATCGGCTACCTGCCCGAGGAACGCGGGCTCTATCCGGCGATGAAATGCGACGAGGCGATCGCCTTCCTCGGGGCGCTGCGCGGGCTGCCGCTGGAAGAAGGCAAGGCGCGCGGGCGCGTGCTGCTCGAGCAGCACGGCCTGGGCCATGCGGTGGATCGCCAGATCCGCCAGCTGTCGAAAGGTATGGCGCAGACCGTCCAGCTGCTCGGCACGCTGGTCCATCGCCCGAAGCTGGTGGTCTTCGACGAACCCTTCAGCGGGCTCGACGCGATCAACCAGGGCAAGCTGGAAGTGATGATCCGCGAACTGGCCCACAGCGGCACCACGGTGATCTTCTCGACGCATGTCATCCACCATGCCGAACGCCTGTGCGACGAGGTGGCGATCATTGCCGGGGGCAAGGTGCCCTATGCGGGATCGGTCGACGCCGCCCGCGACCGGATCCCCGCGCAGGTCCGGCTCGAGACGCGCTCCGCATCCGGGCCCTGGCGCAGCGCGCTGCCCGGCGATGCACGGCACGATGCGAAGGGCGAGGCCAGCCATTTCTGGTACTTCCCGGTCCCCGAAACCGGGATCGAGGAATTGCTCAAGCCGCTGATCGAAGGGCAGGCGGGCATTCTCTCGCTGTCGATCGAGCGCGCCGGGCTGCACGATGCCTTCGTCGAAATCGCCGGCGAGGCCGCCGCGCGCGCGCTCGAAGAGGACAACGCCCGGGGAGCCAAGCCATGAACGATACGACCCGCCTGTCGCGCTTCGAGGCCGCCCGCGTGATTGCGCAGCGCGATTTCCGCGCCATCCTGTTCAGCCGCGCATTCCTGTTCTTCCTGCTCGGGCCGCTGTTCCCGATCATAATCGGCGTGCTGGCCGGGGGGATCGGCGGACAGGTGCAGCGCGATGCGAACACCCGGCTTGTGGCGGTTGCGATGAGCGAGGCGGATACGCAGGCGCTGATCGCGGCGCGCGCGCGGCTTGCCCCGCAGATCGGGAGGGCGCTGCCCGAACTGGCAGTGGCCGATGCGGGCACTGCCCCCGAAGTCATCCTGCGCGAACCCGGCAAGAATTACGTCGCGGTGGTCGGCGGCACGCTCGCCGCGCCCGAACTCACCGCCCCGCAGCCGGCGATCGACTATTGGAGCGGGCCGGTGGCCATGCTCGCCGCCGAAGCCGGGACGCGGCAGGTGGCCGCATATCCCGCCGTGGCGCCCCGCCCGGTAGCCACCAGCATCGCCGCGCAGCGCGGCGACCGGATCCGCACCGCGCAGGCGGGGCAGTTGCTGCTGTTCCTGCTGATGATGCTGCTCGCGGGGATGGTGCTGTCCAACCTGGTCGAGGAGAAGGCCAACAAGGTGATCGAGGTGCTCGCAGCGGCGGTCCCGATGGATGCAGTCTTCCTCGGCAAGCTGGTGGCGATGCTGGGCGTCAGCCTGGTCGGGATCGCGGTCTGGGCCGCGGTCGGTTCGGCGATCGCCCTGCTGGCAGGCAATGCGCTGCCGCAATTGCCCGCCCCCGCGCTCGGCTGGCCGCTCTTCCTGGCGCTCGGGCTGGTCTATTTCGCCATGGGGTATCTGCTGCTCGGTTCGCTGTTCCTTACCATCGGGGGCCTCGCGACCACGGTGCGCGAGGTGCAGACGCTGTCGATGCCGGTCACCATGGCGCAGCTGCTGGTGTTCTTCCTCGCCGCATCCTCGATCACCCGCCCCGGTTCGCCGATGGAACTGTTNGCCGCTGCCTTTCCGCTTTCCTCGCCCTTCGCGATGCTCGCCCGCGCGGCGCAATCGGACGCGCTGTGGCCGCATGCCCTCGCGCTCGGCTGGCAGGCGCTGTGCGTGCTTCTTTTCGTCCGCTTCGGCGCACAGATATTCCGTCGCCGCGTCATGAAGTCGGGCAAGGGCGGCCGCGCGGTCAAAGGGCATGTCGGGAGCGTCAGGGCGCGCTGAGACCCCGCCTCGCCCGCGATTGGGTAGCGAATTGCAACGCACTATTGACACGTGTGTCAGTTAAGGCAGGATGGTCGCAATGACGAGAGCGGCCGATGGAGTCGCTCCTGCGAGGAGAGAGACATGGCCACCGCTGCAATCGAACGTCCGCAATGCCGTACCGAACCGTCCGCCTATGAGGCGCTGAAGAAGCATTTTGCCGAGCACCCCGAAGAACGTCTGAACCATCCCCACAAATGGGATGTGAGCCGCAGCGATATCTACGCCGAGAACACCTGGCATCCGATCTTCCGCGAGATGCGCGAAGCCGGTCCGCTGCACTACATCCCCGAGAGCCCCTATGGTCCCTATTGGGCGGTCGTCGGGCACAAGGCGATCCAGCATATCGAGGCGCTGCCCGATACGTTCTCGTCCAGCTGGGAGCATGGCGGGATCACGATCCTCAACCGGTTGAGCGAGGAAGAACTGGCCGAAGCCGGGATCGAGGAACGGCGCGAGCTGCCGATGTTCATTGCCATGGACCGCCCCCAGCACACCGGCCAGCGGCGCACCGTGGCCCCCAAGTTCACTCCCAGCGGCATGGCCGAAATGGAAGGCGAGATCCGCCGCCGGACCGGGGAGCTGCTCGACACGCTGCCGCGCGGCGAGGTGTTCGACTGGGTCGACAAGGTGTCGATCGAACTGACCACCGGCATGCTGGCCATCCTGTTCGGCTTCCCCTGGGAAGACCGCCGGCTGCTGACCTTCTGGTCGGACTGGTCGGGCGACACCGAACTGGCCACCGTGCGCGACCTCGACGAGATGCGCTGGGGCTTCCTCCACGAGATGGCGGCCTATTTCCAGTCGCTGTGGGTCGAGCGGACGCATGACAAGGAGCCGGGCGACGATCTCATCTCGATGATGATCCATTCCGAGGCCATGAACCAGATGAGCCCGCAGGAATTCATGGGCAATCTGATCCTGTTGATCGTGGGCGGCAACGACACCACGCGCAATTCGATGAGCGGGATCATCTACCAGCTCGACAAGAACCCCGACCAGCGCAAGCTGTTCGAACAGCAGCCCGAGCTCATTCCCAACGCCGTGCAGGAAATCCTGCGCATGCAGACCCCGCTCGCGCATATGCGCCGGACCTGCACCGAGGACACCGAAGTCTTCGGCCAGACGATCAAGAAGGGCGACAAGGTTGTCTTGTGGTACCTGTCGGCCAATCGCGACGAGGAAGTGTTCGAGAACCCCGACAAGCTCGACATCCAGCGCGACAACGCCCGCCGCCATATCGCCTTCGGCTATGGCATCCACCGCTGCGTCGGGGCGCGGCTCGCCGAATTGCAGCTGCGCATCCTGCTCGAGGAATTGCACAAGCGGCGCATGCGGGTGCATGTCGCGGGCGATATCGAGCGCGTCCGTGCCAATTTCGTGCACGGCTTCCGCAAGCTCGAAGTCGAGATCACCGACTTCTGAGGCACCGCTGCGCCGGCGCTGTGCCCGCGCAAGCATAGGTTCAGGCGTGGAGGACTATTCCTCCACGCCATGACCCGGAGCGATTTGACCCGCCTTCCCATTGCCCGCCGCCGCCTGTTCGGCTGGATCGGCGCCTCCGCCAGTTTCGCGGCGCTGACCGCTTGCGGTTCGNGGCCCGCGGAAGCCAGGAGTTTCGCCGTCGAGCTGACCGAAGCGCAATGGCGCAAGCGGCTGACCGCGCAGGAATACCGCGTGCTGCGCGGCGCGGGGACCGAGCGTGCCTATTCATCGCCGCTCAACAAGGAGGACCGCGCGGGCACCTTCGTCTGCGCCGGCTGTGGCAACGCGCTCTACAGTTCCAAGACGAAATACGATTCGCGCACCGGCTGGCCCAGTTTCTGGCAACCGATCGACAAGGGCGCGGTGGGCACCAGCACCGATTACAAGATCGGTTATCCGCGCACCGAAGTGCATTGCGCGGATTGTGGCGGGCATCTGGGCCATATCTTCAACGATGGGCCGCGGCCGACGGGCAAGCGCCACTGCATCAACGGCGTCGCGCTCGATTTCAAACCCGCATAAACCAGCGACGGGTTGAACGGTCTCAGGGAATGCGCGGCCAGGCCTCNTCTTCCTCGACCANNGCCGGGCACTGGACCCGGGCNGCGGCGAGTGCGAATTCGCGCAAGGTGAAAGTGTCCTCGAACACGAGGCCGTAATTGGCATCCCTGCGCCAGCGCACCGTACAGCGAATATCGGGCAGGCCTTCGCAGGAAATCGTCAGCCGCTGGCCGACCGCGAAGATGCTTTCGCATTCGATCCGCGCGCCCTGCTGCGACATGTTGAGCGTGATCGCTTCGGCACGGCCCGAGAGCGAGGCCACGGTGAGCGGCATCATCAGATTGAGCCGCAAGCCACGCTTGGGGAACTTCCAGTTTTCGCGGATCAGCCGTTCGGCTTCGATCGGGGCTTCGAACCGGTAGCTCGCCTCGAAGCCTTCGCTGCGGACCAGTTCGAGCTCGTAGCTTTCGCCGTTCTGCAATTCGAGCGCGATCGCTTCGTCGGTGGGCAGCTTGTGGAAGGTGCGCAGCGAGACACCCGTGGCCGACACGTCGCGGATCACACAGACGAATTCGCCCTGGCCGCAGACCAGCTTCGCCGCGCGGATGAGCGAGGTGTAGCGCGGAGCGCCGCGCTGTTCCTCGCCGTTTGTCGAACCATTGTCCTGCATGCCGGTCCCGGTGGTGAATTGCATAGCCTAGTTATGTCCAACGCGTACGCGGCTTCATGGCAGCCGCGATGGCGCCGCGAATCAGTATTGCTTCCCCGCGAAGCCTAACTGCGAAAGTGTTAATGCCGGGATAAGGGTATCACCCGATAGGGCCGGCAAGCGAACGGGTGGCTGGTACGGGTGGCGGGACTCGAACCCGCACGAGCAAAGCTCAGGGGATTTTAAGTCCCCGGCGTCTACCATTCCGCCACACCCGCCGATGGGGGCCGCTCTAATCGCTGCCGGTCGGGCGGGCAATCGCGGATCGTGCGCCGGCCAGCCAATCGCTCACTCGTCGTTGAGGCGCCGGCGCATGTCCTTGCCCGGCTTGAAATAGGGGACCCGCTTGGCGGGTACGTCGACGGTTTCGCCCGTCCGCGGATTGCGGCCCTTGCGCGCTTCGCGTTCGCGGGTGGAAAAGGCCCCGAAGCCGCGCAATTCGACCCGGCCGCCTTCGGCCAGTCGCTGCGCGATTTCCTCGAAAAAGATATCGACGACCTGCTCGACCTCTTCAGCCCGCAATTCGGGATTGTCCTGGGCCAGAGCGGCAAGAAGTTCGGATCGGATCATATGGATCTCCGGGTGCGTTCGATCGCAAATATCGTTTCCACGATGCGTCCCCGCCGAAATCACGCTCTCCCGCCCGATTCCAACCGTCAGACTGTGGCAGAACTGCTTGGCTGCCGCAAGGATGCAAAACGCCCCGCCGGCGCAAGCGCGGCGGGCGCTGTCAGGCGTCGGCCAGCAATTCGCGCGCCGAGACGCCGAGGCGGTCCATCCGGGCCCGGATCTCGGGCCATTCGACCTGCAGGAACTGTTCGCGTTCGGANTGGCNGAGCCGGTTCGCGGCGCCCTCGACCACATACATGCCGACGCCGCGCTGAACTTCGACCAGGCCGTCGTTCTGGAATTGCTGATAGGCCTTGGCGACGGTGAGCGGATTGGCGCCCTGCTCTGCCGCCAGCGCGCGCACCGAGGGCAGCATCTCGCCCTCGGCATAGCGGCCGTCGATGATTGCCGCCGCGATCATGTCGCGCAGCTTCATATAGACCGGCTTCGACTGGTTGCTCATCACTTGTCCCCGCAACAGACTGCATCAGTGCCATAATACAGCGCGGCGCACAAGGTTCCCGCCCTAGCAGGGAATTCCTAGGGCGCCCGCTGACAGACGGTCACTGCTGTAACTAATGCTTCACATGGGCGCGCAAGACGTTACGGTGCGCCGCCATTCGGCCATCGGGTCGCACAACGGATTTGGTTCAGGGAAAGGCCACTGAATGAAGGACATGGCACTGTGGAACGAAGGGGACTGGATCGCCGCGATCGCGTCGGTCATCCTCGCAGCGTTCCTGATTGTAGGCGCTTACGCGGTTACGCGACCGCAGGAAGAGGTCGGGGGACACCCCAAGGGCCTGTATATCCTGTTCTTCGCCGAAATGTGGGAGCGGTTCTCCTACTACGGCATGCGCGCGCTGCTGATCTTTTACCTGACCCAGCACTGGCTGTTCAACGATAGCGCGTCGAACATCGTCTACGGCGCCTATGTCAGCCTCGTCTACATCACCCCGGTCCTCGGCGGCTGGCTGGCCGACCGTTATCTGGGCCAGCGCAAGGCCGTGCTGTTCGGCGCCGTCCTGCTGACCTTCGGCCACTTNTTCATGGCCTTCGAAGGCGGCGGCGGACAGNCCGATCCGATGATCAACGTGTTCTGGCTGGCACTGGCCTTCATCATCGTCGGTTCGGGCTTCCTGAAAGCGAACATCTCGGTGATCGTGGGCCAGCTCTACCCGCGCACCGACGTGCGCCGCGACGGTGCCTACACCATCTTCTACATGGGCATTAACGTNGGCGCCGCGGTNGGCACGATCATTGCCGGCTATCTCGGCCAGACGCTCGGCTGGGCCTATGGCTTCGGTGCCGCGGGCATCGGCATGCTGCTCGGCCTCGTGGTCTTCGTGCTCGGCAAGCCGCTGCTGCTCGGCCGCGGCGAACCGCCCAAGCCGCTGGCCAAGACCACCGAGATCACGATGTACGGCATCGGCATCCTCGGCGTCGCCGTCATGTGGGCGCTGATCCAGTACCAGTCGGTCGTCGGCGGCCTGATGCTGGTGTGCGGCATCGCCCTGCTGGCATACGTGCTGATGCAGGCGTTCAAGCTCGAGAAGGAACCACGCGAACGGCTGTTCGCGATCCTGTTCCTGATCGCGCTACAGCCGCTGTTCTGGGGTCTGTTCGAACAGGCGGGTGGTTCGCTCAACCTGTTCACCGATCGCTATATCGATCGGCAGGGTGTCCCGGCATCGCTGTTCCAGTCGATCAACCCGATCTACATCATCCTGCTGGCCCCGGTGTTCGCCTCGCTGTGGACCTGGCTCGGTCGGCGCGGGCTCGAACCCTCGACACCGGCCAAGTTCGGTCTGGGCCTGATCCAGCTGGGCTTCGGCTTCCTTGTGCTGGTCTGGGGCGCTGCGACGGTGGATGCGAATGCGCTGATCCCGGTGATCTTCCTCTTCGGCATCTACCTCTTCCACACCACTGGCGAACTGTGTCTGTCGCCCGTCGGGCTTTCGGCCATGAACCGCCTTGCGCCGACGCATCTCGCTTCGCTGATCATGGGCGCGTGGTTCTTCGCCACGGCCGGCGGCAATTACGTGGCCGGGATGATCGGGGCAGCGACCGGCGGCGAAGACGGTGTGATGACCCGCGAAGGCACGCTCGATATCTACTGGCAGATCGGCCTGATCGCGATCGCCGTGGGCATCGTCGTGATTCTCATCTCCGGATTGGTGAAGCGTCTGATGCACCTCGACACGCTGCAGGACGACGACGTCGGTGACGACCTGCTCGGCCAAAGCGAGGGCCCGGGTGAGCCGCAGGGTGCCGGGATCCATCCGGAAACCCGCCCCAACAGCTGACGGGCAACCGGCGCCAATCTGCGAACCGCTTGATAGCGCCGACAAAATGCAATTGACCGCACGGGCCGGGGCAGCGATGCTCCGGCCCGACTGCATTGGGGGTTCCATGACACGTATTGCCTTGCTCGCCTGCGCGGCCGCATTCGCGGTTGCCGGATGTTCCACCACCGGGGGCGACGGCGTGGCCTCGGCCTCCGCAAAGGACTGGAGCGCCCCCGTCGGCGAGGACGGCAGGGTGCCCTTCGCATCGACCTATGCGCCCTATCCCGGCCGCCCGACCGCGCTGACCGGCGCGACCATCTATGACGGGCGCGGCGGCATGATCGAGAACGGCACCGTGCTGTTCCGCGAAGGCAAGGTGGTGGCGGTGGGCGATGCCTCGCTGGCCACCGATGGCTACGACCGGATCGATGGCAGCGGCAAGTTCGTTACCCCCGGCGTGATCGACATCCATTCGCATCTGGGCGACTATCCCACCCCCAGTGTGCAGGCGCATTCGGACGGCAATGAAGCGACCAGCCCGATGACGCCCGAAGTCTGGGCCGAACATTCGGTCTGGCCGCAGGATCCGGGTTTTACCCGTGCGCTAGCCAATGGCGGCGTCACCAGCCTGCAGATCCTGCCCGGTTCGGCGAACCTGACCGGCGGCCGGTCGGTCACGCTGAAGAACGTTTCCGCGCGCACCGTGCAGGGCATGAAGTTCCCCGGCGCGCCCTATGGCATGAAGATGGCCTGCGGCGAGAACCCCAAGCGCGTCTACGGCGGCAAGGGCCGCATGCCCTCGACCCGGATGGGCAATTTCGCGGTCAACCGGCAGATGTGGCTCGATGCGCAGGCCTATGACGGCAAGAAACGCGATCTCGGCAAGGAAACGCTCAAGGGCGTGCTCGACGGCGAGATCCTCGTCCACAACCATTGCTACCGCGCCGACGAAATGGCGCTGGTGATGGATATGGCCAAGGAGATGGGCTACAAGGTCACCGCCTTCCACCACGCGGTCGAAGCCTACAAGATCGGCGACCTGCTGCGCGAAAACGACGTCTGCAGCGCGATCTGGGCGGACTGGTACGGCTTCAAGATGGAAGCCTATGACGGCATCCTCGAGAACGCCGCCTTCCTCCAGCGCGAGGGCGCCTGCGTCGTGATCCATTCCGATGACGAGAACGGCATCCAGCGGCTCAACCAGGAAGCCGCCAAGGCCCAGGCGGCGGGGCGCCGTGTCGGTCTGGACATTCCCGACGCCGAGGTGGTCGGCTGGTTCACCTACAACGCCGCGAAGGCCATGGGCATCGCCGAGATGACCGGCAGCCTCGAGGCCGGCAAGATGGCCGATGTCGTGCTGTGGAACGGCGACCCGCTGTCGGTCTATTCGCGGCCCGAAAAGGTCTGGGTCGATGGCGCGCTGATGTTCGACGCGATGGACCGCAAGCGGCGACCGGTCAGCGATTTCGAGCTTGGCCAGCCCGGCGAAGGAGACGTGAAATGATGCGCCTTGCCACTCTCCTTGCGACCGCTGCCTGCGCCCTTGCGGCGCCCGCCGCTGCGCAGACCTTCGCGGTGACCAATGCCACGGTCGCGACCGGCGACGGCAGCGAACCGATCGAGGGCGGTTACGTGGTCGTCGAAAACGGCGCGATCGCACAAGTCGGCCGCGGTACGCCCAGCGGCAATTATTCCGTGATCGACGCGGGAGGCGCCTGGGTGACCCCCGGCATCTTCGCGACGGTGACCAATCTCGGATTGTGGGATGTCGGCGCGGTCAGCGAATCCAACGACAGCCGGGCCGGCAATTCGCCTTTCAGCGCGGCACTCGACGTCGCCCCGGTGGTCAATCCGGCATCGCAGCACATCCTCGTCCACCGCGCCGCGGGGATCACGCGGGCAGCGACCGTAACGATGCCTTCGGCTTCGATCTTCGGCGGCCAGGGAGCGCTGATCGATCTCGGCGCCGATCCGCGGGCGATCAGCCGTCCGCGCGCTTTTCAGGTGGTCACGCTGGGCGAGCGCGGCGGGCGGATTGCCGGCGGAAGCCGCGCTGCGACGCACGCGCTGCTCCGCAATGCCCTTCGCGAAGCGGGCAGCTACGGTGACGGCGCACGCATCCCGGCGGGCGGCGCCCGCGCCGACCTGCGCACCGGCGACGACTTGCCGCTCGATCCCCGCTTGGCGGGACGCGAAACCGAGCGCGCCGGCGATGCCCTGCTGACCCGGTTCGATGCTGCCGCGCTGGTGCCCGTGGTGCGCGGCGAACAGCCGCTCTATGTCTATGTCGAACGCGCGTCGGACATTCGCGCCGCGCTGGCGCTGACGCAGGAATTCCCGCGTCTCGAACTGGTCCTGGTGGGCGCCAGCGAAGGCTGGCTGGTCGCGGACGAGATCGCAGCCGCGGGCGTTCCGGTGATCGCCGACGGGCTGGACGACCTGCCCGCGAATTTCGAGGAACTGGCTGCCACNCAGAGCAATATCGGCCGGATGGTGAAGGCGGGGGTCAAAGTGGCGATCAACGCCGCCGCGATGGAAAACCCGCGCAACCTCAACCAGTATGCCGGCAATCTGGTGGCGCTGACCCGCATCCCGGGGGCCGATGGGCTGAGCTGGGGTGAGGCTTTCGCGGCAATCACGTCCGTGCCGGCCAGCATCAGCGGAATGGGCGGCAAGGCGGGCGTGCTGGCGCCGGGTGCGACCGGCGATCTGGTGATCTGGGACGGCGACCCGCTCGAAGTCGGCGCCATGCCGGTAAAGGTCTATATCGACGGGATCGAGCAGCCGCTCGACAGCCACCAGAGCCGCCTGCGCGATCGCTATCGCGATCTCGACANCAGCGATCTGCCCAAGGGCTACGACTGGTAGGGCGATGAAGGACATGCGCACCACCCTGCTGGCGCTTGGCGCAGCGGCGGCGGCCATCGGTTTCCACGCGCTGGCCGCACAGGATACGCCCGACCGGTCGCAGGATATTGCCTGGATGAACGCGCAGCNGGCCTATCTCACGGGACTGTCCGCCGAAGACGGCTGGCGCGTGATGCCCGGCGGCCTGCGCTGGCGCTATGTCGATTATGCCGGAAGCACGCAAAGCCCGCGCGTCGAAGACACGGTCACCGTGCATTACGCCGGCACCTTCATCGATGGCGAGACCTTCGATTCCAGTTTCGAGCGCGGCGAACCGGCAACCTTCCCGCTGAACCGCCTGGTCAAGGCGTGGCAAATGGCGATCCCGGAAATGGGCGTGGGCGACACAATCGAAATCGCCGCCCCTGCCGACCTCGCTTATGGGCCCCGCGGCAAGGGGCCGATCCCCGGCGGAGCCACGCTGCTGTTCACCGTCCAATTGCTCGGCATCGAACCCGCCGCCTGACTTGCTATCGACGATGCCGCTTGCTTCGCGGCACAGGCCTGCTACCCATGTTGATGCTGTAAACATGGAGGGGGTAATGGATCACGCCCTGGTTTCGCTGCTTGCCGCTTCGCTCGCTTTCGTCGGAATGCATTTCGCGCTGTCGCATCCGCTGCGCGCGCCAATGGCCCGCAAGCTGGGCGAGAACGGCTTTCGCGCGCTCTATTCGCTGGTCGCGCTGGCTACGTTCGTCTGGGCCGCCCGCGCGTTTCGAGCCGTCGGGCCCGGCGGCANTCCGCTGTGGAATGGTTCGGGCGACGCCATATGGGCCCTTGCCACCGCCATCATGCTCATCGCCTCGATCCTGCTGGCAGGCTCTTTCCAGCGCAACCCCGCCCTGCCCGATCCGCGGGCGGCAGCGCATGCGGCGCTGGCCCCGCACGGGGTCTTCCATGTCACGCGGCACCCGATGATGTGGTCTTTCGCGCTCTGGGCCGCCGCGCACATCCTGGTGAGCCCGACTCCGCGCCAGATCATCCTTGCCGGCGCCATCGGTCTGCTCGCACTGCTTGGCGTGCATCTGCAGGACCGCAAGAAGGAAAGCCAGTTGGGCGATGCATGGGCAGGCTGGGAAGCACGGACGAGTTACTGGCCGCGCTTCGCCGGGCTTGCGCGCGCAGGTACTGNGGCCTGGANCGGCGGAATCGTAATCTGGCTTGCCGCCACCTACGGCCATATCCACGCCAATGGCATCGCCGCTGGCCTGTGGCGCTGGTTCTAACCACCCTCTGACGGTTCAAGGCAGCGGCGCTCGTCCTGGCAGGCCCGCATATCCTCGCGCGATTTGCGGTCGATCGCGACGAACCGGTCCCATTCCCGGCCGTTCATCCGGCTGATTTCGGCAGCGACATAATCATGCCGGTCCGCCGCGTCGTCGGAGACGCCCGAGCGCAGGGCGAACTCCGTATGGTCCAGATTGATCTGGTACGAAGCCTTTGCGCCATAGACCGGCGCCACGAAGGAGCGGCGAAACGCGGNCAGGTCATCGCCGCATTGNCGCGCAGCCACGCGGGAGATTTCGGGCCGTGATCGTCCCTGCAGGGTGGCAACGCACTGCGGATAGGGTTGCTGCTCTGCGCAGGTGAAGTCGGGCGGCTCGCCCANATGGTCGCGCGCCCAGTCGGCCAGCGCCTGGGGTACGGCAACCCCGCAGCGTGCCACTGGCGGGCGGGGATCATCCGGAACCGGTGTGCGCGTNGGNNCCGGCGTTGGCGTCGCGGTGGGTGCAGGCGGCGGCCCTGGGGGCGCGTCGGTGCGACTGGGGTGCGGGCCGGGCGAGACGAATGGCGAGGGTTCCGGCGTAGGCGTGGGCCGCGGCGGAAGGCCGCGTTCGCTGGCGAACACGAATGTAGCAAAGCCGACCACGCCGCCGACCAGCGGAAAGACGACCGAGCGCTTGAGCCACTTGCCCGTTTCCTCGTCACGCGGCTGCCAAATCCCGGCAAGCGCGGCGAAACCGAGCAGTACGACCCCGACAAACAGGCCGACGCACGTCCAGACGACGACCGCGAGAACCCCTGCCGGCATGCCATTTCCCCCTTCGCTCCGGCGCGAAGTCTCACCGATTTTCGGGCGGCTGGCAAGCGCGGCCCCGACCGGGCCCGGTCAGGTGCCCTTGAAGACGGGCGCGCGTTTCTCGAGCAGGGCGTCCACCCCTTCCATGTGATCATCGGTCAGATGCATCATCGCCTGCGTGTTGGCGGCCAGTTCGAGCGCCGAATCGTAGCTCATCGAACGCCCCTGCCGCATCAGGTTCTTCGCATGGCGCAGCGCGTGCGGGGGCATGGCGGCGATCTTGGCGGCGAGCGCCTGCGCTTCGGACATCAGCGCTTCGCCCTCGACCACCCGGCTGACCAGCCCCCANTCGCGCGCGGTGGCCGCATCGATCACATCGCCGGTGTAGAACAGCTCCGCCGCGCGCGCCTCGCCGATGATCCGCGGCAGGATCCAGGTTCCGCCATCGCCCGGGATGATGCCCAGCTTGAGGAAGGTCACGCCGAACTTGGCACGGTCGCTGGCGATCCGCATATCGGCGAGGCAGGCGAGATCGCAGCCGAGCCCGATTGCCGGCCCGTTGACCGCTGCGATCAGCGGCACGCGCAGCGAATACAGCGCGCGCAGGACCTTGTGGATGTTGTTGCGATAGCCATCGGAAATCTCGGGCGCGGTCCCGCCGAAAGTGCCCGTGCGCTGTTTCATCGCCTTGATGTCGCCGCCCGCGCTGAACGCGCGTCCGGCCCCGGTCAGGATCACGCAGCGCACATCCATATCGGCATTGATCGCATCGCAGGCGGCGGCGAAAGCATCCCCGTCGCCCTTCGCGCCGAGCGGGTTCATGGTGTCCGGACGATTGAGCGTCAGCGTCGTGACGTGATCGGACGTTTCTACAGTCAGCAGGGTCATGCAGCCTCTCTTTCGCCCGCGGTCTTGCCAGTCCGCGGCGCGATGCGAAAGAGCTAGCATGGGCGGGTGGCAGCCCGGTGGAACCGCGGCAGAAAAACGCGGACACCCGCGCCCGGTCAGGCGCGCGCTTCTTCGACCCCGGCGCTGTTGTGCCGCAGCGCGTTCAGCACCGTATCGACGATATGCGGCGCATTGAGCCCGGCTTCGTCATANTGCTTGGCGGGATCGTCATGGTCCTGGAATACGTCGGGNAGCCGCATCGTGCGCACCTTCAGCCCGGAATCGGTCAGCCCCTCATCGCTGGCGAAGGTCAGGACATGCGCGCCGAGGCCGCCCACGGCGCCTTCCTCGACCGTCACCACCACATCGTGGCTGCGCATCAGTTTCTCGATCAGCGCGGTGTCGAGCGGCTTGGCGAACCGCATATCCGCAACCGTGGTCGACAGCCCCTTGGCTTCGAGCAGGTCGGCTGCCTTCTTGGCTTCTTCCAGCCTTGCGCCAAGTGAGAGGATCGCGACTTTCGAGCCTTCGCGCACGATCCGGCCCCTGCCGATTTCCAGCTTCTCGAGTTCTTCGGGAATTGCCACGCCCGTGCCCGCACCGCGCGGATAGCGGAACGCGATCGGGCCTTCGTCATATTCCGCCGCAGTGTAGGTCATATGCGCCAGCTCGGCCTCGTCGGCGGCGGCCATGACCACGAAATTGGGGAGCGTCGCGAGATAAGTGACGTCGAAGCTGCCGGCATGCGTGCAGCCATCCGCACCGACCAGACCGGCGCGGTCGATCGCGAAGCGCACGGGCAGGTTCTGGATCGCCACGTCGTGGACCACCTGGTCGTAGGCCCGCTGCAGGAAGGTCGAATAGATCGCCGCGAAAGGCCGCATGCCCTGCGCCGCCAGCCCTGCGGCAAAGGTCACACCGTGCTGTTCGGCGATGCCCACGTCGAACGACTTGTCCGGATGCGCCTTGGCGAACTTGTCGACGCCGGTGCCGCTGGGCATCGCGGCGGTGATCGCACAGATACGCGGATCGGTGTTTGCAAGCTTGGCGAGCGTTTCGCCGAAGACGTTCTGGTAGGCGGGCGGTCCGCCCTTCGACTTCTTTTGTTCGCCGGTGACCACGTCGAACTTGGCGACACCGTGATACTTGTCCGCACTGTTTTCGGCCGGGGCATAGCCCTTGCCCTTCTGCGTCACGACATGGATCAGCACCGGGCCCTGTTCGCTGTCGCGGATGTTCTCGAGCACGGGAATGAGGTGCTCGAGATTGTGCCCGTCGATCGGCCCAACGTAATAGAACCCCAGCTCTTCGAACAGAGTGCCGCCGGTCGCCATGCCGCGCGCGTATTCTTCTGCCTTCTCGAGCCCGCCCCACACACGCCGGCCGAGCTTCTTGGCGATCTTCGAGGCCATGGTGCGCAGCCCGAGATACTCGCTCGAGGACACCATGCGCGCGAGATATGCCGACAGCCCGCCGACCGGCGGCGCGATCGACATGTCGTTGTCGTTCAGAATGACGACCAGCCGGTTGCCTGCCTGTTCGGCGTTGTTCATCGCCTCATAGGCCATCCCCGCGCTCATCGCGCCGTCGCCGATCACGGCGATGCCACGGCCGGGCTGGCCCTGCATCTTGTTCGCCATGGCGAAGCCGAGCGCAGCCGAGATCGATGTCGAGCTGTGCGCCGCGCCGAAGGGATCGTATTCGCTTTCGGCGCGCTTGGTGAAGCCGCTGAGGCCTCCGCTCTGCCGCAGCGTGCGGATGCGATCGCGCCGCCCGGTCAGGATCTTGTGCGGGTAGCACTGGTGGCCGACGTCCCAGACGAGCTTGTCCTCGGGCGTGTTGAAAACATAGTGGATCGCCGTGGTCAGTTCGACCACGCCCAGCCCCGANCCCAGATGGCCCCCCGTCTGCCCGACGGCGTCGATCATTTCGGCGCGCAATTCGTCGGACAATTGGCGAAGCTGGTCCTTCCCCAGCTGGCGCAGATCTTCGGGNGTATTGACCGTATCCAACAACGGCGTCTTGGGNCGGGTAGTCATAAACGAAGGCCCTACACCGGTAGAACGAAACTGTCGATGAACGCTTTAGCGGCAGGATCGCACGATCCGCCGCTGGCGCTCAGCTGGCGCAATCGTCGCACAGGCCGCGCAATTCCACCACCGGCCGGACATCGGTAAAGCCGGCATCGCGGCCCGCTTCGCGCAGCGCGCCCGAGACGCGTTCGTCGTCGATATGGGTGGCCTTGCCGCAATCGTCGCAAATCAGGAAAATGCAGTCGTGCCGGCAACCGGGATGCGTGTTGACCAGATAGGCATTCGCGCTCTCGATCCGGTTGGCCAGATTGCTGCGGACGAACAGGTCGAGGATGCGGTAGACGCTGTTGGGAGCCACCCGCTTGCCGCGGCTTTGCGACAGATTGTCGGCAATGTCGTAGGCGCTGGCGGGTTTGTCGTGCCGCGCCAGTTCTTCGAAGACCGACTGCCGCATGCCAGTCCATTGCTCACCGCTGTCGGTGAGGGTGTCGCGCGCGGCCGCGATGAGTTCCGCGCCCTGATGTTCCTGATGTGCATGCCTGGCCATGCGCCCGAAGTAAGCGCGCGCAGGGCCTATCGCAAGCTAGTCGGGCTGGAAACGCGCCGAATAGGCCCCCGGGTAAAGCGCCTTGAGAGCCTTCACCTTGGGAGCGTCCCACCGCACGATGTACCGGTGACGCGGGTTCTTGAGCATGAAGTCCTGGTGATAGGTTTCGGCAGGATAGAACGCCTGCGCGCGTTCGATCCGCGTGACGATCGGCTTGTCCCACAGATCGACAGATCGCAGCTGCGCCAGATAGGCCTTGGCGACCGCGTTCTGTTCGGCCGACAGCGGCACGATCGCGCTGCGATAATGCGCCCCGACGTCGGGGCCCTGCCGGTCGAGCTGGGTCGGATCGGTGACGACCGAAAAGAAGATGCGCAGCAGCTGGTCATAGCGGATGACCTTGGGATCGTAGGTTACCCTGACCGCCTCGGCGTGGTCGGTGATCCCGCTCGATACGAGCTTGTAGTGCGCCTGCCGCTCGGTCCCGCCATGGTATCCGGAAACCGCGCTGGTTACGCCGCGGACATGGCTGAAAACCCCTTCGACGCCCCAGAAACAGCCGCCGGCGAAGATCGCGGTCTTGAGGCCGGATCCTTCCTTGGCCGCGCGCTTTGCCGCCGGTGCCTCGACCGCCTTTTCAGCGGCGAGCAGCGGTTGCTGACACGCCGACGCGCCAAGCGCGAGCGCTGCTGCAGCGATGGCGTGACGCCAGCGCATCACAGGATCGAGGCGACCAGTTGCGGAACCGCAGACAGGAAATCGCTGCCATTCGAGAGCAGGACTGCCACGGCACCAAGGCCGAAGCCGATGCCGAAATTGCGATAGAGGTCGGATGTGAACAGGGCCATGAGGGGGGTGCTTTCGTTATGCTGACCCAGATGGCTACACCCACCGGACTTGCAACCGCCTTAATGGCCCCGTCGTCGGGCGTTCAGCTTCGTTCGTCGATCGTCTGCGCTCAGTGGCGGAAGTGGCGCATGCCCGTGAAGACCATGGCCAGCCCCTGTTCGTCGGCGGCCGCGATGACCTCTTCGTCGCGGATCGAACCCCCGGGCTGGATGATCGCGCTCGCACCTGCCTCGGCTGCGGCGAGCAAGCCGTCGGCGAAGGGGAAGAACGCATCCGATGCGACCGCGCTGCCGACCGTGCGGCTCTGGTCCCAACCGTATTTCTCCGCTGCCTCGGCTGCCTTCATCGCGGCGATGCGCGAGGAATCGCGGCGGTTCATCTGTCCCGCGCCGATACCCGCAGTCGCGCCGTCCTTCGCATAGACGATGGCATTCGACTTGACGTGACGCGCCACGGTCCAGGCAAACAGGCAGTCCTTGAGCTCCTGTTCGGTCGGGGCCCGCTGGGTGACGACCTTGAGATCCGCTTCGCTGATCGTGCCGTTGTCACGCGTCTGCACCAGCAGGCCGCCGGTGATCGGCTTGACCGCCAGCCCTTCGCGCCGCGGGTCGGGCAGGTCGCCGGTCACCAGCAGGCGCAGGTTCTTCTTTCTGGCGAATGCCGCGCGCGCGGCTTCGCTGACCGCCGGAGCGATGACGACCTCGGTAAAGATTTCGCAGATGGCTGCGGCGGTTTCACCGTCGAGTTCGGTGTTCACCGCGACGATNCCGCCGAAAGCCGACACGCTATCGCAGGCAAGCGCGTGGTTCCACGCCTCGAGCAAGGTCGCAGCCTGAGCCACGCCGCAGGGATTGGCGTGCTTGACGATCACCACTGCGGGATCGCCGCCGGCAAATTCGGCGCACAGTTCCAGCGCGGCGTCGGCATCGTTGTAATTGTTGTAGCTCAGTTCCTTGCCCTGCAGCTGCTCGGCCTGCGCGATGCCCCGGGCATGCGGCCCCACGGGCGTGTAGAGCGCCGCCTGCTGATGCGGGTTTTCGCCATAGCGCAGCTCGACGGGCGCCTTGCCGTTGATGGCCAGAAACTGCGGAAAACGCTGCTGTTGGTCGGCGAAGGCGAACCACTGGCTGATCATCGAATCATAGGCAGCGGTGGCGGCGAAGGCCTTGGCTGCGCACTGGCGGCGGAAATCGAGCGAGGTCGCGCCCGATGCCTCGAGCTCGCCCAGCAGCGCGGGATAGTCGGCGGGATCGGTGACGATGGTGACGAACTGGTGGTTCTTCGCCGCGCTGCGGACCATGCTCGGCCCGCCGATATCGATATTCTCGATGATCTCGTCACGCCCTGCGCCCTTCGCCACGGTCGCCTCGAACGGATAGAGGTTGACCACCACCAAGTCGATCGCGCCGATGGCGTGCGCTTCCATCGCCGCAGCGTGTTCGGGATTGTCGCGCACGGCGAGCAGGCCGCCATGGACCATCGGGTGGAGCGTCTTCACGCGCCCGTCCATCATCTCGGGAAAACCCGTCAGATCGGACACGTCGCGCACGTCGAGCCCCGCTTCGCGCAGCGCCTTGGCGGTGCCGCCGGTCGAAACCAGTTCGACGCCCCTCGCGGCCAGCGCTTCGCCCAACTCCACCAAGCCGCTCTTGTCGGACACCGAGAGCAGTGCCCGCTTGATCGCCACGTCAGCCACGTAAAATCACCCCATGCGTTTGAGCAGCCAGGGGAACCGTCCCCCGCTGCGCGATGTCAGCCCTTCGACGACCAGCTGTTTGGTGGCGCGCGGGCGGCCCTGCCCGTCGACCCACAGACTGTCCTCGATCGCGATATGCGCCTCGCCGCTATCGCCTCCGAGACGGAATTGCCAGTAGCTTCCATCGGGCAGCGCGAGCCCCGCGCCGCGCCGGTCGTCGGCCAGTCCGGCTTCGATCCCCGGACCGAGGTGGAANCGGATTGCAAAGGATATCTTGCCCCGCTTGCCCTGCCGGCCCGAAGGTTCGAGCACGTCTTCGCCGGACAGCCCGCTGCCGTCCGCGCCAAGCAGGAGGGTGCGGCGGTGGATGAGGCCATAGCGTGCCGCATAGCCATTGTGCGACGCTTCCAGCCGCGCCGTGTCGCGGCCCTTCTGCTTCACCGTGGTGCGAGCAATATCGACTTCCTCGACACCCTTGCCGATCTGCCCCTTGATCAGGACGGCAGTGGAATTGGCATCGTCGAGCACCAGCGTCGAATGGGCCGCGGTGCCGCGCAGACCCTGCTCGATCCGCACGGGCACCTGCCCGCCGGCCAGTTCCCCGCCGCCGCAATTCACCACCACGCGCTGCTCTGCGTAGGACAGCTCGAATGCCAGCGTCGAGGCGCAGCCATAGCGCGAATGGCGCGAACGCGGCGGGGGCGCGGCATCGAGCACCAGCGTGGCCTTGCCGGCATCGACGCGCTGGTATCCCCAGTGCTTGGAATCCTTCCCCGGCCGCGCGCGGATGCCGCTTGCTGCGACGAGCGCATCGACCCGTGCCGCCGAAGTGGCACCGGCGCCCTGCCAGCTGCCCAGCCCCCGGTCGCCCATCCGGAGCGCGAGCAGGGGCGGCACGAGCAAGCCGAGCATGGTTTCGAGCGCCGGCGGAGGATCGCGATCGACTGCCGCATAACAGGCGCGCAGGTCGATCAGCAGCGCGATCGCATCCATCTGCGCAAGCGGGCTGCGCGACAGCACNCCGCCATCTTCGGCCACCAGTTCGCCCAGCGCNCGCAGNAGGCCGGCNTCGCCGAACACGCGCCGCGGGCGACCGTCGGGCAGCAGCAGTCCGGCCGCCACGATGGCGCACCAGCCCGCGACGCGGCCCANTCGGTCTTCGGTATTGGCGACCTGTCGGTCGAGATAGCGGGCAGTGGCTTCCATCGCTGCCAGCGTGCGGGCACGCAGCCCCGCATCGCCGCCGAGCAGGAGCGGCGCATTGACCAGCCAGCCCAGCAGCCGCAGCCCGGCGTGTTCGACAGTCCACGCGGGACCGCGGGCCGGCACCGGATTGGCCTTCAGCCACCGCGCCAGCAGCTTTTCACCGATCCCGGCGCATTCCTCGCGCGGGGCACAGGCCCCGAGATCGCGCAGCCAGGTGAACCCCTGNACCGCGCGCTGGACNGGCGGGGTCAATGGTGCGTTGCTGGCGAAGTCCACCTTGTCGACGGGAACCTTGAGCCCGTGAACGACGAACTGGCCCGCCCGCAGCGCCATGCCCGCCCCGCGCTCTCCGCGCAGCGGGCTGGACACCGTGGCCAGCAGGCGCGGCGCGGCGGGCTTGCGCAAAGGGGCGGNGAGCACCGAACCGGGCACACCCATGCGGTAAGCCAGCCGCAGAACCGCATCCACCGGCCCGGTGCGCGGCGCTTCGAATTCGGCCAGCACCAGCGCGCGCGCCGGTTCGAGCGGGACCGCTTCGGGCAATTCCTCCGGTTCGGTCTCGACCAGCGGTTCGTGCACTTCGCCGAGCGGCAATGCGGGCGCGGCGCTTTCATCGGGCGCGGCGCCTCCCTTCAAGAGAGTGCGCGCNCCGGCGTTCACGCCTGGCCCTTCAGCGCGGCGATATTGGCGGCATAGCGCTCCGGCCCGCCCTTGAAGGTCGCCGAACCGGCCACCAGCACATCGGCGCCGGCATCGACACACAGCCGCGCGGTCTCGGCGTTGACCCCGCCATCGACTTCGAGATGGATGGGCTTGCCCAGTTTGTCGATCCGCTCACGGATCGCCTCGACCTTGCGCAATTGCGAATGGATGAAGCTCTGCCCGCCGAAGCCGGGATTGACGCTCATCACCAGCACCAGATCGACATCCTCGAGGATGTAGTCCAGCGCCTCGACCGGCGTGCCGGGATTGAGCACNACCCCTGCCTTCTTGCCCAGATTGCCGATCGCCTGCAGCGTGCGGTGGATATGCGGCCCTCCTTCGGGATGGACCGTGATGATATCCGCGCCGGCTTCGGCGAAGGCTTCGAGATAGGGATCGATCGGCGCGATCATCAGGTGCACGTCGAACGGCTTGTCGGTATGCGGGCGCAGCGCCTTCACCACAGCGGGGCCGATGGTAATATTGGGGACGTAATGGCCGTCCATTACGTCGACATGGATCCAGTCCGCCCCGGCAGCGTCGATGGCGCGCACTTCCTCGCCCAGCGCAGCGAAGTCGGCAGACAGGATCGACGGGGAAATCAGCGGGGTGGTCATGGCGGGCGTGGGGCCTCGGGTCGCGGGATAGCCTGGGCCAGCCCTACGCGCGCGAAACGAGGGTTAACAAGCGACCCGTCCCGCCTTTTCCACATTGACCACGCGCTGGATGAGCGCCGGGACAGGGAATTCAGGCCTAATTCAGCGCGATTTGATAAACCGCACGTCATATCGGAGAACAAACAGCCGATCGGGCGCATGCGCGCCGAACCCTTTCCAGTTGAAGACGGACCCTGATCCTATGAACCGCAATCTCGTCGCCACCGTCGGCATTGCCACGCTTGCCATCGCCGGGCTCGCAGCCCCGGCCCCGGCCGAAGCGCAATATCGCCAGAAAATCACCAACGATGCCGCCAAATGCGCAGCAGGCGCAGGCCCCGCGGTCCGCGTCACCGTGACCGACATCAAGGAAAGCAAGGGCACGATCCGTATCCAGAACTATCGCGGGACGAAGGAAGACTGGCTCGAGAAGGGCAAGTGGATCTACCGCATGGAAGCGCCCGCCAAGGCGGGATCGATGACCTTCTGCATGCCCGTGCCCAAACCGGGGGCCTATGCCATCGCGGTGCGCCACGATGTGAACGGCAATGGCGATACCGATATCTTCGCCGACGGCGGGGCGATGTCGAACAATCCCAGCATCAACATCTGGAACCTCGGCAAGCCGAGCTACACCAAGACCCGGTTCGATGTCGGAACGGGTGTCGAAACTATGTCGATCCGCATGCGCTACCGCTGAGCGCGGCGCTTGCGCCACAGTTCGAACAGCGCACCGGGCGCTGCGAGCAACGGATGCCGCGCGCGAAACGGCGTGACTTCGAGCGTTATGCCGGTGTGGCGCTGGAGCTTCCACGCGGCGTAATCGGCAGCGCCATCGAAGGTCGTGGTGGCCTTGGCCAGCCGCAGCAGGTTGAGCGGCTTGCCNAGCCGTGCGCGGCGGCGCCACCACTGCAGNACNCGCGCGCGTTCCGCNGCCGGCAGGTCGGGCTCGTACAGGCCATCATGGCATGCAAAGGTGATCCCGCCCGCCTCCCAGGCAAGCGGCAGCAGGCCATCGAAATGCGCCGCGTTCACCTCGAGGATGGCGTTCTCGCGCCCCGGCTTCTCCACCCGGAATTCGGCCTGGTAGGTCGCACGGAACAGCGCCCGCCAGAAATCTTCCGCAGTGCCGCGTGATGGACCGACCGCCGCCGCCAGCTGCGCTGCGGTTATGGCTGCTGCACCGAGCGCTGCCAGCACCTGGCTACGCGCCTCGTCATGGGCGGACCACACCAGCGCCGACGGCTGCACGAACCGCGCCCAGATCGTCGTATCGCGCGATCCGCCGTTCGCGGCCTGCGCGAACTGCTGGAGCGACAGCGTGGCGATCTTGGCCCTGAGCCGCACCCCTGCATGATCCCATTCACGGTAGCTGACGCGCGGCCAGATCGCCTCGCGCTGGTCGCCGGGCAGGAGCACATAGAAATCGAGCACGCCGTCAAGCGATCCGGTACGCAGGTTCGACCCGTAGAACAGGACCGCCTNCGCACCCGCCTCCTCGCCGAGCCGGCNGGCGTAGGCCGCGACNGCAGCGTCGACCGGCCGCTCGAGNGCGGCTGCGATGCGATTGGCGAGGGTCTCGCTCACGTGCTGACGAANGTGAGTNCCGGGCCCTGTTCGACGCGGTAGCGCCCGGGCGGAAAGGCTTCCCCGTCGAGGATGACGGGTTCGGCGACATCGACAGCCAGTCCGTCGGCATCGAGCTGGTGCAATCCAGCGCGGGACAACCATTTCGGCCGCCACCCCATCAGCACNGCNGGCAATATCGCCAGCACCGAGCGGCGCGGACGATCGAGTACGGCCAGCTTGAAGCCGGGCCGTTCGGGCCCGTAAAGCTGGATGCCCATCGGCATGCGCTTGAGCGTCGAGACCAGCAACACGTGGCGCCGCGCGGGATCGCCCGAGGCGGAGCGCGGCACCGGCTCGCCCGAGGGCAGGAAATCGAGTTGCATTGGCGTCCCTCGCCGCCACTTGTTGCGGTCGGTCCCGAACAGGGCCTGCAGGATTCCCCACGCGCTGGTCGCCCCCACGGCAAGGCTGTTGAAGAAGCCCAGCGAATGCGCGTCCTGGCCGGCCTCGATACCCAGCGTGAACGCGCCCGCGCCGAAGATAAACCCGAGCATGGTCGGATCGTCATGGCCTTCGCGGCTCACGGCCAACGGGCGGCGGACCAGCCGCCGGCCGGAACCATAGGCCTCGATGGCCCCTTCGAGCGACCAGTCGGCCGGGGCGCCGAGATCGACGTTGAGCGCATTGGTCTTGCCCTTGGGCAGCACGGCAATTGCCGGCCAGCGGTCGGCAAACACCGCCTGTCCCATGGTCAGCACGTCGCGCACCGTGCCATCGCCGCCGTTGATGATCAGGAAATCGATCCCGTCCCGCGCAAACCCCGCCAGCGCATGCGCGATCTCCTCGCGCGTGCGCGGCTGCGCGACCATGACGGTGTCGGCGCCGGCACAGGCCAGGTCCTGCCCCTGGTTGCGGTGGCTGCGCGGATTATAGATGATGCCGATGCGCGGCTCGCGCGTCTGCGGTGCACGGTAGACCGACCGGCGCTGGGGCGCTGCCGGGGGAGTGCTGCGCATGGGCAGGCTGTCGAAATTGTAGATTTGCCGGTCCATCAACCTTGTGCCTTAATCCGCCCCGCGGGCGCATACCTAGGGCATTTTCGTCATATTGTAATGGTGGGGCACAGGTTTCTTGGCTTGAGGATATCTGTCAGTAGCGGTTCCGCAGCCCACCATCGGCGGCGCGTGTCTACCCTCACCATGTCAGATGCTTGCGGGTGCTCGGATACCATAGTCATGTTCCCATGAGATTCGAAACCGGCGGGCTCCAGGCGAGTGCCGAGATCATGGATCGGTTGAAATAGACTGAGTATGATGCAGCGCAGCTGCGAGTTGAGATGCACCGAAGCTTTGTGTGCAGGAAGCCTGCAAGAGCCGCCGATTGCCGTTCCTTCCGACATCGCAATGTCGCAACGGCAATTCGTTTCGTGATACTTCCCAAGCTGACGCGTGGTGCACCCGACAGGATTCGAACCTGTGGCCTCTGCCTTCGGAGGGCAGCGCTCTATCCAGCTGAGCTACGGGTGCTGGTCGCCGTGGCGAGGGGAGCGCTTAGCAAAGCGTATTCATGCTCGCCAGTGCTAAAACGGCCTTNGCCCAGCCTGGCGCCGCCGCGCGTTAGGCTTTTTGCAAGATTGCCCGCGTACCACCGCCAGCATGAATGCGCTGTCCAACGAGTTCGACCTGGCCGAAGCCACCATGCTGTCGCCCGATACCGGGACCGCGGGCGAGCCCGACCCCGCGCTGGTGACCGAGCAGTGGGAAGCAGTTCATGAAGCAGCGGCCGCGGTCGGTGTTCTCGCCCAGCTCGGCCGCGAAACGATCGCACCCGAAGTCGCCGACCTGCCGCAACGCGCGGCGCGCAAGGGCGGTTGGCACTATGCCATGGCAGCGCGCGGCATCGACGACATTGCCGCCTTCATGCAACCGGGCCTGCGCGCATTGCTGGCGCTGACCGCCAAGGGCCAGGACACCACCGCCGCGGCGCTGACGCTGTGGCGCGAATTCCACGCGGCGCGCTGCGCCATCGGCGAGCTGGTCGANACCGCCTGAAGCCANTTCTNCCCGGCACGCNAGGCGTGTCCGTGCGCANCGTGAAGTGTTCCTGCCCCAACCCTTGACCNCGTTCCTCCTATGTTCCAGTTCGGGGGCATGAGCGAATCAACCCTGGCAGCCACCACGGCAAGCGACGTCGCCCGCGGCGTAGCGCGGCTGTTTGCGCGCAACGATATCTGGTGCCTCACCGAAATNCCGCTGCGCAATGGGCGGCGCGCGGACATGATGGGGATCGACGCCAAGGGGCAGGTGATCATCGTNGAGATCAAGGTCCAGCGGGGCGACCTGCTGGGCGATGGCAAATGGCCCGATTATCTCGATTTCTGCGACCGGTTCTTCTGGGCCCTGCCCCCGGGGATGGATCGCAGCCCGCTCGAAGGCGACGCATATCGCCCCGATTGCTGCGGCATCGTCGTGGCCGATGGCTATGACGGGGAAATCGTCCGTCCCGCCCCGCTCCATCCGCTGGCCGCCGCGCGCCGCAAGCTCGAGGTCGAACGGCTCGCACGAACGGCATTGCGCCGGGCGCGCGTGGCGCTCGATCCGCAATGNGCGCCCTGGGGTACGNCCGAGTAGAACTTCGCCTGTTCCCCCCGGCGCCGCGCGGGGCTAGGGTCGGCCCATGCCCTGGGCCGCCATTCTCCTGTCCGCTGCCGCCATGACCGCGATCGTGGCGCTGCGCTATCTTGCCGCCAGCGGGGCCTTCGCCTTCGTCACCGCGCGGGTGCGCCCGGGGTACCACGCACGGCTGGGCCCCCAGATCCGCCGCGAAATCGGCTGGTCGCTGGCGTCCGCAGCGATCTACGGCGTTCCGGCAGGCATCGTCGCGTGGGGATGGCAGACCTACGGCTGGACCCGGATTTACACGCAGTGGGATGCCTATCCGCTGTGGTATCTGCCCGTTGCCGGTCTGTTGTACCTGCTGGCGCATGACACGTGGTTCTACTGGACCCATCGTCTGATGCACCGCCCCAAATGGTTCCGGAAAATGCATGCGGTCCACCATGCCAGCCGTCCGCCCACCGCCTGGGCGGCAATGAGTTTCCACCCGTGGGAAGCGATAACCGGTGCCGTGGCCATCCCCGCGCTGGTGTTCCTGATCCCGATCCATGTCGCCATGCTGGGCACGGTGCTGCTGATCATGACGGTCATGGGAGTGACCAATCACATGGGGTGGGAGATGTTTCCGCGCCGACTGGTTCATTCCAAGTTAGGCGAGTGGGTGATAACTGCCAGCCACCATCAGCGTCACCATGAAGAGTACAGATGCAATTACGGCCTCTATTTTCGCTTCTGGGATCGCGCCTGCGGGACCGATCGCGGGCTCAGCCCCAACGCCTGAAGAGGGCGGCGGCACTTGCCCTGATCCCGGCCGGCGCCGCGCTGGCTGGCGCGGTGCCTGCTCCCCCGGCGGGCCCGGCTGCCAGTGCGCAAGCGCCGGGGGCAACGATCACGATCACGGTGACCGACCTGCGCAGCGCCAAGGGCATCGTGCGCGCCTGCATGACTGCGGACGAACACAGCTTCCCGCGCTGCCGCGGCGTGGCGGGCGCATTCGGCGCGACGGCGCAGGCGCGCGAGGGCAGCGTCTCGTTCACCTTCCGGCACGTCCAACCGGGGCATTATGCGATCGCGCTGCTTCACGACGAGAACAACAACGGCAAGGCCGACCGCGCGCTGGGGATGATGCCCCGCGAAGGGTTCGGCTTTTCGCGCGATGCCAAGGTGCGCATGGGTCCGCCGAGCTTCTCCGATGCCGCGCTCGACCTCGGCGGGAAGGATCGCGAGCTGACCATCCGGATGCGTTACATGCTCTAGACCGCCCGCATTTGCCTGCGGCATTCGGGACCCATGGTTAATTTCCTTTACCCGATGTTTACCGCGCCAGTCGCATAGCGGCCCCCTACGAGCAGAACTCTTCGGGGACAGACGCAGTGATAGACAGGCTAGGCGGCTTTTTCGGCTCGCGCGATGTGGACGAGGACTTCGACGACGATATCGAGGACTTCGACCCCGTCCCCGAACCGCCACCCTCGCCGGTTGGCCAGGATGAGCGCCGCATGCAGGTGCGGGCTTATAATCACTGGGCAAGCCTGCTCGGCGAATTCGACCTGCCGCTGGTCGCCGACCTCGATCCCGACGCGCTGCCCGATTTCGGCCCCTATTCGGTCCTGCTCGACCTGACCGGCGACATCGACGACCCGCAGTTGCGTTTCGTGGGGCGCGAGCTGGCCAGCGAAGCCGGGCTGACCGGCGCATGCCCCGCGCTGCTTTCGGCAGTGCCCGGACGCTCGGTGCTGAGCCGGATTACCGACCATTACCTGCAGATCCTTGCCAACCAGGCGCCGATCGGGTTCGAGGCGGAATTCACCGGGGCAAGCGGTGCCGCCCTGCTGTACCGCGGGATCCTGCTGCCCTATTCGAGCGACCGCCAGACGGTCGATTTCATCTATGGCGTGATCAACTGGAAGGAAATTGCCGACCAGCAGACCGCCGACGAGCTATTGCTCGCGATCGACCAGTCGCTGGCCATTCCCGAGGAAGCCGACAGCGGTAGCGAACGCACGCTCGAAACCGCCGAAACTCTGACCCGTGCAACGCGCGAGGCAGCGGAGGCCGAAGTGCTCGAGCTGGGCGTCTCGCACGTGCTGGAGCATCGTGAAAACCTGCCGAGCCCCGCCTTCGGCTCGATGATGCCCGGCGCCCATATCGACCTCGACGACGAAATCGATCTCGACGACGAATTCGCAGCCGANCTCCCGNCCGCGAGCCTGCCCGCGGCNNCTGGCGGCGGTGGCCGGGTCGACGCCCTGGGCAACCGCGTCGGCGCGAACGCCCCCAGCGACGATGACGGACTGGACGACAGCGGCGAGTTCGACAGCGCGATCAAGACCGCTGCCGATTACGGCCTGCCCGACTGGGACGACGAAGAGGACGAGGGCGATGTCGACTCGGTGGTCGACCCCCTGGCCGATGAAGATACGGCAAGCAGCCTGGTCGCGCTGGTCAATCGCGGCGATCGCACGAAGAAGGCGATCGACCTTTCGCTCGATGGCGGCGGCGCGGCGATCCCGCAGGCCTTCGAACCCGCCGAACCGGCCCCGCCGCCGGTGCCGCAGGCGTTCGAACCCGCGCCCGGCATGCCCTTCGACGCCGAGGAAACTGCCGAGCCGATGGGGGCCGAGTTCTCGATTCTCGCGGAAAAGCCCGGAGCGCCGGAGCGCGACATTTTCGTTCCCGAACACGAGGCGCCGGCCCCGCAGCCAGCCGACAGCGCCGCGAACGAACCGCCTGCCGGGCTTTACGACAGCCTCGCCGCCGCGCGCGAAATGGCGCAGGCCGCGCAGAACACCGAGGACCGCAGCCGCAAGACGCTCTACGAAGCGGTCGGACGTGCGTATGACTTCAGCCTTGCCGCGCAGGACAATCGCGCCGAATTCGAGGCGCTGCTCAGCGACAACGGCCTGGTCCAGCAGGACCGCGCGCCGATGACCCCGGTGGTGAAGCTCGTCTTCGGGGCGGATTACGACAAGACCCGTCTGACCGAATACGCCGCCGTGCTGACCCATGCCCATCGCCGGCAGGTCGAACCGGGCGGACTGGCCAGCTTCCTGCGCCAAGCCGACGGCGGGCTGAAGGGCGTGGTCCAGGAGGAACGCCGCCTGCGCCGGGAAGAGCAGGGCAAGCCGGTCGAGGACAGCCGGGTCGTTCGCCCTGCGCTGGCGCAGAAGCTGCGCGACGCGGACGCGCTTGAAATGGCCGACCTCGAGGAACACGATGGCGCCGAATTTGCGCTGGTCATGGTGCGGCGCACGCCCGAAGGGGCGCTGGAAATCATCGGCGAAGTGCCCGACGACGTGCCGCTGGTCGAACGCGCCGCGCGCAAGCTGCTGGGCTAGCAGGGCAAAGCGGGGAAAAGGCTTGTCGGGTCCGCGCTGCTCCGGCTAGCGCCCGGCGCATGCCATTCCTTCCGACCGCCCCCGTCCGCATCCAGCCCTATCTCGGCTATCGCAACCGCGAGCGCCTGCACATTACCGCACGCGCCCTGCGCTCACGCGTCGGCAAGTTCGAGAAACGCAGCCGCTGGCGTGCTGCGAAGACGATGATTGGCCAGTTCGCCAGTCACGAGGTCGCCGACATGCCCGTCGAACTCGAGATCGCGCGGCCGGGCGCGCCGCCGCAGCGGCACCGGGGCCTGACCGACGCGGAGGGGTTCGTCCGGTTCGATATCGAGTTCGATTCCGCATGGGATTACGACGAGCACCCCGCCTGGGAAACAGTGGTCTTCCACTGGCACACCGGCGACGAAGACCAGTGCATCGATGCGCATGTCCTCGCCCCGGGCGACGATACCGGCCTGGCGGTCATATCGGACATCGACGATACGATAATCGAAACCGGCATTACCGGCGATTTCCGCAAGGTGATGCGCAATTGGCGGCGCGTGCTGATGCAGATGCCCGAAGAGCGCATCATCGTGCCCGGCGCCGATGTCTTCTACAATGCGCTGGGCGGCGGTGAGGTGCTGGCCGAAGGCGCGGGCCATGTCGGCGATCGGCAACCGGCCACGCACCGGCCGTTCTTCTATGTGTCGTCCAGCCCGTGGAACCTGTTCAGCTATCTGGTGACCTACATCCGCGGCCGCGGCCTGCCGCTGGGCCCCATCGCGCTGCGCGATTGGGGGCTCGATCGCGCGACGTTCGGTTCGTCGAGCCATGGCGCGCACAAACGCACCGCGATCGAGGGCATTCTCGGTACCTTCCCCGATCTGAAGTTTGCGCTTATCGGCGACGACAGCCAGGGCGACCTGACGGCCTTTGCCGATATTGCGCTGGCGAACCCCGGGCAGGTGCGGGCAATTTTCATCCGCAAGGTCGGCGAGACGATGAGCCCCGAGGAACTGAACGCCAAGGCCCAATTGCGCGCTGCCGACGTGCCGCTGTGGCTGGGCAACAGCTACGACACCGGTCACCAGTTCCTCGCTTCGATCGGCCTGCTGGCCGATGACGAGGCAACGGCCATCGTCGATTCGGTCGAGGCCAGCGACCCGGCGCGGAAATGAGCCGGGGCATGAAAATCCTCATCGCACTGCTCGCCGTCGCCCTGCTGGCCGGAGCGGNGCTGCTGGTGGCAATTCGCACCAACGGGCCCGCAGTGCTCAACGCGCTCGACCGGGTCACGGGCGGCAGCCGCGATGTCGCACTGGTCGCCCGGACCACCTATGGCGAACATCCCGCACAGAAGCTGCGCATCTATGCGCCCGCGGATGCGGCCGGCCCGCTGCCGGTATTCGTATTCGTCCATGGCGGCAGCTGGAGCTGGGGCGATCCCGACGATTACGATTTCGTTGCCCGCGCGATTGCGCCGGCAGGCTTCGTGACGGTGCTGGCAGGGTACCGGCTGGGCGAGGACGGGCGCTATCCCGCCATGCTCGAAGACACGGCGGCGGCGATTGCCGAAGCGGCCAGGCTGGCGCCGCAATATGGCGGCGATCCCGCGCGCATCGTGATCGCCGGGCATTCGGCGGGGGCGTACAACGTCGTCCAGGTGGCGCTGGAAGAACGCTGGCTGGCAGCCAGCGGGGTGCGCCCGGCCGGAGTGATCGGCCTGTCGGGACCATATGATTTCTACCCGTTCGACAGGCCGTCGGGCGAAGCCGCATTCGGATCGGTCGGTGCCGGGCCCGAGAGCCAGCCGATCAACCATGCGCGTGCCGATGCGCCGCCGATGCTGCTGGTCCATGGCGAACAGGACACGCTGGTCAAACCGCGCAACACCCGCGTGCTGGCGGCCGCGCTCGACCAGCTGGGCGCACCGGTCGAAACGCTGCTCTACGATTCGTTCGATCACAACGCCCCGCTGATCTCGCTTGCCAGCCCGTGGCGCGGTTCGCGCGATGTGGATGACGCGGTAATCGCCTTCGCGCAGCGGCACACCGAGGTTTCAGTTCCGGTTCAGGCTCAAACCCCCTAAAGCAGTCGCGATGCGTCTGATCGCCCGCCTGCTCGCCTTCCTTGCAGCTGCAACGCTTGCGGCTCAGCCGCTCGCCGCCCAGTCGATCCTGCGCGACGCCGAGACCGAGGCCTTTCTCGACGAGATTTCCGCCCCGCTGATCGAGGCCGCGGGCCTTGAGCCGGACAATGTCGACATCGTGCTGATCAACGATCCGTCGATCAACGCTTTCGTCGCGGGCGGACAGGCGGTCTACCTCCATTCGGGGCTGATCGACGCCGCCGACAGCGCCGAGGAAGTGCAGGGCGTGATCGCCCATGAACTGGGCCACATCACCGGCGGCCATATCCTGCGTTACGGCGAAGGCATGGCCGCGGCTTCGCGCATATCGCTGCTGTCGATGATCGCCGGGATCGGCGCCGCACTGGCCGGTGCGGGAGACGCGGCCATGGGAATCATGATGGCCGGCCAGCAAGCGGCGATGGGCAATTTCCTGTCCTTCAGCCGCACGCAGGAATCTTCTGCCGATTTCGCCGGCGCGCAATATCTGTCGGACGCGGGGATTTCCGGTCGCGGCTCGCTCGAATTCTTCGGCAAGCTGCTCAACCAGGAATATCGCTATGGATACAGCCAGAGCGACGAAGCCGGCTTCTATCGCACGCACCCGCTGTCGGGCGACCGTATTTCCGCACTGCGCGAAGTGTACGAAGGCGATCCCGCATGGGAGCGTCCGCCCGATCCGCGCAACCAGGCGAATTTCGAGCGGGTGAAGGCCAAGCTGACCGGCTATATCTCGAAGCCTTCGGTGACGCTGCGCAAGTATCCGGAGACCGACCAGTCGATCCCGGCGCTCTATGCGCGCGCCTATGCCTACCATTCGAACGCGCGCGTAGATCTGGCGCTCGATGCCGCCGACCAATTGCTCGCCAAGGACCCCGCGGATCCCTATTTCCTCGAGCTCAAGGGCCAGGTCCTGCTCGAATCCGGGCGCCCGCACGAAGCGCTCGATCCGCTGCGCCGCGCCACCGCGATGACCAATGCGGAACCGCTGATCGCCAGCCTCTTCGGGCATGCCCTCATCGCCACCGAGGACGACGGCAATTTCGAGGAGGCGGAACGCGTCCTGCGCGCCGCGGTGGGCCGCGATCGCCGCAATCCCTTCGCCTGGTACCAGCTCGGCGTGGTCTATGCCGCGCGCGGGGATACCGCGCGGGCCCGGCTGGCCTCGGCCGAACAGCAGGTGATGAACCGCCAGTACGGGCTGGCCCTGCGCAGCGCGCAGGCGGCCGAATACGGGCTCGAGCACGGCACCCCCGACTGGATCCGTGCACAGGATATCGGCATGCAGGCGCGCGCGCTGCTCGAACGCCAGTGCGAAATGGAACGCGGCCGCGATTGCGCGCCCGGCTGAAGCGAACAAGGGGCACCATGAAGAACCATCTGCTGACTGCGCTGATCGCGCTGGGATGCGGCTTTGCGGGTGCGGCCCTGTGGTCGCTATCGGGGCTGGGCCATGACCAGACCCGCGAATATCTGATCGCCAATCCGCAGATCCTGCCCGAAATGAGCGAAGCCTATCAGCGCCAGGAAAGCCAGGACCGGCTGGCGGGCATTGCGGACGAGGTGCGCGAGCCATTCCCCGGGGCGGTGCTTGGCAATCCGGACGGCGGCACGGTGCTGGTCAAGTTCACCGATTACGGCTGCACCTATTGCCGCCAGTCGATTGCCGCGATCGACGAACTGATCGCAGGCGACCCCGATCTGAAGGTGGTGATCCGCGAATGGCCGATCTTCGATGGCAGCGAACAGGCCGCGCGCATGGCGCTGGCCGCAGCGAAGCAGGGCAAGTATCCTGCCTTCTACCACGCGCTGTTCGAACAGGGCCCCCCAAGCGACACCACGATCGCCCGGGCTGCGCAGATCGCCGGCCTCGATATCGAGCAGGCCCGCGCCTTCGCTGCGTCGGATGATGCCACCGGCGAACTGGCGCGCAACATGGCGCTGGCGCGCACGCTGCAGTTCACCGGCACGCCGAGCTGGGTGGCCGGTGGCGAGACGATCCAGGGGCTGGTCCCGCCCGAGCGCCTGGCCGAAGCGCTGGCCGCCGATAGCTGACCGCTTCGCAGCGGCTATTCCTGTTCGAGCGCCTTGGCATAGGCCGAGGCAAGCGGACGGGCCATCACCCGGCGCACCATGGGTTCGAAGAATTCGAGCGGTTCGCTGTCGTAATCGGGATCGAAGGCCGCCTGGTCGTATTTCTCGCAGAACAGCCGGCACGCTTCGTAATGCGGGTGACCGGTGAACTTGTCGCGCGCGTTCTGGTCCATGCCGAGGAAGTGGAAGTAGTAATACCCCTGGAAGGCGCCGTGGTTCTGGCAGATCCAGTGCACTTCCTCGCTGACGAAGGGCTTGATGATCGACGCGGCCACCTCGGGGTGGTTGTAGCTGCCCAGCGTGTCGCCGATATCGTGCAGCAGCGCCATCACCACATATTGCTCGTCCCGCCCGTCGCGGTGGGCGCGCGTGGCGGTCTGCAGCGAATGTTCCAGCCGGTCGACCGGGAAGCCGCCGAAATCGCCGTCGAGGAGCCTGAGATGGTCGAGCACGCGGTCGGGCAGCCCCTTCGCGAAGGCACGGTATTCGCCGCCGATGATCGCCCAGTCGTCGGCTGTGCCCTGTTTCATTTCGCGGAACTTGGCGCGTCCCGGTCCCGCTTCGTCGATAGTTTCCTGCACGCCCATCGCGTCTCTCCCTCGCTTCGGCTGTCACCGACGGTGTAGCGGCTGGCGCAATTCGCTGCAATTGCGCTAGGGAGGGTGGCTCATGGCCGTTTTGCCCATTCGTCCTACGCCGTTCTTCGCCAACAAGAACCAGGCGTTCTGGAACCTCCAGCTGGCCGGCTGGGGCGGGGCGACGATGCTGCGCGGGATGTCGGCGCTGGCCAATGGCCAGTCGCCCGACCGGCTGGTGATCATCCTGATCGCCACGATCACGGGCTTCTCGCTCAGCCTGATCCTGGCGGTGGCGTACGGCCGGCTGATNCGCCAGCGGCCGCTGGTTACCTGGGGCGCCACCGTGCTGGTGCTGGCCGCCGCAACCGCGGTNTACGCCTTCATCGACAGCTGGGTGCTCGATGTCGCCGGCGCTTCGGCAGGCAGCGCGAGCTTCGCCAATCTGTTCGTCGGGATCTACTTCATCGACCTGACACTGCTCGGCGCATGGTCGGCGCTCTATTACGCAATCAATTTCTTCCTCCAGGTCGAGGAGCAGGCCGACCGGCTCGAACGGCTCGAAGCGCAAGCGACCAGCGCGCAGCTGGCCATGCTGCGGTATCAGCTCAATCCGCACTTCCTGTTCAACACGCTCAATTCGATCAGCACGCTGGTCCTGCTCAAGCAGAGCGAGACCGCCAACGCCATGCTGACCCGGCTCTCAAGCTTCCTGCGCCACACGCTGGTGACGCAGCCGGGCGGTAAGGTGACCGTGGCGCAGGAAATGGAGACGCTGCAACTTTATCTCGGCATCGAACAGATGCGGTTCGAGGAACGACTGCGGTCCAGCTTCCGGATCGAACCCGAAGCGGCCAAGGCGGAACTTCCCGCCATGCTGCTGCAACCGCTGGTCGAGAACGCGATCAAATACGGCGTCAGCCCGCAGGAGGAAGGCGCCGAGATCGACATCGTGGCGCAGGTCGTCGGACCGCGGCTGCGCGTGACCGTATCGGATACCGGCCCGGGCATGACCATGAACAGCGTCGAGGATGGCCTGCCCGCGGTGCGCCACACCCATGCCCGCCGCGATTCGACCGGGGTCGGCCTGGCCAATATCCGCGACCGGCTGGCCCAGGCTTACGGCGAGGAACACCGCTTCGAGATCCGCTCGCCCGAAAGCGGCGGGTTCTCGGTCCTGATCGAACTGCCTTACGAAACCAAGGAATCCCCCGCGTTAAGCGAGGCGCAAGCCGCACCCGCGCAGGCGCTGTCGCAGAAACCCTCGGCACCCCCGGCCGTTGTACCCTCACCCCTACCCCCGAAAGCACCCCAGACGACATGACCATCCGCACCATTCTCGTCGACGACGAAAAGCTCGCCATCCAGGGTCTCCAATTGCGCCTCGAACCCTTCGAGGACGTCGAGATCATCGACACCTGCCAGAATGGCCGCGAGGCGATCCGCGCGATCAAGACGCAGAAACCGGACCTGGTGTTTCTCGACATCCAGATGCCCGGCTTCGACGGTTTTTCGGTCGTGCAGGGCGTGATGGAAATCGACCCGCCGCTGTTCGTCTTCGTCACGGCGTTCCAGGAACATGCAATCCGTGCCTTCGAGGCGAATGCGGTCAATTACCTGATGAAACCGGTCGACGAGGACAAGCTCGCCGATACGATCGAACGCGTGCGCCAGCGGCTGGCGGAAAAGAAATCCACCGAGGAAGCCGAAAAGCTCAAGAGCGTGCTTTCCGAGGTCGCACCCGAAGCTGCGGAGAATCTCGCCGGGGAAGATCCCGAAGCGGCCAGCCGGTTCGAAAAGCTCATCAACGTCAAGGACCGGGGGCAGATCTTCCGGGTCGAAGTCGGCACGATCGAGCATATCGAGGCCGCGGGCGATTACATGTGCATCTATACCGGCGACAATTCGCTGATCCTTCGCGAAACGATGAAGGATCTCGAACGCCGCCTCGACCCGCGCAAGTTCCAGCGCGTTCACCGCAGCACGATCGTCAATCTCGACCAGGTGCGGCAGGTCAAGCCGCACACCAATGGCGAATGCTTCCTCGTGCTCGAATCGGGTGCGGAGGTGAAGGTCAGCCGCAGCTACCGCGACGTCGTCGCGCGGTTCGTGCACTGACTTGCTTTTCGGCCCCGCAACTGCGGGGCCGTCCTCGACGCTGTCCCTCCGCTTCGCTACGGGCGTCTGCGGGCGGGCGGTCGCCCTTGCCGGGCCGCACCCGGCCCCGTTCTGGAGCGATCACTGTGACATTCAATCTCGACGGTTTCGACCTCGACGCCTTTGTCCGCAATACGCTGGCGGAAGACCTCGGCGTGGGGCTTTCGGGCGGCGGCCGCGACGTGACCAGCGAAAGCGTCATCCCTGCCGATGCCCGCTTCGCCGGGGTGATGGACACGCGCGATGCGATCGAGGTGGCGGGACTGGGCGTGGCCGAAGCCTTCTTTCGCGCACTCGATCCGGACATGAAGATAGAAATCGTGGTCGCCGACGGCGTAAGCGTGCCCGCGGGCACCGACCTGATGCGCCTTGAAGGCAATGCCCGCGCCATGCTGACCGCCGAACGCAGCGCGCTCAACACGGTGCAGCATCTTTCGGGCATCGCCACGATGGTGGCGCAATATGTGCGCGCGATGGACAATCCCGACTGCACCCTGCTCGATACGCGCAAGACCATCCCGGGCCTGCGCCACCTGGAGAAATACGCGGTGTGCATGGGCGGCGGCGCGAATCACCGGATGGGGTTGTGGGATGCGGCGATGATCAAGGACAACCACGTGCTGGTCGCCGGATCGGTCGGGGAAGCGGTTCGCCGCGCGGTTGCCGCCGGGGTTTCCGATATCATCTGCGAAGTCGACAGGATCGACCAGATCGAACCGGCGCTTGCCGCAGGCGCCACGCGGCTGCTGCTCGATAATATGGAGCCCCCGGTGCTGCGCGAAGCGGTGGCGCTGGTCGGCGGNCGCGTCCCGACCGAAGCGAGCGGCGGGATCAATCTCGAGACGATCCGCGCCAAGGCGGCGACGGGGGTGGATTATGTCTCNGTCGGCCGCCTTACCCAGAGCGCGCCGGCAGCTGATATCGGTCTGGACTTTACGCCCTTGTGATTCGGCGCCATTCCTGCCCTTTCGCCGTAAAGGGATAATCCATGCGCCCGACCTCCATCGTCCTGTTCGAACGCCTTTTCCTGCTCAGCCTGGCGATCGCGCTGGTCAACGGGTTCCTCCAGTATGACGCGCTCGTCGCACAGGTCGGAAACGATCCCGCACTGGCGCAGCTGGGCTGGGGTAGCGGCGCGATCCTGGTCGTCATGGCGATCAGCCTGCTAATCCCCTTGCTGCTGTGGTATTTCATCGCCCGCCGGGCCAGCAACATCGCCAAGTGGATCCTGGTGGTGATGACGCTGCTCGGACTGCTGTTCGTCAATCTCGATCCCGGCCAGCTCGGCAGCCTGGCCGGCATCGCCTCGCTGGCCGTGACCATCCTTCAGCTGGTCGCCATCGTGCTGCTGTTCCGCGCCGATGCGCGCGCGTGGCTGAGCGATGATGCCGATGATGCCGAGGCGCCCTAGCCTAACCGTCCTGGCGCCCCTGGCCTGCCTGCTGGTGCCCGGCGCACCGCTGGCAGCGCAGCACTATCAATGCAGCGTCCCGCGCAGCGTCAGCGTGCCCCGGGTAACGCCCGATGCGCCGCCGCGTCCCATGCCCGTCACNGGCTATACGCTGGCGCTCAGCTGGAGCCCCGAATTCTGCAAGCCGCGTCGGGGCCAGCCGCGGCATGCGCGCCAATGCAGCGGGCAGGCCGGACTGTTCGGTCTGGTGGTGCATGGCCTGTGGCCCGAAAGCGGCCGCAGCTGGCCGCAGTGGTGCCCATCGCGCCGCCAGCTGCAGGCGCGTGATCTGGCGGCGAACATGTGCCTCTCGCCATCGGCGGCGCTGCTGGCCCGCCAATGGGCCAAGCACGGCAGCTGTATGGCGCGAAAACCGGCAACGTACTTCCGGGTAACGCGGATATTGTGGGACGGCCTGCGCCTGCCCGATTACGACCGGGTGAGCCGCGAGGACGGGCTTACTGCCGGCACGATCCGCACCCGCTTCGTCGATGCCAACAGGGGCTGGCCGCGCGAGGCAGTGGGCGTGAAGCTGAATGCGCGCGGCTGGCTGGAGGAATTGCGGCTATGTTACGACAAGCGGTTCATGCCCGCACGCTGCGACCGGACGCGCTTCGGCGCGGGTGATGCCGCCCCGGCCAAGATCTGGCGCGGCCTCTAGCCGGCTCTTTGCCGCGAAGCGGGCGGCGTTCACCGTCGCTGCCTGAAAAACCCCTGCAGCATGTCCGCGGCGCGCTGCTCGCCGATTCCCGCATAGACTTCGGGACGATGGAGGCACTGCGGCTGGTCGAAAACGCGCGCGCCATGTTCGACTGCCCCGCCCTTCGGATCGCTGGCCGCGTAATACAGCCGGCCGATCCGCGCGTGCACGATCGCGCCCGCGCACATCGCGCAGGGCTCCAGCGTGACCCACAGGTCGCAATCGGTCAGCCGCTCGGTGCCGAGCGATTCGGCAGCGCGGCGAATCGCGAGGATTTCGGCATGGGCAGTGGGGTCGTGAAGATCGCGCGGCGCATTGTGCGCTTCGCCGACGATTGCGCCGTTCCGGGTGACGACTGCGCCGACGGGCACCTCGCCCGCAGCGGCGGCGGCGCACCCCAGTTCAAGCGCGCGGTCCATGAAGCGCCGATCGATCACGGCGCTTGCCGTCCGTTTCGATGCCGAGGACCGCGCGCCGATACTTATTCGTCGCCGGTTACGGGTTCGCCAGCGGCATCGTCCGGGCCATCGACATCGACGTCGAGCGTCGGAACTTCGACGGTTTCGGTACCGGTGTCGACATTCACTTCGGGGCCTTCCACGTCGAATTCGGGCATGTTGCCGCCATCGACATCGACTTCGGGCATTTCGCCTTCTTCCGTCTGGTCGACATCGCATGCCGCCAGCGACAGCGAGGCAAAGGCAACCGCGCCAGCAAGGACAAATTTACGCATAGAAGTGCTCCTAAGGATTGGAAGTGTATGGTAGGTGCCTGTGCGAACCGGCGCAACAACGCATCTACCTTGACGATTCGGCCCCTCGCCGCTATCCGCGCCGCTTTCCGGGACAAACCGAGCCCCGAACCCGATTTTCGGGGCACCAACACTCGAACGAGAGACGTATCATGTCGCGCATTTGCGAACTCACCGGCAAGGGCCGCCAGGTCGGTCACAATGTGAGCCACGCCAACAACAAGACCAAGCGGGTGTTCCTGCCGAATCTGCAGAACGTCACGCTGATGAGCGAGAAGCTCGATCGCAGCTTCAAGTTCCGCGTGTCGACGCAGGGCCTGCGTTCGGTCGAACACAATGGCGGGCTCGACAACTGGCTGCTCAAGACCAGCGACGAGAAGCTGTCGACCAACGCGCTCAAGGTGAAGCGTGAACTGAAGAAGGCGAACGCCGCTTCCGCATAAGCCGTGCGGGCGCTGCGGCGCCCCGGCACCTGCGGCGGTTCGAAAGGCGCGCGAGGGCTACTCGCGCGCCTTTTCGCGTGTCTGCCATCGCAGCTTGAGCAGCAGCGTCCGCTGGAAGGACATGAAGTTGTCGTCCGAGATCAGCCAGACATGCTGCCCNTCGGCATCCTCGGTAAGGGTCAGNCCCTCGTAATTGTCGCGCGGGATGGTTTTTCCCAGTTCGGCCAGCAGGCGGGCCGTCACGATCCCGTCATCGTCGGGCGCGTCGACATCGAGTTCGGCGATCGCGGTTTCNAACCCCAGCGGGATGCCCCAGTCCAGACGCCGCAGCAGAACCAGCGCGCGGCCCTTTCCGACCGGAGCGGCATCGACCGGACGATATCCGGCAGGAATATCNACGACCACGCTTTGCGGATTGTCGTCCTNCANCGGGTCGCCTGAAAACAGCACCGCCATATGCCGCGATCCACGCCAGCGGCGCGAACGCTCCTCGATCGCGAGAAAGCGTCCATCGGCGAGACGAACGAGCGATTCGACACCCGAATTGCTGGCCCAATCCGCCATCAGCGCTGGCCGCACTTCCTTGTCGGGCCGGAAAGCGGCATCGAGCCGGACGATCGCTTCGCGATATTCATAGCCGGCCCAGACCGTTCCGGTTTCCGGATCTACCGCCAGCGATTCGAGGTCCCGCCCCATCTTGTAGGATGTCTCGCTCGGCTCGAACGCGCTGAACAGGCCCGTCCGGCGCCCGCGATCGGGTCGGTGGAACTCGAGCTTGCGCCCCGTATCGCTGCCGGCAAGGAAGCGGCCATCGGGCAAGGCGACGAGCGCCGAGATTCCCCCGAAGCGCAGGCGATCGCCCGCCAGCTCCCATGCGCCAAGCAAAGTGAAGGGCCCAGCCGTGCGTTGCTGCGCCGCGATGGGTGTCAGAGTGACGTCCGGCTGCAATGCGCGGGGCGGCGGGGGCGAGCGCAGCCAGGTCCCGGGGGCGAGCGCGACCGTCAGCGCGGCGGCAAGGAGAAGGCGCTTTGGACGCATGCGAGCGGGTCTCTCCAGAGCGCGCGGACGCGCGTCAAGCGCTCAACGCATCGGCCCGGTGAAGAGCAGGGGATCAAGACGTGAATTGCGCCATTTCAGGCTCCAGTGCAGATGCGGCCCGGTCGCGCGGCCCGATGCGCCGATATCGCCGATATGCTGGCCCTGCCGGACCTGNTCNCCCTCGCTCACGTAAAGACGCGAGGAATGCAGGAACGCGCTGTTCAGGCCCTGGCCGTGGTCGATGATCAGCAGCTTGCCCTCGAGGCTGAAATCCTCGGCCGCAAGCACCACCACGCCGTCGGCAGGGGCGACATAGGGCGTCCCGCTGCCACCGGTCGCGATATCGATGCCNGAGTGGTAGCTGCCCGGTTCGCCGCGGTAGATACGCTGCGCCCCGAAGCGGCCCGAAATGCGTCCCTTGACCGGCCAGATGAAATCCTGTCGCCANCCCGTCGCCCCGGTCTCCCTGAGCCGCGCATCCCAGATCGCGTCGAGTTCGGGCTGGCGGCGCCGCATGAACGATGCCGAGCTTCCACCGGCGCGGCGTGCGACGTTCACGCGTTCGATGTCCCAGGCCCGCGGTGCAATCGCGAGCGGGCTGGTGACGGTCCGGCCATCGGCCAGCGTCGCCCGCAGGGTCGCGGCCGGGTTCGCATCGCGGTCGAAGGCGGCAAAGAACCGCCCGTCTTCGTCCAGCGACAACGGTTCTTCGCCGAGCNCGGCTTCCACCGTTCCGGCGGGTACACGCCCCCGGATCCAGCCGCCCTGCTCCAGCTCGCCATCGAAGGTGAATAGGGGCGCGGGGGCAGCGGCCGTGCTGGCGCTGGGTGTGGGAGTGGGCACCGGCGCAGGCGTGNCCCGNACGGGCTGTACGACTTCGGCCGGGGCCGCGGATTCCGGCTCGGCAGTCGGAACGCAGGCGGCGGCTACGAGGAGGAGCGGCGCGACCCGGATCGGATTCACGGTGCGAGCCGCTCGGTCGCGAGCTGCGCGCTGGCATAGGCTTCCTGGTGCTCGACCGACCAGTAACGCAGCTCGTCGAGCGGGATCGGCACCCCGNTCATCGCACAAAAGACATGGTTGCCCGCGCGCAGGACGCGAAAGCCCGAGGGGCCGTACTGCAGCTTGGCCTCGCCATTCGCCGGGCCCGAATTCTTGTTCATCAACATGGCGGCGTCCCTAGCATTTGCGCGTCACCCGAACAAATCATCCTGCTTGGGCGGGGTTCCGGATTTGCGCGGCTTGCGACGCGGCGCGGGAGGATGAGGCTCCATGCCGGTCGCCACCGCGAGTTCGCCATCGCGGAACTTGAGCGTAAGCGCCGCCTCCTGCGCCGCCGNCGCCCGGTCGGTGATGGTCCGCCCGTCGGGTCCGGTGACGCGCACATAGCCNCGCGCCAGCGGGCGGTCGGGATGAAGCTGTCCGGCCAGCCGTGTCAGCGCCGCCAACCGCTCGCGCCGCTCGGCCAGAGGGCGTTCGACCAGCGCGGGTGCGAGCTTCAGCCCGGCGAGCGCGCGCTGCGCCTCGCGCAGATTGCGCTGGAG